>Ga0209638_1000026_pt1 | contig 100791 bp, 90 predicted proteins | sample BarGraNGADG00211_FD_184490 | JGI IMG/M metagenome (GOLD analysis project Ga0209638, IMG submission 184490) | Arctic peat soil microbial communities from Barrow, Alaska - Barrow Graham LP Ref core NGADG0002-211 (SPAdes) (version 2) | ecosystem: Environmental > Terrestrial > Soil > Wetlands >... | reverse complement strand
CTTTTCGGCGGGGGAGTAGCTCAGCGGTTAGAGCGGACGGCTTATATCCGTCTGGTCCCAGGTTCGAATCCTGGCTCCCCTACCAACCGCTCCGGCCGGCTCTCCGCGCCGCGATACTGAACGCATGACTGACGTTCTCGCGACCGCTCACCCCAGCGTCGCTACTACTGACCCCAAGGAGATCGCTCGCCAGCGAGTGGAGCGGGCGCACGAGGCGCTAATCGGCCTGTCGCACTGGATCCAGGCCAACCCGGAGCTGAACTTCCAGGAGACGCTCGCGTCAGGTTGGCTGATCGAGTGGCTGGAGAAGGCCGGCTTCAAGGTGGAGCACAACGTCGCTGGGCTCGAGACCGCGTTCATCGGGCGCTTCGGCCCTGGGCCGCTCAAGATCGCGATCATCGCCGAGTACGACGCGCTGCCAGAAGTGGGCCACGCGTGCGGACACAACATCATCTCGGCCTGCGCGATCGGGGCAGGAATCGCCTTGGCGGCCGTGGCGGATCAGCTCGGCATGGAGATCAGCGTCGTCGGCACGCCGGCCGAGGAGGGCGGCGGCGGCAAGATCGTGATGGTCGAGCAGGGCGTCTTCAACGAGTTTCACTGCGCGCTGATGACCCATCCCGGTCCGTCGGACCTGCTCCTGCCCGAGGTTCTTGCCGCGCAGACGCTGGAAGTCACGTACACGGGCAAACCGGCGCACGCAGGCTCGTTCCCCGAGCGCGGCATCAACGCCGCCGACGCGATCGTCGTCGCCCAGGTCGCGATCGGGTTGCTGCGCCAGGCACTCACGCCGGGCGATCGGGTCCACGGCATCGTCCAGTCGGGCGGCGAGGCATCAAACATCATCCCGGCCAAGGTCAGCGCGGAGTGGATGGTCCGTGCCCCGACGGTCGCGCGGCTCGACGATCTACGCGAGAAGGTCAAGCGCTGCTTCGAGGCAGGCGCGCTCGCGTCGGGAGCGGAGCTGGAGATCGTCGAGCGCCCGCCCTATGCGGACATGCGCCACGACGCGGACCTCACGGCTCTGTACGCGAAGAACCTGGAGGCGCTTGGGCGCTCGTTCACGGGCAAGCCGGGCGATCGGAAGCGCCTCGACATGAACCGATTCTCGACGGACATGGGCAACGTCTCCTACGTCACGCCCTCGATCCATCCGATCCTGGGCATCGACTCGGCGCCGGCCGTCAACCACCAGCCCGAGTTCACCGCGGCCACGATCTCAGCGACCGCCGACCAGGCGATCTACGACGGCGCCGTAGCGCTGGCGTGGACGGCGATCGACGCGGCGCAGGATGCCGATCTTCGGGCACGCTTGCTGGAGCGCCGCGAGGTCTGACTGTCCGCGCGGGGTCAACCGGCACGCAGGACCAGGATGTGCTGGTGGACGATGTTGGGCACGAAGGAGCGCGGGTAGCCGTACGGCCGCAGGCGCGTTCCGACCTGGTACCAAATGAGGTCGCCCTTGGTGACGAAGCCGGCCCGTTCTGCGCGAGCAGCGAGATCCGAGCCGGTGAAGCGGTAGCGGCCGTCCTGGTACGCGTCGCGGACGATGATGGTTGCGTAGCGTCCGTCGCGAAGGACCCGGCGCAGCTCGGCGAATATGGCCTCCATGCGCTCGAGGAACTCGTCGTACGAGGCTGAATTCGCCAGATCGCGCGGATCGGAAGTGACCATCGCGTAATCGGTCCGGCGGTTGGCGTGCGCCTCGGCAAGTTTGCCGCCCGACATCGTGATGCGCAACTGGGGGTTGTAGGGCGGGTCGGTCGCGACGAAGTCGACCGATGCATCGGCCAGTCCGTGGAGGAGCTCCAGTGCGTCGCCGACCACCAGCTCACAGTCGGTCGCGTCGAACGTGCGCGGGCCACTAGGATCCGCCGAACCCAGGTCGGCGAGCGTGCAGCCGGCGTTCGACTGAACGACTGACGCGTATACCGCGGCCCACTTGGGCTCGATCTCGAAACCGAGCGCACGGCGCCTCCCTCGACACATCGCCGTGCCTAGCAGCGTCCCGCCCACGCCGGCGAAGGGGTCAAGAACCAGGTCGCCGGTCCGGGTGAAGAACTCGATCAGCCGCGCCATGAGCCGAGGCGGCTTGTTCGCACCATGTGCCTTGCGCTCGGCGTGACCCAGCTCTGACGGATACGCGGTCGTCCACAGCGACTTCGTGAAATACAGCCATTCCTCGCCCGTCAGCTCGTTGAGCGTGTTGTCCGGATGCACCGATCTGTGCCCGTCGGACCGCTCGGAACTCTCCACCACCCGTCCAGTATCCACAACACCGCCGTTATTCTTCGCTGATGGCGTTCATCGGGCGTGAACGCGAACTGGCCGTTCTGGGGTCGGCTCTTCAGCGCGCCGCACAGGGCAAGCCGGCGCGCGTCATTGTGACCGGCACGCTCGGGATGGGCACGACGAGGCTCATGGACGAGCTTGTTTCGCGCGTGCGCGACCTGCCCGACATCACGATCTGCCGCGGCCAGTGCTTCGAACCATCCTTCGGCAGACCCTATGCGGCGATCCGCGACGCGCTCGCGCCCGCGCTGGCGAAGGTGCCCGACCCACAGCTGGCGTCGATTGTCGGCGGGGGAGCACATGACATCGCGCTCCTGCTGCCGGACCTGGGTGACCGACTCCAGCGCGCCGACGTGTCGATCAGCCCGCCGGAGCTCGAGGCACCGCGCCAGCGCGGCGCGCGCGCCCGAGAGGCGCTCATCGGCGTGATCGAACGATTGGCTGGTTCGGGCACCGTCGTCCTGATCGTCGAGGATCTCGAGCACAGCGATGGCGGCACGCGCGAGCTGCTCAGCGCGTTGATGCGCACGAGCCGGCGCCTGCCGCTGGCGCTCGTCGTCGCCTACCACCCCGATGAGATCGGCCGCGGCCATCCAGCCCGCGCGTTCATCGACGAGCTGACCCGTGATGCACCGGATGCGGATCGAATCGACCTGGCGCCGCTTTCCGGGGACGAGATCGGGCAGCTCGCCGAATCCGTCCTAGGCGGACGACCGACTTTGGCCTTTCTCGCGGCGCTGAACGAGGGTACGCGCGGCAATCCGCTGCTCGCCGAGCAGCTCGTCGCTGCCCAGCAGGCAATTGCCGGCGCGCGACTGTCAGATCCGCTCGACGAGATCGTCGCAGCGCGTCTCGACACGCTCGATGAGGCCCAGGCACGGGTGCTGCGCGTGCTCGCCGCGGCGCGCGGACCGATGACCGAGACGCAACTCACGGAGATCGTCCTGCCCAGCGGCCATCTGCCCCGTAACGCTGCCGCGCTGGCCACCGAGACGGGCATGGCCGTCGAGATGGCCGGTGGAGTCGGTCTGTCGCACGTTCTGCTCGGCGAGGCGATCGAAGCCTCGGTCCTGCCAACGGAGCGGCACGGCATCCACTCGGCACTGGCCGAGCTCTACGCCGGCGACCCGGCTGAGGCGGCGTGGCACCTCGAGCGTGCCGGCCGCCCGGCCGAGGCTCGTGCCGCACACGTGGCGGCGGCGCGCATCGCGGCCAAGGTCGAGCCGGGGACGACCACGCTCGGCCACCTCGTCGCCGCGCTCGAGATCGACGACGCGAACCCGGAAGTGCCTGATGACATCGAGCTGCTCGCGGCCGCCGCCGAAGCGGCTGATGCTGCAGGTTCGTTCAGGCGCGCGGCGACCCTGTGCGCCCAGGCCATCGAGCGGATTGCCGGCGGCCGCATCGAGCGGCTGATCACGCCGCGCGCCGACGCGGCCGCCCGCGAACGGGCGGCCGCGCTATCCGGCCTGCTTGGCGGGTACCGCAGATCAAGCGGTGATTCGGAGGGTGCCCGGAAGGCTCTCGAGCAGGCGATTGCCGTGGCGCCCGAGACCGGCCCCGGCGCAGCCAAGGCGCGTGCCGCGGCGCTGGCCGCGCTCGCCCAGCAGCTGATGCTCGAAGGCGATTTCGACGAGTCCGCGCTGCGCGCCGAAGAGGCGCGCCTGATCGCCGGGAAGGCAAACGACGCGGCGGGCGAGCGCGCCCACGCAACCAACACGGCTGCCGTCGACGCGGCGTACCTGGGCCACATCGATCGTGCCCTGAAGCTGCTCGATGAGGCGCTCGAGGGCGCGCGCAGCGCCGGCCAGCTCGACGAAGTGATGCGCTGCTACGCCAACAAGACCACGGTGCTCGACCTTGACCTGCGGCGTGAGCAGTCGCTGGCTGTAGTCAGGGAAGGCATCGCCGAGGCATCGCGCAATGGACTTGGCCTGACTTACGGCGCATTCCTGGGCGGCAACGCGGCTGACATCCAGTTCCAGCTGGGCCGCTGGACGGAGGCGGAAGAGCAATGTCGCTCGGCGATGGAGTTCCCGCCCGCCGGTGTCGCCTGGTTCAGCCCGATCCTGTACCTGGGCTTGGTGCTCGTCGAGGCCAGGGCCGACGAAGAAGCCGCTCAGCTCGTGGGCCGGACGCTGCTCCAGCTTGAGACGGTTCCCGCGGGACAGTGGTCGTCGCTGGTGATGCGCACGGCTGTCAGCCTGGCCCTGTGGCGCGGCGACTTGGCCGACGCGCAGAACGCCGCCGACCAGGGTTGGCGGCGTGTGCTCGAGACGGAGGACCCGGCGCAGATCGTTGTCGCTGCTGCGACCGCGCTCGAGGCATGCGCGTCGAATGCTGATGCTGGCCGCTTGAAGCGCGATTGGTCGACCGTCGCGGCCGCGACCACCCTCGCCAACGACGTTCTGCCGGTGGCCGAGAAGGCACTGACGGATGTGCCACTGCCGTTGAGCATTGGCGCGCGCCGCGAGGCGGAGCTGTACATGGCCACGGCGCGCGCGCACCACGAGCGCGTCCGCGGGCGAACGAAGCCAGAGACGTACGCGGCGCTTGCCGAGCAGTGGGCAAAAATCCCGGTTCCGTACCAGGTCGCCAAGGCGCGCTGGTGGCAGGCACAGGCCACGCTGCCGACGCGCGCGCGCCGCGCCGAGGCGCGGCGCGCGCTCCTCGAGGCCTGGCGGATCAGCGGTCAGCTCCCGGCCGCGCCGCTCCGCCGCGCACTGCGCGACCTGGCGCAGCGCGGCCGCATCACACTCCCCGTGGACGAAATCGTGGCGATTCCCATCCATCCCGAGCGACAGCTCGTGGCGGTCGGTCCCGGTCGAAACGCGGTCGGCGTGGGGGGGTCGGCTGGCGACGCCCTTCTCGATCGCTTCACCGCGAACCAGCCGGCGACGATTGCCAGGTTCGGGCTCAGCCCGCGCGAGTACGGCGTGCTGCTCGTGCTCGCCGAGGGCCGCACCAACCGCGAGATCGCCGATCGCCTGTTCATCAGCGAGCGAACAGTCGCCGTGCACGTCCGGCGCATCCTGTCCAAGCTCGGTGTCAGCGGCCGCGTCGAGGCCGCCGGGGTAGCGATCAGGCTGGGCCTGCTGCCCGACGCTCCGCCCTCACTGCTCGCGTCGGGTGTCCGCGTCGCGCGCTGATCCTGACAGCCGGCAATGGCGCCGTTTCGGCTAATGGGCAAGAATTGGGGTATGCACTTCCCCACTGCGCTTCGCAATCTCGCGCTGCCCATCGCGGCGCTGCTGATGCTCACCGGCTGCGCGTCGGGAGCCGCTGCCGGTTGGACTTATGCCCCGCTCGGCCCGAGCGCGAACCCGTCCGCGGCAGCCTCGCAGGCACCGTCCGGATCCGGCGGCCCCGGGGTCAGCATCGAGACGACCCAGGCCCAACCGCTCGCGTTCAGTCCCGCGGATATAACCGTTTCGGCCGGTGCGACGGTGACCGTGACCTACACCAACAACAGCAACATGCCGCACAACATCGACTTCTTCAACGGCCCGGACAACAGCGCGCCTTCTCTTGCGGCAAGCACGATCGGCACCGGTCCGAACGACGTTCAGACGGTGACCTTCACCGCGCCAACGAAACCCGGTGACTACATGTTCTGGTGCGACGTTCACACCACGGCGATGAAGGGCGTCTGGCACGTCCAATAGGGTGCTCGTGATCCCAAACGGCCGTATCACGCGCCTCGTGGCAAACGTCTCAAGGCGTAGACTTCCGCGGTCGTCCCGCCGTCGTGCCCAAGGAACGCGGGAACCAATAGTTCCTAAGGTCAGTCTTTGGCTGGCCGAAAACCACCATACCTTTGGGGCCTGACGACTCACATGTCCAATCCCTCGCCGTCGCTCGCCGCTCTGCTCTCGTTCATATTCCCGGGCCTGGGCCAGGCATATGCCGGACAGGCTAGGAAGGGCCTGATCTGGGCCATCCCGATGCTGCTCTTCATCGTCGGCGTGCTCTGGCTTCTGCTGGGCGGCCAGACGCGGTTGGTGGACTTCGTGACGCTGGGACGAAACCAGCTCGCGCTGCTCATCTTCAACGTCGCCTTCTTCCTGTACCACGTGGCGGCGATGATCGACGCCTACGACAAGGCCAAGCGCGATCGCTCCCTGTCATACAGCCGCGGGGGCTCGCGCACCGGGCCGATCGCCTTGGCCGCGCTCGTCGCGGTGACGATCGTCCTCCACGGCTTCCCGGAGATGTACGGCATTGACGCCCACAATTCGTACTGCGCGATCTTTAACTGTGGCGCCGGCGATCAGGGGTCGAAGATCATTCCAAGCTTTGTGGCGAACACCCCTAACCCATCCTTCGTTGAGCCGTCGCAGATAGCATCCGCCTCAACCGGACCAACTGCATCGCCAGGTGGGACCACGTCGCCCACGACGCCTGGCGCCACCGGCACGCCGAGCGGCTCGGGCACTCCGATCGCGCAGCGAACCCCGTTGCCCTCGATCGACATATCCGGCTGGCCGCAGTGGGCGCAGGACGGACGGCTGAACGTCCTGCTGATTGGCGGCGACTCGCGCTCCGACACGGGGCTCGACGCCAAGAGCCTGCGCACCGACTCGATGATCCTGCTCTCGGTCGACATCCAGAGTGGCAAGGCCGCGCTGTTCAGCTTCCCGCGCAACCTGTGCACGGCCACAAACGGCTCGTGCGGTGACGGGACGCGCTATCCCGACTGGCTGCAGATCAAGCTGCCCCAGGAAGACACGTCCACGCCGGCCGGCCAGCAGGCATTCCCCGATGGCACATTCACGGCCAACAGCAGTGTCTGCTCGGGCATGAACTCGGACGGACTGTTGACCTCTCTCTGGCACATTGCCGCCTGGTGCTCCTCGATTTTCCAGGGCTCCGACGGCATCAGCGGCAACGACTGTCAGCAGCAGTTCGACTGCGAGCGCGCGTGGAGGGCGCTGGTCGGCACGCTCCAGATCTTCACTGGACAGCAGATCGACGGCATCATCGCCGTCAACCTCAACGGCTTCGTCGATCTCGTCTCGAGCCTGCAAGCGCAGTGCCCGACGAGCGCCCAGCGCGTCGCATTGCCATCAACTCCGCAGTGCTACGGCGGCCTGTGGTTGCAGACAGATCCGTTGCAGGACGATGCGTACTTCGACTCGCAGCAACAGCAGATACCGGTCAACTTCCAGCCAGGCTGCTTCTACGTCGATCCCGAGTACTCGCTCGCCTATGCCCGCTCGCGCCACCAGGACTCCGACTATCAGCGCGAACGGCGCCAGCAGTACGTGATCCAGCAGGTCCGTCGCCAGCTCGATCCGCTGGCGTTGCTGCCAAACATCCCGTCGTTGCTCCAGGTCGCGCAGGCCAACCTGTACACGACCTTCGGCGACACGGACATCGGCTACCTCGCCCAGGCCGCTTCGCGTGTCGATCCCAATCGTCTGTACGAGGAGGACTTCGCGCCGGCCAACGTTACCGCTCTCGGCAGCATGCAGGCCATCCAGGACGAGGTCACCAACATCTTCAGCACGCCTGAGCCGCAGCCTCAGCCGCAGCAGCAGAACAATCCCTGCCCCGCGAAGTAGCAGTCATGGCGCCCGGCGCGGGCGCTAGCCTGACGAACTGAAGATGTCGAACCGATCGCCGGTCCTTGCGGCACTCCTGTCGCTCGTCCTTCCGGGCCTGGGCCAGGTCTACGCGGGCCGAACGCGGCGCGGAGTCGTCTGGGCAATCCCGACTGTCCTCGCGATCGTTGCCGCTGGTCTGCTCCTGCTGGGCGGCTCGAAGTCGATCGACTCGCTGCTGACAGCGGACGCGGCCCTGGCGCTGGTCATCCTCGACGTGGCCCTCTTCGTCTACCACGTTGCGGCGATGGTCGACGCGTACGGGGTGGCGCGCCGCGTGCCCTCCCCGGATTCCGGCCGCGGACCGCTTCGCGGCGCGCCCGTTGCGCTCGCCGTCCTCGTCACGCTCGCGATCCTTCTGCACGGCCTGCCCGGAGCGTATGGCTTCGCCTACTACCAGTTCGCGTCGAGCTACAAGGGCACGAGCGACGTAGTCATTCCGCCGGCCTCCTTCGCGCCGCAGACGCTCGCGCCACAGCCGTCAGGGCTGCAGACTCCGGCCGCAACACTGCCCGATGAGTCGATCCCCGGTGAAACGCCCTCGCTCGTCGCGGCCACGCCCGGCACCGCGTCGCCACCACCACTGACCGCCACGGCCTCGCCCGGGCCCGTCGGATCGGACAAGCCCAGGGCCTGTCCGTCCCCACCTGATCTCGCGGACTGGGCGCCGGGTGCCGACGGACGTCTCAATGTCCTGCTCGTCGGCTCCGACTCGCGCTCCGACGATGGCGTCAGCGCGGCCAGCCTGCGCACGGATTCGGTGCTCCTGCTGAGCGTTGACATCGCCAACTGCAAGGCCGCGCTGTTCAGCTTCCCGCGCAACATGACCGACGTTCCCGCCGACTCCGTTACCAGGTACCCGGATTGGCTGTACATCCCGACGGAGAACGGCCAGCACTACAACGGGTATCTCTTCGGCCTGTGGCGTGACGCCGCCTCGAGCCCGAGCCAGTACCCCGGATCTGAAGGCATCGGCCCGGAGTGCCAGCAGCAGTTCGACTGCGAGCGCGGCTGGCGCGCGCTGACCTACGCGATCCAGCAGATGTCGGGCGTCAACATCGACGGCGTCATCGCCGTCAACCTCAAGGGCTTCGTCGATATCGTCGCCAACCTGCCCGGCAGTGGAGTCTGGCTCAATATCCCCGACCCGCTCCAGGACGATGCCTACTACAACTCGCAGCAGCAGCTGTACGCAGTCGACTTCAAGCCCGGCTGCCAGTTCCTGGGCCCCGAGGACACGCTCGCCTACGCCCGCTCACGCCACCAGGACTCCGACTACCAGCGTGAGCGCCGCCAGCAGTTCGTGCTCCAGTCGATCCGCAAGCAGCTCGACCCGATCGCGCTCCTGCCCCACATCCCGGGCCTCCTCCAGGCAGCCCAAGCGAACCTGTTCATGACCTTCTCGAGCGATGACTTCCCGTTCCTGGCCCAGGTTGCCTCGCGTGTCGACGCCGATCGGCTCTATCAGTACGACTTCGCGCCGGCGAAGCTCGCGCCACTGGGCAGCATGCAGGGCCTGCAGGCCAAGGTGCAGAACATCTTCAGCGAGCCCGAGCCGGAGCCTGATCCCCAGCAGCAGAACGACAGTTGCCCACCCAAGTAGCGGCCGCGCCGGCTACCCGCTGAGCAAGCCTCGCGCGCGAAGCTCCGACTCAACCTCCCCGAGCTCGGTCACCGAATCCGCTCCCGCCTCGACCAGCTCCGATTCCGACGCGGCACCGTAGGCGACGCCAACGGCGACCATTCCTGCGGCGCGGGCGGCGCGCATGTCCCACACCGAATCACCGACGTACCAGCAATCGGCGGGCTTTGTCTTGAGCTTGCGCGTGGCCAGCAGAAGGAGGTCAGGCGCGGGCTTGGCGTGCTCGACGTGACTGCCGTCGACGATCTGTGGACGCTCGGGCAGCTCGAGCGCCTCGACCGAGACCTTGGTCTGGGCCGCGCGGCTCGACGTGCCGATGGCCCACTTGAGTGGCGAGCGCTCGAGCGCGATCAGCAGTGAGCGCGAGCCGCGCGTCGGCTTCGGGTTCGTGTTGAGCTTGTCGTAGATCTCACCGGACCGCTTGTCCATGCGCTCGGCGTCGTCGTCACTTAAGCTGCGGCCGGCGCGCTGCGCGACGTCGCGCGCGAGATTCTTGCCGTCGGATCCGATCAGCGGCGCCACCTCGGCGTGCGTCGCCTGGATCCGCTCCTCCCGGAATGTCCGCAACCACGACTCGATGCGCAGATCGACCGTGTCCACGAGCGTGCCATCGAGATCGAAGATGAGCGCGGCCGGCGTCGGCAGATCGTGCAGCCGTTTCATGCCGCGGCCAGCTGTGCGAGGAGGTCCTCGGGCCGCGTCACCGGCGTTTGGCACGCGAAGTGGCGGCAGACGTAGGCCGTAGCCTGGCCGTCTCGCACCGGACGGCTTTGGAGCAGTGGCACGGCCGATGATCGGGAATCGCCGCCCGCGACGACCGCGAACGGCCGATAGCTGGATCGGACGGCCGCCACCAGCGCGGCGAAACCGCTGTCCGCTGGCTGGCCGCTGAGCGCGATCTCGGCAGGCTCGCTGAGCGAGAAGGCGATCGCGTTGAGCCACTCGGCGAATGCCGTTGGGTAGCGTTGGGCAGTTGACGCTACGCCGGCCATCGCCGAGCTCGCCGCCTCCTCGTAATGCTGCTCGCCGGTCAGCGCGGCGAGCTTGAGCAGGACGCCGGCGCTCATCGCGCCGCCGGATGGCACGGCATTGTCCTGGAGACCCTTGGGCCGTGCGATGAGCGCCTCGTGATCGTCGGCCGTGTCGAAGAAGCCACCAGCAGGGTCCGCGAAATGGGCCAGGATGGTCTCGGCCAGATCGCGGGCAGTGAGGAACCAGCGCTCATCGAATGTTGCCCCGTACAAGGCAAGCAACCCGTCGGCGAGATTGGCATAGTCGTCGAGGACGCCGGCGTGTCGGGCCTGGCCGTCCTTCCACGAGCGCAGCAGGCGGCCGTTCTTGTCACGCGCCCTGGTCAGGAGCAGGTTGGCCGCCGCCGCGGCCGCGTCCGCCCAGTCACCACGGCCGAACGCCGCGGCGGCATCGGCGAGCGCGCCGATCATCAGGCCGTTCCACGCTGTCAGGACCTTGTCATCGCGATCCGGCTGCGGCCGTGCCCGACGCACCTCGAACAACCGCCAGCGCGCGTCCGCCAGCCGCGCGTCGTCCGGAGCGCCGATGGGCCGCGCCAGGATCGTCCTGCCTTCCCAGTTGCCGTTCGCGGTCACGCCGTACGCGGCCTCGAATTCGGCTGCCTCATCGCCCAGCACGGCATCGATCTCCTCCTTCGTCCAGACATAGGTCGCGCCCTCCACACTGTCCGTGTCGGCGTCGAGGCTCGCCGCGAAGCCGCCATCGTCGGTGCGCAGCTCGCGCAGCACGAAGTCGATCGTCTCTTCGACGACGGCCCTGTAACGCGGCTCACCGGTCAGCTGCCAGGCGTGGGTGTAGACGCGCGTCAGCTGCGCGTTGTCGTAGAGCATCTTCTCGAAGTGCGGCACGAGCCAGACCGCGTCCGTGGCGTAACGCGCGAACCCGCCGCCGAGGTGGTCGTAGATGCCGCCGGCGGACATCGCGTCGAGCGTTCGACGTGCCATTGCCAGCGCTCGAGCGTCGCCACTCCTGACGTGGAGCCTGAGCAGGAGCTCGACGATCATCGGTTGCGGGAACTTTGGTGCGCCGCCCCAGCCACCATGACGCTCGTCGAAGCCCCGCTCGAGGCTTGCCAGCGCGCCGTCCAGCACATCCGCGCCGAGTTCCGACCCGCCACTAGTCGGTGCCATCTGAGCGGTCAGCGCGCTTGCCAAGGTCTCGCCCGACCGCTCGACTTCGCTTCTGCGCTCGCGCCACGCCTGGTCCACACCGTCGAGCACCTGTCTGAACGAGGGCAGTCCGTGGCGCGGCTGGTCGGGGAAGTACGTGCCACCGTAGAACGGCTTGCCGCCGGGCGTCAGGAACACGCTCATCGGCCAGCCGCCGGCGCCCGTCATGTGCTGGACCGCGTCCATGTAGATCGCGTCGAGGTCGGGCCGCTCCTCGCGGTCGACCTTGATGGGCACGAAGCGCTCGTTCAGGAAACGCGCCGTGGCCTCGTTCTCGAACGACTCGCGCTCCATGACGTGGCACCAGTGGCACGCCGCGTAGCCGATGGACAGGAAGATCGGCCTGTCCTCCGCGCGTGCCGTTGCGAGGGCTTCGGGACCCCACGGATACCAGTCGACCGGGTTGTGCGCGTGCTGGAGCAGGTACGGGCTCGTCTCGTTGGCCAGTCGGTTAGGTGCCACGTGACGATCCTAACCGGGATGCCACTCTGGGCCGTGACACCACCACGGCGCGTGGCGGTATAGTGCCCGCGTGGACACAAGTGACCTCGTCACGCAGCTGACGCGCCTTGGCCTGACCAGCTATGAGGCGAAGGCGTACCTGACCCTGATCCGCCGCGATTCCTTCACTGCCGCGCAAGTGGCACGGCAGTCTGGCCTGCCTCGCCAGCGCATCTATGACGTGCTCGGCTCGCTGGTCCAGAAGGGCCTCGCCGCGGCCCGGCCGGGCAATGTCGTCAAATACGCGGCGACACCGCCCGAGCTGGCGATCGAGCTGCTGCTCGGCTCACACCGCGAGCAACTCGCGCGCATGGAGCACGACGCGCAGCTCATGGTCACCGACCTGAAGCCTGCCTTCGAAGCCGGCCAGGAGCATACCGACCCGCTCGAGTACATCGAGGTGCTGCGCGACAAGCGCGCGATCAACGAGCGCTTTGCCGAGCTCCAGGCGGCGGTCAAGCGCGAGATTCTCGTATTCACCAAGCCGCCCTACGCCACTCCGCCACAGGAGAATGTCGAGGGCCTCGAAGTCATCCAGACACACGAAGCCCGTTCCATCTACGAGTTCTCCGTTTTCGACGACGCGGCCGTGGCGCATGGCGTGCAGCGCTTCGTCGAGGCCGGCGAGCAGGCACGCTTCGTGCCGTCGCTGCCGCTCAAGCTCGTGATCATCGACGAGACGATCGTCATGTTCGGCATGGAGGATCCGGTCGCCGGTTCATCCGAGCTGACCATCGTCGTCGTCGAGCACCAATCACTGGCCAAAGTGCTCAAGACCGCGTTCGACGCGATCTGGGATAGCGGTCTTTCGTTCGACCAGGCGTCCGAGCTGCTTGCCGCGCGCAAGGAAGTCGCCAAGACCGCGTGACGGCGCGGCGCGGTCGCTTCCCTCGCGGGTCCCGTCACTTGTCTCCGCTGGTCGACATTAAGCGGGTGAACTGTCCCGATGGCCGGTGCGGGAGGGCGATTTCACGCTCGGGCCGACCTCTGCGGCATCCGATTCACGCGAGCTGGCCGGCTTAAGGTTCGACATCGTGAACAAATGACGGGAAGAACCCGTGTAGCCACCGCCGCGCTGATACTCGCCGCGGGGCTTGGGACCCGATTCGGCGGGCGCAAGCTGTTGGCGCCGATTGATGCGCACCCGATGCTCCAGCATGTCCTGGATCTCTGCGCGCACGCCGGATTGCAACCGGTGGTCGTCGTCCTGGGCAACGACGCGGACGAGCTCGAGATGGCGTGCACCTGGCACGATGAGCTTCGCGTGCGCAATCCGACGCCTGAGAACGGGCTGGCCGGCTCCGTTGCGCTGGGCATGGGGACGCTGTCGCGACTCAAGTCGGACCGTGCGGCGGTTCTGATGGGCGATCAACCGTTCCTCACGCCAGATCAGCTGAAGGTAATCCTCTCCACGCGAGGTCAGATCGTCGTTCCGCGCTACAACGGCAAGCCTGGCAATCCGGTCATTCTCGATCGCTCTGTCTGGCCGTTGGCGCGCTCACTCCAGGGCGACCGCGGCTTTTCGCAGTTCTTCGCCGCGTACGGCAACCTGGTGACCTACGTCGATCTCGCGGGCACGAACCGTGACATCGATACGCCCGCGGACCTCGACACGATCAAACGCGCCTGAGGATGAGGCCGATGCGGCCGTAGGGCGGGCGCGGGTCGCAGTAGACCTTCACGCGCTCGTCCGACTCTGACGTGACGGACAGGTCCCAGAGCCGGTTCTGTGCCTCGAATGAGACCTCCGATAGTTGCAGCCAGCGCTCGAGCATGGCGTTGCCGATCTCGTTCACGAGATGCTGGATCGAGAGCGATACATAGCGGTGAAAGACCGTGCCGACCAGGTCGGCCACCTGCTCGCCCGCGACGTAGCTCGCGTGTGAAGGCTCTAGTGCAACATCGGGCGACCAGTATTTCCAGCCGACGTCGAGGTGGATGTGGAGCGGTCGATCTTTGCGCTCGGGAAGCGTCGTGTAGGCGTCCCGCGCGAAGTCGGCGAACGAGGAACCCGTGACCTTCATCATCTGCAGTCCGACGCGTCCCGAGCGCAGGTCGGCGACCGAAATCTCGCCGGCATCCGTGCGCTCGAGCTCGACGACCGCGGTCGATCGGTCGCCGTGCTGGCGCTCGAACAGAACGTCCGAAGCCTCCCAGCCGTCGCCATCGGCCGCCGGTACGACGGCCGGCTCGAAGGGGATCTCGACCCCGGAGACGCGCAGGTGCTCCATGTGTGGGTATGTCTCGAGGAACCGGCGGCCGATGAACTCCAGCCACTCCTCGAGAGTCGCGCCGCTGAAGGCGAGCGACTCGCGGTGGATGAAGTTCTTCATCGTGTCTGTCGCGACGACGAGCCGGTTGTCGCCTTCGGTGTACGCGGCCATGAACGCCGTGCCCAGCACCTGGACCTCGATCGTCGCGGCGAGGAGCGTGTTCGGACGGTCGTCGAAGGCAGACTCCGGGATCGGCGTTACGCCCGTGAGCGGCGTGGCATGGGTGCGGTACGTCGCGACGTCGGCCTTGCCGTAGTAGATCTCTGCTTTCACGACCCCTCCTCGCTGATCGGTGAAATCCGGCGCTCGCTGTCGACCCACAAGACGCGATAGTCGATCTGCGGCTTACGCAGGTTGGCGCGCTCGCTGCGGCCACAGATCCGGTAGCCCCAAGACTGGACGAGCTCTTCGGTCGGGCGTGCTTCGATTTCCTCGTTGAAGACACCGACGATGACGCGGTCAGCCTGCGCCAGCAGGTTCTCCAGCAGTTCGCGCCGACGATGCGCCGGGACGTAGTCGATGTTGGTGCGCGCGTAGTCGAAGCGTTGGCCCGACTGCCAGATCAGCACGATGCCGACGAAGAGGTTTTGCGCCATTTGCGGCATGCGCTGCTTTGCGCGGGCGAGGAGCGCGGGCGATATGTCGAGCCCGTAAAGCTCCAGGGCGTACGTTGTCCAGCGCGGCAGGCACTCGAGCATGTAGCCGTTGGCGCAGCCGACGTCGAGGAATGAGCCCGGCCGATCGATCGCGTGCGCGACAACGCTGCGCGAGTACTCCCAGTCCTTCGCCGTGCCGGACGTGCCCGAGCCGGCCCACGGCGTCTGAGCCGCGAGGTAGGCCGGCGTGACGAGCGCCGACATCGCGTCGAACCACGCCTGCTCATCGATCTCACCGCGTTCGAGCCGACCGTCAAGGTCGGCGACTTCGCGCCACGCGGCCTCCTTCAACGGCGCGTACGGATCGCGCGCGGTCACGGCAGGCTTGGCAGCTTGGTCAGGCGCGCGCGCGCGATGGCGATGACCTCACGCAGGCCGCGGCCCTTTTCGGCGGCGGGGTCGGCGTGCAGGTACGACTCCATCACGTCGGCAATCGCAGCCCGGGAACGGCCCTTGACGAAGACGACAAAACGGAAGCCGAAACGGCGCTCGTACGCATCGTTGAGCTCGTCGAGCCGCGCCTGGAGCTGCGCAGTGCCAGCGTCTTGGTCGTAGCCCTGCTCGCGGTGCGACAGCGTCGAGACGCTCCCCGGCGCGGCGCCGATGCGCGGATGCGCGTCGAGCAGGTCGATCTGTTCGTCCTCGGGCATGGTCAGCGCCGTCCACTCCGCCTGGTAGAACAGGTCGTCCCACGAATCGGGCGGTGGGTCGAACTCCATCAGGCGATCGACGAAGCGCGGTGCGCCCTCGAACAGCGTGGTCAGCATCGCGCGATCGGGGCCCACGGATCAGCTGCCGCGGTAGGTGACTACCGAGTACGGCGCGATGAGCAGAGGGACGTGGTAGTTGCGGCTCGTGTCGTCGACGCGGAACGTGAGCGCGACCGTGCCGAAGAACTCGCCGCGCACGGCAAACTCGATCACGTACTCGCCGGTCTGCAGGTCGCCGATCAGCAGGCGTCGGACCCGGCCGTCGGCGTCCGTCGTCGATCGGCCGACCTCCTCCTCGCCGTCAGCGGTAAGTCGAAAGAGCGAAACCTCGATGCCGGCCGCAGGCGTGCCGTTCTCCGTGTCGAGAACGTGGGTCGAGATCGTCGGCTGGTCGTCCATGTGGCTCCTCGCTGGGCTTGGCGCCGCTCACTGCGCTTGCGCGCCTCGCTACGCTGCGCGCCATGACTGACCTGTCGATCCGCGTGGGCGATCTGAACTTTAGCGCTCGATGGGAGCCAGACGCGCCCAAGACCCGCGCAGCGCTGCGCGCGTTGCTGCCGCTGCGCTCGAAGCTGATCCACTGCCGATGGAGTGGCGAAGGCTGCTGGATCCCGATGGGCGAGGATAGGCTGCCCGTGGGCTTCGAGAATCACACGTCACATCCCGCGCCGGGCGACATCATCGTCTATGCCGGCGACCTGTCCGAGGGAGAGATCCTGATCGCATACGGCGGCGTGACCTTCTCGTCGAAGCTGGGCCAGCTCGCCGGCAACCACTTCGCGACGGTCGTTGCCGTGGCCGGGGACATGAGTCGCGACAGGATTGCCGATGCCTTGCGCGAGATGGGCCGGCGCGTGCTCTGGGACGGTGCCCAGGACATAACCATCGAGGAAAAGAGCTGAGAACCGTCCGCCCGATCCAAGACGCTGACCGTGCCCGGCTGGCCGACATCCTGATCCGGAGCTGGGGCTCGACGCGCATGGATACGCGCGGCCGATTGGTTGACGTTCTAGCGCTTCCGGGTTTCGTCGCTGAAGACGATGGAAACTGGATCGGCTACTTGAGTTACGAAAATCGCGCTGGCGACATAGAGATCGTCGCGCTTGAGGCGCTTCTTGAGGGCCAGGGTGTGGCCAGCGCGTTACTCGCACGATGCGCTCGGGAGGCTCTCTCGGAGGCAGCGCGTCGTCTCTGGCTTCTTACCAGCAATGACAACACGCCCGCCCTGAGGTTCTACCAACGACGAGGCTTCGTCCTCATGGCGGTTCACCGCGACGCCATCACCCACGCTAGAGCCAGTCTGAAGCCGGAGATCCCGCTCACGGGCAAGGACGACATCCCGCTGCGGGACGAGATCGAGCTCGAGCTTCCACACGCTATCTGGCCGGAGTTCATCGAGCGTTACGCGTGGCCGGTCAGCTGATCGTCCGCGGCGGCATCGTCGTCAGCGCGACCAGCCGGCGCCAGGCGGATGTGGCGATCAGCGACGGAAGAGTCACGGCCGTCGCTGAGAGGCTGCCGGCGAACGCGGGCGCGCGCGAGATTGACGCCGCGGGCCTTCTGGTCCTGCCCGGCGTGGTCGACGTCCACACCCACACGCGCGTGGCGACCGACGCTGAGCCCGATCGCTTCTTTCAGGACTCAGTCGCAGCCGCGTATGGCGGCACAACGACGTTCCTGTGTTTCAACAACCCCGGGACGGGCTCCGAGCAGACTGGCTCGCTGCCGACCGACATCGCGGCCTGGCGGCGACAAACGGATTCCGATTCGGCGGTCGACTATGGGCTCAGTCTCGTGCTCCAGCCCACGCACTCACAGCTGGCACGCGAGATCCCGATGGCGATCGACGCCGGAGTCCCGACCTTCAAGGCGTTCATGGTCTACGACTTCGCACTGCCCGCGCCGGCAATCGAGGTTGCGCTGCGCGCCACGGCCGACTCTCGCGGGCTGCTCCAGGTCCATGGCGAAGACAAACAGGCGCTCGAAGCGAACATCGCCAAGCTGCTTGCCGAGGGCAGGACCGCGCCGCGCTTCCACGCCGATTCTCGGCCGCCGTACGTCGAGGCGGCCGGGACGCGGACGGCGATCGAGATGGCGCGCGCGGCCAGCGCACCCGTCTACTTCGTCCATGTCTCTTGTCGGGCCGCGCTCGACGGGATCGGCCGCGCGCGCGACGCGGGCGAGCCTGTCTTTGCCGAGACCTGCCCGCACTTCCTGGCGCTCGACGAGTCGCGCTACGACGCTATGTCCGACCAGGAATGCCTCCAATACGTCATCTCACCGCCCTTGCGCGCTCCGGCTGATCGGGACGCGCTCTGGGACGCGCTGCGCGACGGCGGCCTCGATCTGGCCTCGACCGACCACGTACCGGATCGATTGGCCGTGGACAAGCGGCTGCACGGCCAGAGCTTCGACCAGATCAGCAATGGCGCGCCGGGCATCGAGACACTGTTGAGCGTCGTTTACAGCGCGGGTGTTCAACGCGGGCGCGTCACCGTTGAGCGGATGGTCGACCTGCTGTCGACCACGCCCGCACGCCTGTTCGGCCTCAACAACAAGGGCGAGATTGCTGTCGGCAAGGACGCGGACATAGTCCTGTTCGATCCGCAGGAGCGGCGCACGATCACCCAGCAGGAGCTGCACCACACGAGTGACTTCACGCCGTACGAGGGCATGGCTGCGTCTGGAATCGTGCGCAGCGTGCTGGTACGCGGCGAGTACGTGATCCGCGACGGCCGCTTCGTCGGCCGTCGCGGCTTCGGCCGGTTCCAGGAGCGCCAGCTGACGTGGCGCTAGAGGTTCAGTAGACCTCGGGCACGAAGGTCTGGTCGGAAATCGGTGGCCTGACGTAGCCGGCATCTGGCTCGCGCGGCGGCAGGATGATCGGCTCGGGAGTCAGGTCGACGTACGGGAAGAGGCTGAGCAGGTGGCTGATCACGTTCAGCCGGGCGCGCTTCTTGTTGTCCGCGTTGACCACGTACCAGGGCGCCTGCTTGATATCGGTGTGGGCGAACATCTCGTCCTTGGCGCGCGAGTATTCGACCCAGCGTGCGCGTGACTGGAGATCCATCGGCGACAGCTTCCAGCGCTTGGTCGGGTCGTCGATCCGTGCCTGGAAGCGTCTCTCCTGCTCGGCGTCGCTGACGCTGAACCAGTACTTGACGAGCGTGACTCCCGACCGCACGAGCATGCGCTCGAACTCCGGGCACGAGCGCAGGAACTCGCGGTACTCATCCTCGGTGCAGAAGCCCATCACGTGCTCAACCCCCGCGCGGTTGTACCAGCTGCGGTCGAACAGGACGATCTCACCGGCCGCCGGCAGCGCCGCGACGTAGCGCTGGAAATACCACTCCGACTTCTCGCGCTCGGTGGGCGTCCCGAGTGCGACGACGCGCGCGAAGCGCGGGTTGAGTCGGAGCGTGATCGTCTTGATCGCGCCGCCTTTGCCGGCCGCGTCGCGGCCCTCGAAAATGATGACCACCTTGTGGCCGGTCAGCTTGATCCACTCCTGGAGCTTGACCAGCTCGACATGGAGCTTGGACAGCTCAGCGAGGTAGACCTTGTTGCTTATCGACCGAACGGGCGACCCGGCCGTGTCCACCGGCGGGTCCGGGAACACGGCCTCAATGTCGAGGCCGCCGACCTCGGCGTGGCCGCGCTTGGCCGGCAACGTCGTCTTGCTCATGGATTCACGCAATCGGCCACTCGATGACTGTCCTCGTCTCACTCGGTGGCGTGCTTGGTGGGCTCAGATAGATCTCGCGCGGCGGTCCGGTGGGCGTCAGCGACTGCGCCTTGATATACGCGTCGACTGCGTCATAAGCAGCGCCGATCGTTTCGTACGGACCGACATGGAGTAGCGACACGATGCGCGTCGAGGGAAACTCCTTGACCTCGAATTCCGGCGCAGGCGTTAGCGGCGTTGCGACCGGGGCGCAGACGTCGATGTCCCAGGGTGCGGCCATGTTGTGGTAGATCACGAACGGCGGGCCTGCTGGGATGACGCCTGCCTGTGTGATCCGGCCGTAGAGAGTGCTGAACGACTTGCCGATCGTCTGTGGCAGGTCTTCCAGCGGGACGACGAAATGCTGGTACAGGACGTGGCGGTGCGACGACTCACCAAGCACCGGCACGTTCGGGATGACGGTGGGAGCGACCAAGTTGACCTCCCTTCGCTGAACGGCGAGAGGTGAATTGTGGACCGCTACCCGTCCGGCCGACGAGTGCCGAAGGTCGCGAACGGCTACTCCACGCGGTTGTAGGCGGGCAGGGTCAGGAACTCGACGAAGTCGTCCGACAACGCGACCTGCTCGAACAGCGCCGCGGCTTCGGCGTCACGGGAGCGCCACGGCTCGATGGCGGCCAGGACCTGGTCGCGCGAGAATCTGCCGGTCTTCACCCACTGCCACACCTGCGAGCGCGAGATCTCGGCCGTGGCCGCGTCCTCCATCAGGTTGTCGAGCGCCGCCGCGCCGACGCCGTCGAGCCACGAGGCGATGTAGCGGATGCCGACCGACACGTTGGTCGCCAGTCCGCGCTCGGTGATCTCGCCTCCTGGCACTTCGAAGTTCGTCAAATCGGTCGCCGACACGTTCACGTCCTGGCGCAGCCTGTACTTCTGGTTCGGCTTGTCGCCGAGTGCACGATCGAAGATCTCCATCGCCACCGGCACAAGGTCTGGGTGGGCGACCCACGTGCCGTCGAACCCGTCGCCGGCCTCGCGCTCCTTGTCCTCGCGCACCTTGGCCAGCGCGTTCTCGGTGACCTCGGGCTCACGTCGGTTGGGGATGAATGCGCTCATGCCGCCGATGGCGTGCGCGCCTCGGCGGTGGCACGTCTTGACCAGCAGCTGGGCGTAAGCGCGCATGAACGGCACGGCCATCGTCACCTGCACGCGGTCGGGCAGGACGGCGCGCGTCGGATCGGCGGAGTACGCCTTGATGATCGAGAAGATGTAATCCCAGCGGCCGGCGTTGAGGCCCGCGGCGTGCTCGCGCAGCTCGTACAGGATCTCGTCCATCTCGAACGCGGCCCAGATCGTCTCGATCAGCACGGTCGCGCGGATCGAGCCGCGCGGCACGCCGACCACGTCCTGCGCCCAGAGGAAGACGTCGTTCCACAGCCGCGCTTCAACGTGCGACTGCATCTTGGGCAAGTAGAGGTACGGCCCCGATCCGCGGCGCAGCAGCTCGGCGCCGTTGTGGAGCAGGTACAGCCCGAAGTCGAACAGGGAGGCGGAGATTGGTCCTCCGTCGACTTCGAGATGGCGCTCCACCAGGTGCCAGCCACGCGGACGCACCACGAGGGTCGCAATGCGGTCGTTGAGCCGGTACTCCTTGCCCTCGAGCGAGCTGAAAGTGAGCGTTCGGCGAACGGCGTCCTGGAGCGCCGCCTGGCCACCGACGACATTCGCCCACGTCGGCGAGAGCGCGTCCTCGAAGTCGGCCATGAACACCTTCGCGCCGGAGTTGAGGGCGTTGATCGTCATCTTCGCCTCGGCCGGGCCGGTGATCTCGACGCGCCGGTCGTTCAGGTCCGCCGGTGCCTTGGCGACCCGCCAGTCTGAATCGCGAACGTGGGCCGTCGCTGTGAAGAAATCGAGTCGTTCGCCACCGGCAACGCGGACCGCTCTCTCGCGCCGGGCGTGCAGGATTTCCTGTCGGCGTGGCTCGAACTCGCGCGCCAGCCGGCCCAGGAACTCGAGGGCGTCCAGGGTGAGCACGCGCTCCGTGTCGGGAACCGACTCACCCACGACCCGAACCTCAGCCATTGCTTGTCTCCACTCGCAGCCTGGGCAGGTGCAGCTCGTCGATGGCCCGGCCCGCCGCCGACTCGTCGATCAGCGCCTGAAGCCGACGCATGCGCGTCTCCGCTCGCTTGGCGGACAGCACCCACCAGGTCATCGACTTCCGATACGACGCGCGCTGTGCCTGCCAGAAGCGCCACGCGGCTTCGTTGCCGCGCAGAGTTGACGCGTACGGCTCCGGCAGATCCGATGGTCGCGTCTCGTACGTCAGCTCGCCCGGTTCCGGTTCGCGGCGAGCATCGAACGCGCGCTTGCCTGCGGGATGCATCCGGCCCGACGCGATGAGCTCACGCGCCCGTTGGGTGTTGACCTGGCTCCAGTTGCTCCCCGGGCGACGCGGCGAGAACCGGGTCGTGATGCTCAGCTCGTCAACGCTGTTCGTCTGACCGTCGATCCAGCCGAAGCACAGGGCCTCGATCACCGCGTCGTCGTAGGTCAGTCCGGCACGGCCCGACGCCTTCTTGTGGAAACCGACCCACTGAAAGACAGCCGAGGCGTGGTTCCCCTCGAGCCATCCGCGGAACTCCTCCCGGGAGCCGAAGAAGCGCACGTTCTCGGGCTTCACCAGCCGCCGGCCTCGCGTAGCAGGCGGTGCAGGATGCGCGCGGTGACCACGCGCCGATAGTCGGCCGTCGAGCGGACATCGTCGATCGGGTGGATCTCGTCGGCCAGCGTTTGCGCGGCGTGGTCGGCCGTCGTCTCACGCGGCGCCGCGCCTTCAAGCACGCGCTCGGTCTCGTGCGCGCGGATGGGTGTTGGGGCGACGGATCCGACTGCCAGCCTGACGTCGCGCCAGACACCGCCGTCCTCGCGCCATGCGAGCGCCATCACGACCTTCGAGATCGCCTGCGCGCGGCGCGTCCCGACCTTGCGGAAGCGGACCTCGCGACCGGGCGGCAACGGGATGCGGATGCGGACGAGCAGCTCATCCGGGCGCCGCGCGGTCGTCCGATAGGCGGGCCAGAACTGGCTGGCCGGCACGGAGCGCTCGCCGCCCGCGGCGCAGGTCAGGATCAGCTCCGCGTCCGTGGCGAGCAGGATCGGCAGCGTGTCACCCGCCGGCGAGGCATTGATCACGTTGCCGCCGATCGTGCCCCGGTTCTGAATCTGGGCCGCGCCGATCGTCGCGGCGCATTCGACAAGCGCCGGCAAATGCTGCTGGATCAGAGCCGAGTGGCGCATCTCGGTATACGTCGTGAGCGCGCCAAGGGTCAGTGCTCCGTCGCTGACGGAGATGCCGCGCAGCTCGTCAAGGTGCCAGATGTCGAGGACGCGTTCCGGTGGCGGGGCGAGCTCGCCCGTGATCTGGACCATCAGGTCCGTGCCGCCGGCGACGGGCCGTAGCCCGTCTGTGGCGGCGAGCAGGTCGAGCGCCTCGGCGAGCGTCCGTGCTGATACGACCGGTGGCTCTGCCGGCATCAGTGCTCGTCGGCCGCGAGGGCGATCGCCTCGACGATCTTGGTGTAGCCCGTGCAGCGGCACAGGTTGCCGGCGATCGCCTCGCGGATCTGGTCGTGGTCCGGGCCGCCGCCCTCGTCGAGATATGCGCGCGCGGCCATGAGCATGCCCGGCGTGCAGATGCCGCATTGCGCGCCGCCGCGCTCGAGAAACGCTTCCTGGAGCCCACTCATCGCCCCGCCTGCCGGTGCCAAGCCTTCGACCGTGATAACCGTCGCGTGATCAACCTGGCACACGGGCACGAGACATGAATCGACAACCTGGCCGTCGACGATCACCGAGCACGCTCCGCACTCGCCTTCGCCGCAGCCCTCCTTGGTCCCGGTCAGGCCGAGATCCTCTCTCAGCGCGTCGAGCAGCCTGCGCATGCCCGGCACCTCGAGCGTGACGTCGACGCCGTTGACATTCAGCTCATATGCCATCAGCGCGTCATCCGTCGTGTGGCCCGCGCATAGGTTGCGGGTCGGTCGGAGCGTCGGGAGCGGGATCAAGTGCCGAATCGACAGCCCCTGCGTCGCGGGCTGACGGCGCGGTGTCGGGGCTGCGTGGCGTCACTGTCGAGATTCCCGGTGATGGCGGGGCCTTGATGCCGTGCAGCGCGGCGAGGATGCGCTCCGGCGACGCGGGCAGGTCGTGGACCCAGACGCCGGTCGCGTCGTGGATGGCGGCGACAACGGCGGCGGCCGGCACGTCCATGGGCAGCTCGCCGACACCCTTGGCGCCGTGCGGGGCGCCCGAGAACGGCTCTTCGACGAGGATCGAATTGATACGTGGCGCGTCGAGCGAGGTTGGGATGAGGTACGTCGCCAGGCGGTCGTTCAGGTAGCGCCCGTCGGCCAGCTTGATCTCCTCGATCGTGGCGTAGCCGACGCCCTGGAGAGTGCCGCCCTCGACCTGGCCCTCGGCGAGCACGGGGTGGATGGCGTGACCGATGTCGTCCGCCGCGACGACGTCGTGGACCGTCACCTCGCCCGTGTCGAGATCGACGTGAACCTCGGCCACGGCCGCAGCCCAGCCGTAGGCCGGATACGCGTCGCCGCGGTATGTCTCGTCGTCGAAGGTCACGCCAGGATACTTCTCGAATTGCTGGTCGATGCGCAGGCCGCCGCGCGCCGTGGCGTACTCGCCATAGGAATCGGCGAACGATTGACCGGTCTCTTTCTCGACGGCTTCGCGCAGGCGCGCGGCGGCTTTCATGACCATGCCGCCAACGACCATCGCCGTTCGCGAGGCGACGGTCGGCCCGGAGTCGGGCACGATCGACGTGTCCTGGGGCGCCATCTCGACCTGCTCGACGTCAATGCCCAGCTGCTCGGCCGCGAGCTGCGGAAAGATGGTCCTGGTGCCCTGGCCCATCTCTGTCGACGCCGTCAGCACGCGGACCTGGCCGGCAGAGGTGAGCTCGACGCTGACCACGCTCGCGAGGTGAACCTCGCCGCTGCCTGTGAACCCACAGCCGTGCCACGCCACGGCGAGGCCGATGCCCCGCGCGCTGCGCTGCGGCGACGAGAAAAGGGCGCCCGACTTTGCGTGCTCTCCTCGCTCGCGCCGCTCAGCGCCCGTCAACGCCCGGATGCGCTCGAACTCGGCCGCCTCAGCCGCGCGCTCGAGCACCTCTTCGCCGGCGACGCTCTCGCGCAGGATCTGGCCGCTGGGCGTCTCGTCGCCGATGCGGTAGACCCAGCGCCGACGCAATTCGAGCGGCGACATGTCGAGCGCTTCGGCGATGCGGTTCACCTGCATCTCGGCCGCGAACTCCGTCTGTGGCGCACCGAAGCCACGGAACGCACCATTCGGTGGCGTGTTGGTGGCCATGGCGCGGCCGCGGACGCGGACGTTGGGACAACTGTATGGACCGCCCGCGTGGAGCGTGCCGCGCGACAGCACGACCGGGGTGAGGGTGCAATAAGCGCCGCCGTCGAAGATGACCTCGATGTCCTGGGCGACGAGGCGGCCGTTGCGCGTCACGCCGGTGCGGTGGCGAACGATCGCGGGATGGCGCTTGGTCGTCGCCGCGATGTCCTCGTGGCGGTCGTAGATCATGCGCACGGGTCGGGCCAGGTGCTGCGCGAGGAGCGCGGCGTGCAGGGCGATCATCGACGGGTATTCCTCTTTGCCACCGAAGCCGCCGCCCGTCTCGGCCTGGATCACCACCGCCTGCGAATCGGTCAGGCGCAGCGCCCGTTTCATTGCCTTATGGATGTAGTACGGGCACTGCAGCGAGCCGTGGACGGTGATCCCGCCGTCGGGCCGCGGCACGGCGATCATCGCCTGGTTCTCGATGTACAGCTGCTCCTGGTGGCCGACGCGGTACTCGCCCTCGATCACCAGCTCGGCTTCGCGAAAACCGGCGTCGATGTCGCCTTTCGCGAGCGCGAAATGAGCGAACTCCTGTTCCGACTGGAGCGGGTCGAACACCGCCGCGAGAGGCTCTGTGCGCAGGCGGATACGGGACTTCGCGGCGCGCAGGGTCTCGCGGTCCGGTGCGGCGAGCAGTGCCACCGGCTCGGCATGATGGCGAATCTCGTCCGCGACGAGCACGGGTTGGTCGTCGGCGATGAGCGACACAAGGTTGTCGCCGGGTATGTCCTTTGCCGTCAGGACCACGACGCGCGACCAGTCGAAGTCCGGATCGAGCTCGATGCCCAGCAGCCGGGCATGCGCGACGGTCGAGCGCACCGTGTGGCCGTACCAGGCGCCTGGAAAGACGAGATCGTCCGTGTACAGCGCCGTGCCGGTGAGCTTGGCCGGACCCTCTCTGCGCATCGGGAAGGCGCGCGCCCGTCCCATGCCGACTTCGCCGTGCTCGGGCGCGCGCACCGGCGCGTCGAGGTCAGGCATGGCGACAGAAGTCCGCGTCCGGGACGGTCGCGTCGTCACGGTCATTACGTTGGATGGTAACTGTCGAATTGACGTGACTCGTCACCACGGCAGTGCTAACTTGCCGCGAGTCGCCGGAGCGACGAGGGACCGCATCGGGCGCTTGAGGAGGGACGTGGATGAACTGGGTATTCGCTGTTTTTCTGGTTTTGCACGTAGGCGGCGCGATCTTCGCCTTCGGGCCGACACTCACATTCCCGCTGATCGGCAGCATGGGCGGCAAGGAGCCCATGCACGTCAACTTTGCCGTGCGCGTCGCTGAGCGGATCGAGGAGCGCCTGATCGTGCCACTGGCGATCCTTCAGGCCATTACCGGCATCGTCATCATCTGGACCCTGCCGGTCAACATTCTCGACGGCGCGCATTGGTGGCTCATCCTGGGCATCGCGCTCTACGTGATCGCCTTGATCATCGTCTTCATGAACCAGATCCCGGTCACACGTCAGCTGGTCGAAGCGACGAATACGCCGCCTCCCGCGCCCGCACCCGGTGCGCCGCCGCCATCCGGCCCGCCGCCGCACATTGCCGCGCTCGTGCGCCGCAATCAGATGGGCGGCATGATCCTGACCGTCTTGCTGTTTGTGATCATCATCCTGATGGTCGCCGGAGCGAAAGGGTTCCTGTTCTAGCTGCTCGTGTGCGCACTGTCGGCGAGTGATGGAGGAGGAGAGGGATGACAGGGCTGCCTTTGCTGTTTCTCCTGCTCCACGTCGGCGGAGCGATCATTGCCTTTGGCCCGACGTTCGCGTTCTCGGTCGTCGGCAGCATGGGCGGCAGCGAGCCGATGCACAGCAACTTCGCGCTCCGGGTCAACGAGCGAATCACGACGCGCATCGTGATCCCGCTTGCTGTCTTGGAGGGGATCACGGGCATCGGACTGATCTGGACGCTGCCGGTCGACCTGACCAAGGCACTTTGGCTGGATACCGCGGTCATCCTGTACGTGATCGCTCTGGGCATCTCCACCGGCTTTCAGCTGCCGGCGGTCCAGAACCTGATCGAGGCGACCAAGAATCCGCCGCCTGCGCCGCCGGCCGGGGGTCCGGCACCGGCCGGGCCGCCGCCGCACATCGCGGCCCTGATCAAGCGTATTCAGATGGGCGGCATTTCCCTGACGTTGTTGATCGTCCTGATCATCATCCTGATGGTCCTCGGCTCGAACGGGTCCTCGGCTAGCGCCTGACGACGCGGCCGGGCATGGCGCCCGTGTGGCGGCCGTCGTCGACGACGACTGTGCCGTTGACGAGGACGTAATCGATGCCGGTCGGGAAGCGGCGCGGCTCGTCGTACGTCGCGTTTGAAGCCACCGTCGCGGGATCGAAAACGACCACGTCAGCCAGATAGCCATCCGCGAGCCGACCTCGGTCGGCGAGGCCGAGCCGCGCCGCCGGAGCGGACGTCATCTTGCGCACGGCCTCCTCGAGACCGAGCAATGCGCGCTCCCGGACGAACTCGCCCAGCACGCGCGGAAACGAGCCGTATGTACGCGGCGAAGGCTTTGCGCCGACGAACGTGGAGTCGGTGCCGAACATGCCTACCGGGTGAACCACGAAGTGGTGCAGCGTCTCGTGCCACGGGCCGGTCGTGACCTGGCAGACACGCAAGTCCTCTGAGAGCAGCAGATCGCAGGTCGCGTCGACCGCGTCGACGCCGCGCTCGTTCATGACGTCGGCGAGCGTCCGCGATTCCCAGCGCAGGTTCTCGGGCCGAGTGAACGCTCCGAGCCGCACGTCGGCCCAGCCCGCCGCAGACGCGTATGCGGCGCCACGCGCGCGCAGCTCCTCGCGCAGCCGATCCCGGACCGCGCGATCGGCCATGCGCTCCTTCGCCTTCGACGGCCCGCCGTCCTGGACCCAGAGCGGCATCTGGACCAGCAACCGAGTTGCCGCCCACTCGTACGGGTAGGTGTCGAAGGTCACGTCGAGGCCCTCGGCGCGCGCGTCGTCGACCAGGGCAAGCAGCGGCTCCGGACCGCCAGGATGCGTCTGACGGTGGTAGAAGTGGGTGATGTGGACCGGTCCGCCGCCGCGACGGCCGATCTCGATTGCCTCTCGAAACGGATCCAGGTAGCGATCGCCGAGTGGGTAGCGCACGTGGGTGTGGTAGAAGCCGCCGCGGCGCGCGGCTTCGCCGGTGAGCGCTGCGAGCTCGTCGGTCGTGGCGTAGGCGCCGGGCGGATAGTCGAGACCGCTCGAGACGCCAAGCGCGCCGTCTGACATCGCGTCCGCGAGAAGTGCGCGCATGTCGGCGAGCGCGTCAGAGTCTGCGGGCACGTCGCTCCAACCCAGCCGCGAGATGCGCAGCGCGCTGTTGCCGACCATCAGGCCGACGTTGACCGACACCTTGCCGTCCAGCTGCGCGAGGTAGTCGGCCACCGACTGCCAGGCGGCAGCCAGTCCATCCGGTCGGCCATCCAGCCCAGCGTTCATCTCGATCAGCGCTTCGAGATCTGCTTGCGAGGGGAGCGGAGCATAGGAGAGCCCGTCGACGCCGATGATCTCGGTCGTCACACCCTGGCGCACCTTTGGCTCGTGGCGCGGCTCGGCCAGGATCATCAGGTCCGAGTGCGAGTGCAGGTCGATGAAGCCGGGAGCGACGACCTTGCCGGTTGCGTCGATACGCTGACCGGCCTCGACCTGCGTTCCGCGCTGGACGACGCGCAACCCATCGCCGCTGATCGCCACGTCGGCCGCGAATGCGGCCGCGCCGGTCCCGTCGATGACCATCCCGCCGCTGATGAGCACGTCCACTGCCGGCATTTCGGCAAGGCTAACGATCCCGACGCTGGTTCAGGCAGGCAGCAGGCGGCCTCTGACCCATGCGCCACGGACCATCTGCGGCCGCGTCCGGTAGATGAGCCGGCTGGCGATCTCCTCCGCGTCGCTGACCACGCTCGCCGGAATGGGCGCCGTGGTGTCCGGGTCGACGCAGATGAAGTCGGCTTCCTTGCCTGGCTCGATTGAGCCGACGCGATCGTCGATGCCCAGTGCGCGCGCCCCGTCGAGCGTGCCCAAACGCAGCCAATCGAGCGGTTTGAGTGGGGCGCACGTGTCGCCGAGCATGGTCGAGCGCCCGCTCATCGTGTAAGCCCCGGCGCGCATCTCGCCAAAGATGCTGACGTCCGGGCCGCCGGCCACGTCACTGCCCAGCCCGATCGTCATGCCGGCGGCGAGATAGCGCCCGAGCGGCATCGCCCCGCTCGACAGGAACAGGTTTGACGACGGGCAGTGGGCGATGCGCGTGCCGGTCTCGGCCAGCCGCGCCAGCTCGCGATCGGACAGATACACAGCGTGGGCCACGATCGTGCGCGGGCCCAAGGCGCCGGCGCGGTCGTACACGTCGGTGTAGTCGGCCGCATCCGGAAAAAGGCGCGTGACCTCGTCGATCTCGAGGCGGTCCTCGGCGAGGTGTGTCTGCCAATACGCGCCCGTGGCCCGGGCGAGGCCGGCCGACTCGCGCAGCATGTCGGCCGTGCAGCTGACGGCGAAGCGTGGCGTGACCGCGTACTGGAGCCGGCCCTCGTCGCGGCCGTGCCAGCGTTCGATCAGGCGCCGCGTCTGGGCGAGGCTTTCGTCGAGCACTTCGCTGTCGCGCAGCGAGCTGTCGTAGCGCAGCCTGTCCATCATCACCTTGCCCAGGACGACGCGGATGCCGTGCTCATGCGCCGCGCCGAACGCCGCGTCAACGCTGTCCTCGTAGACGGCGCCGTAGAGCACCGCGGTCGTCGTGCCCGCCGCGGCAAGGGCGCGATAGAAGAGCGGCGCCAAGCGCCGGGCGGCGTCGGCGTGGAACTCGCGTTCGAGCGGAAAGATGTACCGACCGAGCCATGTAAGCAGGTCGAGGCCGGCGCCCAGGCCGGCGTTGGGCCACTGAGGGAGATGGGCGTGCAGGTCGACCAGCCCGGGCATGACGAGCAGTGGACGCACGTCGATCGCACCAGCGCGCCCGCCAGTCGGCCAATCTTCGGCGCGCGCGATGCGCCCTGTGCTGTCGACCTCGAGCAACGCGTCGCTGATGAAGCGCGTCGAGCCGTCGGGGAGTGGCGTGAGCAGTCGCGCGCGCAGCGCAAACGGGCCGTGCTCCAGCCCACCGGGCAGCTTCGTCGGCGACTCGTGTTCGTGTGCTTCTGCCACTGCGACGATGTTATTGCTCGCTATCCTGCCGGACAGGCCATGCCGCAGGTTCAGGTCACCCAGGATCCCCTCGCCGTCGTGCTCATCGTCGGCCTGATCGCCGCAGCCGCGATCGTGGCCCTGCTCGTCGCCGGCCCCTGGTCCGCCCGCGTTCCCAGCCTGCCGAGCGTCGACGCGCACGAACCCTCCGAGCCCGTCTCGTCACCGACAGTCGAGCCTGTGGCTCCGATCACGACTCCTCCGCCGGTGCCGACTGACATTCCACCCGAGCCAGCGTGGGCGAGCACCCGACACAAACCGCTGGGGCACGACTGAAGGTCAGTCGACCGCCCGCGCCGGCGAAAAGGCCGGGTCCGACGATTCTCGGCCGAGCATCTCGTCGACGACCATCCGGGCCGAGGCCGGGCCGGTCGAGATGCCCCACGCGCCATGTCCTGCACACACGAACAACCCGCCTATGCCGGCGATCTGGCCGATGAAGGGTCGACCATCGAGCGACGCGGGACGCGCGCAGGCCCGCACGCCGACCAGTTGCGCCGCGCCGAGCGCGGGCACGAATCTCTTGGCCCGATCGAGTATCCCCTGAACCCGGCGCGCAGGATCCGGCTGGGCCGATAGGAATGTCGATCCGACGCTCGTGTCGCTTTCGGTGCTGACGAGGCTGAACAGGTCCTCCGGGTGCGGGCCGGGCCGATCGATGCCCAGCTCTTCCAGCACGGCATGGGGCGCGTCCGCGAGAGCCACGCTCACGACCACGCCCCACAGCGGCCGGATCGGCGGCCTCTCCGACCAGGCCGGGATCAGCTGCGGACTCCACGGCCCTGCCGCGACGAGGATCTTCTCGCACGCGACGGTCGCGCCGCCGGGCAGACGAACGCCGACGACGCGTGCGCCGCTGACGATCGGCTCGGCCGCCTCGCCAATCTCGAGCGACGCGCCGGCGGCCCGCGCACGTGCCGCGAAAGCGTTCGTGGCAGCCGCCGGCGCGACCGGATAGCCGGTGGCAACGCGGCACGCGTACAGGTCCCCGGCCAGCGACGGCTCCATGAGCCGGAGCTCGCGGGGCGCCAGGACCTCGGGCACAAGGTCGGGCTCGCCCGCAGCGATCGTTCGACCGGCCTCGCTTACCGCTCGCTCGTCGGGGCTGAGCAGGAGCAGTCCGGCCGGTTCGGGCGCCAGCTGGAAGTCGGTGACCGAACGAACGAGCTCGCGGTACAGCGGCAGCGTCGCGCGATGCAGGCGCGCCATGTGCGGCTCGAACGGATGCTGGATCGTGCCCGAGTTGCGGCCCGACGCGCCGGCCGCGATGCGCTCGCGCTCGAACAGGCGCACCCGGACGCCGGCCTCTGCGAAGTAAGCCGCGGCTGCCGTTCCGATGATGCCGCCGCCGATCACCGCGACGTCGCAACTCTGCAATGTCAATGTCGAGACCTGTCGGTGGGGGCACCGCTAGACTCGGCGCCTGCTGCGGAGGGGGAGAAGGAGTCACCCATGGACGTCCTCGACACGCTCGATCGGATGATCGACGAGCGACATTTGCTCAAGCACCCGTTCTACACCAAGTGGGCCGAGGGCACGCTGCCGATCGAGGCCCTCCAGGAGTACGCGCGCCAGTACTACGCGTTCGAGTCGGCCATGCCGCGCTACCTGTCCGCGCTCCACACCCGCACCGCGGACCGCGCCGTGCGTCAGCAGATCCTCGACAACCTGTGGGACGAGGAGCACGGCAAGGACAACCACGCGGAGCTGTGGCTGCGCTTCGCCGAGGGGATAGGCGTGGCACGCGAGGATGTCCAGGCTGCGACGCCCAATGAAGCGACCACGGCTCTCACCGACACGTACTTCGAGGTGACGCGCGACGAGCCGATCGCCGCCGGGGTCGCGGCGCTGTATGCCTACGAACGCCAGGTGCCGCAGGTCGCCGGCTCGAAGATCGACGGCCTGGAGCGCCATTACGGCATCACCGACGCGCGGACGCTGACCTTCTTCAAGGTCCACGGTGTGCTCGACATCGAGCATTCGGGCGCCGAGCGCGAGATGCTTGGCGAGCTTGCCGACGAAGCAGATCCGGCGCCGATCGAACAGGCGACGAGCCGTGCGCTCGAAGCGTGGTGGAACTTTCTCAGCGCGGTCGACCAACCGGCGGCGGCTTCCGCCTGACGGCTACCACGGCGCCTGGGCCTGCGGCGAGGGTGGTGGACGACGGGCGGTCGGGTCATCTGAGTCGTTGCCGACTCGGGCTGGGGCGCTGCCAAGCCCGCCGTCCACTGCGGGGAATGATCGCCCATGAGTCAAGCCCCTGGCCAATCCTGCTGGCGCCGGATAGCTAAGTGCCCGACCGGTAGCGCTGGGCCGCCTCGGCCCGGTTGCGGACGCCAAGCTTGTGCAGGATGTTGCTGACGTGCGTCTCGACCGTTCGTGGCGAGATGGTCAGTGCCTCGGCGATCTCACGGTCGGTCAAGCCGTCGGCGAGCATCGCGAGGACGTCATTCTCGCGTGGCGATAGGCCCATCAGCTCGCCTTCCATGCCCGAGACGGACCGCCCGCGCCGCGCCGCGTCGGCGAAGTAACGCAGTGCGCGGGCGGCAAAGCGGCGTGACATCGCGAGCTCGCCGCGCTGCGTGCCACGCAGCGAGCGCAGCAGTGCCTCCGGGCTGAGGTCCTTGGTCAGGTAGCCGGCCGCTCCCCGGGCAATCGCCTCCAGCAGATCGCGTTCGGAGCTCGACACGGTCAGCATCACGATCTTGGTGTTGGGCAGGCGCGGCCCAAGCTCCTGCACGAGCTGGATGCCGTTCATGCCCGGCAAGTCGATGTCGAGCAGCAGCACGTCCGGCCGGAGCATCGGCGCCAGTGCCAGCGCCTCCTGGGCATTGCTGGCCTCGCCCACCAGCTCGACGTCCGGCGCGCTGATGGCCTGGCGCACGGCCGAGCGAACCAGCGCGTGATCGTCGACGAGCATCACGCGCAGCTTGCCATCCACCTCGCTCATCGCAGCTCCTCCCCGCGTACTGGGACCACCACATCGACGGTCGTTCCGCCGCTCGGCTCAGAGATGACCCTCAGCTCACCGCCCATCAACCGTGCACGCTCCTTCATGCCCTGCATGCCCATACCTTCGCCGCTCGACTGGTCGGGTCGGAAGCCGCGCCCGTTGTCGACGATTGTCAGCCGCAGCTGGCCGTCCTGGACCTCGGCGGCGACGCGAACCACGGTCGCGTCGGCGTGCTTGCGAACGTTGGTAAGTGCTTCCTGCAGAACGCGCAGCAGCTCGACCTGCGTCCGTGGCGAGAGGGCAGCGGGTAGGTCAGCGGCGGAGAAGTCGGCGCGCACGCCGGAGCGGACCGCGAAATCGTCGATCGAGCGCGACATGAGCTCTTCCAGCGGCCGATCACGCTCGTCCCCTGCACGCATCGTCACGACGGCCTGCTTCGCCTCGGCGATGGCCGAATCCAGCGCCTGGGTCACTTCGAGGGCAAGGCCGTGCTGCTCCTCGGGCACATAAGCGACGAGACGCTCGTGCTTCAACTTGGCGAACCACAGGTCCTGTGCCAGGCCGTCGTGCAGCTCACGGGCGAGCCTGGTGCGCTCCTCGAGTGTTGCCCGCTCGGCCTCCGACAGGCGCAGCCGTTCGAGCGCGGCGTATGCGCTGCGCAGCGCGCGCAGGTCGGAGCGCGACTCGGCGTTGATGCCCGCGAAAAGGACGACGAAGAAGGCCAGGCGCAGCACGTCGCTGGTGGTCACGAGGCTGGTGTAGACGCCCGGGTAAAAGTAGGAGTGGATCTCGGCGAAGAAGCCGATGAGCATTGCCACGGCCAGGTAGCCGTCGGCGACCGGGCCGTCGCGCAGGTACGAGCGGCGATAGAGGGCGACACCGATCACGAACAGGACAGCGCTCACGGCCTGGATGACGAAGGCGATGCCGCTGACATCGGGGATCGCGCCCGTAAAGCGCGGGTCCGTGATCATCTCCTTGATGCCGATTGGGCCAACGAATGGCGGCAACAGCGTGTCGAGATCCACGAACCCGTTTTGGATGAGGTACACGACCAGCAGCACGATCGTGATCACGATCGTGGGCACGAACAGTACGCGCCGCGTTCGCGGCTGGCTGCGGAACGTGCCGACGGCCGCGGCGCCGCCCACCACGAGCAGGGCTGCGGCGGCGAGGTTCGTGAACGAGGAGACGTACAGTGGCAGCTGCCCGGGCTTGGCAAGTGATAGTCCGAATTCGTCCTCAACCTTGACGACGACGGCAGCCACGTTGAGCAGCGACACCCACGCCAGTAGCGAGAAGGCGCTGGCCTGATACAGGCCGGCCAGCCGGCCGGCCTCGCGGTAGCGGGCCAGCGCCAGCGCGGCAAGCGAGCCGGCCGCGAGCACGGTCAGGGCGTTGATCGCGACGTCAGCCGAACGGTCGAGGAGCGCGAAGCTGAGCGACTTGTCGACCAGGAACGCAGCCGTGGCTCCGAGCAGCGCGAGCGCGGTCAGTACGAGAACGAGGTCGAGGCGGCGAACTGCGAATCTGTCGCGACGATCACGCAGTCGGTCCATCTGACGATGATAGGTTTGCCAGCGGGCCACGCTGCTCATGCCGGAGAGGCTCCTCCCCGAGCCGTTCGAGAATCAATCACCAAAAAGACTAGAGCCGGACCGCGCCCCAGCGCCGATCCGGCTCCCGTCATCGCTCGTCTGCATTCACCCCGCCGTGTAAGGGTGGCGCCGAGCTGAAATATTTGGTTCGTCGCGGCCAGCCTGCGCCGGCGACAACGCATACGATGGGCCACGCCGAGTGGCGCGAACATCCGAGGAGCTACGGAATTGAGTACGGAGCCGCGCCTCCGTACTGGCAGTAACCGTACTTCCGTAGGCGGCACGCTTGGCCGCGAAGCACCCACAACCACTCGACACTGCAGGGATTCTTGATGCATTCCGCCCGACCGAATCGGCTTGCTCCTGAATGGCAGATCTGGACCGCGCTGCTGATCGTCTACGTCGTCTGGGGCTCGACCTACCTGGCGATTCGCGTCGTCGACGAAACCATGCCGCCGCTGCTCGCCGCCGGTGCGCGTCATGTTTCGGCGGGCGTGATCATCTTCGCCCTGCTGCTCGTGACCAAGGGACCGGGGGCGCTGCGCTTGAGCCGCGCCGAATGGTTCGGGGCGGGCTTCGTCGGGCTGGCCCTGCTGCTCGGCGGTAACGGCCTGGTCATGCTTGGCGAGCGGGACGTGCCGAGCGGCCTCGCCGCACTGATCATCGCTGTCGTACCCCTGTTCGTCGTCCTGCTGCGCCGCGTCTTCGGCGAGCGGGTCGCGTCAGGCACTTATGTCGGCGTGCTGGGCGGTTTCGTGGGCATGGCCGTGCTGATCGTGCCGCACGGCGTCAGCGGCGAGACGAATGTCGTCGCCATGCTCATGCTCGTCGCGGCGTCGCTCAGCTGGGCGATCGGCTCCTACTTCTCGACCCGTCTGCGCCTGCCACGTGATCCGCTGGCATCGACCGGTGCGCAGATGCTCGTAGGCGGCACGAGCCTGGCCATTGTCGGCACGTTGGCCGGCGAATGGGGCCTGGTCCAGGTCGATCGCTTCAGCACCGACTCGGTCGTCGCATTGGTCTATCTCATCGTCTTCGGCAGTGTCGTGGCCTACACCGCGTACACCTGGGTCCTCCAGCACGCGACCGTGTCGCGCGTATCGACCTACGCCTACGTCAATCCGGTTGTGGCAATCGTGCTCGGCGCGCTGATCCTGAACGAGACGGTCGACGTCTGGATCCTGCTTGGTGCGGCGATCATCGTCATCGCAGTGGCGCTCGTCATTCGCGCCGAGGCCAAGCGGGCACCGACCGAGGACATCGTCGAGGCGGAGGCGGGCTAGCTGTCGGACAGGGTCAAGTCGGACAGGATCTTGGCCAGCTCGCGGGCGTTGGTCGAGCCGTAGTTGGCGTAGCAGTTGTTCATCAGCACGTGCAGGTCGCGGGTCTGCTTGCCCGCGTCGGCGAGCCGGGGCGCCCAGTCGGCGAGCTCCTCACGGTCGTAGAGGTAGCGAAAGCGCTCGGCGGGCGTGATGTTCTTCTTTTCCCAGTTGTCGGCGTTGCGGCCGTGGAAGCGCATCACGGCAAGGTCTGGCGACGTCACCGCAATCAGCTGCGGCACGCTCGATTTGAAGCCCTGCGGCTCGTCGACCATCACGAACGGGATCTTGTTGTCGCCCAGGAAGCGGATCGTCCGATCGACGTTCTTCTCGTTGAACCACGAGCCGTTGCGCAGCTCGACGGCAAACGGCTGGGCGCCGAGCTGCTCGCGCGCGGCGAGGATCTCGTCCCGTGACTCGGAGATCGGGAAGAACCACTTCGGGTACTGAAGCAGCACCGACCCGAGCTGCCCGGCCGCGCGCAGTGGCTCGAGCCCGTCCATGAACATCCGCCAGATCGCGTCGCGTAGCTCAGTCGGCAGGTCGCGGGCGTAGAGCCGCGGCTTGGCCGCGAGTTCCGCGGGCAGCTCATCGCGGATCGCCTTGGGCAGGCGGCGCGTCTCGGTCGGTTGGCCGGTCATCAGCGCGTGCGCCTTGACGTCGAAAATGAAGTCCGGCGGCGTTCGCTCGCGCCACAGCTCCGCGACGCGGGCAACCGGCAGGGCATAGTAGGTCGCGTCGATCTCGACGAGCGGGAACTGCGCGGCATAGTACTGAAGCCGTTCCTCGGCCGTGTCGACCCCGCGCGGGTAGAAAACCGCTCCGGAGGTCATCGTCGGATCCGTCCACGACGCGGTCCCGATGCGTACCGTCGCGCCACCGCCGGGTAGCACGATCGGGTCAGCGGCCGCCGACATCACGTCGGCCGCCCGTTCGCCGGCGACGTCCGGACCGGGATCGTGTGTTTCGGGCTGGGAATTGGCTGCGCTGGCCACGGCAGTGCTCCGAGTGCGTGTGCGTCGCAGACCGAATTGTCGCAGCCACGTACCCCTATGCCGTGCGGCAGACCGGACGATCTTCGCCCCTCTATGGGACCGAGGCGCGGGTTCCGCCGGGGCCGATCGGCACTGACGATGGGCTGGCAACCATCGCCGCGGCGACGGCGCATTTACGTCGCGTTGCGGAAGTCTATGGCACACGTCGTCGAGAGGGGAACGGTCTGCTCATGGTCTATCGCGTCGCGCCTGCCCACCACAGCAATCGCGTGCCGTCCGTGGCACGTGCGTCTGGACGGGTCAAGTCGATGCTCCTCGTCGCCGGTGTCGCCCTGCTTGCGGTGGCAGCTATTCCGGCCATGACCATGGCCGCTCCCGCCGTGCACCAATTCGTTGGCAGTGGCACGGCCAACGGCGCGTGGCTGGTCCAATTCCGAAGCGATGTGTCCGACACCGACGCGGCCAAGCTGGTCGCCGGCAGTGGCGCGACCGAGATCGGCCAGATCGACGAGATCGGCGCGCACGTGCTCAGCATTCCCGCCGCCCGGCAAAGCCAGATCCTCACGGCCCTCCGGCATGACCCGCGCGTAGTCTCGGTCGAGCAGGACAGCGCGGACCAGGCGGCGGTCGTGCCAAACGACCCACACTGGTCCCAGGCGTGGGGTCCGCGGCTGGTCCACGCGCCCGCCGCTTGGAGCATGACCACCGGCAACTCCAAGACGATCATCGCCATCGTCGACACGGGCGTCGATCCTTCACAGCCGGACCTGCGCGGGCGGGTACTGCGCGGGTGGGATTTCGTGGGCAACGACGCCCGCGCCAATGACGACAACGGCCACGGCACCGCCGTCGCCGGGGTCGCGGCCGCTGCGGCCGACAACGGTGTCGGCATCGCCGGCATGTGCTGGCGCTGCGAGATCCTGCCGGTCAAGGTGCTCAACGCGGCGGGCAGTGGCTCACACTCGAACATCGCCGCGGGCATCGTCTGGGCGACTGACCACGGTGCCGACGTCATCAACCTGAGCCTGGCCGGCGCCACGTCATCAGATGTGGTCGCCAGGGCAGTTGCCTTCGCCCGCAACCATGGTGTCGTGGTTGTTGCCGCGGCCGGCAACGAGGGCTCGAGTCAACGCTTCTACCCCGCGGCGCTGCCGGGCGTCATCAGCGTCGGCGCGACGACGGGCAGTGACGTCCTCTACAGCTGGTCCAACCGCGGTTCGTGGGTCAAGGTGTCGGCGCCGGGTTGCGCCTACACGGGCTCGACCGGGCCCGTTCGCTGGACATGGTGGTGCGGCACGTCGTTCGCGACGCCCGTGATCGCCGGCATCGCCGCTTTGATGAAGAGCGAAAGGCCGAGCCTCAGCCGTGGGCGGATCGAGTCGATCGTGCTTCACAGCACGGTCCGGGTGCGCGGCGTGGTCGACGGCCGGATCGACGCGGCGCGCGCCGTGCGCTCGGCAAGCTCCGCGACATCGGGAAGCTCGGACCCCACGGCGACGCCAACACCGACACCGACCTACAACTGGCACGACCAGGTCGACGGTGACAAGCAAAGGGCCAGCCACACGTTCCAGCTGAGCGGAGGTGTCAACGTGCGAGTCGAGTGGTCGAGCGGCGTGACGCTCTGGGTCAGGATCGCCGATGCCAATGACGACACGGTCGCTGTGTTCCATGGCAGCCACGGCGTACTCGACTGGAGCGGGTCAGTGAAGTCGGGTCGCTACACCGTCATCGTCGGTCAGTTTGCCCACAAATCCTCGCCCTTCAAGGTGGCGATCGACCACTGACCGTCGCCCAGCGGCGTCAGAAGATCTTGCCCGGATTCAGCAGGTTGTCCGGGTCGAGCGCCCGCTTGATCGAACGCATCGCCTCGACGCCGCGCGCGCCGCGCTGGAGCTCGAGCCATTTCTTCTTGGCCAGGCCCGTGCCGTGCTCTCCGGTCACTGTCCCGCCCAGCTCCAGCGCGGCGCGATAGATCCCATCGCGCGTCGCGTCGATCTTGCGCTCGGCGTCAGGGTCGTTGCGGTCGAGGACGTAGGTTGGATGCAGGTTGCCGTCGCCGGCGTGGCCGAAGATGCCGACGGGCAGATCGTGGCGCGCGGCGATCTCGACGATGCGGTCGATCATCTCGGGCACGCGGCTGCGCGGAACGCCGACATCGTCCATGCGCGCCGCACCTGCTCGCTCGAGTGCGCCGTGGGCGCCGCGCCGGGCCTGGCGCAACCAGTCCGCCTCCTGGGTGTCGGCCGAAACCAGCACGGACGTGGCACCGGCGCCGCGGCACGCTTCCTCGCCGGCCTTCAGCTCGCTCGCCGCGGCCTCGCCGCCCAGGTCCGACTCGACCATCAGCATCGCCGCGGCGCTGCGGTCCAAGCCGAGCTGGTACGCGTCGTCGACCGCGGCGATCGTGAACGCGTCCATGAGCTCGAGCGTGACCGGTCGGATGCCGGCGGCGGTGATGTTGGCCACGCCCTGGCCGGCGGCGTGGATCGACGCAAAGAATGCGAGCAGGGTCAGGTTCGCGGGCGGCTTGGGCAGCAGCCGCAGCGTCGCCTCGGTGATCAGGCCGAGCGTGCCCTCGGAGCCGACGAACAGACCGGTCAGGTTGTAGCCGGCGACGTCCTTGACGTTCTTGCCGCCCGTGCGGATGACGCTGCCGTCGGCGAGGACGACCTCGAGTCCGAGCACCCAATCGCGCGTGACGCCGTACTTGACGCAGCGCAGGCCGCCCGAGTTCTCGGCCAGGTTGCCGCCGATCGTGCACGTTTCGAAGCTCGCCGGATCGGGCGGATAGGCCAGCCTGTGCTCACCGACGGCGCGGTTGAGGTCCGCGTTGATCACGCCTGGCTGAACCGAGGCCGTCAGGTTGAGCGGGTCCACCTCGAGGATCTGGTTCATCTGCGTGAAACAGACCGTCAGGCAGCCGTCGACCGCGACCGCGCCGCCCGACAAACCCGTGCCGGCGCCGCGCGCCACGATCGGCGCGCCGGCCGCCGCGGCGACAGCGACGATCGCGACGACGTCAGCGGTCGAGCGCGGAAAGCAGACCGCGCTGGGGCGGCCGGCGTGCAGGAAAGCCGTCTCATCGAAGCGGAAGCCTTCGACGTCGGCCGCGTCGGAAAGAATGCGCAGGTCTGGCAGCGCCGCGTGCAGCTGTGCCACGAGGTCCGCCATGCGCGAAGGCTAGACGCTCGGCGGGCCTCCCAGCGCAACGCACGCCACCCGGCCAACCGGCCCGCTCAGGTCGGTCCATTGGTCAAACCATCGATGGGCTCTCGGTCCGGCGACACGGTCGTCTTGGTTGACTATGCTTCGTCTACTTTCTCGATCAGATTCGTCGCCCAGGGGTCCCAATGAAGATAGGTGTGGTCAAAGAGCGCGCGCCCAACGAACGACGCGTCGCCCTCGTGCCCGACGCGCTCAAATCGCTGATCGCCGCCGGTGCCGAGATCCTCGTCGAGCAGGGCGCGGGCGATGGCGCCGCGATCCCCGACCGGCTATACAGCGACGCGGGCGCGCGCATCGTGGCGCGCGATGAGCTGTACGCAGACGCAGACGTCATCGCCCGCGTCCAGAAGCCGGACGGCCCGGACGTTCAGTCGCTGCGCGAGGGCCAGGTCGTTGTCGGCCTGCTTCAGCCGCTCATCGATCCGCAGCTGATGGCGACGTTGGCCAGGAACAAGGTCACCGCGATCAGCCTCGACGCCATCCCGCGCACGCTGTCGCGCGCGCAGTCGATGGACGTGCTCTCGTCGCAGGCGAACGTCGGCGGTTATCGGGCGGTGCTCATGGGCGCGCTCGAATACGGCCGCTACTTCCCGCTGCTGACGACAGCCGCCGGCACGGCCAAGCCGGCCAATCTGCTCATCCTGGGCATCGGCGTCGCCGGTCTCCAGGCAATCGCCACGGCGCGCCGGCTCGGCGCGATCGTCAAGGCCTATGACGTTCGCTCGGAGACGAAGGAACAGGCCGAGTCGCTCGGCGCGCAGTTCATCGTCCTCAAGTCGGTCACCGACGCGAGCGGCGCTGGCGGCTACGCTCGGGCCCTGACGCCCGAGGAGCAGGCCGCGCAGCAAGAGGAGCTGAACGGGCATATCGCCAACATGGACGTGGTCATCACCACTGCCCAGGTGCCCGGCCGGCGGCCGCCACTGCTCGTCACGGCCAAGGCCGTGGCGGGTATGAAGCCAGGCTCCGTGATTGTGGACATGGCTGCATCTGCGCTGGGCGGCAACGTCGAGCTGTCGAAGCCCGACGAGACCGTCGTGACCGACAACGAGGTCACGATCCTCGCGCCGACCAACCTGCCGGCGACGATGCCGGCCGGCGCCAGCCAGTTCTACGCGCGCAACATGTCGACCTTCCTCGTCCACTTCATGAAGGACGGGGCGATGAATTTCGACCTGACCGACGAGATCCAATCGGCGACGGTCATCACCCGCGACGGCGAAGTCGTGCAGGAGGCAACCAAGAAGCTCCTCCAGCCGGCCGCCCCGGAGGCAACAAAGTGAACCCAGACCTGCTCAATGCGCTGGCGATCTTCCTGCTGGCGATCCTCGTCGGCTTCGAGGTCATCAGCAAGGTCCCCGCGACGCTGCACACGCCGCTGATGTCGGGCGCGAACTCGATCCACGGCATCGTCATGGTCGGCGCGATGCTGATCGCGGCGGCTGCGGACAATCCGTTCAGCTACGTGCTCGCGTTCATCGCGATGGTCTTTGGCGCGGCCAACGTCGTCGGCGGTTACGTAGTCACCGACCGAATGCTCCAGATGTTCCGACGGCGCGAGCCGGCGAAGGCAGCACCTGCTGCCGAGGCGGCGAGCGCTCCGGTCGGTACTCCCGGCACGGGCACCGGCGCGGCCGGCGCCGCGGAGGGCAAGTAGTCATGTCGGACGCCTGGATCTACACACTCGTTTTCTTCAGCTGGCTGGCCGGCGCGGCCGCATTCGTGCTCGGCCTGCACCAGATGAACAGCCCTGCCACGGCCCGGCGGGGCAACCAGCTCAGCGCGGCGGGCATGGCGCTCGCCGTCATCGTCACCTTCCTGTGGCTGCTGACGCCAGGTAACGCCATCCACTCCGGTGGCATGGGCGTGACCGCGATCGCGATCATCTTGGTCGGCTTCGTTATTGGCGGTGGGATCGGCCTGTACATGGCGCGCAAGGTCGCCATGACGGCGATGCCGCAGCTCGTCTCGCTCTTCAACGCGGTCGGCGGCGGCGCGGCTGCCCTGGTGGCAATCGACGACTTCGTCCGCATCGCAGGTACGCCTGAGCTCTCCGTTTCCACCGCGGTCTTCGTCGTCCTCGGCGCTGCCATCGGCAGCGTCACGTTCTCGGGCTCCCTGATCGCCTCCGGCAAGCTCCAGGGTCTCGTCCCGGGCCAGCCGATCACATTCCCCGGCTCACGTCTGGTCACCGCGCTTACCGCGCTGATCGTCGCCGCCGGACTCGTGGTGCTCGTTCTCGCCTCGGCGGGCACGGTCGTCCTCACCTCGGACGTTCAACTCATCGTCCTGGGTCTGGTGGTCGTGTCAGCGCTGACCTTCGGCATCACCCTGGTGCTGCCCATCGGCGGCGCGGACATGCCTGTCGTGATCTCGCTCTTGAACTCGTTCACCGGCACTGCCGCGGCCATGGCCGGCTTCGTCATCGGCAACCCAGTGCTGATCATCGCCGGCGCGCTTGTCGGCGCCTCGGGCGCGATCCTGACAAAGCTCATGGCCGATGCCATGAACCGATCGATCGCGAACATCATGGTCGGTGGCTTCGGGACCGGTGATGCCGCGGCTGGCGCAGGGCCGGGCGCGGGCACGTTCGGCACCGTGCGTGAGGTGAGTCTCGACGACGCAGCCATCCAGCTCGCTTACGCGCAGAAGGTGATCATCGTCCCCGGCTACGGCCTGGCCGTGGCCCAGGCGCAGCATGCCTGCCGCGAGCTCGGCGACCTGCTCGAGCAGCGTGGTGTCGAGGTCTCGTACGCGATCCATCCCGTGGCCGGGCGTATGCCGGGCCACATGAACGTGCTGCTGGCCGAGGCCAACGTGCCGTACCCGCAGCTCAAGGAGATGGAGGAGATCAACCCGGAGTTCGATCGGACCGACGTTGCGCTCGTAGTGGGTGCCAACGACGTCACCAACCCGGCGGCGCGATCGAACCCGCAGAGCCCGATCTACGGCATGCCCATCCTCGATGTCGACCATGCGCGATCGATCATCGTCATGAAGCGCTCGATGCGGCCCGGCTACGCGGGCATCGACAACGAGCTGTACGCCAACCCCAAGACGGGCATGCTCTTCGCCGACGCGAAGGACGGCCTGACCCAGCTGGTCGCCGCGGTCAAGGAGCTCTAGCCGAGCGACCGCTCAACCCGACCCCGCCGCGAGAAGCCGGCCCGAAACGGGCCGGTTTCTTCGTTCCCGCGGGGACCTATCCTTTCGCCTGATGCTGAGCGGAATGCGCATCGTTCGTGTGCTGCTTGTTGTCGGCCTGCTCTGCGGACAGCTTTTTCTGTTCGCGGCTGCTGCCGCGGCCGCGGACATCAGCTCGGCCGGCCCGCTGTCGCACGTCCTGATCACGCCCGACCTGAACTGCCAGATTGCCCACGTCGAGGACCGGTCGTACGAGTTCTACGCGCCAGAGGACCCGACCGGCTCGTGTGGCACTTTCCTGTTCGTCGGCGGCAGCCTGTACGGACCGGCCGCCATCTCGTCGGGCGCGTTCCCGGTCGATATCACGCCGTGGACGGGTGCCGGCCAATCGGCCGTGGCCGGCAGCGGGTCTGCCGCTGACCCGTTGCGCGTGGTCACGACGGTTGATGCCTCCGGGACCGGCCTGCGCATCGAGCAGACCGACAGCTATGTGCTGGGAACCCAGCAATATCGCACTGACATCAAGGTCACCAACGGCGGCCCGGTGGCCCAGACGGGATCGCTCTATCACGCCGGCGATTGCTACCTCCAGGAATCCGACACGGGCTTCGGGCGTGTCGACGACGGCGCGCCGTCATGCGTCGTGACCAAGGATCCAGGGTCGCGCGTCGAGCAGTTCAAGCCGCTGACGGCGGGCAGCAGCTACATGGAGGGCGTCTATTCGGACGTCTACTCGGCAATCAACGGTCAGCTGTTCCCGAACACGTGCGCATGTGATTTCGCGCTCGACAACGGCGCCGGGCTGTCGTGGCCGGTCAGCCTCGCGCCAGGCCAGTCGCAGACCTACTCGCTTCAGACTCTCCTGTCGCCAACGGGCCTTGCGCCGGTCGTGCAGAGCTTCGCCTCGTCCGTGCCCGACCCGACCCAGATCACCCTTGACCCCGTCGTCGTTGCCGAGTCAGTGGCCATCACGGCCGGCGTCGTCCTGCTCGTGCCCTTCCCGTCCGCGCTGTTCAACAGCACGTTGGAGGACAACTACGACGCGGTCATGGCCGGCGTCGGCACGCTCCGCCGAAAGCTGCGCGATTGGTGGCTGCGCTTTATCGCCCGGCTGCGCGCCGAGATCGCCCGCCGGCGCCAGCCCGCGACGATGACGGGAACACCGACACCTATTGCTCCGTCGGCGTCGGTAAGCCTCGATCAGACGCACCCGCTCGGCGGCCCGCTGCCGCCAACGATTCAGCCCGCTCCGCCGACGCAGGCGAAGGTCACCGACAGGCAGCCCGGGCAGCCCGCCCGCGATGTCTGGCGTACCCCGCTCGGGATCCTCGCCTTCGTGGGCATCTCCGCGCTGCTCTACTCGTTTCTTGATCCGACCTTCGGCATCAGCCTCACGTCGCTTGCCTCCCTCGCCGGGCTCGCCGTCGGGCTGCTGCTCATCCTCGTTGCGTATGGGTTGTCGCTCTTCTACTTCTCGCGCAACCAACGCATCCCGCTGACCGCCCGCGCCCTGCCAGCGTCGCTGATCATCGCTCTGGTGTGCGTGCTGGTAAGTCGGATCGCGAACTTCCAGCCCGGCTATCTGTACGGGCTGGTCATCGGCTTCTTCTTCGCGCGCGAGCTGACGCCCGAGATCGAGGGTAAAGCCGAGGCGTGGGCCGCCGGCACGTCGCTGGGCGCGGCGTTCGTGGCGTGGGTGCTGCTCGCTTTCATTCGCGGCGGAGCCGCCGGAGGCGACCCGGTCACCAACGCTTTGCTCCAGTCGGCCACGGTGACCGTCGTCGTGGCCGGCATCGAGAACGCGGTGTTCGCGATGCTGCCGATGCGTTTCCTGCCTGGCGCCGCGGTCTACAAGTGGAACCGGATCGTGTGGATCGCGCTTCTCGGGCTGGGCATCTTCGCTTTCGCCCACGTGCTGCTCAACCCGGCGGCCGGAGCCGGCTACCTCTCAGATACCACGCGCACGCCGTTCGTCACGCTGATCGCCCTTCTCGTGCTGTACGGCCTGGCATCGGTCGCGTTCTGGGCCTATTTCAGGTTGCGGCCGTCGACGCACCACACGGAAGCGCTGTGAACGACCGAGTCGAGCTCCAGGCCGAGGTCGCGGCGTCGCGGGATCTTGTGTTTCCTTTGGTGGCGACGGCCGACGGGCTGCGCCGCTGGCTCGACGCGGCATCGTTGGACGCGCGGGTCGGCGGGGAGCTGCGGGCGACGTTGAGGGATGCGCAGGCCGTCGGCCGGGTCCTGGCCCTCGATCCGCCGCAGCACATCAGCTTCACCTGGGACTGGCTCGATCGGCCGCTCGGTGCGGCCAGCGTCGTTGCCTTCGATGCCATCGACCACGGCGCTCGGACGTGGGTGACGCTGCGCCACGTCGGCCTACGGCCGGATCAGGTTGATCTCCACGACCAGATGTGGCGCTACTGGCTGGGCCGCTTCGTGGAAGCATGCCGGGCGCTACCCGACACGGTCTAGCTCAGCCGGCATACAGCGCCGCAGCGCGGGCTAGCTCTGAGGCGACGTCGTCGCGCAGAGCCGTCGGTTCGAGCACCTCGGCGTCCGCGCCCCAGCCCATGATCCAGATCCTGATCTCGCGCATGCCGGCCACTTCGCCGCGCCAGATAAGCGATCCGTCGGCCTGCTCCTCCAGCTCTTGGCTCGGGTGCCAGCGTGTCTCGGCGGCGCGTTTGGCCACCGCCGGAGAGAAGCGGATCACGACCTTGAGCGGTTCGTCGTCGGCGATCACGTCCCAGGCGCCCGCCAGCTCGGCGGCCGGCGAGTAGTCCTCCGGCGCCTCGAATGTCTCGGGCGTCAGCGTGGCAGACAAGATCCGTTCGACCTTGAACGTCCGTCGTGCGGCGCGGCCCTCGTCATACGCGAGCAGGTACAGAGCGTGCGTCAGTGCCGAGGGCTCGATTGCCAGCGGGCGGACGCGTGTCCTGCGCACAGGCTTGTCGGGGTCGTAGACGCCGGCGTCGTACTCGATCTCGACGACGCGCTGGTGCGCCCAACCCTCGGCGAGGACGCGGAAGACCTTCGTGAAGCGCGGGTTGGGCGGCGTGCTCGAGAAGACGTCGACGGTCGTCTCGATGTGCGCGGCGAGGACAGGCGGCAGGATCTGGGCGAGCTTGACGAACGCGCCGATCAGCTCGGTGTCGTGCTCGTCGCTGACCTTGGCCAGCAGCCGCGCGGCAAGAAACAGCGTCGTCGCCTCGTGCAGCGTCAGCGCCAACGGCGGCAGGAACGCACCGCGCTCGAGTCCAAACTTGCCCTCGTCGGCCCAGATGGGCAGACCCGCGTCGGAGTCCATCGACTCGATGTCGCGGTAGATCGTGCGTTTCGAAACGCCGATCCGGTCGGCCAGATCCTGGGCTGACAGCCCGTCGGGATGGTCGTTGAGCAGCATTGCGATGCGCAGGTAACGCGCGGCCTTGTCCCACTTCGCTCCGCCGCGGTCGGCGATCGTGTTCATGTGCGCGCCTCACTCATCTCGCGCTCACGTTAGCGCCAAACGGAATAGCGCTTACCATCGCCGGGCAATGAGCCGGCGAATGACGTGGGTCGTGACCACTCCCGCCGCCGCGCGCATCCCGCGCAGCCAGAACCGGCCGTTCGTGAGCATGCTCACCGATTGGGGTGCGCGGGATCCGTCGGCCGCGATCTGCCACGGCGTCGTGCTCTCGATCGTGCCCGAGGCGCTGATCGTCGACATATCCCACGAGATCGAGAAGTACAACATCCGCCACGGGGCGCTGATGCTGTGGTGCGCGCTGCCGTTCCTGCCCATCGGTGCGCACATGGCCGTCGTCGACCCGGGCGTGGGCACTACCCGCCGTCCGATCGCGATCGAGGTCGCCCGGGGCGACATCCTCGTTGGCCCCGACAACGGCCTGCTGCTGCCGGGCGCCGACCGCTTGGGCGGGATCATGCGCGTCCACGTTATCGACAACATCCAGTACCGGCTGCCGGTGCTCACCTCCACGTTCCACGGACGCGACCTCTTCGCACCCGCCGCCGCGCACCTCGCGCTCGGTGTGCCGCTCGACGCGCTGGGGCCAGAGCTGGACCCGAGTGACCTCGTGACGATCGATTGGCCGCCAGTCGTCGTCCGCCAGGACGAGCTCGAGACGACGGTCATCTACCGCGACACGTTCGGCAACCTCAAGCTCGCCGGCCTCACCGCGGACCTGCTCGACGCGCTGCCGGGGATCGAGCACGGCGGCCGGGTCGAGGTGCACATCGGCGGACGAAAGCGGCCGCTGACGATGCCCTGGGCGCCGACGTTCGGCGGCGTGGAGACCGGCGGCTACCTGATCTTCGAGGACTCGTACGGCCGGCTGTGCATTGCCCAGAACCAGGGCAATGCCGCTCAGACGCTGAATGTCGACGAGGGCGCGACGATCACGGTGCGCCGTGCTCCCGAGCATCTGTCAGCGGGCGCCGACGACCACGGACAGCCCGCCCAGATCGAGGCTCAGGCGGCGGAGTAGGTCTCCACCATCTCGAGCGGAGTCGGCTCGAGCGCCGTCGGCTCGCGCGGGGTGGGCTCGGTCGGTCGGAACTCGGCCGCCAGGGCGAGACCCTCGGAGGCCGTCGCGATCCGGTTGCGTCCGGCGCGCTTCGCTGCGTAGCACGCGCGGTCGGCGGCGAGGATGACGCTCGTGCCATCGTGGCCGTCCTTCGGATAGACGGCGACGCCGACCGAGCAGGTGACTTCGACCCGCGCGTCTCCGTCGTGGTTGAGCGTTCCGATCGCGGAGTGGATCTTGTCGGCCACGGTGCGACCGCCGGCTAGACCGGTCGCCGGCAGGAGGACCGCGAACTCGTCACCGCCGAAGCGGAAGACGAGGTCGGACTCGCGACACGATTCGCGCAGCACACCGGCGACACGCTTGAGCATGGCATTGCCAGCCTGGTGGCCGAGGTGATCGTTGTAGTGCTTGAAGAAGTCCAGGTCGACCATGAGCATCGAGAAGCGCGTGCGCTGGTCGACGAGGCGGTCGATCTGCTGGGTCAGCGCGCCGTGGTTCCACAGCCCGGTCAAGTGGTCGGTCTCGGCGCGCAGCTCCACGGCGCGGTGCGCGGCGGCATTGCGCAGGGCGATCGAGACGTGCGCGGCGAAGAGCTTGACGAGGTCGAACTCTTCGCTTGAGAACGTCGCGTTGCCGAGCCGCTCGATCGTCAGTGCTCCCTGCGCTCCCTCGCCACTGCGCAGCGGCGCAACGATCAACGCGCCGGCGTGTGGGCCGAGCTCAGCAAAGGTCAGGACGCGCGGGTCCTTGAGCTCATCCTGGACGAGCTGCGCCTCGCCTGTTCGGAGTGCATCGCCGCTGACGCCCGCGTCGTCCGGAGCGTCGATGGCCATGAACTGGGCCGCGTAGACGCCGCGGGCAAAGATCGTGCGCAGCCGGCGCATGGCGGCGTCGTGAATGCTGACGACGATATTGTCGACGTGGATCAATGCCTCAAGCCGTTCGGCGATCTCCTCGAGCAGTGTCTGGGCATCGAGCGTGGTCAGGATCGACTCGGTCACCTTCAGAAGCTCGCGCTGGCTGTTGAGCTGGCGCGTCAGGGCTTCCGACTGCGCGCGGAGGCGCTCGGTTGCGTCGGCGTTGGCGACCGCCTGGGCGGCGATCGAGGCGTAGATCTCGAGTACCCGCAGGTCGTCGGGGCCGAACCGGTTCAGCCCCAGCTTGGCCAGGACGATAACGCCGATCACCTCGTCGTCGAAGAGCATCGGCGCGAGCAGGAGCGACTCGTCGGTGTCCTCGGTCGTGCCCGGTATGGTCTGCGTGCGCCGGTCGCCGGCGGCATCGCCCAGCATCTGGGCGATGCCATGTCGTGCAACCCAGCCGGTGATGCCTTGGCCGACCTTTAGCCGAAGCTGTTCGCCGTTCTCGCTCTCGTACTCGCCAACCTCGCCGCGCCACGCGACCGGCACGCAGTCCTCGCCCTCGACGCGATAGACGCGGATGTTGTGCGAGGCGATGAGCTGGTTGAGCTCGGTGCAGATCGTCTGACCGATTTCGTTCACGGTGCGCAGGCGAGTAAGCCGCGTGCCGAGCTGCTGAATCGAGTGCAGCTGCGCGGCCCAGGTCGCCATCCGGTTGTAGTTCTCGGCGTTGCGCACGATCGTCGCGCCCTGCTGGGCGATGCGCTCGAGCAGGGTGATGTCCTCGGGTGCCCACTCGTAGCGCTTTGCGTGATAGAGCGACAGGGCGCCCATCGGCTCGCCGTCGAAGCTGAGTGGCGCGACGGTGACGGTGTTGATCCCTTCGCGCAGGAAGGCGCGACGCAGCTCGAATGCGCGCGGATCGTCGGCCACGTCTTGCACTGACACGACACGCCGCTCCTGGAAGGCGATGGCCGCAATCGGCCGCGTCGTCGAATGTTCGATCGCCTGGCAGTAGTCGTCGGACAAATTCACCCTCGCCTTGGCACGGAAAGTGCCGGCCAGGGTGCGCGTGAATATCGCCGCTCGATCCGCCCCGAACAGCTCAGCCGTTCGCTCGACGAGCTGGTGGAGCACGATGTTCGGATCCTGCTGGCGGCCCAGTTCGGTGCTAATCGCGAGCAGCAAGTCGGCGTGGCGCAGGCGCTGCGCGGCCAGGGCATCGATTGCGCCCCGTGGAGCAGGCTGGCCCTGGGTACGCGCGACGCGCCGGTTGGGCCTCGCCTGCGCTGACTTCATGAAGTGCACGAGGTCGCTGCGCCGGAAGCGTCGATCGCCACGGCGACTGATGCGCAGACACTTCAGCACGCCCTGCTCGGTCCAGACACGCACCGTGTTGGGGTGCACGCCAAGCATCCGGGCAGCCTCACTGACTGTCAGGAACTCTGTAGGACGGGGAGCGTTCGTGGTCGTCTCCAGGAGTTAGGAATTGGTAAGTGACGTCTGCCTGTGATCGATGCCCCGAGGTTACGTCGGGCCCCTGCCGCCACCAGTGGCACAAAGGTCCCAACCCCCCTCAACCCTCCGGCTGCAACCTGACTCCGGTCACTCGCTGGCCCGGGCGGGCCTAATGGTTGTGCGGGTCGGCGGCCATCAGCGATTGGTAGGGATTGAACGCGTCCACCTGGCGGTCTTCGCCGATCGCGGACCAGTCGATCAGGAACGGCGCGCGCAGCTCGAAGTGGAGCTGCGGCCGGACTTCCTCGGCATTGCCCGTCTTGCCCAGGACGCCAACAACCTGGCCGCGCGTGACGTGCTGGCCAATGTCGACCCAGTCGGCGTCGAGATGGACGAGGACGGCCATGTAACCGGCAGTGCCGGGCTCGTCACTTTCGACGACCACCGTCAGGCCGTACCGGTCGGGCTCCCAGGGCGTCCAACGAGTGGCAGGATCGATGATCGTGCCGTCGAACGGTGCGAGCACCGGCACGCCCTCAGGGGCGTAGATGTCGATCCCGTCGTGGAGTCGGACCAGCTCGCCTTTGGCGTCGACCTTGGCATGGTTGTAGGTGTTAGGCGCGCCTGCGCGTGGCTCGAGCCAGTTGTCGCGGTAGTGGTACGTCGAGTTGGCGCGCAGTGGAAAGGCGATGTCAATGACTTGTCCCTGGAGGTCGAAATCAGCGGCGCTCGTCGGCGCGGACCTGGCAGGTGGTGTCGGGCTTGGGCTGGGCGCTGTTGTAGGCGGTGTCGTCGTGGCGGGTAGCGGAGAAGCCGGCCCATGTGGTGTGGCTGACGGCACCGGCCCCGGCGTGTCGCTCGCGGATCTCTGCGAGGGTGTCGGCGCGACGGACGCACGGACAGATGGCGCGGGCGATGTCGACGGGTTCGAGCCGGCCGATGGACGGGATTGGACGGCGACCATGACCAGGGCGCCGACCAGGCCGACGACGATGATCAGACCGACGATCACGATACCGAGACTGCCTGCTCGCGGGCGCCGGTCATCGATGCGGCGAGCCATCTGGCGCCGCGGCCGCTCGAAGCTCACGCCCGGCGTGTCATCCGTACGTACATCAGCGTGCCGGCGGCGGTGACGACGCCTGTACCGACCACGATGAAAATGGCGAAGAACGGCGCGCCGACCTCGCTTGCCCCAGCGCCGGCGCGTGGATCGAGCGGGTCGATCAGCAATGGGGATGCGCCGGGCGTCGACCCGGGGGTCGGGTCGACAGCCAGCGCCGGCGCGACGAGCGTCAGAGACAGCGCCACGACCAGCAGAACGGCAAGCAAGAGGCCACGGAACACCGCTGCCGAGCCTACACCGGAATGATCAGAGCCCGACTACCGCGCTGACCATGGAGCCGGCGACGAGCGCGCCGGCGGCGACGAACAGTACCGCGGCCACGACCACGCGGCCGCGATTTCCGGTTGCCAGGAGCCGCATCGCTGCCGGCGCTTCGAGCGTCGTGACGATCAGCGGCCGACCGGCGCCGGCGGTGAGCATCGGGTGGCCGTCGCGCAACACCGGCGTGCCGCACGCCGTCGCGTGCTCGACGGCCGACAGCTGCTCGATGAGCAGGCGGGCGGGTGCGTCGGTTTCCGGCGGCTGGTCGACACCGAGGGTCAGCTCGGCGGGCAGGTCGCTGAACCTGCCCAGCGATTCGCGCGGGATGGCGACAAGGCCTTCAGCGATCGCGTCGACGTCAAGCGCGAGGTAAGCCGAGCGCGTCTCGAGGCCGAAGGGAACCGCCTCGCGCTCGTCGGCGATTGTCCGCCAACCGCCTCGACCGCTGCCCAGCTGGATGCGCTTGCGCCGAAACACGAGCGGGCGGTCGTTCTCGTCGGGAAACTCCTCGTCGCTGCTGATTCGGCCCGTGATCCGGACATAGTCAGCGGCGCCGGTGGCCATCGCGCGGGCTTCCTCGATACCGACGGCAGGCGCCGCGGCCAGCAGGCGGCCGACGCGGTAGCGCGCGCCTAGCGAGCGCAGCAGGACCACGGCCGCAGCCGCGCAGACGAGACCCGCGATCAACAGCGCCACGGGCATCAGGGCAAAGAAGAACCCGAAGGAACCTTCACGAGGCGTGGACCTTGATGTGATCGCGGTCGCTAGCGTCGCTTCTGGCCCCTCCGGGCTGACATGAACGGTAGCGGCGGTCTCGACGTGCAGTCAATCGCCCTTGTCCACCAAATAGGCCGATGCGCTGAAAGCTATCCACCGTTTCTCCACACAACGCTCAACCGGCCTCGCCACTGCGCGCGTCGAGATAGAGGTGCTGACCGGAGTAGGTCGTCAGGTCGAGCCGGCCGGCGACGAGCTGTGCGCCGACGATGACGTCGGCGTGCGCTGCGCGCCACGCGGCGCTGCCATCCGTGCGCAGGGCGATCGTCTCGATCTCTGTCTGCAGCACGACGTGGTCGAGTCGCGCCGACGCCAGGATGGCTACCGTGGGCGTGCCGCTCGCGTACATCCAGGCCAGCTCACCCGTGCGCGCCACGAGGGCATAGACACGGAATCCGTAGCGCACCACGAGCAGCCCGGGCTCGTCGAGCAGTACCGCATCGGGAGCATCGAAGATCAGCGAGGCGAAACGCGCCGTCCAGCGCGCGGTGGGTCCCTCGACATGCAGCTCGGCTCGGCACTGCGCGTCAGGATTGGCATCGACGAGCGTGCCGAAGTCGAGGAGCGTGCCCTCGGCCTCTGAGACTCCGAATACCGCGGATGCCTGGCCGCTGCCCGCCCACCGGTATCGAGCGGCGAAGCCGCCCGGGTATTGAACGGCCAGGCGCTGGACCTGGGCCGCGGCAGGATCCCTGTCGGTCACGCTCCGCTTGGAGCGCCCGCCGGCTGCTGCGACGGCTCGGCCGCGGCATTGGCGATTGGTGCGACGTTGGCGTTCGCAAGGACGCGCAGGGTCGCCGGGGTAACTGAGAAGACTGTGTTCGAGGTTCCGGCGGCAGCCCAGATCGTCGCGAAACGGCCCAGGTCCGGGTCCATCACGGTCCGGATTGGCCGGGTGTGGCCGAACGGCGGAATGCCGCCGATGGAGTAGCCGGTGATCTCGCGTGCCTCATCGGCCGTCGCACGGCGCATGCGCGGCTCGGTCAGCACTGCGGCAAGGAGCGAGACGTCAACCATGTTGGCGCCACTGACGAGGACCAGGCACGGCTCGGGCCCATCGTCGCGATCGGCGATGAAGACGAGGCTCTTGACGATCTGGCCGACCTCGGCGCCCACGGCACGCGCGGCGTCCTCGGCGGTACGGGTCGACTCGTCGAAGACAATGACATCGAGCGTCACGCCCTTGCGCAAGGCAGCATCGATGACACGTTGGGACGCCGAGGGGACTTCGGGCACGGCCCGAGTCTAGCGCAATGAATCTGGGATTCGACTCGGCCGACGTAGAATTGACCGAGCTCGAATACCGGGACAGGGGAGCGCCACCGGGCGCTGAGAGTGCGGACAGCCGCAGACCCTAGGAACCTGATCTGGTTCGTACCAGCGAAGGGAGTCACCTTTCTTGAACGCTCTGATCGTCGCCGATGGCGACATCCCCGCGCGGGCGGACGTCGATCGACTCATGGCGCCACATGGCGCGGACCTCGTGGTCGCCGCCGATGGCGGAGCGTTGAAGGCGCAGGCGCTTGGCTTTCGGCCCGACGTGGTCGTCGGTGACTCCGATTCCCTGTCCCAGGCCGCGCTCGATGAGCTGCGCGCCGACGGCGTTACGGTCATCGTCCACCCCGCGGCCAAGGACGAGAGCGACACGGAGCTTGCCGTGCGCGAGGCGCTCGCGCGCGGTGCCACGACAGTGACCGTGATCGGCGCTTTCGGTGGCGCGCGCCTCGAGCACACCATCGCAAATCTGCTGTTGCTGACACTGCCTGAGCTCGCCGGCCGCGACGCGCGCCTGGCGGACGGCGCGAGCGTGGTCCGCCTGCTCGAACCCGGACCCGCACTCATGATCCACGGCCGGCGCGGCGACTTCGTCTCGCTCCTGCCGCTCGCGCCGCGCGTCGAGGGAGTTACCACTGACGGGCTCGACTTCCCGCTGCGGGACGAGGCACTGACCCAGGGGCCGGCGCGCGGCCTGTCCAATGTCATGAGCAGTGACGCCGCGTCGGTCAGCCTGCGCTCCGGCCGGTTGCTCGTCGTCCACACCGTGGCCGACCGATGAAACGTTTCGCTTATCTCATGTCCATGTTGCTCATCGCGACGGCATGTGCAGGCCCGGTGAACACGCCGCTCCCGACCGCCAGCTCGTCTCCTGCAGCGACGCCCACCGAAACACCCGAAGCGACGCCCAGTCTCACGCCAGCTCCAACGCTGACCGCCCCGCCGCCAACACCCGGACCGACCTTGGTGGCCGGCGGCCAAGTGACGCTGGTGACGCACGACTCGTTCGCCGCCAGCGATCCGGTCATCCACGATTTCGAGACGCAGTCCGGCCAGACGCTGAAGGTGCTCAAGGGCGGCGACGCGGGGGCGATGGTCAACCAGGCCATCCTGACAAAGAACGACCCGCTTGGTGACGCTCTCTACGGAGTCGACAACACGTTCCTTTCGCGTGCCCTCGACGCCGGGATCTTCGTCCCCTATGTCTCGCCAGCCTCGGCTTCAGTGGCGCAGGAATTCAAGCTCGACCCGCAGAACAGGGTCACGCCGATAGATTTCGGCGACGTGTGCGTCGTCTACGACGTAAAGGCGGTCGGCGGATCCGCCGGCGACCAGCCACCGCCAACGATCGACGAGCTCACGAGCGCGACATACAAGAGCACGCTCGTGGTCGAGAACCCGGCTACGTCGTCACCAGGCCTGGCATTCATGCTCGCCACCATCATTCGCTTCGGCGAATCGGGTGACTACACCTGGCTCGACTACTGGCGCGACCTGCGCGCCAACGACGTGCTCGTCGTTTCGGACTGGAACGACGCGTACTACAACGAGTTCTCCGGCGGCGGAAGCGGCGGCAACCGACCTTTCGTCGTCTCCTACGCCACCGATCCCGCCGCTGACGTCTACTTCGCCGGTGGCGCATCCACCACGCCGGGTGTCCAGAAGGTCGACGACGGGTGCTTCCGCCAGATCGAGTTCGCGGGCGTCCTCGCCGGCGCCCAGAATCCAGCCGGCGCGCAGGCGTGGGTCGATTACATGGCGTCGCCCGAGTTTCAGTCGGACATCCCGTTCAACATGTTCGTTTTCCCCGTCAATCCGGATGCGCGAGTGCCCAGTCTGTTCGCGAAGTACGCAGCCCAGGCGACCAATCCGTTGACCATGGATCCACAGACGATCTCGGCCAACCGTGATCGTTGGATCCAGCAGTGGACGGACACGGTCATCCACTAGTGGCCCGCGCCAACAGGCTGGCGACGCCGGCGCTCGCCGCGCTGCCGCTCGCCTTTCTGGGCGTCTTCTTCGTCTATCCGGTCGTCTCGATCCTGTCGCTTGGGCTCGCGCCGGGAGGCGCCGTCGACGTTGGCGCCGCCCTCAACGTCCTCAGCCAGCCATTTGTCGCCCAGGTCGCCTGGTTCACGCTCTGGCAGGCTGTCCTGTCGACTGTCCTGACCGTGGCCCTGGCACTGCCCGGCGCGTACGTGTTCGCGCGCTTCGACTTTCCCGGCCGCCGGTTCATCGGCGCGCTCGCGATCGTGCCCTTCGTGCTGCCCACCGTGGTCGTGGCGGCGGCCTTCCTGGCCCTGCTCGGTCCGCGCAGCCCGTTCGGCCTGCGCCTCGATCACTCGATCGTCGCCATCATCATCGCCAACGTCTTCTACAACTACGCCGTCGTGCTGCGCATCGTCGGCGGCGTCTGGTCGCAGATCGACCCGCGCTCGGAGGAGGCCGCGCGAGTTCTGGGCGCGTCGCGCTGGCGCGCCTTCCGGACCGTGACCCTGCCGCTGTTGCGGCCCGCGATAGCGTCGGCGGCGTCGATCGTGTTCCTGTTCACGTTCACCTCGTTCGGGGTGATCCTGCTGCTCGGCGGCGCGCAGTTCTCGACGCTCGAGGTCGAGATCTACCGCCAGACGGCAGAGCTGCTCAATCTGCGCACGGCCGCAGTCCTGTCGCTGCTCCAGATGTCGGCGCTTGTCGTCCTGCTCTTCGTTTACTCGCGCTATCAGCAGCGCAACGCAGTCCAGCAGCGCCAGCTGTCACGGCCGATGGTCGCGCGCGCTCCGCGCACGGCCGCGGAGCGCGCGCTCGTCGGCGCCAACCTTGTGCTCATGGCACTGCTGCTCGGCGTGCCGTTGCTCGTGCTCGTCGAGCGCTCGCTGGCCATCCCGGGCGGCTACGGCGTCGCGAACTTCCAGGCCCTCTTCGCGACGACGCAGCTCTCCGCGCTGTTCGTGCCGCCCATCGAGGCGATACAGAATTCGCTTGCATTCGCAGTCGTTGCGACGCTGATCTGCGCGCCGCTCGGCCTCGCGGCCGCGTTCGTCATCGCTCGCGGCCGCGGCCGGCTGGCGAGCGGCTTCGACGCCCTGCTGATGCTTCCGCTGGGGACCAGTGCCGTGATCGTCGGCTTCGGTTTCCTCGTCGCCCTGGGCAACCTGCCCATCGACCTGCGCGTATCTCCAATTCTGATCCCCATCGCCCACGCGATCGTCGCGCTGCCGTTCCTCGTCCGTGCCACGGTGCCGGTCCTGCGCTCAGTCGATCAACGGTTGCGCGACGCGGCGGCCGTGCTCGGTGCCTCGCCCACCCGCGTGTGGCGCGAAATCGACATGCCCATCGTCAGTCGCGCCGCGCTCGTCGGCGCGGGCTTCGCCTTTGCCGTCTCGCTGGGCGAGTTCGGGGCAACGCTGTTCATCGTTCGGCCCGACACGCCGACGATGCCCGTGGCGATCTTCCGCCTCCTCAGTCAGCCCGGCGTGCTCGCCTTCGGCCAGGCGATGGCCATGGCCGCGCTGCTCATGTTCGTCACCGGCGCGAGCGTGCTGGCCTTCGATCGGCTGCGGGCCGACGCGTGATCTTCGGTCGGAACGCCTGATGCTCGAGCTGGTCGACATCCGCATCACCTATGGCGAGACCGTCGCAGTCGACGGCGTCTCCCTCACCGTCGGCGACCACGAGACTGTCGCCCTGCTCGGCCCGAGCGGCTCGGGCAAATCGACGCTGCTGCGCGCGATCTGTGGACTCGAGCCGCTCTCCGGCGGCAGGATCGTGCTCGACGGCCGCGACCTGGCCGGCGTCCCGGTGCACGAGCGCGGCTTCGGGCTGATGTTCCAGGATTACGTGCTGTTTCCTCAGCGCGATGTGCGCGGCAACGTCGCGTTCGGGCTGGAGATGCGCGGCGACGCGCGCGACCAGATCGACGCTCGAGTGAACGAGGTCCTCGCTCTCGTCGGACTGAGCGGCTACGCGACGCGGCGGATCACCGAGCTGTCCGGGGGCGAGCAGCAACGAGTCGCCCTTGCCCGTGCGATCGCGCCGACGCCGCGCCTGGTAATGCTCGACGAGCCACTCGGGGCGCTCGATCGGGCGCTGCGGACACGGCTCATCGATGAGCTCGCCACGATATTCAGGGAGCTGCGCCTGCCCATCGTCTACGTCACGCACGACCAGGAGGAGGCGTTCGAGGTGGCCGATCGCATCGTCATCATGCGCGACGGGCGGGCGTCGGCGACCAACACCCCGGCCGCGCTGTGGTCACGGCCACCGGACGCATGGACGGCGAAGTTCCTGGGTTTCCCCAACGTTGCCGACGCGGACGTAGAGGCAGGCATCGCGCACAGTCCCTGGGGTGACATCAAGCTGGGTTCTGCCCACACAGGCAGGGTCACGCTCGTGCTTCGAGCCGAGGCGCTGAGCATCGATCCGGGCGGCTCCATTCACGGCTCGGTATCCGCCCGGACGTTTCGGGGCGATCACGTTCGCGTCGTCGTCGCCACCGACGCCGGATCGCCGCTCGAGCTCGAGGTGCGCGGTGGCGAACCCGTCGAGGCAGGTCAGAGCGTATCGGTCGCGGTCGATCCCGACCGCGTCAACATCCTCAGCGCCAACCCAGCTCGGGCGCCACGTACTTGAGGATGCTCTCGACGGCGTGGGCGTTGTAGTCGACGCCGAGCTGGTTGGGCACGGTCAGCAGGAGCGTGTCCGCGGCGGCGATTGCCTCATCCTGGGCGAGCTCCTTGACGAGCTCATCCGGCTCCGCCGCGTAGCTGCGGCCGAAGACCGCGCGAGTGTTCTCGTCCAGCCAGCCGATCTTGTCTGAATCGTTGCGCTCATGGCCGAAGTAGGCACGGTCACGATCGTCGACGAGGGCGAAGATGCTTCGGCTGACCGAGACCCTCGGTTCGCGGGTGTGGCCCGCTTCCTTCCACGCCGCCGCGTAGGCCTCGATCTGCTTGCGCTGCTGGACGTGGAGTGGCTCACCGGTTTCGTCGAACTTGAGCGTCGAGCTCTGCAGGTTCATGCCCAGCTGTGCCGCCCAGATGGCCGTAGCGTCGGTCGCCGCGCCCCACCAGATGCGTTCGCGCAAGCCATCCGACAAGGGCTCGAGCCGTAGCAGGCCGGGTGGATTCGGGAACATTGGCCGCGGGTTCGGCTTGGCAAAGCCCTCGCCTTTGAGCAGGTCGAGGAACACCGTGGCATGGCGCCTCGCCATGTCGGCATCGGTCTCACCATCGGCAGGCTCGTAGCCAAAGTGTCGGAAGCCGTCGATGACCTGCTCGGGCGAGCCGCGGCTGATGCCGAGCTGAAGCCGTCCGCCGGCGATCAGGTCGGCCGCGCCGGCGTCCTCGGCCATGTAGAACGGGTTCTCGTAGCGCATGTCGATGACAGCAGTGCCGATCTCGATGCGCTTCGTTCGCGCGCCCACTGCAGCGAGCAGCGGGAACGGCGACGCGAGCTGGCGCGCGAAGTGGTGGACGCGGTAGTAGGCACCGTCGGCCCCCAGCTCCTCGACGGCCACGGCGAGCTCGATGGACTGGACCAGAGCGTCGGATGCGGTGCGCACCTGTGAGTAGGGCGCAGCCGACCAATGCCCGAAGGAAAGGAACCCGATGTGCTTCACTCGGGAATGGTAGTTAGGCTTTGCACATGACCGATTCCACGTCGGCCGCGATGCCGGCCGAAGGCGCGACTGCGCCTGATTTCACCCTGTACGACGACACAGGCACGGAGCGCCACCTGTCCGACCGCCGCGGGCATTGGACCGTGCTCTACTTCTATCCCAAGGACGACACCTCGGGCTGCACGATCGAGGCTTGCGAGTTTCGCGATGCCAACGTGGACTACGGCAACCGCGATGCCGAGGTGTGGGGCGTGAGCATTCTGGGCACGGGCAGCAAGGCACGTTTCAAGGCAAAGTTCGGGCTGCCGTTCGTGCTCCTCGCCGACGAGGACCATGTCGTCGCACAGGAGTACGGGACATGGGTCGAGAAGATGAACTACGGCAAGCCGTTCATGGGCGTCCAGCGGGCCACGCTGCTGGTCGATCCCGAGGGGAAAGTGGCTCGTCTGTGGCCGAAGGTCAAGCCGGAAGGCCATGCGGCGCAGGTGCTCACGGCGATCGACGAGGAGCAGTCGCGACGCGCCGCCCGGCAGGCATGACGAGGCATCGCCCGTGGGGGGAGACGAGCGATGCCTCGGCGCGAAGCATACACAGTGGTAAGTGCCGCGCAACCTTCCAGCCGGCCGTGTTTATGTGTGCCGAAAGCCTGAATTACAAATGGATATAAAGAGCCAGGCGACCGCTCACGAGGACCGTCCGGAACGCGCCCTGGTCATCGTCGCGCACCCTGACGACGCGGACTTCGGGGTGGCCGGCACGTTGGCCAAATGGATCCGTGCAGGAACGGTCGCGCGCATGGTCTGCTGCACGAGCGGCGACGCCGGCGCGGACGACGCGCGCGCCGATCCTCTGCTGCTCGCGCGCACGCGCGAGGCTGAGCAGCGCGCGGCGGCGGCCGTTGTCGGCTACGAGTCCGTTGACTTCCTGCACCGTCCGGACGGAGCGCTTGAGAACGATCTGGCGTTGCGCGAACAGCTTGTCAGGATCATCCGCGAATTTCGTCCCGATGCCGTCGTTTGCATGGATCCGCGCGTCGTGATCGGCCGCGGCGGCCACATCCAACACGTCGATCACCGCAACGCCGCGATAGCTGCCGTGGACGCGGTCTACCCGGCGGCGCGCAACGCGCTGGCCTTCCCGCACCTGGTCATCGACGAGGGGCTCGAGCCGGTCAATGTCGATCTCGTCTACCTCTTCTTCACCGACCAGCCCGACACGTTCGTCGACATCTCGGACACGATCGACGTCAAGATCGCCGCGTTGCGCGAGCACGCCAGCCAGCTGCGCGAGCCAGAAAAGCTCGAGGAGATGCTGCGCATGTGGGCCAAGGACGATGGTCAACGCATCGGCACCGGCGGCGCGGAGGCGTTCTGCCTCGTGAACCTGGCGCGCTAGCCCGGGGTCAGCAGCAGCGGCCGAAGCCGGCCCCACATGTCCCACAGCTGCGAGAGGCGGGCGCCACGCGGGCCGAGAAAGGCCATCACGTGCTCGAGGTCGAGATTGGGCGTCCGACTGGCGAGGTACTCCTCGACCGCGACAGTCGTGCCCTGCCACAGCGAATCGATCGCTTCCTGGGTCGCCGGCCGACGGAGCGAGCGCGGGTTGAGGCCGACGTGGGACACGGCGTTGGCGAGCTCGCGCATCGTCGGCACCCGCTCGTCTGCCCATCCCTGGCGGCCGTCGAAGCGGTAGCCCATGGAGGCAAGGCTGGCGACGACGCGGCGCGCGCCGTCGCCGGGGAACTGGCTCCAGAACGGGTGATCGGCAGGTAAGCGCAACGCGTTGTCTTCCAGGGTGCGCGCCGCCAACTGCTCACGCAACTCGAGCAGCAGGAGCTGGAGGCGGCCGGCCTCGACGCCCGTCTCCTCGGACAGACGCAGGCCAAGCGACAGCAGCGTGTCGCGGTCACCGCGCAGGACGAGCGTGATCGGGCGCATGCGGCGCGATCCCCGCTGAGCGGGAGCGGTCTGATCTGCCGTGCCCTCGGCGTCGGGCACTGTCGTCTGGGCGGGGTCATCCGGTCGGTCGATGCGTCGTTGCGCCTGTTCCTCGCACGCGGCCAGCGAGCGGCGCGCCTCCAGACAGGCCACCTGCGCCGCCTCGGCCGAGATGCGTGCGGCATCGGCGGCAAGCTCGATGCCCGGCATTGCCCGCTCCAGCTCCGTGGCCTGGCGGACGACGTCCTCGGCGCGCCGGTCGGCGACCTCGACCTGGCGGTTCAAGCGATCTATGTCGCGCAGCCAGCCGTGCGCCGCTTCCTGGACTTGGATGGTGCTGTCTGCCGCCATCAATGCCGCGCGGTATGCCTGGCGGGCCGCATGCTTGGCCGCGTCAAGCTGGCGGCGGTCGCGCACCGTCGCGTCGGCTTCCCTGAGCGTGCTCACCTCGTGCAGCTGCCTTCTCGCCCCGCGCAGGCGTTGCTGGTGCGCGACCGCCGCCAGCTCCAGCCGTTCGGCCTCGGCACAGCGCGAGTCGACCGCGGCACGTGCCTGGGCGCACGGCCCGCTGAGCGGCTCGGCGGATGCGGATGATGACGTCGACATCGGTGGCAGCGTAGGTTTCCCGCCCCCGTCGCGTCTATGGGACCGTTGGCGCCGCATGCCAGCGAACGCGGGCGATGCTACGATCGGCGGCGGTGGCAACCGAGCACAGACTGCCCCACGAGGTTTGACCCTTTTTGGCCATCGATCCCAACCAGGAATTCCTGGTTCAGCCTGTCGACGCCTCCTGGCTTCAGTGCAACATTGAGTGCCAGGAAGCGTGCCCTGTCGGCACGAACTGTCGCGGTTACCTGAACCTCGCCGCTGAGGGCCGCTTCGAGGAGGGCTACATCCTCGCGCGCGAGCCCAATCCGGTCGCGGCGATGTGCGCCTACGTCTGCTCGGCCCCGTGCGAGCGCGCCTGCCGGCGCGGCGATATCGACCGGCCACTTTCGATCCGGGCCATGAAGCGCTTCCTGACAGAGTGGCACCAGGCGAGCGGCATCCCGGATGACATGCCCCAGATCACGCCGCGCGACACGAAGGTCGCCGTTGTCGGCGCCGGGCCGGCCGGCATCTCTGTCGCCCGCGAGCTCGCCACCGCCGGCCACCAGGTCACGGTCTTCGACGAGCTGCCCTACGGCGGCGGCACGATGCTCATCGGCGTACCCGCCTTCCGCCTGCCGCGCGAGGCCATCGAGATGGACCTCAAGCTCGTCGAGCGGCTCGGCGTCCGCTTCCGCTACGGCGTTCGCATCGGGCGCGAGATCACCTTCGAGGAGCTCCAGCAGCAGTACGACGCGATCGGCATCTGTGCCGGGGCGATGAACGCCGTCCCGCTCGACGTGCCCGGCGGCGATCTCGAAGGCATCCAGTACGGCGTCGATTACATGAAGAAGGCCAACCTGGGCGAGCCGCTCGAGGTCGGTGACAATGTCGTCATCATCGGCGGTGGCTACACCGCGATGGACTGCTCGCGCACTTCGCTGCGCTACGGCGCGAGCAACGTGACGATCGCCTACCGACGCACGCGCTCAGAGCTCGTCGTCGACGAGGAGGAGCTGGGCGAGACCGAGCGCGAGGGCGTCAGGATGGAGTTCCTGGTCAGCCCCGTCGAGGTCCTCGGCGACGAGAAGGGCCACGTCCGCGCCGTCAAGTTCGTCCGCAACCGGCTGGGCGAGCCGGACGCGACCGGCCGCCGCGCGCCGGTGCCCATCGAGGGCAGCGAGTTCGAGATCGTCGCCGACACGGTCATTCCGGCCGTCAGCCAGGCCGCGGACAACACCTTCCTGCCCGTCGAGTCGAGCTTCGAGATCAACCGCGGCCGCGTCCGCGTCGATCCGGGCACATACGCGACCAACGTCCGTGGCGTGTTCGCCTGCGGCGACTTCGTGACCGGGCCGACGACGCTGATCGAGGCCGCCGGCCATGGCAAGAAGTGCGCCTACGCCATCGACCGCTACCTGTCGGGCCGGCGCGAGGTCGACGTCGACGCCAACGTCCGGATCATCAGCTCGTGGCGCCACGAAATGCCCGAGTACTACGACGTCCTTGCCCGCGTCCATGTCCCGATGGCGCCCGTCGCCGCGCGCATGCCGTCAACTGATCCGACCGTCAACTTCACGACGCCTGTCGAGCTCGGCTACAGCGCCGCACAGGCCGTGACCGAAGGCACGCGCTGCCTGATGTGCAACTACAACATCTGGTTCGATCCGTACCGCTGCGTGCTGTGCGGAGCGTGCGCGGACGTCTGCCCGGAAGGCGTCATCCACATGATCGACATCAACCAGATGAAGTCGGAGGGGCCGCTGCCAGAGCTGGTCGACGCCTACGGCTGGTCCGACGGAGCAGCGATGGTGCTCGACGAGGAGCGCTGCATCCGTTGCGCATTGTGTGTCAAGCGATGCCCGTATGACGCCATTACCATGGAGCGGTTCGAGCTCCAGGAGATCAGCTCCGACGGTCGCCTCTACAAAGAGAGCTACCGGGATACCCAGCTGGGGCTTGCTGGCATCGGTAACCGCGCCGAGGCGGGAGGATACGTTCGTTGAGCTTTCTCGAGCGTGTAGACGTGGCTGTCAGGCGCAGCGCGGCCTTCCGTTCGCTGTTCCGCCAGCCCTACCCGACCGACGAGCGATCGCGTGCCTACGCGGTCATGAACAACGTCTTCCTGCACCTTCATCCGGTGCGGGTCCGGCAGCACGCGGTCAAGTTCGCATACACGTTCTGCCTCGGCGGGCTGTCGTTCTTCTTCTTCCTCGTACTCGTCGTGACCGGCGTATTCCTGATGTTCTTCTACATCCCGTCGTCGACGTCGGCGTACACGGACATCCTGAACATCCAGGCGCAGGTGCCTTTCGGGCTGTTGACGCGCAACATCCACCGCTGGGCCGCGCACCTGATGGTCTTCTTCGTCTTCCTGCACATGATGCGGGTCTTCTACCACGGCGCGTACAAGCCGCCGCGTGAGTTCAACTGGGTCATCGGCGTCCTGCTGCTCTTCTTCACCGTGGCACTCTCGTTCACCGGCTACCTGCTGCCGTGGGACCAGATCGCGTTCTGGGCCGTCACCATCGGCAACAGCATTGCCGGCTACGTGCCGCTCCTGTCGCGGCCGTCGCAGCTGCTGATCTTCGGCGGCATCGAGGTCAGCCAGAACACGCTCCTACGCTTCTATGTGCTGCATGTGATCCTGTTGCCGCTGACCGCGGCTATCTTCCTGGCCGTTCACTTCTGGCGCATCCGGAAGGACGGCGGAATCTCCGGGCCGCTGTAGGCCAGCCATGAACCCACGCTCGAACGGACTGAGATGACCGAAGACAAGTCGCGACTACCCGCTCCGACTACACCGGCCGAGCCGAGCGCCCCACGGCGCAGCACGCTGCCCGCCGCGCCGCCCGAGCGACGCACGACGGAGATCGACAAGCAGCGCGTGCCCATGGCGGCGAAGCCGTACCGACTTCTGGCACTGGTCAAGCAGGACGCCGTCGTCCGCGTCCAGAAGGAACCGGACGACACGGTCATGACCTGGCCGCACCTGCTCGCGATCGAGTTCTTCGCGGCCGCGATGATGAGCGTCTTCCTGCTGCTCATGGGCGTCTTCGTCAACGCGCCACTCGAGGATCTGGCCAACCCGAACACGACTCCGGTCGTGGCCAAGGCGCCGTGGTACCTGGTCGGCATCCAGGAGCTGCTCGCGTACTTCCACCCGGTCGTCGCCGGCGTGATGTCGATCGCCTACATCATCGTCGGCGCACTGGTCATCCCATACATCGACCGCGGCCCGCGCGGCGACGGCGGCTCGTCGCGACCCAGCGACCGCAAGCTGGGCATCATGCTGTTCACGATGTTTGCGGCCAGCGGCCTGGTCATCACCTTCCTGGGCGCCTTCTTCCGCGGCCCGGGCTACAACTACATCGTGCCGTGGACCGACGGCCTGTTTTTCGCTCTCTAGGGGAAACCTGGCAAACGCACATGGGTAACTGGAAGCTGGCCCGTTGGCAGGAACCGCAGACGCTGACGCGCGACGTGCTGCGCGAAATGCGTCGCGGCCGGCCCGCGGGCATGTCGCGTCGCACGCTCATCCGACGCTCGATTGGCGCCGGCGTCGCGTTGTGGCTGCTCGAGGTAACCGGCGGGCTTCTCGGCTTCCTGTGGCCCAACCTGTCCAAGGGCTTCGGCGGGCAGCTGACGCTGGGCGATCAGGCGACCGTTTCGGCCAGCCCGGCCGTGCAGGGCGTGACCCTGTCTGATGGGGCGCCTGCATATTTCGCACCGGCGCGCACGTACGTCCAGCTGCTCGACTACACGCGCGGCTTCAACGATGGCACCAGCACCGACGGCACGGGCGACACGACCAATGTCCGAACGCTCTACCAGCGCTGCCCGCACCTGGGCTGCAAGCCCAATTTCTGCACGACCAACTATTGGTTCGAGTGCCCGTGCCACGGCTCGCGCTATGACCGGATCGGGCAGAAGATCAAGGAGCTTGGCCCTGCGCCACGGAGCCTGGACCGCTTCGCGCACACGATCAAAGGCGGCGTGCTGACCGTCGACACATCGAAGATCAACCTCGGTCCGCTGCCGATCTCGCTCGGTCAGCCCGGGCTCATCCCGGCCCGCTCTCCGCAAGGCTGCATATGAGCGACGATCGGACCGGCCGCGACCTGGTGCCGCGGCCCGACGAGCCTGGCTCAGCCGTCACTCCCCGCGAAGCGGACCTTCCAGCGAACGCTCCGACCGACGAGCGCTTTTCCGCCGGCGCCCAGGCACACACGGTCGGGCTGAGCGAGGAGCGCGTTGCCAAAATCGTCAAGCAGAGCGGCAACGCGCGCATGTACGCATTCCTCGCCGCGCTGTTCCTTGTGCTGTTCATACCCGTCTACTGGCTGTACGACATCGGCCTGCCCGTGATCGGCGTCAACGGCCGCCTCGGGAACGAGGCGGCCGTGCAGCAGGTAACTGACGTTTCCAAGGGCTATGCCCTATTCCTGGCCAACTGCGCGCGCTGCCACGACGCTCCCGCTCCCGCGGCCCCCGGAAACGGGCTAGGCAACATCGGTCCTGCGCTGAACGACCAGGCCAAGCTCTACAACGCGCTGACGCCGCAGGGTGATCCGGGCAACGGCCACCTCAACCCGAACTACATCCTGAACGTGCTGACTGTCGGTGGCCGCTACGTGTGCGGCGACCCGAACAGCGTCATGCCCATCTGGGCACAGCCCAACGGCCCGCTCAACTACCTTCAGATCCAGCAGATCATCGACTGGATCACGGCCAGCAGCAGCACGTCCTTCGTCTACCAACCGGCCGTGCCGGAGGGGCAGGCTGGAGCTACGGTGCCGCCGGCGGTCACCGTGCATGGCTGGCGCGATCCGAGCTACACGCCTGCGCCTGACGCCACGGCCGTGCCAGCGTGCTGGCGTGGCACTTCGGCCGCGGGCGCTGGCAGCAGCTCGGCGCCATCGCTTGCGCCTGTGACCAGTCCGGGCACGGCCCAGAACCCGCGCATCATCCAGGTTGAAGGCACGGCCAGCGCGCAGTGGGTCGACGCGGCAACCGGTCAGCCGCTCAGCCAGATCGCTGTCGTGCCCGGTGAGACGATCGAGTTCCAGGTCAAGACCGACACCCTCGCGCACAACTTCCACATCGGGTCCGCCTCTGACCTCTCGGCGGCGCCTGAGCACAACGACCTGCCCGGCCTCGACACCTTCTCGGGCAACACGCAGAACTTCATCTACACCGTGCCGGGTGATCCGTCCGGCCTCCAGTTCGCATGCACGGTGCCCGGCCACTACCAGTCGATGCACGTCGACCTGGTCGCCCTGGGCGGTGGCTCTGCGCCGCCAGCTGCGTCCGGCGCTCCGCAGTCCGCCGCGCCGTCTGGATCGGCCTCGGCGGCTCCGTCGGCAGCGCCATCTCCGGCTCCGTCGGCGGCTCCGTCGGCAGCTCCCAGCACGGCGCCCGCCTCGTAGATGGCAGAGCAAGCCCTCCCGCCCGGAGCAGTTCGCCGCCGCGCGGTCTTCGGACTCCTCGATGCGGACGGCTGGACGTGGGCCTCGATCAAGGCCACGTTCTGGTTCCTGTTCATCATCTTCGTGCTGGGCTACGTCCCGGACCGTGCCATCTATTTCACGATCTCGCCGACGCTCGACCTGGGCTTCAACGCGATCTCTCCGGTCAACCTGTGCCCGCCCGACAACAAGTCGCTGCCTTGCCCGGCACCGGCCGGCGCGGTAATCCCGTGGGAGTCGAGCCCAACTGAGCTGGCGCTGCCGCAGGGACGAACCGGCGCCGGCACATTCGCGTCGGGCAACAACCTGTACCTGATCGGCGGCGCGACCGGCGGTGCCGCCACGACCAGCGTCCTGGCCACGACCATCAGTAACGGCAACCTCAGCCAGTGGCTGGACGGCCCGGCACTGCCCGATGCGCGCAGCGGCGCGGTGGTCCTGAACCTGTCCGGCACGCCATACGTCATAGGTGGCTCTGATGCCTCCGGCAATCCGACCGCGACCGTCTACAAAGGCACGATCGCGTCCGGCACCCTGACCGGCTGGACCGACGCCGGAATCAAGCTGCCCGTGCCACTTACGGACGCGGCCGGAGTCTCGACTGCAAACGGGCTGTACGTGTTCGGTGGCGCTACGACCGGCAACGCCCTTACCGCGGCCACGTACCTAACGACACTGACGACGACGGGCACGCCCAAGCTCCAGGCGTGGCAGGAGATGACTGAGGTGCCACTGCCAGAGGCACGCGCCGGAGCTTCAGCGGTCTCCGCTGCCGGCTCGGCCTACGTCATGGGCGGGCGCGGGCCGAACGGCGTCGCGAACTCTGTCTTCTACCTGCCGCTCGACACGCACGGCAAGCCGGCCGTCAACCTCGCCATCGGCCGGCCGTTCGGCTGGGGCGTGTCGGTCAACCAGTCCGCCTCCGCGGCACTGCCGGTCGCGGTCCAGCACGCCACGACGTTCACGAACTCCGGCGCCATCTACATGATCGGCGGCACCGACGTGAACAACGCCACGCTCGCCTCCAACTATTGGGCAGTGCCCAACGCAACGAACGGCACGATCTCCGCATGGCTGCATCTCAACGACACGGACCTGCCCACACCGCGCGCCGAATCGGCGGCCGCCGTGGTCGGCGGGGAGGCGTTCCTCATCGGCGGCAGCGGCGCGCAGGGCGAGGACCTCAACTCGACCAACCGCGCCAACCTCGCGCCGGGTCTGCCGTTCTTCCGCCTGGGCCTGTTCGGCGTGACCATCCCCGCGCTGTCGATCAAGGGCGACATCGGCCTGCAGCTTGGCTATCTCGCGGCCGCGGGCGCTGGCACCGGCGGCCTGATCTTCCTGATCCTGATCGGCTGGGCCTTCTCGCACCGCCCGCAGACGTTCCGCTTCTTCCAACGGATCACGCGCGGCCGCTTCCGAGCGCCTCCAGAGGACGACTACACCTACTAGCGCGGGAGATCCGGCCGGCTAGCCAAACCAGGAGTGGCTCAGGTGAGCTCCGAGAGCGGCTGTCGCTTGTCGAAGCCGGTATTGATCTCGTGCCACCACGCGATGTCGTCTTCGCCAAGGCGCCAGCAGAGCCATATTGGCCGGCCGTTGGCGAGTGCAGGGAAGTCGATCAGGCCGGTCGGGATGTCGCGCAGCGTGATGCCCAAGCCGTCGATCTGGCCGACCGCCTCCTGCATCCGGCGCACGATCTCGCGCTCCTCGTCCTCAAGTTCGGCGAGCTGCTCTGCGTGCTCCGCGGACCCGTTCGTCTGGCGCCCGCGCTGGAGCTGGCGCTGGAGCTGGGCGACCCGGTCTCGATCGGCACGCAGGCGTTCGAGCAGCGGACGCACCTGGGCAATCCGCTCGTTCGCCTCGTCGATCCCGAAATAGCGCGCCACGGCGGAATTCTCGCACTAGCCTGAGGTTCGCCAACCAAACGCAGCCCGCCGGCATCTATTAAGCGGACCGGGCATCGCATCGAGGGAATTGATGGATCGCGAGCTCCTGGTTCGGGCACGTGCCGGAGATCGGGAGGCGTTCGAACAGATCGTGTTGGCCAAGGGCGAGCCGCTTTTCCGTACCGCGATGGCGATCCTGGGCAACGAGGCCGACGCGCGCGACGCGACGCAGGAAACGTTCGTGGCCGCATGGAAGGGGCTGCCGTTCCTGAAAGACTTCGATCGCTTCGACGCGTGGCTGGGCCGGATACTGATCAACGAGAGTCGGATGACCATGCGGCGTCGCCGGCGCGCCAACGAGGTTGTCCTGCCCGACTCCGATTCGGAAGCCTCTAGCTCCGACTCACCGACTCCAGCTTCGCCCGACTTTGACGCCGCGTTCAACCGACTCTCCGTCGACCAGCGCGCGATGCTCGTGCTCCATCACCTGCACGGCTACGGCGTCGACGAGATCGGTGCGTGGCTGGGAATGCCAACAGGCACCGTCAAGTGGCGGCTCTCGCGGGCGCGGCGGGCGCTCGCGGCGCAGCTGGACCAGGACCTGATGGACGACGACCAGGTCCGCGACGAGCTCGAGCGGCGTTCGAAGTCCGCGGAGTTTCGCGCGGACGAGCTGCTTCCGAATGTTCGACCCGGGATCGGTGTCCGTCCGAGGCCGGCGCGCGTCGCCCGCTGGGCGCCGCTCGCCGGCCTCGCCGCCGCCGCCGTCATCGTTGTGGCCCTGGTGATCGCCTGGCCACGCAGCCCGTCCGTGAGTGGTCCCGGTGTGAGTGCGTCGTCGGCTTCGGCAACGGAGGTCGAGTGCCTATTGGACGGCGCCACCTGGCAGATTGCGATCTCGGACGAGACTGGACTCATCGAGTCATGTTCAACGATCCCAGTTGAAAGGCTGAGTTCGCCGACCGCCACCCGCCAGGGCGTTCTGACGACAATCGAACTGCGCCTGTCCGGTTCACCATGCGACATCCTCTCGCCGCTGCGGTTCACATACGAAGCAGCGGGCTACTACCTGCGATCCTCGAGACCCACCGACGGTTCGTGTCCTGCATCGTTGATGGAAGCCGCTGTCCGTCTCAATCTGCGCTCTCCGATCGACGCCTCATCGGTATCGGTCTTGCTCGGCGCCGCGGCCGCAACGCCATTACCGACCCAGCAGCTCGACTGTGGCGAACAGATATCCGTGAATGACCACTCTGGGCTCATCCAGCGCTGTGAGGACGCCGGTACCGTCGATCGTCACTCACAGGATCCGAACGTTTCAAACCCAGGCGGCAACCTATACAGAGTTCACGTCTGGTGGGGCATTTCGGAGAGCTCGACAGTGACAGCCATCGATGTTTACAGAACCTCGGACGATGCCTACTACATCTCTGTCGTCAACGTAGCGTCGCCCGACTCCTTCTTCAGGCCCGACGCGCACGCAGTAGATTTGGTCTTCGACCTTCCCGTGCCTGCGTCGAGTGTCACCCTGCGCACATACAGCGGCGCGTCGGAGTCCACGACACCGTCTACGTCGCCATCGTCGTCGGCGTCCGCATCAGAGCGCGCGCTGCAGTGTGGTTCGACAATGACGTTGCTCGACACGACCGGGCTTGCTGAATCCTGCGATCTCCAAGCTGACGTGGCTTTTCCGCCGCCGTGGGGTGGTTATCAGGTTGGCTGGACCATTTCCTCGGGGCAAATCGTCGCCCAATGGCTTTCCCCGAACTGTCCCAGCGTGCTGAGCTCGTTATTCCAAGGAGCCGGCGACGGCTACGAACTCGCCATTTCGGCCGATAGTTCGCCAGTCCCGACAGCCTCTCCATCGTGCGCGGTCGGCCCGCTGGGAATGACATTGACCTTGACGCTGCGCGCTCCGGTCGCGGGCACTGTCCACGTGATGGTCAACGGTCAGGATCTGGCGCCATTGCCTGCGCCATCGGCCACGCCCGACGCGATTGGTTGCGGCGACACAATGACTGTCATTGACACTACCGGAAAGGTCGTCGCATGCAGCGATGAAGGCGGACGCGACTATCACTCGCAGGATCCACATGCCAGCGTCGATTCAGCAAACCCGTCACGACTTGATATCTGGTGGGGCCAGAGCTCCTGCACCGTTTCATACGAAATTGATGTCTCGCCGGCTCCATCCAACCTGCCCCAACCGGCGGACTTCGATGTCGGCGTTACGACCACCATTTCCAACAAAGAAGCATCAGGTTGTGACCCAGACGCGCATGCGGCATCGATTGACTTCGCGTCGCCGGTGGATGCGAGTCGGATCCGGCTGGCCATCAACGATCAGCGACTGGCAGATCCGGTCCCGTGCGCCCCGGCTCCAGGTCTTCTTGACGCCGGAGACGGAGTGGACATCTACGACTCGACCGATCTCATCACGAGCTGCACACAGCGCCAGCCGAGTTCGGATCCGACCGAGCGCGTCAGCAATCTCACCGACTCGTCGATAGTGGTCCGGTGGACGGATCGCCCGTGCGGCGTCCCCATCCACCTGATGTTTGACTCGAGCGGCGCCGACTTCGTCCTCAGCAAACCCGGGCAATGCATGGTGAACACACCAATGACGTACGAGATCGTCATCAGCTTCACCCAGTCGATACCAGCGGCATCTGTGGACGCCTCGGGACTCACCATTCGGAATTGAGGACTGCGACGAGGGGCCAAACGGCGCTTCTGCCACGGGTACAGGCGCTGGTACGATGCCGTTCATGAAGCTTGCACAGCGCATGGTCGGTATCGGAACGGAGACGGCTTTTGAGGCCGCCGCCCGAGCCCGCGCGCTCGAGGCGCAGGGCCGGCACATCGTCCATCTCGAGATCGGTGAGCCCGACTTCGACACGCCGCAGAACATCCGCGACGCGGCGAAGCGCGCCCTCGACGAGGGCTGGACGCACTACGGCCCGCCGCTCGGCCAGCCCAAGCTGCGCGAGGCGATCGCGGCCGAGTCGAAACGCTTCCGCGGCATCGATGTCGACCCGGCCAACGTCGTCGTCACGCCCGGCGCCAAGCCGATCATGTACTACGCGATCCTCGCCCTGATCGAGGAAGGCGACGAGGTCATCTACCCCGATCCCGGCTTCCCGATCTACGAGTCGATGACGCGCTTCACGGGCGGTACGCCTGTGCCCTACGCGTTGCGCGAGGAGAACGACTTCCGCTTCGACCCCGACGAGCTGCGTGCCCTCGTGACGCCACGGACAAAGTTGATCATCTTCAACTCGCCACACAATCCGACCGGCGGCGTCCTCACGAGAGAGGACATAACCGCGATAGCTGACATCGCGCGCGAGCGCGACATCACCGTCATGGCCGACGAGATCTACGGCCGCGGCATTTTCGAGGGCGAGCACGTCTCGATCGCGACGCTGCCCGGGATGATGGAGCGCACGATCGTCCTCGACGGCTTCTCCAAGGCCTGGGCGATGACCGGGTGGCGGTTGGGCTTCGCGATCCTGCCGCCCGCGCTGGTCGACCCGTTCAGCAAGCTGATCATCAACAGCGTCAGCTGCACCAGCAGCTTCGAGCAGATGGCCGCAGTCGAGGCGCTCAACGGCCCGCAGGACGCGGTCAAAGCCATGGTCGAGGAGTTCCGCGCTCGCCGTCAGCTGATCGTCGACGGCCTCAATGCCATCCCAGGCATTCGTTGCCGCATGCCACACGGCGCTTTCTATGTCTTCCCGAACGTCTCCGGCACGGGCATGAACGGCACACAGATGGCCGACAAGCTGCTCTACGACGGCGGCGTGTGCACCCTTTCAGGCACGGCCTTTGGACAGGTTGGCAAGGACCACATCCGCATCAGCTACGCCAACTCGCAGGCCAACCTGAAGCTCGCCCTGGAGCGGATCGCGGAGGTAGTCGCGAAGGCGCCTGCCGGCGCGCCCGCCTGACCTCAGCTCCGACTCAACAACCAGGGCACCGACTAACAGCGGGTGCCGCTCGCAACCCTTGCTCTCGTTCTGTGTGCAGCTGTAGTCCACGCGCTGTGGAACCTGATCGTCGTCCAGTCGCGCGACCGAACGGCGACCACGACGATCGTGATCCTCTTCGGCGCGCTCGTCTTCGCGCCGCTCGCCGTGCTCCTGTGGAATGTGCAGGCGCAGGCGTGGCCGTACATCGTGCTCTCGTCGGCGCTCGAGCTGGTCTATTTCGCGCTCCTCGTCGCCGCCTACGAACGGGCCGACCTCAGCCTCGTCTATCCGATCGCGCGCGGATCGGCGCCGGTTCTCGTGCTCATCCTGTCCGTCGTGCTCGTCGGTGCTCCAACCTCGGCGGGCCAGATCGCGGGTGTCGCGCTCGTGGGCACCGGCGTGTTCGTCGTCCGTGGCATCCGTGGCGGCGCGCACTGGCAGCACGTGGCGCTTGCGCTGGCCGTGGCGCTCGCGATCGCGAGCTACGTCGTCGTCGACAAGGAGGGCGTCAAGTACGCGGATCCCGTCACGTACGGCGTGCTCATCCTGGGCATTCCCGGCATCGTCGCCACTGCCCTCGTCCTCGGTCGTGGCGGCCCACGCCGCCTCGCCGCCGCCTTCAACTGGCGCAGCGCGCTCGGCGGCGTCTTCTCGATGCTTGCCTACACGCTCGTGCTGATCGCACTGACAACGGCTGCGGCCGCGAGCGTGTCAGCCGTGCGCGAGTCGAGCGTGGTCATTGCCGCCATCCTGGGCGCGGTCGTGCTCAAGGAGAAGTCGGGGCCGGAGCGGGTTGTCGGCTCCGTGATCGTGCTCATCGGCGTCGCCCTCGTAGTCTTGGGCTGATGGAGAGCAAAGGTTGAAGTTCGGCGGCGTCTTCTGGATGCAGGGCGCGAAGTGGCCTGCAATGCGCGAGGCATGGCAGGCTGCCGGCAGCGCCGGATTCGACTCACTCTGGACAGAGGACCACCTTCTGGCCGACGCCGGCGACTGGCGCCAGCCAAAGTTCGAAGGCTGGGCCGCGTTGGCTGCGCTCGCGGCGCTGACGGAGACGCCGCGGGTGGGTGTCCTGGTCACGGCGGTCGCGTTTCGGAATCCGGGACACGTTGCCAAGCTCGCCACCACGCTCGATCACATAACCAACGGGCGCCTCGTATTGGGAATGGGCGGCGGTCACTTTGCGCGTGAACATGAAGCGTTCGGCCTCGACTTTGGGGCTACGCCCGGCGCGCGGCTCGACCGTCTCGACGAGGCTCTCGGGCTGATCCGCCGTCTGCTCGACGGCGAGCTCGTCACCGGTCACGGCCGCTACTACGACTTCGTCGATGCGTTGTGCGAGCCGCGGCCGCTCCAGCAGCACATTCCCTTCATGATCGGTGGCTCGGGGCCGCGCAAGACGATGTGCATCGTCGCCCGTCACGCAGACGAGTGGAACAAGTCCTGGGGAACCGCGGAGGTCGTGGCCGAGTCGCTCGATATCCTGCGCCAGCGCTGCCTTGAGGCTGGCCGCGATTACTCGTCGATCAGGAAAACGGTCATGGTCTGGCTGCATATCGCCGACCGCCGGGACGACGCGATCGACGCGTATCAAGCAGTCCGTGACGCGGCGGGATTTTCACCAGACAACGACAACTTCGCACCGGCAGTGCCGATGACGGTTGGAACGATCGCCGAGGTCGCCCAGGTAGTCCGCGCCTATGAGAGCGTCGGCGTCGACGAGCTGATCGTGCAGCTTCATGAACCTTACGACCGTGAAACGATGGAGCGGCTGCCAGAGCTACGGGCGAGTAGCGACTCGCGCTAACGCTCGATCGCCAGGTCGGCGTCGATCCTCGTCAGCAGCATATCGTTTTCGGCCTCGATCCCTTCCGCCAGTCGCGCGGCGAGGATGGGCAGCCGCCAGGCTTCGAGCTCCTCTATGTCGACTGGACGGTGACGCCGGTACGCGGTCAGGTACACGCTCGCGAAGCGCCGCCGGACGCCGCCAATGACGGCTCGCTGGATGCGCGGATATGTGCCGGGTACGTTGCTGCCGGAGAGCAGGAAGAGCGTCCGGGCAATCGGCCTCCGCCGGCCCGGACCTGGCGCTCATCCAGTCGATCACCGCCGGACCCGACCCGGCCATCATGACGTTGCCCGGATGCATGTCGCCGTGGCACAGCGACGAGCCGTCCTGGAGCGCGTCGATCCGCTCAAGCGCGGAAGCTGCCCGCTGCGTGCCGAGAAGGCCGGTCGCTCGCCCGATCGCGTGACGGTATCCATCCTTCGCTGCGGGCAGACCAGCGGCCGCGGTGTCGTGCATGCTCGCGTGCAGCGCCGCGAACTGTTTCGCGAGGTGATCGCTGCGCCACGGCCGCGAGGTCAACTGGTCGAGCATCACCCGGCCGTGGATTCGTTCGTACACGAGTCCCGGCCTGCCGTCGAGGGTGACCGTTCCGAAGAAGTGCGGCGCCGCGAGCCCGGCGAGGTCGACGATCCGCGCGACCTCCGCCTCTTCCTCGACCATCTGTTCGGGAAAGCCGGGCCGCAACAGTTTCAGGATGCGTCCGTCGTCGTAGGCGAAGACTTCTGCGGTGCGACCGATCCCGATGCGCTCCAGCGCGGACAACTGCGCCCTCTTTAGCGCGACGACACGGCCTCGACTATTTCGCGCAGGCGGCCCAGCCGATCCTCACGCTCGTCGACGAAGCGCTGGATGGCGTCGACGATGTAGGTCGGGCCGAGGTGCGCTTCGTCCATCACCTCGTCGACCGTGCCACCGGTCCGCCAGCGGTTGTCCCAGTCGCTCGAGAGCGAATACTCGTGGGCGATCTCGCCGTCGATCCAGTGGCGCATGGTCATCCACGCACGATTGGTGATCGCCATGCCGTCCCATCGGTCGGCCGGGGAGGTCGTGGCATCGCGGTACGCCTCGTCCTGCATCGCGAACAGCTGCGGCGAGATGCAGGCCACGATCTTGACGTTGAGGCCGCGCTCGTCGAGCTGGGGCATGACCTTCACGAGATTCGCCGTCGAGGTCGTGCCCTGGACGAACACGGTTCCGCCGCGTGGCTGGCCGGGCTTGAAGTCGCGCATGACGTACGCGCCACGCGCCGCCGCGAAATGCGACGGGATGCCCAGAGCCAAGCGGTCGGGGATGTCGATCGCCGGCCGTGTCACGTGCAGCGCGACGATCGGAACGTCCGCGCTCATCGCCGCGGCGAGGACGACCGGCACCTCGTTGTACTCCCACGGGTGGAGATCGATGACCTGGCCTTCCGGGAAGAGCTGGGTGACGTACGTCTCGAAGATGCCGAAGTGGGTGCGCGAGTCTTCTGCCGTTTCCGGGCCGGCGTGGCCCGCGACCCAGAGCACTTTGCCGACCTTCAGCTCGGTGTCCTGTGCCAGCTGGCTGAACAGCCGCATGGGCCCGTACTTGAGGTACGAGAACGAGCCGTACGTCGAGCACGTGCCCCACAGGCCGTTGTAGTCGTTGAACGGGTCCGCGGCCATATTGACGCTCGCAAGACCCACCACGAGTCCGGCATTACCGAACTCCGTGATCTGTGTCGGCAAAACCGTGCCCGCCAGGTTCGTGTCACGCTCGTACCAGCCGTAGCCGGGCATGTCGCCGAAGTCCTTGCCGAAGCCGGCGAGGTTGGTCGACTCCGCCAGGTCCGCGGACGCGCCCAGGAAGAGCGGCCGGCCGTGCTCCTTGCGCGCGAACGCGTTGACATAACTCCCCCACGCACCGTACGCGGCGCGGTTGGGCTGCTTGTCGCCCGGCTTCTTCCACATCTCGGGCGGGTAGCTGCTCGCGTCGAAGATCCGCTTGTCCTTGAAGACGGCACCGTCGTCGGAGAGGTTGAATCCGTCGATGTGCTCCGGGACGGTGGACGCGACCTCGTTCAGCCGATCGGTCAGCCAGTCCGTCAGCTCCGGGCGGGTGCGCAGCACGCTCAGGGCGGTCTGGAAGTTGGCGCGCGCCTGGGCTTCGCGCTCGCTCGGGTCGCTCGGCGCCGGCTCGTCGACGCCCTGGTATTCGAGGCCGTACTTGGCCATGAAGTCCCTGCGCACGGCCCAGAACTCGGGCGCATTCATGGGCCACGGCGTGCCGTGGCTCTTGGCGTCGTACTTGCCGTAGCCACGGCCCTTGCGCGTCTTGAACCACGCCACTGACGGTGTCTTGGCAGGGTTGTCTCCGCGCGCGGCTTCCAGCGTTGCGCGCGTGACGTCTGGCCACTTCGAGCCATGCTCGGCGCCGGCGACGCGCCAGCCGTAGCTCGCGAACCAGTCGACAGGGGTGCCGTAGACGACCGACGAGAGCGGCCGCTCGTCGATGCCAAAGTCGTTCCAGTCGATCATGAAGACGAGGTTGTTGAGGCCGAGTCCCCAGGCCGTGTGGCGTGCTTCGTGCGCGCCGCCGGGGGTCAGGCCGCCCTCGCCCTCGAAGACGAAGACCTTGACCTCGTCCGCGCCGGCGTGCTTGAGCGCGAGCGCCTCGCCAACGGCAGGTCCCATGCCGTGGCCACTTGGCCCGGTGTTGAACTTGAGGAAGAGGGTCTTGCCCTCCATCTCGGCGTGGCCCGGCAGGCCGCCCCGTCGACGCAGCCGAAGCAGCAGCTCCCAGGTCAGCGCCCACTTGCCGTCGTCGGGAAAGGTGAATAGTGGGTCGGCGGGCGCGCGTTCCTGTCGGACGCGGAACGCCTCGTTGAGCACGGCCAGCGTCGAATAGACGAGCGGCACGGTGTGGCCGGCGCTGAGTACGAAGCGATCACCGAAGGGCAGCCACGGCCGGCGCACGTCCCAGCGCATCGCGCCCGAGAGCATCAGCGACAGGAGCATGTGGACCTTGGAGCGCGAGCCGCCCGGATGGCCGCTCTGGCGGTAGTTCAGGGCGAGGTCGATGCACTCGTCGACCATGTCCTTGACGATCTCATAGCGCTCGAAATCGGGCTCGGCCGCTCGGTACAGGGCGTCGACGCCGAGGGGTTCAGTCTTCAACACCATGGCATTTGGATGCTACACGGCGCCGCACACCCGACTGACGTGTCCTTTGGCCCATGGCGCGGCGCCCGACCGTCGTTTCCTGACAAATGCAGGACTGGTCGGCGCGGGGGCGCCGCTGGAGTCCAATTCCGGGCTGATCCTCTGACATCTGCGGGACTGGTCGGGCAGGAGGCAGGAGTCAGCGGAAACCGTGCATACCAGTTCTGCATCTGGCAGGAACTGGCGCCCGCCAAATAAACAAAGAGGCGGCCGGCTTGTAAGCCGGCCGCCTCCTTCCGACGGGTTGCCTTGACGTTTCCGCTTACTGCTTCAGGTGAACGTGCAGGAAGGCGAAGAACCGGGCGTGCAGGGTGGTGATGTGCGTCCTCTTGACGCCCCACGGGTTGATCAGGGCGCTGATCACGTGACCGCTGCCGACATAGATGCCGGAGTGTGCGATCTTGCCCTTCTCGGTCCAGATCACGATGTCCCCGATCTGGGGATGGCTCCGGCTGACCTGGTGGTGCTGCTTGAACCAGTGGTAGTAGCCAGCGGCCAAGCGGCGCTTTCCGCCGATCTTGTTGATCAAGCCGGCCTGCTGGTAGACCCGGTAGACAAAGCCCGAGCAGTCGAAATAGCGCGGGCCCGTCGATCCCATGCGAAAGTGCGCACCTATGTGACTTGCCGCAACCCTGACGATGCGCTGTGCTTCAGTGCGGCCATACCGGCCGGTTGTCGAGTGCGCCTGGATTACCGTAGGTGACTCGGCAGCGATCGCGGCGACGGCCAGCAGGCCTGCCAGGAAAGCAAGTCGGAATTGTCGAGGAAACCTCGACCGGTGATGAGCGGGCGCGGTTGCAGCGCCCTGGGCGGCATTTGCCAATTGACATCTCCTCGATCGGGCACGGCACTGGGGCGCCGATGACTGATCGCTAGGCGGCCGATCCCCCGTAAGGCACGAGTCAGGTCAGGACTTGGACAACGATTGGTGATGACGCTGGGGCGTCACGCCAATGAAATTCTGCGAGCCAGGACACCTGGGGGTGTCCCTCCTCGGCTCGCCCGACCCTCGCCTCGAAGCGGCCTTTGTCTTTCTTGGCCCCGCCTGGCCTCTCGTGGCGGAGCCCCGGCAGTGTTGCACACCAGCGGTCGTTTGCCAACCCTCGAAGGTTCGTTTTGTCGCGCGCGCTATGGGCCGCTCATCGGCCGTGATGCCCGACCGAGCGCCAGGCGGGAATTATCTCGGCGGTACCACGGCGCGGGTCCGCTGTGGTGCCGCGACACGAGGCATCAATACCGGGCGCGGAGTCTCGCCTCGCCGAGCAAGGGCCGCCTTCCGTGACCTCCGTCGGCGGCCCTTGTTTTGCCTCTCATTTGCGTTGCAGATCGGCCGCGACCCATCGCCGCGGCCCATTCGCGTGCAAGAATCTCGAGCCGATGGCAAGGAACCTCCTGCTCACCCGCTCATGGCGCTGACGACGCGCGAGCCGGTCGCTCGCGAGGCGCCGTCATTGGAGCTCGATTACCGCCGTGGCGTACGTGCGTGACCAGCTCGCGGATGGCCGCGAATTCGAAGAGCGAGCGGCGTGGCTGTACAGCCACCCGCTCGAAGAGAGCCACGACGAGCTCGTCTTCCGCGACGGACGCGTGCTCGAACGATGGAGCGGACCGGTCACCGACGACGCCGGTAAAGCCACCGGCCGGATGTGGCTCTACCGCGACATCACCGACCAGCGCCGGGCACAGACCGCGACCGAGATCCTCGCGCTGTCGAGCGAGCTCTTCGGCTCGCCGCTCAACGTCGAGAAGACGCTCAGCCGGCTGGCCGAGATGGTCGTGCCCAAGCTGGCCGACTGGGCTGCCGTCGACATCCTCGACGAGCGTGCGACGTTCCGCCGTGTCGGCGTCGCGCATGTCGATCCCGATGGCGCGCGCCTGCTGCTCGACCTGCACCGCCGCTACCCGCTGCGCGTCAACGAGGGCCATCTGCGCGGCAGGGTGCTCGCAACACTGGAGTCGATCGCGCTGTATGACGTCGACGACGCCGAGCTCCGCTCTCTCTCCCGCGACGAAGAGCACTTCGAGATGCTGCGCAGTCTTGGTCTGCGCTCCGCGATCTGGGTGCCGCTCACCGTTCGTGACCGTGTCCTGGGCGTGCTCTCCGTTGGTTTCGGCGAGGGCCACCGGCGCTACACGTCGACGGACCTGGGACTCCTGCGCGAGCTGGCGCGCCGCGCGGCACTGGCGCTCGACAACGCGCTGCTCTACCGCGCCGTGGAACGAGCGGAGATTCGCCAGGCAGCGCTGGCCACGCTCGGCCAGCAGGCACTGGCCTGGATGGGTTATCACGAGCTCGCGCAGATGGCGGCCGAATCGCTGGCACGGGTCATGGAGGTGCCCTTCGTCGAGGTCCTGAGCCTCAATCCCGACCGACGCGACCTGCTGCTGGTGGCCGGGGTGGGCTGGCGCGAGGGCCAGGTCGGCACCGCGACGGTCCAAGCGGGACGCGGATCCCAGGCCGGTTACACCCTGGCGACCGTCGGCCCCGTTCTCGTCGCGGACCTGATGGCTGAGATTCGTTTCACGCCGCCGCCGCTGCTCGCCGACCACGGCGTGGTCAGTGGCGTAACCGTTGTCATCGGCAGCCCGGCCAATCCGTACGGCGTCCTGGGCACGCACACGTCTGACCGGCGTGCCTTCGCTGAGGACGATGTCAACTTCCTGCAGGCCGTGGCCAACGTCCTTGCCGCAACCCGGGAGCGGCAGGACGACGACGAACGTCTGACCGCGCTCGCGACCGCCGAGCAGGCGCGCGCGGCCCAGCTCAAGGGCGTCATCGAAAGCATCGGCGACGCCGTCGTCGTGTGCGATGCGCTTGGCTCGGTCGTCCTGTCCAATCCCGCAGCCGACACATTGCTCGGCGCCCACCTGGGTCGCGGGCTGGCCGGGATCATGCGCGCGTTCGCCTGGCCAACCGGGTGGGAGGCCGGCGAGCTGGCGCCGGGCCAGGGCCTCGAGCTGCGACTCGACGACGGTCAGGACGCCGAAACGTGGGTCGAGCTTTCCGCTTTCCCGATCCAGCCCGACGAGGACAACGGCGGCGCCGGCGGCACGATCCTCATCCTGCGTGACGTGACCGCGTCGCGCAGCGTTCGCGCGGTGCGCGACGCCTTCCTGGGCGTGCTCTCACATGAGCTGCGCACCCCGGTCACGACGATCTACGGCAGCAGCGAGCTGCTCTCGCGCAAATCGGCCGTGGCGTTGTCCGACGAGCGCCGGCGCGAGGTCTACGACGACATTCGCTCCGAGGCGGATCGGCTCTACCGGCTCGTCGAGAACCTGCTCGTCATCAGCCGCGTCGAGCGCCAGGGCCTGACGATCGACACCGAGCCCGTGCTCATCCAGCGGCTCATCCCGCGCGTCGTCGAATCGGAGGCAGCGCGCTGGCCCAACGCGGCGTGGAAGACGGACCTGCCATCAGACCTGCCACCCGTCGCCGCCGAGGAGACGTACATCGAGCAGGTACTGCGCAATCTTCTGAGCAACGCGGCCAAGTACGGTGGCGCCGGGCCGGTCACGGTCAGGGCGCGCAACGCCGGCGCGACTGTGGAAGTCAGGGTCAGCGATTCCGGGCCGGGCTTTCCGGAAGAGGAGAACGGGCGCCTGTTCGACCTCTTCTACCGCTCGCCGACCGTCGTGCGGCGCGTCGCCGGCGCGGGTATCGGCCTATTCGTGAGCCGCCAGCTGGTGACCGCAATGGGTGGCCGGATGACCGCCCGCAACCGCTCGGAGGGCGGCGCGGAGTTCATTTTCGAGCTGCCTGCCTTCGGCGTTTCCTAGCCGCGATGTAGATCAGGCGGCCTCGTAGGGCAGGTACTCCGGGTGCCACATCGCACCGTCGACGGCATCAGCGATCTGCTCATCGTGCAGCTGACGGCCATAGCCGGTATCGCGCAGGTGCCTGGTCAGCGTGAGCGCGATCTCGCGCGCAACGATGCGCAGCGAGCTGATGGGCGGATAGATCGTCCCGGCCGCCAGGCGTTCGTCCGACACGAGGCCGGCCATGGTCCGCGCCGCGACCAGGAATGCCTCGTCGGTGAGCGAGCGCGCCTCGGCCACGACCGCGGCGAGGCCCACGCCCGGGAAGATGAAGACGTTGTTGGCCTGACCGATCGTGCGCCGCACGCCGCCCCATTCCACGTCTCGGCTTGGGCTGCCCGTGGCGACGATTGCCCGTCCATCGGTCCACTCGATGACGTCCTCGGCTCTTGCCTCGGAGTTCACGTCGGGGTTCGAGAGCGGCAGGATGATGGGCTGCTCGGAGTGGCGCGCGATCTCGCGGATCAGCTCCTCGCTGAAGGCACCGCGTTGGCCGGTCGTGCCCACCAGGACGGTGGGCTTGAGGACCCGGGCGACCGCAAGCGGCTCGCGCAGGTCGACTTCGGTCAGGCCCGCGGCGTAATAGGGCGCCGGGTCGACGGCGTAGGGCCGCTGGTCGTCGGGCAGGTCAGTCCGGTCGCGGTGGACGAAACCGCCGCGGTTCATCAGTGCGATCGCCGCGCGCGCGTCGGCGGGGCACAGCCCCTCGCTCTCGAGTTGGCTGATGACCGCGCGCGCGATGCCGATGCCGGCCGCGCCGGAGCCGACGAACAGGACGCGCTCGTTGCGCAGGCCGCCCTGCGCGCGCCGCGCGGCGAGCAGGCCGGCGAGGATGACCGCGCCGGTGCCCTGGATGTCGTCGTTGAAGCTGGGCAGCCGATGGCGATAGCGATCGAGGATGCGCAGCGCGTTGTGCTGCTTGAAGTCTTCCCACTGGAGCACGGCCTGCGGGAAGACACTGCGCACGCCCTCGACGAATGCCTCGAGGACCTCGTCGTACTCGCGGCCGCGCAGGCGCGGTGAGCGATAACCAAGGTAGAGCGGATCGTCGCGTAGCTCGGCCCGATCAGTGCCAACGTCGAGCGAGATGGGCAGCGTCCACGCCGGGTACAGGCCCGCAGCGGCCGTGTACAGCGACAGCTTGCCGATCGGGATGGGCATCCCGCCGGCGCCCTGGTCGCCGAGGCCCAGAATGCGCTCGTTGTCGGTGACCACGATCAGGCGCACGTCGGCGCCGTCGGCCGCGTCGCGCAGGACGCGGTCCATGCGCCCGACGTCGTCGGGCGTCAGCCAGACGCCGCGCGGCCGGCGCAGGATGTGGCTGAACTGCTGGCACGCCCGACCCACGGTCGGCGTGTAGACGATCGGTACGAACTCCTCGAGGTTCTCGGTCAGGAGGCGGTAGAAGAGCGTCTCGTTCCGATCCTGGAGCGCGGCGAGGCCGATGTAGCGCTCGAGCTCGTCGGCCTTGCGCCGGACATGCTCGAGCTCGAGTGATACCTGCTCATCGATCGTCGTCACGCGGGCGGGAAGCAGTCCGCGCAGGCCAAGCTCATCTCGTTCACGTTCGGTGAAGGCGGTGTCCTTGTTGAGCAGCCGATGCGCAATCAACTCCCGCCCGCGCTGGCGGACGACGATCTGGCCACGTGGTGCACGCAACTCGGCGGTCCGTTGGCCCGGAGGCTCGTTTCGGGGCGCGGACGATGCCGGGGGCGGCAGCACATCAACCATTGCGCCAAGAGTGGGCCCCGCGCGGCCTGTTCCGTAGTGCCGTTTGGCACAGCCGCGAGCGCCTAACGGCCGATGTACGGGCATCTGATGGGGACGAGTCTGACGCTCCAACAGGAGGGCCAGATGGACCGCAAGCGTGTCGTGATCATGGGTGCCGCAGGGCGCGACTTCCACGACTTCAACGTCGTCTACCGCGGGGATCCCGCGTACGAGGTTGTCGCCTTCACCGCAACTCAGATCCCGGGCATCGCCGGCCGGATGTATCCAGCGGAGCTGGCCGGGCCTTACTACCCGCACGGCATCCCGATCGTGCCCGAGTCAGACCTCGAGACGATCATCCGCGACCGCGACGTGGAACTCGTGGTCTTTGCCTATAGCGACGTCGCGCACACAACCGTAATGCACGCGGCGTCGCGCGCGATGGCGGCCGGTGCCGACTTCGAGCTGCTTGGCCCGCGCGCGACGATGCTCGAGTCGACCCGCCCGGTCGTTTCGGTCTGCGCCACGCGAACCGGCTCCGGCAAGAGCCAGACGACGCGCTTCGTGTGCGCCCTGCTGGCCAAGGACGGCCTCGAGCCGGTCGTGATCCGCCATCCGATGCCCTACGGAGATCTCGTTGCACAGCGCGTTCAGCGCTACGCGACGTATGACGACCTCGCGCGTTACGAGACGACGATCGAGGAGCGCGAGGAGTACGAGCCGCACCTCGACGCGGGTCGCATCCTCTACGCCGGTGTCGACTACGGGGCGATCCTGGCCCAGGCCGAGGAGGAGGCCGACGTCATCCTGTGGGATGGCGGCAACAACGACTTCTCGTTCTATCGGCCCGACCTGTCAATCGTGGTCGCCGACCCGCTCCGGCTGGGCACCGAGTCGAGCTACCACCCTGGCGAGCTGAATGTGCGTATGGCCGATGTGCTGGTGATCAACAAGGTCGACACGGCGACGCCCGAGGCGGTTGACGCCCTACAGGTCAGCCTCCGTGCGCTCAATCCCAAGGCGCCGATCATTCGGGCGCAGTCCGAGCTGACTTTGGTCGGCGAACCGATCGAGGGCAAGCGAGTCGTGGTCGTCGAGGACGGCCCGACGCTGACTCACGGCGAGATGACCTTTGGCGCGGGTGTCGTGGCAGCGCGTCGTTATGGCGCGGCCGAGCTCGTCGATCCGCGGCCGTTTGCCGTTGGTTCGATCGCCGACGTCCTTGCCCGCTACCCGAAGCTGGAGCCACTCGTTCCGGCCATGGGTTACGGCACCGACCAGATACGCGAGCTGGAGGCGACGCTAAACGCCTGCGACGCAGACCTGGTGCTGTCGGCCACGCCGATCGACCTCACCCGCGTCCTGACCCTGAACAAGCCGATCACGCGCGTGCGCTACGAGCTCAAGCCCGTGTCGGGACCCGCCATGGAGGAGCTCCTCGCGCCGATCGTGGCCCGGGCGCATCGCCACAGTCCGGCCGGCGTCGCCTAGGGTCTCCTCCGGCTTGCACGCCGCCCTTTCAGACGGGCGATGCGTGTGCAGCATCAACTCCGGACCAATCCCTGCGCGGGCCGGCTGCAAACCGGGCTTGCTGGCCACGATCAAGGCGGGAATCGACGGATGTTGAACCCGCATGCGCATCAGCCGAATAGGGCCGGCCCTGCTGCTATCTAGGCGGTCGCAGGCAACTCGACTGACTCCGCGCGTGCGCCGCCGTGCCGGCGACGTACGGGCGACGAGAACGTGTCGAGCGCGAGAGGATGCCGGGCTACGGCCCTTGCGTCGACCCGGAGTCCCCACTCGATGGGCCACTGAACTCCGCATACCCGCGATCAGGCGCCTTGCCCGTGAAACCGTCCGTGATGCCCAGGAGGATCATGCCGCTGTCGATCGCGGGCGAAGCGGCTGCCAAGTGGTAGTCGTGCGCAGCGGCGAAGACGAAGAGCGGATCGGCGGCGATCCCGTGCGCCTCCTGGCCGATCGACGCCGCGAACGAAGCCAACGTATGGTAATCAGTGCCCATGACGTCGGCGAAGGGCGCAGGTGCTGTGTCGTTCATCAGGTTGTAGTCGAGCACGACGCCCTCCGGAAGCGGCGTTTCGATCTTGTAGATGTCTCCGTCCGAGATCGACGCAACGTTGTTCAGGATGCGCAGCCCGTCGATGCTGCCGCCGAACGCCCCGGAGCCGCTCGACAAATCGAACACGAAACCCTGCAGTCCGGCAAACGTGTTGTTGGCCACGAGCATGTTCGAGGCACAGCGCAGGACCATGCCCACGGTCATGTCGACCGTCGTCGCGCCGTAGTTCAGGTTGCGCGTGAAGGTGTTGTTGGCGCACGGCGTCTTGTTCGCGTCGGTGCCCGTCTCGAGGATGTTGCGGTTGTTCCAGGTCGTGTTGCCGGTGATCGTCCAGTTGCTCGAGGCGTAGATCGAGAAGGCGCCGCCGTCGTAGCCGTAGTCGTAGCTGACCGCGCGGTTGCCCCAGATCGTGTTGCCCGTGACGAGCACGTGACCGGTCGAATGGACGAGTGAGATCGCCTCGCCGCCGACGTCGTCGCCCTTGATGTCGGGCGTGTTGACCATCATCACGTCGTTGTCGTGGACCTGGTTGTCGCGCACGACGGTGCCTTCACCCTCGCCCGCGATCCGGATCCCGTTGCCGTTCCCGGATACATCGTTGTTCGCCACCACGACATCCTGACTATCGAGCACGCGAACGCCAAAAGCGCTGTTATCGCGGACGGTGTTGTCGTCGATGACGACAGCGGAGCTCGAGCCGACGAGGATTCCACCTCCGCTCTGCGCAACGCCGTGACCGCCCTGAATTACGAGGCCGCGTAACTCGACGTTGGCGACGTTGTCGAGTACGACCGTGTACAGCGCGCTATTACGGGCCCCGTCGATGACCGGTTGCTCACCCGGATAGGCAACGAAGCGAATAGGTGCCTCAGCCGTGCCGGAGACGCTGACGTTCAACCCGTCATATGTGCCACCGCGCAAGTAGACAGTCGAGCCTGCTGGAGCTTTGCGACCGGCCGCGTCGATGTCCCACGGGTCGTCAGCCGCGCCACGCCCGGACGAGCTTCCATTCGGTGAGACATAGAAGGCGAGCGTCGCACCGGGCTCGGTCGCCGAAGCAGCAACGGGCGGACTGCTGGCAGCGGCTGCGCTCGGAGAAGGCACGGGCGCGGAGCACGCGCCGGTGATCGCGGCCAGCGCCGCGATCACCGGAAGGACGACGTTGGTTCTTGCCGGGCCTCCTGGCACCAGCAGCTGCTCAAACCATGGCTGGATCCGCATCATCTGCTCCGGCATCGTATCGGCCCGCGGTCTGCCGCCCTACGGATCGAATGATCCGTACCTCGACCCGTGGTGCCCCGCGTTGTCGTCTGCGTCGGCCGGGCGTGTACTGGCCGCAGGGTCTCGGCTGGCGGTGCTACTCGGCCGGGCGCAAGTTGGGAGCCGGGCCATGTCACCACGCCGAGCGTTTTCGATCGCAATCGTCGTCACCGGGATGATCCTCGCGACGTATCCAGGCAGCGCTCTGGCGGATGTCGGGCACGTCCAGCATCACGGCGCGCCGGACGCCGCAATCCGGTTCGTCGGCGCCAAGAGTGTCATTGGCACCTACTGGGATCCCGGAGCCTGGATCGGCGGCCACGTGCGCAACCGCACGGCCCTGCACCAGACGGTCAACGAGCAGCTGGCCGGCGCCGCACCGAAGGGCAGCCAGTACCTGTACGAGCTCAAGATCCGCAACCCGGGCGCGTCGCGCCGATTCGGCGTCAAGGTCGGCGGTATTGGTTCGTGGCCTGTCACCTACCTCGTCGGGAAGAGCGACATCACCGCGGCGCTCGTCGCCGGCACTTACCAGACTCCGGTCCTGGCGCGGGGCGCGACCTTCAAGATCACGATCGAGGCTCGCCTCGGACGGCCCGGAACATCGCTCACGCGCCTCTTCCGCGTGTCGCCAGTGGCGCACCGGCGGAGCATCGACGCGGTTCGTCTGCGCATCGACTACAGCCGCTGCGGCTGCTGACGACGGGTCTGGCAAGGCGCGTCGGCTAGGACCGAAGCCCGTACTGGAGCTCGTAAAGTCGGTGATAGGTGCCGCCCTTGGCGAGCAGCTCGGCGTGTGACCCGGTCTCCACGACCTCGCCGCCGCGCAGGACGATGATCCGGTTGACGTGCTGAATCGTCGACAGGCGATGGGCAATCACGATCGACGTGCGTCCCTCCATCAGCTTCGGCAGCGCATCCTGGATGAGCCGCTCCGTCTCTGAATCGACCGACGATGTCGCCTCGTCAAGGACGAGCATGATCTCCGGGTTGAAGGCGACGATGCGGGCAAAGCCGATGAGCTGCTTCTGCCCGACTGACAGGATCGAGCCACGCTCGGTGAGCACGCTGTCGTAGCCCTGCGCAAGCGCCTCGATGAAACCGGACGCGTTGACGAACTCCGCCGCGGCACGGACACGCTCGTCGCTGATCGATTCGTCGCGCAGCCGGATGTTCGACGCCACGGTCCCCGCGAAGATGAATGGATCTTGGAGCACGATGCCGACATGGCGCCGCAGATCGGCCAGGCGCAGGTCGCGGATGTCCACGCCGTCGAGCCGGATGTGGCCCTTCTTGATGTCGTAGAAGCGCGCCAGAAGGCTGACGATCGACGTCTTGCCCGCCCCGGTCGCGCCAACAATGGCGACGCTCTCGCCAGGCGCGATCCGGAAATCGACATCGCGCAGCACCAGCGTCTTGTCGTCGTAGGCGAAGGAGACATGGTCGAAGACGACTTCTCCTCGAACCTGTGTCAGCTCCCTGGGTTGGGCTGGGTCCGCGATCAACGCACGCGTATCGAGGATGCGGAAGATCCGCTCCGATGAAGCCGTGGCGGCCTGCAACAGGCTGTATTTGTCCGACAGATCCTCGATCGGCGAGAAGAACTGGTCGAGCAGCTGCCAGAACGCCACCAGTGTTCCCACGGTCAAGCTGCCGCCGCTCACCCAGTATCCGCCGGCGATGAACAGCGCGGCGGTCGTCGCAGCCCGGGTAATTGTTATCAGCGGCGTGAACGTCGAGCTGATGCGCACGGCGTTGCGGCTCGCCTGGCGATAGTCGTCGTTGAGCCCGTCAAAGGCCACGTAGGTGGTTCGTTCGCGGGTGAAGAGCTGGACAACGGCCATGCCCGACAGATTCTCGTTCAGGTAGGCGTTGATGCGCGCCAGCCGGACGCGCTGGTTGACGAAGGAATTCCGCATCCGGCTCCTGAAGTAAAACGTCAGGCCGCCGACGATTGGCAACGAGGCAAAGATGACGAGCGCGAGTCGAATATCGAGGATCACGAGCAGAACGCCCGCGCCGGCAAGCAGGAGCACGTCGCCGAGCATCGCCACGACGCCGTTGGTCAACAGGTCGGCGAGCGCGTCGACATCGTTGGTCAGGCGCGTCATCAGCCGGCCGACGGGATTGTGGTCAAAGAACGACAACGACAGTGATTCGAGATGCGCGAACAGCTCGGCGCGGAGATCGCGCATCGCGCGCTCGCCGATGACCATGACCAGCATGTTCTGGCCGTACCTGAGCAGTGCTCGGGCGGAGAGCGCGACAAGGTAGAGCACTCCCAGCCAGATCAGGCTCGTCAAGGCGTCCGACGGGCTGACCGTGCCCTGGATGGCCGGCGCAATCGCGGTATCGATGATCAGCTTGGTCAGCAGTGCCGGAGCGACGGCCGTGACAGTCAGCAGCAGCAGTCCAACCAGGGCGATCAGGACCTGGCCCTTGTACGGCACGAGATAGCCGCCCAGGCGCCTGACCAGCCGGGCGTCGTATGCCTTTCCGAAGATCTCCTCCGGTGCGTATGCGTCGAGGCTGGCGGTCATGCGACTGCCTCGGCCGAGACCTGGTCTTCAAGTTGCTGCCGGCGATGCATGTCGTAGTAGAGGCCGCGCAGGGCGAGGAGCTCGTCGTGCGTGCCCCGTTCCGCGATCTGGCCGTCGGCCAGCACGATGATCTGGTCGCAGTCCTTGACGGTCGATATTCGATGCGACACAAGGACCGTCGTGCGGCCTTTCCTGACGTGCGCCAGCCGGCGCAGGATCTCGGCCTCTGTGTGCGTGTCGACCGCGGAGAACGCGTCGTCGAGGATCAGGATGCGCGGGTTCTTGGCGATGGCCCGAGCGAGCGCAGCGCGCTGTTTCTGGCCGCCGGACAGGGTGACGCCACGCTCTCCGATGACCGTGTCATATCGATCCGGGAACATCATCACGTCGGCGTTGAGCTGCGAGATCTCGCCGGCGTCGTTCAGGTCCGTCTCGGACAGCTCATGGCTGTGGCCGAAGCCGACATTTGTACGCAGCGCCATCGAGAACAGGAACGTCTCCTGCGGCACGTAGCCGATCGCCTGACGCAGCACGGGCAACGAATGACGGCGCACGTCGACGTCGTCTATCAGCACCTCGCCGCCGGTGACATCGAAAAGACGCGGGATCAGGTTGACGAGCGACGACTTGCCCGAGCCCGTGGCCCCGACGACGGCCAGCGACGTGCCCTCGGGGACCGTGATGTTCACGTCGTGCAGCACGGGCACGTCGCCATAGGTGAACATGACGCGGTGGAACTCGATCTTCCCGCGAATCGGATCTGCGGTCGCGTCCGGTAGATCGTGGATAGTCGGTCGGGCATCCCACAGCTCGCGCAGGCGGTTCAGTGAAGCCCAGCCCGACTGAAACGCATTGGAAACCCAGCCCAGGCTGACCAGCGGCAGCGACAGCAGGCGCAGGTAAGCCACGAACTGGACGAGCTGGCCGAGACTGAGCTGGCCACCGATCGCCTGCTGTCCGCCGACTACGAGCACGAGCAGCGTGGCCAGGCTGAGGATGCCCTCCATCGCCGGCCAGATGAGCTGCTGGGCGCGCGCCAGGTGGACGGCGCTCGACAGGTAACGATTGCAAACCTCGCGGAAGGCTGAGACCTCCTCGCGCTCCTGGGCGAAGGCCTTCACGACGCGGATGCCCGACAAGCTCTCCTGCGCCGCCGCGGAGATGTCGCTGAACTGCGCCTGGAGATCCTCGAAGCGCCGGTGAACCGCCCGACCGACGACGGCCAGGGTCACGATGACGAACGGCAGGATCACGATGGAGATGAGCGTCAGCTGGAGGCTGACGCCGACCATTGCCACGACCGTGAACACGACCACGGCGAGGGTCGCGACGAGGTTCACGACGCCCATCGACAGCATCATCCGGACGGCGTTGAGGTCGTTCGTCATGCGCGCCATCAGGTCGCCGATGCGGTGATGCTGGAAGTAAGCGAGGTCGAGTCGTTGGAGGTGGTGGAACAGGTCGTCGCGCATCTCGTACTCGACGTCGCGCGCGGTGATCATGAGCATGTACCTGCCCACCGCCTGGAACAGCGCCTGCACAACGGTCAGGGCGACCATCGCCAAGCCAAGCTGGGCGATCGTGGCGAAGTCGGGTTGATCGAGGTCATCAACGATCTGGCCGATCAGGACCGGCGGCACGGTCGACACATAAGCGCCGGCGGCGGTCAGGACCGCGCCGGCGACGAGCCACGCGCGGTGCTGCACGAGGTACTGCCACAGCGTTCGGCGTGTTGATGCATCGGCGCCCGGATCCATCGGCTGGCGCGCTGGCGCGCGTTCACGAACCGCGTTCGTGGTCATGAGGGAACGAGGTATCGAGCCAGGGTGCGCCCTCCGTCCATGGTGAGCACGACGGCCCCCGCGTGTCCGTCGACCGTTAATTGTGGCCGAGCGGGCGCCACGGCGTGTGAGATCCACCGATGTGAGTTACCGTGACTAGGTCCCCACATCCGTGGCGACCCTCCGCGTGGTCGATCCAGATCCTGAACCTGGCCGTGCGCCCGTCATTCGGTTCGGGACTGCCGCTCCACGAGAGGACTACACACCATCGTCAACACCGCCTTCGTTTCCACCTACCCGCCGCAGCGATGCGGTATCGCCACGTTCACCTCGGACCTTGCTACGGCCGTCGGACACAGGGAGATCGTCGCCCTGCAGCCGCCCGAAAAGACGGGGTTCTATCCGTCCGAGGTCGGGCGTCGAATCGCACGGGACGTGCGCGCCGACTATCCGAGTGCCGCGCGGTGGGTCGATTCGCGCTCCATCGATATCGTGTCGATCCAGCACGAATACGGGATCTGGGGTGGCCCCGATGGCTCTTACGTTCTCGACTTCATTGACGGTCTGAAGACGCCGATCGTCACCACCCTGCACACCGTCCTTCAGCACCCGAGCCCGTCGCAGCGCAGCATCCTCAGTGAGCTGGTGCGCGCGTCCGCGGCAACGGTCGTCATGTCCAACTCGGCTGCGGAGCTGCTGACCAGTTCGTACGGCACGGACCCGTCGCACGTCGAGATCGTGCCGCACGGCGTGCCCTACCTGCCCCTCGTCGCGTCCGACACTGTCAAGCCGCAGCTGGGACTTAAGGGGCGCAAGGTGATCCTGAGCTTCGGGCTGCTCGGCCCGGGCAAAGGCTACGAAGCCGCAATCGCCGCGATGCCTGCCGTCGTTCGAGCTGATCCGACCGCGATATACGTGATCGTCGGCGCCACGCACCCGGAGATGATCAGGCGCGAGGGCGAGTCGTATAGACAGAAGCTCGTAAATCTCGCCTCATCGTGCGGCGTCGCCAACCACGTCCGCTTCGTCGGGCGCTACGTTGACTCGGCCGAGCTGGGCATGTGGCTGACGGCCGCGGACATCTTCGTGACGCCTTACCCCAACCTCGAACAGATCGTGTCAGGTACGCTGGCCTACGCGATGGGCGCAGGCAAGGCGATTGTCTCGACGCCCTACGCCTACGCCAACGAGCGGCTCGCGGAGGGCCGCGGCCATCTCGTTGCCGCCGGCTCCGTAGATGCACTCGCCGACGGCCTGATCGAGCTGGCGCTCAACAGCGACTTGCGTGCGGCGCAAGGCCGGAAGGCGTACGCGCACAGCCGGGGCATGCTCTGGCCGGAAGTCGGTGCCTCCTATCGCAAGATCTTCGCGCGTGTCGCAGGGTCGACCGCCAAGCTTGAACACGTGGGCGTCCCAATGGCGGCACTCGCGGTCGCGAGTGCCTGACCGCCCGCTCTACCCGGCGCGCCGCCGGCACCTCGATCAGCTGACCGGCCCGCTTGGTATCTGGCAGCACGCGCGCGGGATCGTTCCCGATGAATCCTTCGGCGCCTGCACGGACGACGTCTCCCGGGCGCTCACCGTCGATCTGCTCCACGCACGCGTGCTCGGTTGGGAAATGGTCAGCGGCTCGGCGCGGCGCTCGATGGTATTCCTCGTCACGGCGCTCAATCCAGCGACAGGGTCATTCCGAAACTTCCGCGGCGCGGACGGCGCATGGCTCGACGATGAGGGATCGCAGGACACCCAGGGTCGGGCGCTGCTTGCCATCGGCACAGCCGGCAGAGACGCTCCGGACGTCGCGCTGCGCCATGAGGCGCAGACCTTGTTCCAGGCAGCCCTGCCCGCAGCGGCTCGCCTGACCTCTCCACGGGCAGTGGCGTCCGCGATCCTCGCCTGCGACGCCGCTCTGAGCGGCGGCATGGTCGGCGAAACCGAGCGCGCGTTCGCGCTGCTCGTCGGCCGTCTGCGCAAGGCCTTCTCCTATCTTGACCTCGATGGCGACTGGCCGTGGCCCGAAGAGACCTTGACCTACGAGAACGCCGTCCTGCCCCACGCGTTGATCGTCGGCAGTCGCCGGCTGTCCGACGTGCGCCTGCGCAGCGTGGGACTGCATGTCCTCGATTGGCTGATCGAAGTCCAGACGTCCCGCCGCGGGACATTCACGCCCATCGGCAACGATGGCTGGTGGACGCACGGAGGAACGCGCAGCCAGTTCGACCAGCAACCGATCGAAGCGACCGCAACGATCCTCGCCGCAGCTGCGGCCTACGAATCCACGCAGGATGCCGGCTACCGGAGGTCAGCGGAGGCCGCATACGCGTGGTTCCTGGGCGACAACGATGCAGGCCTTGCAGTCGCCGACGTGGCCACGGGGGGCTGCCGCGATGGCCTGTCCGCGGACCACGTGAGCGAGAACCAGGGCGCCGAATCGACGCTCATGTGGCTCACGGCGCTGGAGACGATGCGAGCGCTGCGGACGCGCGCGATGCCTCTCCGGGGCCCGCGGGTGCTCCGCACCGCGCCAGTCCTGGTCGAGGTTCGCGCGTGAACCCGGTGACGCCGGAGATCTTCACCCGGTACGCCGGCAACCCGATCATCACGGTCGACCAGCTTCCTTATCGCGCAAACTCGGTCTTCAATCCAGGCGCCGGGAGGGTCGGCGACGACACACTGCTGCTGATACGCGTCGAGGACATGCGCGGCATCTCCCACCTGCTCGCCGCGCGCAGCACCGACGGCGTGAGCGACTGGCGATTTGACGCGACGCCTCTCATCCAGCCCGAACCCGATATCCACCCAGAGGAGATCTGGGGCTGCGAAGACCCGCGCCTGACGTGGCTGCCGGAGCTGGACCAGTGGGCAATCGCGTACACCGCCTACAGCCGGCGCGGCCCGCTCGTCTCGCTCGCGTTGACCCGGGACTTCACCGAGGTCAAGAAGCTTGGCCCGGCGATGCCACCGGAGGACAAGGACGCGGCACTCTTTCCGCGCCGGCTCGGCGGCCGCTGGGCGATGATCCACCGTCCGTCACCACTGCGCGGTTTCGCGCACAGCATGTGGATCTCCTACTCGCCCGACCTTCACTACTGGGGCGACCACGAACTGCTGCTCGAGGCGCGCGACGGAGCGTGGTGGGACGCGGGAAAGATCGGCCTTGGGCCACCCCCGCTCGAGACTGAGGATGGTTGGCTGGTCTGTTATCACGGCGTCCACATGACGGCTTCCGGGCCGATTTATCGCGTCGGTTTGGCGCTCCTGGACCTCGACGAGCCGCGCACGGTCCTGCGCCGCACGGACGAGTGGGTCCTCGCACCGACTGCGCCATACGAGCGCAGCGGCGACGTCAACAAGGTCATGTTCCCAACGGGCTGGGTGCTCGACCCAGGGACCCAGCAGCTGTCGATCTATTACGGCGCGGGCGACTCAGCCATCGCATTGGTCACGGCCGACCTCGGGGAAGTCCTGGCAATGATGCGGACGGTCCCGACCGGCTGATCCTTCGTCGAGCGCGATGACTGACCGTAATGACGCGGCGCTGCACGGAGCGCACATTCGATTCACATCCTCGGTCTCCAGACGGACGTGACGAAAGGAATCAGCGATATGACCGGAATCATCGCCTGGATCGTGGTCGGCGCGATCGCTGGCTTCATCGCCACGTTCATCCTGGGGGACCGGGGCGGCATTATGCTGACGATCATCCTGGGCATCGTCGGGGCCGTCGTCGGCGGCTGGCTGGCGGGCATGTTCCTGAACCTCAAAGACCCGACCGGCATCAACGTCGAGACCATCGTGGTATCCGTCGTCGGCGCGCTCATCGTCGTCTTCGTGTGGAACCTGCTGTTCGGCGGCCGCCGCGGCGCGGTCTGACGCGCTTCGAACCTTCACCCCTCCATGGCGACGTCTAGATAGCGAACGAAGGAGTACGGGCATGACTGACGAGCACACCAAGGGAACCATCACCGAAAACAAGGGCAAAATCGAGGAGACGGCCGGCAAGGTCACCGGCGACAAGGAGCAGGAGGCCCACGGCATGGCCAAACAGGTCCAGGGCGACGCCCAGAAGGCCCTCGACGACGTCCAGACCCCGGTCCGGAGGCCCAAGAGCTGCTGAAAGCGTCAAAGGTCTGGGGACGGTGCGGACGGAGTCCCGCAGACACGACGGTGGCAACGAAAATGCCCGGAGGAACCGCCGATCACTAGATGCCCCGGCCAATGTAAACACCGGCCAGATCACTAGATGTTCGTGGCCCCTTCGGGCGACATCACCGTAGGCCGACCAGCAAGCGACTGTCAAGTGCAATCTGGGGACGGGAGTCCCTTGCTGCTTGGGTGAGCCGACATGCTGCTCGGCGTGATAGACCGGACGGCAACACGATGAGTGCTGCGCTCTTGATAACGTCGGTCCCATGAACGAGCTGCCGCTCCCGCTCCTACTGGTCATCTTCGTGGCCGCCGGTGCAGCCGTGTGGATGGCCGGAAGCAGGCTGTCGATGGCCACCGACGTGCTTGACACGAAGCTCGGCCTCGGCGATGCCTTCGGCGGGCTCATCTTGCTCGCGATCGTTACCAACTTGCCTGAGATCGCGATCGTGGTCAGCGCGGCCCTGACCCACCAGGTGGGCATCGCCATTGGCAACATCCTGGGCGGCATCGCTATCCAGACCGTCGTGTTGGTGCTCCTTGATGCCGTCGCAGTGCCGGGAACCAAGGCCCTCAGCTATCTCGGCGCGTCGCTGCTGGTGCTGCTCGAGGCTGGCATGGTGGTGGCGGTGTTGAGCATCACGGTGATGGGCAGCCAGCTCCCCTCGAGCCTCTATCTGTGGCGGATCGATCCGGCCGCCCTGCTCATCGTCGTGGTCTGGGTAGCGGGACTTCTTCTTGTCCATCGCGCCCGCAAGGGGCTGCCCTGGCATCAGCAAGGGCAGCCGCCAAATGGCCAGAGCAAGCCGCGCGGGCACTCCAAGAAGGCCCGTGCTCAGAACGCGGCGGAGCGCGGCATGAGCACCAACCGTGCGGCCATCGTGTTCGTGATCGGAGCAGCTGTGACCCTGGCCGCGGGCGCCCTGCTCGAGCTCAGCGGCGAAGGCATCGCCACGCAGATCCATATGAGCGGGGTCATCTTTGGGTCCACCGTGCTCGCCGCGGCCACCTCGCTGCCGGAGATCTCGACGGGCCTGGCCTCGGTCCGAATGGGCGACTACCAGTTGGCGTTCGGCGACATCTTCGGGGGCAACGCCTTCCTCCCTGTCCTGTTCCTGCTCGCCGGCTTTCTGTCCGGCCAGGCGGTGGTGCCGCAGGCTCAGGTGACGGATATCTATCTGACCGGCCTCGGCGCGCTTCTCAGCGTGGTGTACATGTTCGGGATCCTGTTCCGACCTTCACGAACGATCGCCCGTCTCGGCCTCGACTCAGCCGTCGTTCTTTTGTTGTACCTGCTGGGGATGGCCGGCCTGATCGCGATCGGCGGCCCGTGAAACAGCCCGTCGTCGTCGAACGCCGGACGCTCATCCTCGCCGCGGTGGCCGGCGTCGCAACGGCGACCACGTTGGTCCTTCGGGCCACCGGAGCCGACAGCGTCGCCGTCTTCGTGGTGGCCGCGATCGCCCTGGGTGGGCTTGCCGGTCTGGTCGGCGAGGGGACGAACCAGCTCGGTCGCCATTTAGGGTCCGGGGCTACCGGCGTCCTCCAGTCGGCCTTGGGCAACCTGCCCGAACTGTTCGTCTCCATCTTCGCGCTCCAGGCTGGGCTGGTCGCGGTCGTCCAGGCGGCGCTCATCGGCTCGATCCTCGCCAACACGCTGCTGATCCTCGGGCTGGCCTTCCTCCTCGGCGGGCTGCGCCACGGGACGCAGCGGTTCAGGGCGGGGCAGACGCGGATGATGGCGCTGCTGCTGGTCCTCGCGGTGGCAGCCCTGGCCATCCCCGCCCTGGCGACGGCGCCGGGCGCCCCGGACCAGGGCCACGCCCGGGACCTCTCAGTCGTCGTGTCGCTCGTGCTGCTGGTCGTCTTCGCGGCCAGTGTTCCGTTTTTCCTCCGTCAGGGGTCGGTCGACGGTGCGCCCGATGCTGCAGCGGTGGAGGCGGGCGAAGGCTCAGCCTGGCCGATCTGGTTGGCGATCGGGACTCTGCTCGTCGCGGGCGTGGCGGCGGCATTTGTGTCCGAGTGGTTCGTGGAGGCGCTCAAGCCGGCCATGGCGGCCCTCGGGATGTCCGAGGCATTCGCCGGCCTCGTTGTCGTTGCGATCGCCGGTAACGCCGTGGAGAACGTGGTCGGCGTGCAGGCTGCGATGCGCAACCAGCCCGATCTGGCCGTCAGCCTGATTCTCAACTCCAGCCTGCAGGTAGCCCTGGCCCTCACGCCGGCCCTCGTCCTGCTCAGTCTCGTCCTGGGAGCCGCGCCGCTGACGCTCGTTGTCGCGCCGCTGCTCGTGGGTGCTCTGGCCGTGTCGGTCGTCCTGGCCGCCCTCGTCGTGATCGACGGCAAGTCGACCTGGCTGGAGGGCCTCGCGTTGATCGGGCTCTACGTCATCATCGCCGCCAGCGTCTGGTGGGGGCCGGCCATCGGCGGCTGACCCTTGGAGCTTTTTCAGAGGCCGGCGTCGGCGACGGGAACCATCTGACCGACGCCTGACCGCCAGATGGCGGTCGTCATCGTCAGGTCGCCCGTGACTGCCCTCAAGTAGCCGAGCTTGGGATCGGGGTCGAGATGGCTGACTGCGCCAGGCGTGCGCTGGGAGTCGAAGTAGAGGTCATTCCAGCCGACGTACTCGTGCGGGCTCATGAAGAGCTGGTCGATGGTCGAGTCGGTGTTCGTCAATGCATCGGGGTAGTTGAAGCGCGTGCCCCACTGGAGGGCCACCACTGCGCCGGCGCCGGCCGCGAGCCAGCCGCTGGCAAAGTTGTCGACCCGTTGTCGTGCCACATCCAACGTAGGGATGGGCGCGCCCAATTCACCGTTGCCGGCGGTGTAGCAGCCATGCATCACGAACACCAGCGCGTGTGGCGCGAGGCGGATGTTCTGCCTGATCAGGGTCGCGCCGTAGTAGTTGACCTCGGCCGGTCCGCTGCCGTCATACGAGTTGAGGCCCATCCCGTCCTGGCGGCTTTCGGTCAGGCTGGTGGTGTTGCTGGGCCAGCCGTAGCCATGGCCGAAGTACGCCACCAGGCTGGCGCCCTGCACGTCGGCGAGCACGTTGTCCCAGGTCGCGTGCGGGAAGAACACCCGGCGCACGTCCATGCCCGCCGACTCGGCCTGTTCGGCCATCGCCTCGGCCGATGCAAGGTTGCTGTCGGTCTGGTCGTCGGTCGGTCCGACGATGAAGACGGCCTTCGGGGCTGTGGTCGGACTGGGCGATGGTGATGGCTGCGCAGCGGGTGTGGCTGTCGGCGCTGATGTCGGTGTCGGCGCTGATGTCGGTGTCGGCGCTGATGTCGGTGTCGGCGCTGATGTCTGCGGCGGCGGCGCCAGCGTCAACGTCAGAGTTGGCGCGGCGGTCGTCGCGGCATTCGGAGTGGGGACCGACGGCACAGCAGTCGTCGCTGGCAGGTCGACAGCGCAGGCAGCTGTCAGCAGCGCAACGAGGACGAGGCCGAGCCCCCGCATGCCGTTCGTCACTTCAGTGCGCCGTGGATGGCCCGGGCTCGCTGTCAGGACCGAGAGGGAGCAGGGTCCTGACAGTGCGGGCAGAAAGATGCGGGATCAGCTGGCGCCACCGGACCGAATCGGAGCTGGGACGCCAACAAGCGAGGTCGACCGCTGGTATCAGCCGCGTCTCCGACCACGCCCGAAGTAACCCAGTACGAACAGCACGATGAGGACGATGACGACGACGATGACGATGGACTCAGCACTCATTAGAGGCTCCTTATGGACGTACGGACACTGTGCGGTCCCGGCGGGGGCGCGTCATGACAGTCCGTCATCTCATTGCCCCCACATGGGCACATGACGATCCTTCATGACAATGCCCAAGGGGCGTGACATCGTGTCCTCACGTCCACAGGGTTCTTCCCAGTCCTACGGGTCTGACGGCCTGCGGCGTCAGGAGGAAGCCATGGCCATTCAACAGGTCGACCGGACGGTCGTCACCCAGGGCCCCCCGCTCGCCGCGGGTCAGGAGACGGTCCGAACGGACAGCCATCTCACCACGAGCGCTGGCCCGGGCGTAGCCGAATACGCCCGGCGCCTCATCGTCCTTGTATTCGGGCTCATTCAGCTCGTCATCGTGGCCCGCGTCGTTCTGCTGCTGCTCGATGCACGGCCATCCAACGATCTTGTCGCGGGCGTCCTCAACGTCAGCCAAGCGCTCGTCGCGCCGTTCGCGGGCATCCTCCGGGCCGACTCCCTGAACGCCGCCGGATCGACCCTGGACGTGACCGCCATCGTGGCCCTCGTGGGCTGGACGATCCTCGAGCTGGTCCTGATCTGGACGATGCGGATCTTCCGGCGCGAGCGGGCCTGACACCACCGGCATCACAGCGTACGGCTAGCGAACGAAGGAGTACCGACATGACCGAACAGCGCGTCAAGGGAACCATCACCCGTGCCGAGGGCAAGGTTGAGGAGACCGCCGGCAAGGTGACCGGCGACAAGGGGCAGGAGGCCCAGGGAAAGACCAAGCAGCTTCAGGGCGACGCCCAGAAGGCGCTGGGCGATGTTCAGACCGCGCTGCGGAGGCCCAAGAGCTAGATCATCTCGGGCGCGCGAACCCTGCTTGGCGCTCTGGTTCGGCGTGCCCGACTCACATCAGCCAACGAACGAAAGGACACACCAATGCGGAAGATCACCTGGATCCTGGTCGGGGTGATCGCCGGCCTACTCGCCGGCATCATTGCCGACGGCCACGCAAGGAAGGGGACGGGATGACCACCTGGAACATCGACTCGGCGCATTCCAGCGTCGGTTTCTCCGTCAAGCACATGATGGTCGCTACGGTCCGTGGCGATTTCACCGGGGTCGAAGGTGTGATCCACTTCGATGAGGCGGAGCCCACGCGTTCCTCGGTCCAGGTGCGCATCCCGACCGAGAGCGTGAATACGGGCATGGCGGTGCGCGACGAGCACCTCCGCTCGGCCGACTTCCTCGACGCCAAGCAATTCCCCTTCCTGACGTTCAAGAGCGCGACGATCGCCGCCGCCGGCGACGCGTTCAAGATGAGCGGCGACCTGACTATCCGCGACGTCACCCGACCGGTCGTGCTCGATGCCACGATCGACGGCATTGCCCCCGGGATGAAGGGCGGCCGCCTGGCCGGATTCGAGGCCCACACCAAGATCCGGCGCGCGGACTGGGGACTGACCTGGAACAAGGCGCTCGAGGCCGGTGGCATGGTCGTCGGCGACGAGATCAGGATCGTTCTCGATCTGGAAGCAACCGAG
>Ga0209638_1000025_pt1 | contig 104047 bp, 102 predicted proteins | sample BarGraNGADG00211_FD_184490 | JGI IMG/M metagenome (GOLD analysis project Ga0209638, IMG submission 184490) | Arctic peat soil microbial communities from Barrow, Alaska - Barrow Graham LP Ref core NGADG0002-211 (SPAdes) (version 2) | ecosystem: Environmental > Terrestrial > Soil > Wetlands >... | reverse complement strand
CAGTTTAGCCCATGTCTTTACTTCCTCTTTATCGATCAGATCACCGGTAAACCATAGATCATAAGTGTGGGTATTGGGCCAATATTCTGGAGGAAGTGCTTCCATCAACATAGTAGCGTTTGAATCGATATGGTTTTCATTATAAGTTTGCGGCATGACGCCTGAAACGATCTCCCGCTGGTCTCCATAAGCGATCAAGGGGCTGGTCTGGATCAGTTCGATCCCCGCTGAAAGATCCCCCGCCAGGGGATCTTTAACATTTACACAAGCTGATTTGCTCGGATTGCACCACCAATGGGTGGAATCATTTACATTTTCGAGGACGCCAATGGAGCGATAGTAGCTGCCCAGGACCCCGGTTTCACGCTGGATTAAAATATATCCAACGGCTTTGGTCATGAAGCCGAAGGAAATCAACCCAAACAGGATCAATAATAATAATGATCTGAATGGTTTGCGAAGGCTGGAGATCAAGGGGACGTTGGTTTTCATGAAAATATGCAGGCGATCAGATACGGCCATTCTCCGGGAGGAGAATAATTGGCGGGATGCGTGCAGAAATGACCATAGACCTAAACTAGTATAGCAATTTCATAAAGATATTACAATCCGCCGGTCGCCAATAAAAACCAGGGGATTGATACATCCTGCGCCAAAACCTGCCCCCTCCTACCTCCCCCATTTTCAAGTACAAAAAATGGGGGAGGATGATTTAACTTTGATTCATTCATAACATATCTCGATGGAATCAATGCGTCATTTTTCTTATTCGTTTGATATTGAGTGTTAAAACAAAGTACCTAATTGAATAGGTACTTATCATTTTATTAAATTGATAGTTTGTCACAATTTTTATAATACTCACTGGACCCCATATTACCCTCCCTGTCTTTAGAAAGGATAATATGGTCAAATATTATTTTGATATCAAGCGTTGCTCTTTCCCATTACCGGGTCAGCTTCGGGTTGTCTTTCTTTTCCGAAAAACCAGCCCAGGATCCCACCGGCCAATGCCCCCATGATACTCCAGGTAATATACGATGGGTCAGAGATGCCTCTCACGCTTGATGCAATGAAATATCCAGCCAGGATGCCAACTGCGTTGGCAACCAGACCAATCAAAGCAAATTTTATGCTGGCTTTCCAGCCGCCAAAAGCGAAGCCCAAGCCGGCACCATAAAACAAACCATAGATGCACATGACTACTACCAGGCCGATCATAAATGAAATGTTGTAATCCCTCGACGAGGATGCAAATCTGCGGAGATTTTCAGAATTAGCCATTCGGACGGGTAGTGTAACCAGGTGGCCAAGCATGCCTCCCGCCGCCGTCCATAGCCCGATCCGCAGGAAAGCACGGCGCCCGACACCCGCCGCAATACCAAGCATCAGTCCGCATATTACGACAGGAAGGGAATAAAGAATCATTGTCAGCAACTCAAAAGGTAGGATATATCGGGCTACCCAGTCAATCAATACCCAGCCCACCATCATGCCCAATGCCGCCATCAGGACAGCTCTGAACCGACCAACTTCAAATGATTTAGTTTTCATGACATTCCCCTTTCGCAAGTTGGATAGGTGTTCAACAAGCAGGTTGACCGGCAGGTCAAACAGTTCGAAAAAGCATGCCCGTACGACCAGGGTTGTGCCGGTTTTCGCCGCATCCTCGAGGTTGACAGTGAATACATCTTCCATTTCCTCCCTGAATTCAGATTGGAAATCGCGTGGAAAAAGACGCAGCAACATGCCATAAATCTTGGCAATGCCCTGGATCGAGGCCGTCATTTTTCCTCCCCCACCGTCCGGGTCTGGACAAGCGCCAGCAATGCCCGCAGCCGTTTCTTTTCCACTCCGATGATGAACTCGCCGCGCTCGGTCAGGGTATAAACCTTGCGCGGACGACCACCGTCATCCGGGTCGGGATCCTCACCCACCCGCTCGATCCAGTCATCTTCCAGCAAGCGTTTGAGGGTGGTATACAGCGTGCTGACACTCAGGATGACGTGGTTCTTACTCAAGGCTTTTACTTCCTTGGCAATGGCATAACCATGCAGGGGGCCATGTGCAAGACTGACGAGGATATATAGCGTTGTCTCCGATAAAGGTGAAAAATCGCTTGAATTCGCAGTATCCATTCCGTGTCTCCAATACATCATCTAATGATATATCAATAAATGATATATTACCGCTTCTCCAGTCAAATGTCAAGTACCCCGCTGAGGTTCGGACCAAGTTCGGACAACCCTTGAAAATGCGAATAACCAATGCCGCGTGGCCTCCCTCGAAGGAAATTTCTGGAGGTTATAAGTGACGAGGACGATGCTTAGGGCAATATTTATTACATTGTCCGACCTCATGTCCGAAGTTCAATTGAAATCCACAAAACTAACGACTAACCCTAAAGGGTCCCCTATCCCCCAAAATACGGGGGACAAGCGAACGGGGATAAAATGCTCCCCCTTCACCCTGCGGGTTTCGGGGACGATGTCGCAAAGTCGTTACTACATAAATTCGTTCCGACGCAGAGCATCGGAACGAATAATTATTGGACGTTATGTAACGCTTGCGCTAGTTAATTCTTTCGCCTGCGATGTGGGTCAAGGCCAGAATCTCATTTGCGATCATTGGGCCCCCATCAAAGAGGGACTTAAAGTTGCCATTTTCGAACCTGCCGCGCAATTGTTTCGCCCTCTCACGGTCAGCCTCTTTGCATCTCGGCCAAATGGCTCTTTCCCAGGCATAATAATGGCCCAATATTTTGCTGTAAGTTTCTTCCGCCGGACGGCCGGCAGCCTGGACAATATTTCCACTTCTAAACTGAGAGAGAATTCCGAGCAATGCGACTGTCTTTTCGTCAATACTTTGCAATTCATTCGCATTGGTTTCCCGTTTCCATTTTATGGAATCGTTTATGAGACTCAAAAGAAAGGGAGCAAGAATACTTGCCATCGCTACAAGTGCCAATGAAATTACTGCGATTATTGAAATTACCCCAAAATCAGAATTCATGGTATGCCCTCCCAATTCATTATCGCGCTTTTTTGGGGAATTTATTCTTACACTGTCCCAACAACCGGATCAGTTAAAAAAAAGAAATCCCCGCCTGGTGGCTGGGAAATATTCCGGGATTGGGTGAAACTCAGGCTGTTTTAACCTTGCGCAGGGCAAGCAGTGCGAGAAGATTGAAAGCAACTGCGCCCAGCACGACAGACCAGAAGCCCCACAGGTAAAGGCGAGGGGCCAATATGTCGCCGAGGGCACGACCGAGGGAAAGGAAGGCGACATTGAAGGCCATCAGGGTGGCGCGGGCGGACGGCAAGACTTCGGTCATCATGGGAATGACGCTGACCAGGGTGAACTCGAAGGAAATATAGAAGAAGAAAAGACCCACCAGGGCGCCGGTCTCAGTGCGACCGAGGAAATACAAGGCTACGGCAGCCAGACAGTTTGCAGCCAATCCCAAGCCGATGGCACGCGGCTTGCCCAAGCGGTCGACGAATGCGGCGACAAGCCCCTCCCCACAAAGTTCGGAGAGCCCGATCACTGCAGAAGCGGCACCCAATGCGGCGATCTGCATACCAAACGAGTCCTCCAGCCAGATCCCGAAGATGAGATTGACCACCTCGTTGGCAGCGCTGGCAAACAGTCCAACCGCCAGCCCTGCCAGGGCAGGCGCAAAAGTGAGCACGGTGCGGAAATTGGCAGAAAAAGTGGGGTTATCGGCGGCAGGCTGCCTGTCCTTCGGCAGCATCCAGGATAGACCAGCGAAAATGAGCACCCCCAGCACCGCCATGAGCGGGAAGGGGGCCATCCAGCCGCTGCGGGCGATGAGAAAACCCACAAGCGGGATTCCGAGGACAAAAGCAAGCGACCAGCCGAACTCGGTGACTGCAATGGTCCGGCCGCGGCGGGCGTAGGGGACGCGGTCGCCAAGGTAAGCCTGCATGGAAGGGTCGAAAATGTATTTGCCAAGCGTGGAAAGAATGATGGAAATGACCAGGGCCGGGAAGACGGGCCAAAAGACCACAATCGCAGCCCCGAACGTAAACAGGGCGATCCCAAAGAGCATTCCAAACTTGCGTCCCCGGCGGTCGGCGACAGCAGCGGCAAACGGGCCGACCGTGCCGACCAGGCTGCGAGCGGTGAGGGCGTAGGACATGGTAATCAGGTCGACACCCACGCCACGGGCCAGCACTGCCAGGAAAGGGTAGACCATGCGATGCAGGGTATTGATAACGGTGCGGGAGACGGTGAAGGCAGCGATCTGTAAAGCAGCCCCGGTTTCAGGGCGGGGCGCAGTTTCAATCCCCGGCTGGAAGGAACCAGGTCCAATTTTCGAAGGAGGCAGGGAGTTCGACGTCACCGGGAGTGCCACCAGCGGGTAAGGAACCAGGCGGCAATCACGGTGAGGAGGATGAGCCCAATGAAAAACAACTCCAGCGATAAAATCCCAGAACCAAAGATGGGGGAGGGCGGCGGATGCAAAACGTACCCGGCTTCTTTTAACCCGATCCACAGGGCGACGAAGAATAAAACATTAAAAAGTGAGGTGAAGGCTGGTTTGGCGAGCAGAGTCAGGCCGACCTGGAGCAGGACTCCGGTGACGGCAAAGATAACGGCAAGTCGGAAACGCGGTTCGCTTAAAAATAGTCCGTTCCAATTGGCTTCCATGGCCCAGACCGAAAGCGGCAGATCGACCACCCAGAAAAAGAGGCCGGTGCGACCGAGGGCGGAGGACCATTGATGCAGCCGGTCGCTGCGAGCTAATATGCCCAACACCCCAACAAGCGCGGAAACCCCAAGGGCTGCTTCGGCGGTCAGCACCCAGGCACCATGGAGGTAAACAATGCGTACATTCGAACCGAGGGATTGTTCCTGAGGGCCGAGAGCGGTCAACCCGGCAGTGGTCAGGAGAGCCAAAATAAACCAAAAGAAGGGGGATTTCAAACCGGACACGCGGGTTATTGTACCCGATTATGAAATCCAGGACATGACCTGCTGATCGACCACCCAGGCTCCATTCACCTTGTTGAGCAGGACAAAGTAACCCGCGCCAGCCAGCCAGTGGCTCATGGTGCCGACATAAACCAGCGCCTGGTCAAAGGCAGCATTGAAGCCGACCCGTGAAAGGGTGGTGATGCCCGGAGCACCCGGGTACTGCTCGTAGAACAGCTGCCAGCCGTCCTGGTTTTGATTGAAAAGCTGGGTCATCTGGTCACGGGTCAGGAGGACATAAGGGACGCCGAGGTCCATGCGCGGGCTGACAGGATAGGATGCGTCGTTGCGCGCCCGGAAATTATCCGCAGTATGCGCGTCAACACCGTGCATATTTTGGAGGATATTGACGAGAATGGAGGCGGTATCCCCCACTCCGCCCGGGCTGGTGGCAGAGGTATCCATGATAACGAAATTCGATGATGAATAAAGTCCATGGAGGAGGGCGGCATAAACGGCCTGCTGTTCAGCATCCACCTGTTCAGGCGCGGGCGTGGGAACCGGTAAAGGGGTACCGGCACAGGCGGCGAGAACGACGGCGAGAATAAATACAAGACATTTCTTGAACATGGCTGACTCGAGGAAGCGATCCATCCCTGGGATTATAACGAATTGCAGATGGATTTGTTCCCCCTATTGAAACCATTTACACAGCAGGGAACGGGAAAAAGCGAGTGACCCTAAAGGGTCCCCTATCCCCCAAAATACGGGGGACAAGCGAACGGGGATAAAATCCCCAAAAGGCGGGGACGATGTCCCCAAAGAACGGGGATAATATGCTCCCCCTTCACCCTGCGGGTTTCGGGGACGATGTCGCAAAGTCGTTACTACATGATGACCGGCGGCGAGGACGCCGCCGGGAGCGAAGGTTTATAGGTCCATGAGGAGAATGCCACGACCGGCGTCCCAACCCGCCCCCTCCGCCCTACGGGCTCCCCCATTTTCACCCCGTAAAACCCACGGGGCAGGCGTACAAAAAATGGGGGAGGATGATTTAACTTTGATTCCTTCACAGCATGCCTCACCCGTATTTAAGGATACTTACGGGAGAGATACCGGGACAACATCGAAAAGCTGAAATTAAGAGTTCATCCTCATGATTCCGCCAAGCGCGCCACCTTTCCCTGAACCAACCAGGGCGGAAGGAATGCGCAAGCTGCAGTGACGAGGGTGCCAAGGATTGCCCCCGCCAGATAGCCATAAAACTGGGGGAAGTTAAAAGCCGAGACGAGCCACAGAGGACCGATGAACAGCCCAAAGGCGAGCGGCAGGTAAAGCATGGTCAGGAACTGCCCAAGACAGCCCAATCCACCGGCGGACATTTTGCGAGGGTCTTCCCACTTGAAATTCGCTCCCAGCACCCCAAATGCCAGCAGGATGCCATTCATCCCTGCCAGGCACATGGCGACCGCGAGCAGACTGTATAAAAACCCGGGGATGGGAATCTTCTGAAAAAGGGAAATCCCAACCAGAAAAAACAACCCGAGGGCGAGGGTGGGCAGATACGCCACCAGGAACTTGGCGATCAGTAAATGAGCGGAGCGAAGCGGGGCGGCTTTCAGAACCCAATAGTATTTTCCTTCCGACGAAAAAGCCATCCCGGAAAGGCGCGCCAGTAACATCCAGCCAACAAACAGCGACATACCGACGTTGCCATAAGTGAGAAGGACACCGAGGGAATTCAGCAACCAGTCCGGTGCGCCTGCCTGCCCGGCTGACGGTTGGTTGCCAATGTTAAAGATCATGAACGAATAAACGACACCAAAGATAAGGGGGGATATCAACTGTGACAGGTTGCGCAGGTCGCGGCGGAGCAATAAAAAATCCTTCCAAATGATGGCGCGGATCGGAGCGGGGAGAAGACGTCCAAGCCTCAAGGCAGGGACCAGCTCCACGGCGGCGGCTCCCGGAAGGGAGGCAGCCACCGAGGATACCGGACGAATTGAGCGGGCCTTCTTTTTTTTGCGGGTGACAACCTGCATGCCAGCCCAGCCGGAATAATACAAGCGCTCGGCGGTGCCCAGGGCAAACATGAATAAAACGGTTGACAACCCCAGGGTAAGCGCGACCAGCAGGAAACCGGTCAGCCAACGACCCTCACCCAACGCGACCAGCCCCTGACCAGCCCAGTTGAGGGGCAGCCAGGGCGTGTTGAAGCGCATCAATAAGGAAAACATATTGCTCACCTGCGCGCCTGAGACGTTGGTGGAATGCCCGAAAGAGTTATAAATATTGCCGGCCTGCGAACATGTGAAAGCCAGCATGGCGCCAACAAAGCCCAGAATCTCAGCAGCCCGGCGGGCAGGGAAGACGCGTGCCACCAGCATGACCAGCAGGGCAGAGAGACCGGCGGCTGCAAGAGCCAGGGCAACCATGGTAAGTATGACGAGCGGAAAATAGAGGATGGAGTAGTGCCCGGCAAGACCCAGACCATAGAGCACCGGTAGACCGAACAGGGCGATCAGCCCGAAGTTGGGCAGCACCGCCTGCAAGAGCTTGGTGACGAAAACCGCCCGGATGGGCACCGGCGAACTAAGCAGGAAGTCCATGTCGCCGGAAAGGTACAGGGCCTGCAGGAGCACGCCAAAACTGCTCAGGAGAATGCCGAGAAACAACCCGGTGAAAATGAGGACCGGTACAGCCTGCAGGAAGGGGGTGACGTCGGTCCCCACGTATTTCGCCAGCTCAGGGGAGCGAAGGAAATCAAGCAGGATCCAACTCAAGAACAAGATTAACCCTGCAAAAGCCAGCAGCCCAAGGATGGCAATACACGTGAGTATCTTGCGGATCAGCCTGGCGTGTTTAAAGCCGTTGAAACTGATCAGCAGACGCAGGCGGATGAGTTTCCAGACCGACGGCAGGAAGCGAGCGGAGGGAGGGGAGGCAAGCGTGCTCATTTCAAAATCTCGGCGATCTCGGCCTCCTCAGCGCCGCCAGTGAGAGCGAGGAAAATATCTTCCAGGCTGACTTCGCCAGCCTTGCCAAGGGAACGGAGCTCCGTCATTGTGCCCACGGCGACCAGTTGACCCTTGTTGATGATGCCGATCCGGTCGCACATACGCTCGGCTATTTCAAGAATGTGGGTGGACAGGAAAACAGCTGCGCCACGGTCAGCCATCTGGCGCAGGAGGTCTTTAATCAATCGAGCCGATTTTGGATCGAGACCAACGGTAGGTTCATCGAGAACCAAAACCTTGGGGTCATGCATGAGGGCAGAGGCCAGGGAAGCTTTCTGCTGCATGCCATGGCTATAGGAGTCGACAGTATCGTCGGCGACGGAGGTCAGATCGAGGACACGCAGCAGTTCTTCGGTCCGTTGCGCCACCTGCCTGCGGTCGAGATTATAGAGGTCACCGACGAAGCGGAGGAGTTCGCGGGCGGTCAACTTGGCGTAAAGGTTGGGCGTATCGGGAACATAGCCGCAGGAGGCCTTGGCAATCAGGGGTTGAGCCTGGACGTCGACCCCGACGACATGGACAGTGCCAGAGGTGGGCTGGAGCAGGCCGACGATCATTTTGATGGTGGTGGTCTTGCCGGCGCCATTCGGACCGAGGAATCCGAACACCTCGCCTCCCTGCACCTGAAGGCTGACATTGTCCACGGCAATTTTGTCGCCATAGCGTTTCACCAGACTGCGAGTTTCTATCAAGGCAAGTGCGGACATATGTCCTCCATAAAAAAGCGTAATTGTGTGAGTGGGGATGCAGGGAAATAAGAGCTATGAAAGAACCCCATATATTATACGTGCGGGAGGGCAAAATATTCGGATTGAAATTTGGAAATATTATGGGGGAAGTTCTTTACAGCGAATATTTAACCCCACCCCTTCCCCTCCCCGTTTCGGGGAGGGGAAAAGTATCGAAAAAATGAATGCGGTGTGCTGCGCACATCGAATTCATTTTTTCGAGTCATTATCCTGGTCAAGGATTGCGAGACGCAACAGATCGCGGCAGCCTAAGGAAAACATCACTAAACTTTGAGAAAACTCAAACTACAAAAAATTCTTGACTGGTTATTGGAATTAGATTATTATCTAACATATTAGATAATAATCTAATATGTCGGGAATATGACCACCATCCGCTGGATCTCCGGGACCGCCTACGATTTTTTCATCAGCCTGCTGGCTCTGCACAGCGCAGAGGAGTTCGGTTTGCGTCCGAGCTGGACGGCAGGAGTAAGACAACGCCTTGCGGTTCCCCACCGTGAATTCCTGGAAAAGGTTTTTTCCTTCGCGTCCGTGCCACTGGACTGGGTCAGCAGTCTGAAAGGGGCGAAGGATGCCCAAACCATATTGAGATACGCGGCAGACATGTCCGCGGGTGTCCGGCTGCGGACCCTGACCCTGCCCTCCACGCTGCCCATTGAAACCAAAGAAACCCTGGACCATATTGCCGCGCGCAGAGCAGTCTCTTCGAAAGAAAAAGAACTTCTCGGCAGCACCATTCTGAATCGAAGCCAAAAACTTAAAACCGCGGAACTGGAGCAATTACTCAAAGTCTGGATAAACCTGGATAACTCCAGTGAATTAATTATGAACAGTCTGCAGGAATATTACCAGGCCTTTTTCGCGGATGAAGAGACACGCATCCTTCCTGCGCTTAAAGCCGGGTTGGAAAACGCCCAAGAATTATCGAAACGGTTAAAACTGCCAGCACTGGTTGAAAAGCTATCGCGCGGAGTCCGCTTTGAAGATTTGGAATCGGCGAAGGAAATCATCCTGGTGCCTTCGTACTGGTCAACCCCATTCGTTTTCCACACCACTCCAGCGGAAGGGGTCATGCAGATCGTTTTCGGATGCCGTCCCGATTTCCAGAGCATTGCACCGGGAGCGGAGACGCCCGATAAACTGATCAACGCACTCAAGAGCCTGGCTGACCCGACCCGATTGCGGATCCTGCGATACCTGACCGGGGAACATCTGACACCAACCGAACTGTCACGCAAGTTGCGCCTGCGGCCGCCGACGGTGCTCCATCATTTGCAGGCGCTGCGCCTGGCCGAACTGGTTGCCATACGGGTCAGCGAAACTGGTGAGAAGCGCTACGCTGCCCGCCCAGAAACGCTTGATGTTATTTTTGAATCTGTAAAAAAATTTATTATTATCCAGGACTGAATGGCGAATATTTTAGAAACCTACTGGACGAGAATCAAACAGTTCTCCCCCAACGCGCGACTGTACCTGGTAAGTGCCATCCTGACCGGCGCGGCACTGGGCGTGTACTCATTGCTCTTTAATTTCTACGTGATCAGCCTGAACATGGATGTCAACATCGCCGGTCAACTGGCATCCATCAACAGCACCACAGCACTGGTCCTGGCGATACCCATGGGGTATCTCGCCGACATTTTGGGGCGCAAGAAATCGTTAATCATCAGCGGTGCCACGGTCTCCCTGGCGATTGCCGGGATGGTGGTATGGCCGGTCAAGGAAATCCTGTTTGGCATGGCAGCCCTGATGGGAGCAGCACAAAGTTTATCTGCGGTGACCATGTCGCCATTCCTGTTGGAAAACAGCGGCGAACAGGAACGCACCTATCTGTTCAGCCTGGGGTCCGGGGCACAGATGACGGCTTCCTTCGTGGGCAATTCGATCGGCGGCAGCCTGCCCACCTGGCTGGGGACCAGGCAGGGCATTTCGCCGACCAGCAGCGCAGCCTATGCAGGAGCCCTGGCGATCGTGGCGGCGATCTCGACCCTTGGGCTGATCCCGTATTTCTTTATGAAAATGCGACACCTGGAAAAATCGCAACGGGCGCTTTTTGCGCCTTTCACCTATGCAGCCAAAAAACCGGCCATGCTTGGAAAATTGATCCTGCCAATCCTGGTAACGTCCTTCGGCGCCGGACTGCTGATGCCGTTCATGAACATCTTTTTCCGGGTGGCATATCACCAGTCCGACCCGGTGATCGGAAACCTGCTGGCGTGGGGCGCGCTGGCAATGGGAATAGGGTTGTTAATCGCACCGGTGCTGGCAGACCGGCTCGGTAAAATTCCCGTGGTGGTGATCTCCCAAGGGCTTTCGATCCCCTTCCTGGCGCTGCTGGGCTTTGCGCCGTGGTTCTGGCTAAGCGGTTTTGCGTACTACATCCGGATCGCCCTGATGAACATGAGCGGCCCGGTTTACCAAACCTTCGTGATGGAAAACACCGAGCCTGAGTCGCGCGCAACGGTTGCCAGCCTGGTAAATATGTCGAACAACTTCGGACGGGCGTTCAGCCCCTCGGTCAGCGGCTGGATGCAGGTCAATTACGGATTCGGTCCCGTGTACGCAGGCGTACTGGCGATGTACTCCATCGCCGTGTACCTTTACTGGAAATTCTTCTGGCGAAACAATACCGGAGCAGCGCCGTTAGCGGCCCCCGCTGATTAAGAAAGGAGGTCTCACGGCCCATCCATGAGCTGACAGGACGGCATCCCGAGTGCTGTCCTGTCGGTGCTTTAATGCAGATGTGATGATAAAATCATTCGATCTTATGATTGGTTGACCCCCATGCCATATCTCATTGACGGTCATAACCTGATCCCAAAACTGGGCCTGCGCCTGGACTCGATGGACGACGAAATGGACCTGGTAGGTCGATTGCAGGAGTACTCCCGTTTGAAGCGCGCCCAGGTGGAAGTCTTTTTTGACGGGGCTCCAGCGGGACAGGCTTCCACGCGCAAGGCAGGCATGGTGACCGCACACTTCGTCCGCCTAGGATCCAGCGCGGATGCTGCCATTGAAGGCAGGCTGATCAAGCTTAAGAGAACCGCCAAGAACTGGACAGTGGTCAGTTCCGACAGGCGTGTCCAACGTGCTGCAGGAGCAGCCCAGGCCATGGCAATGTCGGCGGAGGAGTTTGCCCGGGAGATGGCAGGTGTACAATCGAAGCGACCGACGAAACCCAAGGATGAATCAGGACTGAGTCCCGAAGAGGTGGAGGAGTGGCTGACCTTTTTCGAGAAACGGGGGAGATAGAAAGGATTTCTCTAATCTTTTTTTAATGCAATTAAGACTATTTCGGTGTAATATATCTACAAGATACCTGTTCTCTTTTTACTGGTAAATTCAGGTATCTTACCATCGACGATCAACATGTCCCCCCCATGCTGACCAAGTTCGGTGGTGTCCCCTCCCCCCTTAGATCACCAGGCGTCCTGCCTGGTGATCGCTTTAAATGCGCGGATGCTGGGAAGATTGTGGTTTAATTGGATAATGGTAACGCGGGTGAAAAGATTCCCTGTGCACGGCTGGACCGGAGTGGGACTGGTAATCGTCTTCTGGACGCTTAACTGGTCTCTGACCGGTTTGCGGACCCAATGGGCTTTTTTCCCCCTGTGGGTGGGGTTCTGCCTGACGGTGGATGCCCTGGTCTTCTGGCGCACAGGCACGTCACTCTTTTTTAGAAACAGATGGAAATATGTTGGTTTATTCATTGCATCTGCACCGGTCTGGTGGCTGTTCGAGCTTGCCAACTGGCGACTGCAAAACTGGCAATATATTGGCGCTGAATCATTCTCAACGCTCCAGTTCTGGTTTTGGGCAACCTTAAATTTCACCTCCGTGATCCCGGCAGTTTTTGGAAGCGCCGAACTGGTGCGAAGTTTTCTCCCGGATAAGGTGAGGGGTCCGATCATCCGTCCGACAATAGCGGTCACAGTTGGATTTTTCGTTACCGGGTGGGCGATGCTGGCGCTGATGATCGCCTGGCCGGGAATATTCTTCCCATTCATCTGGTTCTCCCTATATTTCCTGCTCGAGCCGATCAACATCTGGCTGGGTCACCGCACCCTGGTGGAATGGACAAAAAGCGGTAACTGGCAACCGGTCATTTCGCTGTGGCTGGGAGTGCTCATGACGGCTTTCTTCTGGGAGATGTGGAATTATTTCTCGTTCCCGAAATGGGTTTACCACGTGCCGTGGGGGAATTGGTTCCATATCTTTGAAATGCCGGTGCTGGGGTACGGCGGCTACCTGCCTTTTGCTCTCGAACTTTTTGCCCTTTATCACCTGCTGGCAGGGTTTTGGCAGGGCAAAAAGACCGAATACGTGGTGAAACTCCCTGAGAAATGATGAACAACCAATTACGCGCGCATCAATTAGAGCAAACTGGCATGGTCGTCATCGGCGTCTCGGGAGGACCAGACAGCCTGTGCCTGCTGGACCTGGCACGACAAATCCCCAGCTTGAAAATCATCGTGGCACATTTCAACCACCAACTGCGCACTGAAGCAGACCACGAAGCCGAGTTTGTAAAACGCGTTGCGGAACAGATGCAACTACCCTTTGTGAGTGAAGCAGCGGATGTAGGCAATTATGCCAAAGAACGAAAACTTTCACTGGAAGAAGCCGCACGCATTCTAAGGTACCGATTCCTGTTCAAACATGCCCGCTCAGAAGGCGCCGGTGCAGTGGCGGTGGGTCATACCGCCGACGACCAGGTCGAGACCGTCCTGATGCACTTTCTGCGCGGGGCAGGTTTAGCGGGGTTAAAAGGGATGGCAGGACGCACGCTCCTGCCAGAGTTCGATCCGGAAATCCCACTGGTGCGCCCCATCCTGCACCTATGGAGGAGCGAAACGGAAGCTTATTGCCATGAGCATGAGTTACAGCCCGTATATGACCCATCCAACAGTGATGAAACTTACTTCCGCAACCGGCTGCGCCACAGGCTGATCCCTGACCTCGAGAAGTACAACCCGCGCTTTAAACAAACGCTGCTGCGTACCGCCGAGGCCATGGCGGGGGATTATGAAGCCTTGACTGAGGCGGTCGATTCAACCTGGTCGAAGGTCGTTGTTAGGGAAGAACCCGACCATATTATGTTCCTGGCTTCCGCATTGGAAATGCTGCCAAGCGGACTGAAGCGCAACATTATCCACAGGGCAATGGAAAGTCTGCGACCAGGCATGCGCAACCTGGATTTCGAAACCCTGGAACGTGCGGCTGCTTTCGTTGTGCCAAATACACAATCCCTACCGCCCAACATGGTGCCGCGCCAGGTGGACTTGAGCGGAGGTCTGACCCTGTACCGGGAGGGGGAGGCAATCTATCTCGCAGCCCTGGAGGCGGACCTACCATCGGCCCAATGGCCGTTGATCGATAAAATTCACGAGCTGGCAGTCAATGGCCAGGTACGATTAAATATAAATTTCATCCTGTCTGCAATGGAACTGGAGGCGGAGGCAGCCTGGACCGAAGCATATGAAAATGGAGATCCATTCACAGCCTGGGTGGATGCGGACCGAACAGGAAACTTGTTCACGGTGCGCGCCCGGCGGGCAGGCGACATATTTTCGCCGCTCGGCATGAACAGGCAAACGGTCAAGATGAGGGAATTCTACATCAATGTAAAAATCCCCAGGAGGGCGCGCGCCGGATGGCCGCTGGTGTGCGCAGGTGATGAAATTGTATGGGTGCCGGGGTACCGGATGGCGCACCCATTCCGTATCAATGAAAAAACGAAACGGGTGGTGAAGTTAATGTTGAAGGCAGGATAGGGAAAAAAAGTAACGGCGATGAGCGCCGTCACAAGAGAAAAAGGAACGCATTATCGGGAGATTGTTTCCCGGAAGCCCATCGGGACGGTGTCGTCGCAAAGAACGCTCCTCCCCCCAAGAACAGGGGGACAGTGTCCCCTTCGGGGATGATATCGCAATGACAATTGGTAATGGTTATTCGATCTTTCCCGCCAATTGACGCAGCTTCAAATTAATCTCCCGCCACTGGATCTTGGAGATGCCCAGTTTCTGGCGGATCTTTTCCGAGTCGACATTATTCAAATAATCCTGCAAGGCGGATGTCCAGCGGCACATGTCAAATGACAGGTGCTTGCGCAAACTGGCTGCCTCGCCAATATCTTCGAGCAGGTATTCGAGGCGGCGTGGCGACCAGGGGAGCAGACGGTCCACCGGATTGTACTGGACGAGATATTCCTCGTAGGCGGGTATCCAGTCTTCAGGCAGGGTCAGCTTGCGTTCCTTATACCTATTCGCCGGGCTGGCATAACGGATAAAAACGTAGGGTTCGCCAGGAGTCAGCAGGTCAACGTGATTAAGGTGGATGCCCAGACACTCGGACTTTTTGATACCGGTGGCGAGCAGCAATGCCAGCAGGGTATACGGGCGGGCATCGGGACGGGAAGCCCGGCGGGAGCGATCGGCAGCGAGCAGGACGGCTTCGATCTCCGCCTCAGTTAGAATCTCGGGGAGAGGACTGAGAACGGAATGCTGAACCACCTTCTCGGCCGGGTCCACCAGAACAGCGCCACCCCTTTGAAGCCAGCGAAAAAACGATTTCAGGGCAGTGACACGCCGGGCGAGGGTTTTGGGCGAGCAGGGCACACCGCGATCATGTTCAAGCCAATGCAGGTAATCATTCAGGTCATTGGTGGTTATATCTCCCACCGTCCGGTCGGGAGGCAGGACCTGGGTAAGGAGACGGACATCGGACAGGAAAGCTTTGACCGTGTTGGGGGAACGACCCTGGTCGTTCAGGTAAAACTCCCAGGCATTGATGGCAGGGATGAGGCTTGTCTGGACAGAAAGATGGGCCGTGGAGGATTCGGACATGAGAATCTCCTTCCTAAAAAGACAGAAACAACAAGTACTTCGTATAGTTTAGCGTAAAAAAAGGCGATTGTCAACAAACAGCTTGTCAATTTCAAGCAGCCTCGTTATAATATGCACTCGCAATTGGGCGGGTAGCTCAGTTGGTTAGAGCACTGCTTTGACATAGCAGAGGTCGTAGGTTCGAGCCCTATTCCGCCCACCAGGTCAGTATACAACGACCAATCATGATTAAAACGCATTGACCGGGACGAGTATGCAGTCAGCTAGCCGACAGGGAGAGAAGGCAAAATTGAGAGCCTTCTCCGGCAAGCACGGCAGAAAACCACCCGCGAGCGAAAACCCGAACAGAGAAAGCAGCCAGAATGACTGCACTCCAATTAAGGTGAGCGGCAGGCCCCGTTAGCAGCCCCACGAGATGCCATGCACCGGAGTGAATTTTCCCGCTCAGACCATGGCAAGATCGGGTGGAACCGCGTAAGCGTGCAAGCGCTCTCGCCCCGAAATCGGGCGAGAGTTTTTTTATATCTCCACAGAGGTCGAAAAGTTCGCCGAGAAAATTTTCCCGGTGTTCTCCACGAACCCGGTGGTGAAGCAGAAAAGGAGAACCAATGTCCAACCAACCTGAAGAACGCTACGAAGACTCAAAACTCTACCGCATCCGCCACTCGGCCGCGCACGTGATGGCAGAGGCAGTGTTGGAATTCTACCCGGAAACCAAATACACCATCGGTCCGCCAATCGAAAACGGTTTCTATTATGACTTTGACCTGCCGCAGCCCCTGCTGCTCGAAGACCTGGAAAAGATCGAGAAGCGCATGCGCCAGATCATCGCGGGCGGGCATTCATTTGTTAAAAAGGTCGTTTCGGCAGAAGAAGCCCGAAAGATTTTCAAAGACCAACCCTATAAGCTGGAATTAATCGACGGGCTCGAAAAAGGCAGCCTAGACGAATATGGCAACCCCCTGGCTGAAAAGGTGGAGATTTCCATCTACCAGAGTGATACTTTCACGGATTTGTGCCGAGGCCCACATGTCGAGACCACCCGGCAGATCAACCCGGCCGCGATCAAATTAATGTCCATCGCCGGGGCCTACTGGCGCGGCGACGAGCATAACAAAATGTTGACACGCATCTATGGCACCGCCTGGCGCACGCCCGACGAGCTGAAGAACTACCTCAAGATGCTGGAAGAAGCCAAAGCGCGTGACCACCGCAAGCTGGGCAAGGAACTTGAAATATTCACTTACGACGAAGAGGTAGGTCCAGGGCTGCCGTTGTGGCTGCCGCGCGGCGGTGTCATCATCGAAGAGCTCGAACGGCTGGCGAAAGAGATGGAGGAAAAGGCGGGCTACCTGCGGGTGAAGACTCCGCACCTGGCAAAGGAGGACCTATTCCTACATTCCGGTCACCTGCCCTATTATGCCGAGTCCATGTATCCTCCGATGGAAATCGAGGGCGTCAAATACTACGTCAAACCGATGAACTGCCCGATGCACCACAAGATTTACGCATCCAAACCGCGCTCGTACCGCGACCTGCCTATCCGCCTGGCAGAGTATGGGACGTGCTATCGCTACGAGAAATCGGGAGAACTTTTTGGGCTGATGCGGGTCAGGTCAATGCAGATGAACGACGCCCACATGTACGTGACAGAAGACCAGTTCGAGCAGGAGTTCATGGGGGTCATGGACATGTACAAGAAATATCTCGACCTGTTCGGGATCACGAAATACGTCATGCGCCTTTCGCTGCACAGCAAGGAAGGCTTGGGCAAGAAATACGTGGATAACGAGCGCCTGTGGGTGAAGACGGAAGAAATGGTGCGGCGCGCCATGACCAATGGCGGCATTCCGTTCGTGGAGGCTGCCAACGAAGCCGCCTTCTACGGCCCCAAAATTGACGGACAAGTCTGGAGTGTGATAGGGAAAGAGTTCTCCCTGGCGACAAACCAAGTAGACTTTGCACAACCGGGACGTTTCAACCTAGTCTTCACGAATAAAGACGGGGTTGATGAGACACCCTTGTGCATCCATCGAGCCCCGCTTGGGACACACGAGCGCTTCATCGGGTTCCTGCTGGAACACTACGCCGGGAATTTCCCGGTCTGGTTATCGCCCGAGCACGTGCGGGTGATCCCGATCACCGACCCGCAAAATGAATACGCGGAGGGTATCGTTCGCCAACTGCGCGACCTGGGGATACGCGCCAGTGCGGATGTCAGCGCCCAGCGCATGAACGCAAAAATCCGTTCAGCACAATTGATGAAAGTGCCTTACATGCTGGTGGTGGGCGAGAACGAGACCAAGGCAGGACAGGTTTCGCTGCGTGTGCGGGACGGGTCCCGGGCGGACAATATTCCGCTGGCTGAGTTTATCGAACGCGCCAAGGACCGGATCACTAAGAGATCGAGTGAATTGTGAACCAATTTTGAAATAAAAAGGTCGGGACTAAATTCATTCAGTTCCGGCCTTTTTATTGACGATTCCCCTGTCTTCATGGTATTATCAGCCCGCTAAAACCAGCCTCCGGGCTGGACTTCCGTTATTTGCAAGGAGAGCAGTATCAGCGCCAACGAATTTCGAGTTAATGAAACCATAAGAGTTCCCGAAGTACGCCTGATCGATGCAGCAGGTGAAAACGCAGGGGTGGTAGCCACCCGTGAAGCACTGCGGATGGCCCGTGAAGCGGACCTCGACCTAGTAGAGGTGGCTCCAAACTCCGTCCCACCCGTGTGCCGCATCATGGATTTTGGCAAATTCCTGTACGAGCGTGAAAAGAAAGACCGAGAATCGCGCAAGACGCAGACCAAGGTTGAGATCAAGGAAATCCGCCTGCGCCCCAAGACGACCGATCACCACCGCGATTTCAAAGTGGATGACGCCCGCCGCTGGCTGGAACACAACATGAAAGTGCGCGTGACCATCCGTTTCCGCGGCCGGGAAATCACCTACCCGGAAATTGCGCTCGAAGACTTGAGAGAAATTGCCCTGGAACTCGCTGACGTGGGCACAGTGGAACAAGCCCCCGCGATCGAAGGCCGGGCAATGTCCATGATGCTCGTGCCTGCCAAAGGTGGTCCCAAGAAGAAAAGCATGGAAGACGCTGACGAGAAACCAAAGCAACCGGAAAAAATCGAGCAACCGCAGGAGTAACATCCTGCGGAATCTTGTGTAAAGGAGTAAGAGCTGTGCCGCGCAAGCAGAAAGAAGGAAAGTACAAGCTGAAGACCCATAAAGCCACATCCAAACGGTTTGGCATTACCGGGTCTGGCAAGATCGTGCGCACCAAGGGCGGCAAAGCCCACCTGCGTCGGAAGAGATCGGCGCGTGTGAAGGCTTTGTTCGGTGAAATGGTTGCCGTCCAAGGGAAAAGCTACATTAAGCGCATCCGGCGCCTGGCGCCACACATGAAACCGTAATACCCTCAGGTATCCTGGAGTTTCCTGTAACTTATCCATTTTAGTTTGCGGCTACCGGGTGCAAGCAACTGGAGAGCAGGCAAAAACCTGCACCGGCGCCCGGGGGTACGCAGGAGGTAAAGAATGTCACGAGTAAAAGGCGGACCGCAAGGTCACCTGCGTCATAAGAGAGTATTAACATACACCAAGGGACAGCGCATGAGCAGGCACCTGCTGTTCCGGCGGGCAAACGAGGCGATGCTGAAGAGCATGTGGTATTCTTCACGCGATCGCCGCGTGCGCCGGCGCGATCTGCGTAAATTGTGGATCGCCCGCATCAATGCCGCCGCCCGGCTGAACGGCACAACCTACAGCCGCCTGGTGTCAACCCTGAAGAAGGCAAGCATCAATCTCAACCGAAAAATGCTGGCCGACCTGGCAGTGCGAGACCCCCAGACTTTCGCGGCAGTGGTCAAACAAGCCAGTCAATAATCAAAAACCCGTAGGGGCGACCAGCCGGTCGCCCCTACAATGTTTAATGGGGGTAAAATATTCTGGTGAACAACCCTGTAATCTCGACAACCTTTTCCTCCGGCACAACCCTTCAGTTGGTACAGGGCGATATTACCGCTGAAAGAAGCGATGCAATCGTGAATGCGGCCAATGAAAACCTGATACACGGCGCGGGGGTGGCTGGAGCCATTTCCCGAAGCGGAGGTCCAGAAATTCAAACCGAATCAGATGCCTGGGTGAGGAAGCACGGTCCGGTCAGCCATGCCGAACCGGCCTGGACAACAGGCGGGAAACTGCCCTGCCGGTACGTAATCCACGCGGTGGGACCGGTTTGGAGAGGAGCAATTGAAACGGGCGGAGGTGGAATTGCGGATGCCCAACTGGATGCGGCGGTGAGGGGATCTCTGCGCGTGGCAGACGAGCTTGGGCTTAAGTCCATTTCCCTTCCGGCAATCTCCACCGGGATCTTCGGTTTTCCAAAAGAGCGGGCCGCCGATATTATCTTAAAAACCATTCGGAGTTATTTCGAAGCAAAAACCAATTCGGGTATCAAAACCGTACGGCTGGTGCTATATGACGACCCCAGCCTGTCGGCCTTTCAAAAAGCCTGGCATGATCACTTCCACGCATAATACCAAAATGCAGCTGGTGCGCGACCTGCTCGGGCGACCAAAAGAACGCCGCGAGGCCGGCGCGTTCGTAGCTGAAGGGGTGCGCCTGGTGGAAGAAGCCCTGGCGGCAGGATGGCCCTTCCGGTTCGTACTGGTTGGGGAAAACTTGAGCGAGCGGGGGAAGGCACTCCTGGCGGATCTAAAATCACACGGGGTGGAGACAGAAGTTGTAGCAAAGAACTTGATACAATCGGTGGGCGAAACCGAAAGCTCACAAGGCGTCCTGGCGGTCCTCGAAGTTTCACAATTACCCATTCCACAATCGTTATCATTCGTCCTTATCCCTGACCAGATCCGTGACCCCGGCAACCTGGGAACTCTGCTGAGGACAGCAGCCGCAGCAGGTGTAGAGGCCGTCTTCCTTCCACCGGAAACCACCGAGCCCTTTGCTCCGAAGGTTGTCCGGTCGGGGATGGGGGCACACTTCCACATCCCCATTATCTCTTGCAGTTGGGATGAAATCCGAACACGCACCAAGGGGATAAAAATCCACCTGGCAGAAACAGAAGGATCCACTCCCTACTGGCAGGCGGATTTCCTCAGCCCACTGGCACTGATCGTCGGCGGAGAAGCGGATGGAGCCAGCCAACCGGCACGGGACCTGGCAAGCGCACAGGTAGCGATCCCAATGCCGGGTGGAAGCGAGTCGCTCAATGCTGCCGCGGCAGGCGCAATCCTGATGTTCGAGGTGGTCAGGCAAAGAATCCAGAAACTGGGGGAGCCTTAGCGATAATTTGGTGGGTAGTGAAAGTTGGAAGAAAATGGTATATCAATTTGTACTATGAAAATGACATGCTCTCCAGCTATAATAATTCAAGAGATCATTTTCCCGTGAATAAATTGATATGAACGCAGAACCAGCCTGGTTTGTATTCGAAAAAAAGATAAAAATATGAAAATTCGCTCCATCACCTACTTTTGCAACCCCGGCTGGCCGCTGGATGAGAAAAAGCTCCAGGCAGCTGGATCATTCCTGGCAGAGGCCAGGATCAATTTCGAAGAGGCCGGTTATGAAGTCCAATCGACCCGGATGGCAACGATCCCCTTCCCGCTGATGATGGGGGCAGACAAGGTTTCGGAGACTCCGCAGATGGCTGCACAGTTGAGTCAGCTACTGCCGGAGATCAACGTTGGTTACGCAGCCCTTGGTCCGGCCCTGCCTGCAATCCCCGATAGTTATCGAGTACTCCCCCAGGCCATTTCCGTTTCCAAGAACATCTTTTTCTCGGGAATAATGGCCGACTCGAAGCATGGCATCCTGCTCCCGGCAATCAAGGCCTGCGCCGATGTGATCGTCAAAACAGCGCGGCTCGACCCCAACGGGTTTGCCAACCTGAATTTCGCCGCCCTGGCCAACGTGGCGGCCGGGACGCCCTTTTTCCCAGCCGCTTATCACGAAGGTAAAGAGCCGGCATTTGCACTCGCGATGGAGGCTGCAGATGTAGCGGTGCGGGCATTTGAAAACAATGAAACTATCGAGGCGGGCAGGAATGCGCTCATCGCCGAACTGGAAGAAAACGCCCAAAAGCTGGCGAAAGTTGCCGATATTTTGAAATTTAAATACCTGGTCAGATTCGGGGGAATCGATTATTCACTGGCCCCCTTCCCGGAAGAATCCCGTTCCCTGGGGACGGCTTTCGAACGGATGGGCGTGCCGAAGGTGGGATTGCACGGGTCACTTGCAGCGGCAGCCATCCTGACCGAAGCGATCGAACGGGCGAGGTTCCCGCGCGCAGGTTTCTCCGGCTTGATGATGCCCGTACTGGAAGACAGCCGGCTGGCTGAACGCGCCGCCGAGGGGAGACTGACGGTCAAGGACCTGCTGCTCTACTCAGCGGTGTGCGGCACCGGGTTGGACACCGTGCCACTCCCGGGGGATGCTTCCTCCGGGCAGATCGCGGCGCTCCTGCTGGACATCTGCGCCCTGGCACTGCGCCTGGACAAGCCCCTGACGGCACGATTGATGCCGGTACCCGGAAAACAAGCGGGTGACGTGACCAATTTTACTTTTGGCTTTTTCGCCAACAGCCGGGTGATGGCGCTTAAGGCTGAACCGCTGGGAAAGGCACTGGGGGGATCGGAAAACATCCTGCTGGAAAAACGCGGGCATTAATTTTACAACCTGGTTAAAACGGGGGTAACTACACAGAGGATGGCTTATTGAAACTGCCATCTATCCAGGTATCTCCAATTTCCAATACTCCCCCCCTCCGCGCTCCGTTGCCATTAATTTTGCCCCAACCAGTTCACGGCGCAAAGAGGCAGTGTCTTCATGATAACGAGACAGGATCTTATTGACCTGCTTCTCGGTGTAGCGATTCCCCGGCTCGAAATCACGCACCACATATCGCAGGATGGCTTCCAGTTTTTTGCGCTGCGCGGGAATCTCCTTCAGACTGGCATCCGGGCCGGTGAAATCGGCGATCACCTTGCGGTCGTAGCCATCCACATCCACCCCATCAGCCACGGTGACCAGGTCCTTGTGCGAGAAAAGCAAGCGCGTCTTCTGCAGGGCAGATTCTGCGAGTTGGAAGACACTGTAATATCCTTCAGCACGCGCAGAAACAAGCCCCACCTGCGACAGCCTGGAAAGAGGGAATATTGGAAGAAGTATGAGGTAAAAAAAGAGGCGTATAATGTCCAAACCCAATTTTAAAAACAGGAGGATTGTCCGTGGATCTACCTAAGAACGCGTATTTTCAAGGCAAGATTGTCCCGTATTCCGAGGCAAAGGTCGGTGTTGCCACGCATGCGCTCAACTACGGCACCGCGGTTTTTGGCGGGATACGCGCCTATTGGAACGACGAGAAAGAACGCCTCTTCGTTTTTCGTCCGCAGGACCATTATCAAAGGTTCCTGAATTCGTGCCGCCTGATGTGCATGGAGGTCGATAAAACCGCCGAAAGCCTGACCGAGCTGACCCTGGAACTTCTGCGCAAGGATGCCTACCGGCAGGATATTTACATCCGCCCACTCGCATACAAGTCGGAGGAAGGGATCGGTGTCCGCCTGCACGACTTGAAAGAAGACCTGACCATTTTTGCCCTGCCATTCGGAAAGTATATAAAGAATGATACAAGCGCACATGTGACCATTTCTTCCTGGCGGCGCATCGACGATAACGTGATCCCTGCACGCGGCAAGATCAGCGGTGCCTATGCATCCTCGGCACTGATCAAGACCGACGCAGCCCGAGCCGGTTTTGACGAAGCGCTGGTGCTTACCCAGGAGGGTCACGTCGCGGAAGGCAGCGCCATGAATATATTAATGGTAAGAGACGGCATGCTGGTGACTCCCCCGATCACTGACAACATCCTGGAAGGAATCACCCGCCGTTCAGTGATGGAGCTTGCCCGAAACGAACTGGGACTGACGGTGGTCGAGCGGACAATCGACCGTTCGGAAGTTTACATCTGCGAAGAGCTGATCCTGACCGGAACCGCTGCAGAGATCACCGTGGTGACCAAGGTGGATTATCGTCCAATTGGGAAGGGAGTAATGGGCCCGATCGGCGGGCAATTACGCCAGCTATTTTCAGACGTTTTGCGCGGCAAAAATCCCAAGTACGCTCATTGGAATGTGGCTGTCTGATATCTCATCCATCAATCAAAAAAACGCGGCGAATTCGCCGCGTTTTTTCATATTATTTCCATTAGTTTCAGCGATTCCTGGTAAAAACCACCATCACGAGATTCTGGGTGCACGTGCTGTAGGTGTCAAAATAAATCTTATTGGTAAGCGGTTTGGCAGTGTTATCCAGCAACTGAACCCAGAGTGCCTGGGTGGTGGCAATGGGGTGATCGCTCAGTACTTGTTCAAACCCCGAAGGACCATAGGCTGTAGCATTTCCGCTCAAAATCACGTAATTAATGACTTTTCCATTCAAAGTGCCGCCCAATTGAATCTCCATGAAAAGGACGGGTTTGCCGTCGGCGCCCAACACCTTCCCACCTACCCCAAACCACTTACAATTCAGATCGGGATGGACACCGGTACTCGCCACATAAGTAATCTGCGCCGTGGCCGGCATGGGAGTGACTGTGCCGGTGGAACCCGGTGCAGGGACCGTGTCAGAGGGGACAGGGGTAACGGATTGAGTAACCAACTGCGGCAGCAAGGTCCAGGTGGGAGCGGTTGTCCGGGTTGGAAGCAGCGTGAGTGTCAAAGTCGGAGTCCAGGTGGCTTCCCTGAGAATAAGGACGAGGGTAGCGGTAGGAGTGTTCGTCTCATAGAGAGTGGGGAGAGCGGCTGGGGGGAAAGGATTAAGAGGAGTGTGCGGGTTGACATAGATGGTGAGCAAGAAAAACGCAACGAAGCAAACTCCCAGCACCGCCACCACGGTCAGGACATTCCATATCAGGGATTTCAAGTTGAATTTCTTCGTGTCAGGCTTGAGATCAAAATTGTCCATAATTCATGCTCCCGTCACTCTTCAAGGCGCAAAGAGAATTGTACTCTGTTCATGGTGCTGGGTCAGCCAGCTCTGCACAGAACGTTGCTGCAGGGTTAACAAGGCATCCGGAGAGAGCTGGCGGGAAGGGGCAAGTTCCACGAGGTACAGGATATGGTACCCAGTATCATCTTTGATAATGGCACTGAACTGCCCGGGTTGGAGCGCAAAAGCAGCATCTTCAATAGCCTGGGAGGGAAGATAGCCGCGCGGGAACCAGCCTAACTCACCTTTTGCCACCGGATCATTCCCGGCTGCCAAAGTGTTGAAATCCGCTCCGGCTTGCAATAAGCCGAGATCAGTTTGCGCTTCTGCTTCATTATAGAGCAAAATCTGCTTAACGTGTACCTGCTCTGCGGTGGCGGGGACGGAGGCGGTAATTTGATCGCGCATCCAGGCAGCGGCAATCTGCCGGCGCAGCCCCGAGCGGAAATCCGCGTTGGTGTACCCGTGGGCGGTTTCCCAAGCCGCCAGCGCATCCACCCCTCCGACCTGGGCAGCCAGGGCGTCAACCCGCGCCTGCAGTGTGGCATCATCCACGACAAAATTTTTTGAAGCAGCTCCCTGCTCCAGGAGGAGGGTGTCAACCAAATCGTTCCTGACAGTCTGGACAGCTGCCTCCTGGCTGACTGTATCCCCCAATGCAGTTTGAGCTTGCTGGTAGCGAGCCAGTTCCGCCTGGAATTCAGCCATCGAAATGTCTTCTCCGTTGACTGAAATCGCCGGCGGGACGGATGTCGCTGAGACGGTCGGGAGGATCGTAATCGTTGGAACAGGAATGGGAGTGGGTTTCGAACCGCAGGAGGCAAGTGCCAATGCGAAAATAATCGTCAGCGAAGCCAGGAACGCCTGTTTCGATGTTGTGGGAGTCATTGGACAAGATTATACCAATTTAAAGAGTAAGGGCGACCTGACGGTCGCCCTTACAGGGGTACATTGGTTTAGTAATCCATTCCGCCGCCGCCCGGGGGCATCATGGGGGAGGGTTTATCTTTTTCAGGGACGTCCGTGATCAAGCACTCGGTAGTCAGGATCATTGCGGCGATGGAGGCGGCATTCTCGAGCGCTCCACGCACGACCTTCAACGGGTCGATCACGCCAACCTTGAGCATGTCGCAATATTCGCCGGTGATGACGTTATAACCAAGGTGCTTGTTACCCTGTTCCTTGGCCATACGGCGGACATTCTCGATGATGACCGCGCCATCCTGACCAGCATTCTCAGCCAGCTTGCGGATGGGGGCTTCGAGGGCTTTGCGGACAATGGCAACACCGATGGTTTCATCGTCACCGGTCATCTTGATCTTGTCAAGAGCAGCGACTGCATTGATGAAGACGATCTCACCACCTGGTACGATGCCTTCTTCGATGGCAGCGCGGGTGGCGGAGAGGGCGTCTTCAACACGGTGCTTCTTCTCTTTCAACTCGGTCTCAGTGGCAGCGCCAACACGGATGATGGCAACACCACCGGACAGTTTGGCAAGGCGCTCCTGGAGTTTTTCCTTGTCGTAATCGCTGGTGCTCTTATCAATCTCGACGCGGATCTGCTCGATGCGACCCTTGATCTCAGGTCCCGAACCCTTGCCGCCGACGATGGTGGTGTTGTCCTTATCGGTGACCACTTTCTCAGCCCGACCGAGGTCGGTGAGAGTGGTGGTTTCGAGCTTGCGGCCGGTCTCTTCAGAAATCACCTGACCACCGGTGAGGGTGGCGATGTCCTGCATCATAGCCTTGCGGCGATCACCGAAACCGGGCGCCTTGACTGCCAGCACGTTCAACATGCCGCGCAGCTTGTTCAACACAAGGGTAGCCAGAGCTTCGCCGTCGATATCCTCAGCGATGATGACCAGGTCGCGCTTGCCAATCTGGACGAGTTTCTCCAGCACCGGGACAATGTCCTGGGCGGCGGAGATCTTCTTGTCGTAGATAAGGATATATGGGTCTGGAATCACTGCTTCCATGTGCTCGGTATCGGTGATGAAATAGGCGGAAATGTAGCCGCGGTCGAACTGCATGCCTTCGACGTACTCGGTCTCAAATTGCAGGGACTTTGACTCTTCAACCGTGATGACTCCGTCTTTGCCAACTTTATCCATCACGTCAGCGATCAGTTTGCCGATCTCGGGATCCGCGGCGGAGTTGGTGGCGACCGATGCGATTTCTTCCTTGGTATCGATCTTTTGGGCCATCTTGCGCAGGGCAGCGACGACCGCTTCCACGCCCTGGCTGATGCCAAGTTTCAGGCGCATCGGGTTGGCACCCGCGGCCAGGTTCTTCAAGCCTTCGGTGACGATGGCATGCGCCAAAACGGTGGAGGTGGTAGTACCATCCCCGGCGATGTCATTGGTTTTGGTTGCGGCTTCCTTGAGAAGCTGCGCGCCCATATTGGCAAACGGGTCTTCCAGTTCGATTTCCTTGGCAACCGTTACACCGTCATGGGTGATGGTGGGGGAGCCGAACTTGCGATCCAGGGCGACATTGCGGCCCTTGGGGCCAAGGGTGGTACTGACGGCATTGGCTACCACGTCAATGCCTTGTTGAAGTCGCCGGCGGGCGTCTTCGGAAAAGACAAGTTGTTTTGCAGCCATAATTTACATCTCCATTTGAATAATTATTTAACGATTGCGAGAATGTCACTCTCGCGCATGATGAGCAGTTTCCTGCCATCCATTTTGATTTCCGTCCCTGAATACTTGGCGTACAAGACTTTGTCGCCGACGGCTACATCCATGGCAATGCGCTTTCCATCTTCATCGCGGTCGCCAGGGCCAATCGCCAGAATGTTGCCCTGTTGGGGTTTTTCCTTGGCCGTTTCGGGGAGCACGATGCCGCCCGCGGTGATGTCTTCCTGCTCGATGGGATCGATCACCACACGACTCCCCAAGGGTTTGAGATTAAGTTTCATATATGCCTCCTGAAATTGTGAATTGCGTGTATTTTAGCACTCTACCACACCGAGTGCTAATCGCAATAATACAAGATTTCCGGGTTCACGTCAAGAGTAGGCTGGGATGTCTAACACGATTCAAACAAGCCCCAATGATGGAATCTACTCTATAGTCTATGGTGTGGGCGTGGAGTCTGGAGGGGGCGTGGAGAGGAATGCAGAGGTTGGCGTGGAATATGGTGCAGGCATAGTAATTACCGAGGAGGTTGGCACGCCGACCGGCGTGGGTGTCTGCGTCCATGACGCCTTGACATCGGCACAAATCGACAGACCAACGTCCGCATTTCGAACAATATCCACGACGCCGGGATAGGCATTTTTCACAATGGTTAAAACATCCACTGCCTCTGTGCAATAACCGGGCAGGTTTGGCCACGCTGACAGAACCGAACCGTAATTCAAGTAGTAATAGGCACTGACAGGGTTAAGAAGCAGCGGCTGGATGGAATTTCCCGGATCACCTGCGGGGCAACCATTACGGGCGGTACAAGATTCGGCGGCGGTGCAGCCCCGGACTGCGCACTTCAAGGCTACGATGGAGGTCTCGAAATTGCGACCGCTTTTATAGATTATCCCCAATTGCCCGTAAAGGTCTGAATTGGTCGGATCCAAAGCAATGGCTTTCTGAGCATTCAGCGCAGATGCAAAGAACTCGCCCATCTGGGAATATGTTTTGGCGATAGCCAGATATGGCGAAGGGTCGGAGATTTTCAATTGAACATTCAAGCTGACTGCCTTGGCATAACTATCCAACGCCTGGTTGTAGTACGCAGCCTGCTGCTGGGATTGCGGCGGGCTGTTGAGTGCGAGGGCACGGTAATTATGCCCAATGGAAATATAGAGGAACGTTAAATTTGGATTGCTCGTCAAGGCCTGCCTGTATTCATCGATTGCCAAAGTATATTCACGGATGGATTCAAGATAATATGCATTAACCCGATGGACATCCATTACCTGAGGTCCAAGCTGAAGCGCCGATTGGATATTCGGTTCCGCCTGGGTCCATTTCTGCTCGTCGATGAGGATTTCGGCATAGAAGGCCAATGCCAGAGGATTCTTGCCGTCCAACTGGATAGCGTGCAAAGCTTCCTGCTCCGCTTCGATAATAAGCTTGGCGGCTGTCTTGCCTCCGGTCCGCAAGGGATCCAAATTGGGATCGGCATTCCAATCCAGAACAAACGCCCGGATGGCGAGAACATTGCTGTCATCCGGGGCGATGGCTTTCGCCTGGTCGGCGGATTTCAGTGCATCGGTTAAGCGAGCCAGACGGTCGGTATCATTGGAAAGCAAACGCGAGGAATAAGTCTGGATGCGCGCCAGCTCGGCTAATGCTGCGGTATCACTGGGGTCCACTTTTACGGCATCCTGGTAAGCGCTGATCGCAGCGGGCAGGTTACCAACTTCGAAAGAAGCCTCCCCTTCAAGCACCCAGGAATTGATCGTACGCGTGGCTGTGGGAGTAGGGTCGAATGGGTTGCGAATTTCCCCTGTGTGCAACCTCAATACGACCCAGGCACCAGCCAGGATAAATACAGCCAGACCGAACAAGCGATACAGGTTCGAGGTCCGGCGCTGATAAAACAAAGCGCGGCGACGGGTAACTTTCATGGGGTTGCGGTTGGGGTAACCCTGGGAGTGGCGGAGGAGGTCGCAGAGGGAGTCCCCAGAAGCTGTGAACAAAGCTGCTGGACATAAGTGACATTGTAAGCGGCGTCGGTATCATTTGGGACGGATGTTAATAGAAGTTGTGTGATGGGCAGAGCTTCTCCGCAGCGGCTGCTTCTTGCCAGGAGGATGGCATAGACGTAATAATATTGGGCTATCCGGGCGTCATCTGCAGTCAACGGCTGAGGCTGGATGGCCTGACCATCCTCCGTCTGCCCGCCATTGACGGCCAGGGAAAGCTGGATAAGCGCATTCGCAGAGTCACTATTCTTGTAGAGCATGAAACCCCAATTGCCGCGCAGATAGGGATTGGTGGGATCGTTCGTCACCGCGCTTTCCGCATACTGGGCCGCCTTGGCAGATTCCCCAATGGAAACAAGGGCGCGTGAACTATATAAATAGGGGCGGGTATCGGTTGGATTTAATGTGTTCGCCAGGGTGTACTGCTCCAGAGCTGAATCAATCACGCCCAACCCTTTGTAGGAAACACCAAGCTCCAAGTGTATTTCCGAAATGTTCGTGTTAAGTTGGATGGCAAGCAGATATTCCTGGATGGCTTGTTCGCCGTTTGCGGTGAGCTGGAGGATATAGGCGCGTGCCCAATGCGCTTCCAGGCTGTTGGGGGCCAGTGTGACCGCGTCCTGGGAGGCGGCAATGGCAATCGGGAGCGGATCCAGGCTTGGGCCGGCGTTATTCTCGTACATCTTTCCGTACAGGAAAGCCTTGTATGCCAGGATGACACCGTTATTGGGATCAAGCCGCAGGGCTTCCTGCAGGGAAGTATCGGCTCCGGCATAGTCGCCCGTTTGAGTCAGTGCCCATGCACGCACCCCATGAGCCATTGAGTTGTTCGGATTTAGCAGCAGGGAATTTTCGGCATTGACAAGCGCCTCAGAATACTTTCCGGCAAATATTTGGACACGGGCCAAAGCAATGTACGTGGACGGGTCATCCGGTTTAACCCGGATGGCTTCCAGATAAGAATCAATCGCCGGAAGTAGTTTCCCTTCAGCGAACAAGTTCTGCGCATTCGTGACAAAGGACTCGGGGTCACGGGTGGCAGTCAATGTTGGTAAAAAAGGCGTCTGGGCTGTTGGAAGAATAAAGCGATCCACGTACGTAATAACAGCGATGAGCAGGACCACGATTACGATCAAAAACCAATTAACATGTGGGCGCCGCTGGCGCATGTTCCATTTTGAACCTCGCAGATACATCCAATCATCTTACCATCCTATCCAAAACGGCGTCAATCCCACCCGCACAATATTGTGAACTATTTCACAATAAAGATGAAGATGATAGATCCCGCAGCCCTCTTGCCAGACATTCCGCAACCAGCTAGAATTAGAATATGGAGTTCGACGTATTTACGCTGCTCCCCGAAGTGTTTTTCCCCTATCTTAACAGCAGTATTTTGGAGCGAGCCCGCCAACGCAGCTTGATTGAAGTCCGCGTCCACAACATCCGCGACTGGGCTTCAACCAAGCACCATGTGACTGATGATGAACCGTACGGGGGCGGGGGCGGGATGGTCATGAAAGTGGAACCGGTCTTTGCGGCGGTCGAAAGCGTGCTCGGACCGGAAACCAACATCCCGGTGATCCTGCTGACTCCCCAAGGACGTGTTTTCAACCAAAAAATTGCCCAGGAATTGGTTCAACAGCCGCGCCTGGCACTGATCTGCGGCAGATACGAAGGTGTGGATGAGCGCATCCGCCAGCACTTGGTCACGGATGAAATCTCCATCGGCGATTACGTCCTGACGGGTGGGGAACTCCCAGCCCTCATCTTAATCGATGCCATTTCCCGTCTGATCTCCGGAGTGCTTGGAGATCCGGATGGCGCAATGGACGATTCGCATTCCTCCGGCCTGCTCGAATACCCGCACTATACCCGCCCGCCTGAATTCCGCGGCTGGGGGGTGCCCGAAATCCTGCTTTCAGGAGACCATGCAAAAATCGAAAAGTGGCGCCGCGAGCAATCGCTGCGCCGGACGCTCAGACGCCGACCCGATTTACTGGAAAATGCCCGATTAAGTGAATCCGACCTCAAGAATCTTAAAAAAATCCAGGATGAAGGAGAAAATTCATGAAATTCAAATACGGCAAGATATTCCTGCTCGGTTTTGGTTTTTTTGGCGTCAGTGTCATCTGGAGCGTATATAACGCGTTCGTGCCATTATTCCTTGCGAATAAATTTAATTTCGCGCCCTGGCTCATTGGCTTATTTATGACCTTCGATAACACCGCGGCACTTTTTATCCAGCCGCCGGTTGGAGCATGGTCCGACCGCCTGCGATCGAAGATCGGACGGCGCATGCCCTTCATATTGATCGGTGCCCCGGTCGGGGCAATCGCATTTGGCCTTATCCCAATCGCGGCCGTCCCCGCTCTTTTCGTGGCATGCACCAGCACGCTTCTTTTAAGCATGGCTTTTTGGCGCACTCCGGTAGTGGCTTTGATGCCCGATATCACCCCGTCGCAATACCGCTCTCAAGCCAACGGCATAATCAACCTGATGGGCGGGGTCGGTACGATTATCGCCAGCCTGGCTGGAAGCACCTTGTATGAAATCAATATAGCCTTTCCATTCTGGATGGGTTCGGTGCTTGTCATCCTGGCCGCATTGCTGGTCTTCATCTTCATCAAAGAGTCAAAGCAATATGAGGAGGGAGAACAAGAACCAAACATGTTCCAAAGCCTGAAGGAAGTTGCTCAGGACAAAGATAAAAGCGGGCTGCGTATCCTGCTGGCTATTTTCTTTTGGTTCCTGGCTTATTCAGGCATCGAAGCCTTCCTTACATTGTATGCGACCAAGCAGCTAGGTATCCCGGAGGGCGATGCCGGACGCATGATGGGTCATATCGGTCTCTTCTTTGTCCTGTTTGCATTGGTTGCCGGTATCCTCGGAAGCCGCATTGGCCGACGGGTTACCATATCCATTGGAATCGTGGCAATGGCTGCATTGATTCTCTTCATCGCCCTGTTGCCAGCCGGACTCCTTTCAACCACGCTAACGAAACTCCCCGTCCTGGGTACCATCCGGGTGATCAATTTGTTCCTTATGGGGGCGGGAGTTGCATGGGCATTTATTAATATCAATTCACTTCCAATGGTCGTCGACCTGACCACCGCGGCGAGAATAGGTACTTTTACCGGGCTTTATTACCTCTTCTCCACACTATCTGCAATCGTGGGACCCAACCTTAACGGCTGGATCGTGCAGTTTAGCGGCGGCAATTACAACGCAATGATGTTCGTGAGCCCCTTCTTCCTGGTTGTGGCATTGATCTTGATGCTTGGTGTACGCCGAGGTGAGGCAGCCACCCAGGAAGACAACGCACAAATAACTGCCATGAAAGCAATAAAACTAGAGGTGCCTGACTGACGAAAATAAAACCTGTCACAGCTGCATTTTTACTGATTTTCCTCCTGGTTGGCCCCGGTTGCAGCCCTGGTGTTCCCGATTGCAAACAACCAGAAGTATGTTGCATTGGGTTGGTTACCCAAGTAGGCCGGGTGGATGACCGGGCCGCCAACCAGGCTACCTGGGATGCAATCTTACAGGCGAAGTCGGAGGGGTTGGCCAATAAAATCGCATCGATTGAGACAATCGATTACCAGGATTACGTGGCAAATACGCGCGTTTTTGCAGAGGCTGGATACGATGTAGTTGTAACAGTAGGAGACGATGCAAGCGCTGCGACATATATAACTGCCGGCCAATATCCGGCAGTTTACTTTATTGGCTCTGATCAGCACCCATCAGCTGATGAAAATAATCCAGCAAATCTCGTGCGACTTGTTTTCCGGGAGAACCAGCTCGGGTTCCTGGCAGGAGCAATGGCAGCCGCAATGACTCAAACCGGCAGAGTGGGGGCCGTTTGCGGCAGTGATGCCTGGCTTCCGATGAAACTCTACGGGGATGGATTCCTGGCGGGAGCCATTTACATTAATCAGCAAGTTAAGGCAACAGTCTCATATCACAATGAAGTCGGCGTGAACGCCAGCCTAAACGATCCAGGCTGGGGGGAAGCGGCTGCCACCAGCCTTAATGATGAAGGCGCGGACACCATCTTTGCCACCGGCGGGACCACCGGGAGCAGCGCCCTCGAGGCTGCAGCATCTCACGGGGCTTACGTCATCGGCGCTGAAATTGACCAATATTATGCAATCCCCGCAGCGGCCCCACGCATGTTGACCAGCGTTCTAAAATTAATCACACCTGGCGTCCTGGACTTGCTCCGGGCAGCCAGGGATGCGCAAGATAACTCCAGCCCATCCAGGGCGGGGATTTATTATGGTCAAATTGATTATGCGTCCTTTCACGAGCTTGCCGGGGTTATCCCCGAAATCGTTAAACAACAAATGGCTTCCCTGCCACAAGCTTTGCTGTCTGGTGGCATACATCTATTTGAACCTGTACCAACCCCATAAGATAGAAAATCGCATTCTTTAACATAGCTCACCTTGTTTTTATTGTTGAGACATTGTATACTCATTATGCGGTAAATTCAATTTTCTGAATTTTTTTAAACCGAAAAGGAGGTGTAACTGGCTAGAAAAAATTCATTTCTTGCAAGATTGACAACCGAGAATATAAAAATCCATGATTTCTGAATACAAGGAGAGAATGAATGAAGAGAATTAGCACCACGTTTGCCGTTATGGCTGTAATCGTTTTGTTGTTCACGGCATGCGGTCCTGCTGCGACAGCGGTGGCTCCGACGGTAGTACCCGTGAAAATCGGTGAGGTAACAGATCTGGGTGGCGTGAACGACAAGTCCTTTAACGCATTAGCCTGGAAAGGCGTCTCGGATGCCATTGCCCAACTGGGAGTCGACGGTGTTTTTCTGCAATCAACCCAGCAATCCGATTACGCCAAGAACATCCAGCAGATGCTTACCTCGAAAGAGGATTTGATCGTGACAGTTGGCTTCCTGCTGGGCGTCGATACCGCCACAGCTGCCAAAGCCAACCCGACCCAAAAGTTCGCCATCGTCGACTACACCTATCCTGACTGCTATCCAGGTGCCGTCGAAGGCAAGGACTGCGGTTCCTCCACTGATCTGACCAATGTCCGTGGGCTGGCCTTCCAGACCGACCAGGCTTCTTTCCTGGCTGGTTACCTTGCAGCCGGAATGACCAAGACCGGCAAGGTTGCCTCGTTCGGCGGCCTGCAGATCCCGACCGTAACGATCTTCATGGATGGTTTCGAAGCGGGCGTCAAGTATTATAACCAGAAACACAACACCTCGGTTGTGGCTTTGGGGTGGGATTCCAAAGCTCAGACTGGTGTTTTTGTCGGGAACTTCACTTCCACGGATGATGGCAAGAATACCGCCACGTCCCTGGCCCAGGAAGGCGCCGATATCATCATGCCGGTTGCAGGCGCAGTTGGATTGGGTTCGGCTGCCTACTGCCAGACCGCCGGCACATGCCTGATCATCGGAGTGGACACCGACTGGTTCGTTTCCTCCAATGAATATGCCAGCGTCGAACTGAGCAGCGTCCAGAAGAAGATTGATGTGGCCGTTTTCAAGACCGTCCAGGACGTTGTGAATGGCAAATTCACTGGTGGGACAGTCACTTATGCCCTCGCTGACGGCGGTGTTGATCTGGCTCCGTTCCATAATTTTGACAGCCAGGTTCCGCAAACCTTGAAAGACGAACTGACCCAGGTTAGGGCAGATATCATCAGCGGCACTGTGACCGTTGCCAACGTACTTGCAGCTCCATAAATCTTTTGTACCAAAAGAAGAGCCGGGGAATCCCCGGCTCTTCTTTAAATTGCCATTATTAATTATATTTTCCGGGAGAATAATGCATGCCACCGGTGCTTGAATTGCGTGGAATAACCAAATCTTTTCCGGGTGTCCTGGCGAACGATTCGATAAACCTGTCTGTTGAAAAAGGGAAAATCCTAGCTCTTCTGGGGGAAAACGGTGCCGGCAAAACAACCCTGATGAACATCCTGTATGGGCTCTACAAACCGGACAAAGGGCAAATATTCATTAATGGGGAAGAAGCGACTATCCAAAACCCCAGCGACGCCATCGCTCGTGGGATTGGGATGGTTCACCAGCATTTCATGCTCATCCCGGTGATGACCGCTACGGAAAATGTCATGCTGGGAGTGGAACCCATCCGCTATGGAATTTTCCTGGACAAGGCAAAGGTAGCCAAACGAATCCTGGAGATCTCAAAGCAATATGACCTGGAAGTGGACCCGAATGCTTATATCAGTGACCTGCCGGTTGGGGCACAGCAGAGAGTCGAAATTATTAAAGTTTTATACCGTCAAGCCGATATCCTGATCTTGGACGAACCTACAGCAGTCCTGACTCCCCAGGAAGTGGAAGGACTTTTTAAAGTACTGCGGTCCCTGGTTGCCAACGGAAAATCAGTCATTTTTATCACGCATAAACTTAAAGAAGTGCTGGCAATCGCGGATACCATATCAGTCCTGCGCGGCGGGAAGGTTGTGGGCACCTTAAACACCAAGGATGCCTCCCAGGAGAAACTGGCAACACTGATGGTCGGACGCGAAGTAAACCTGGTGGTGAAGAAGAAACCAGCAACTCCGGGAGGCGTGGTCCTGAGCGTGAAAGATTTATGCGTCCGGGATGAGAGCGAAAACTTAATAGTGGACCGGGCTTCATTTGAAGTACATGCAGGAGAAGTGTTGGGTGTTGCAGGCGTTCAAGGAAACGGACAGACCGAACTTGTTTATGCACTCACCGGCCTGGCACCTGTGCTCAGCGGGGAAATCAGCATCATGGGTAAACCCTTGCATCATTCTTCCCCGCGGAATATCCTGGAGAGGGGCGTGGCTCACATCCCGGAGGACAGGCAGCGGCATGGGTTGATCCTGCCATTCCCAGTCCATGACAACCTGGTGCTGTGCACTTACTACCAGTCTCCATTTACAAAAGGGCTGGATTTGCAGCAAAAGATCATCATTGAAACTGCAGAAAAACTGGTGGATCAATTTGACGTGCGAACTCCCAATGTTTTTGTTCCCGTATCCACGCTATCGGGAGGCAACCAGCAAAAAGTGATCGTGGCGCGTGAATTCTCACGTCCGATCAAACTATTAATCGCATCCCAACCTACGCGCGGCCTGGACGTAGGTTCAATCGAATATATTCATTCCCGCATTGTTGAGAAAAGAGATGAAGGGACAGCAGTACTCCTGGTTTCACCCGAACTCGATGAAATCATTGCTCTCTCCGATCGTATTGCCGTGATGTATAAAGGGCAAATCGTGGATATTGTCCCCGCTGCAAGGGTTAACAAGGCATATTTAGGCTTACTCATGGCGGGCGTCAAATCAAAAGAGGCTCTTGAAATGGCTCCAACTACTTCAGTGGAGGAAGTGGACCGCGTTACTTAGGAGGACTTCAGCCTGATGGAAAATGTGTCTCTACCCAAACCGGCGGTATCTGAAAATAACCAGGCCGGGAAACCTAAAGAGAAGAAGAGGAACGGGTCGAAACTCTTCCAGACATTGCTCGTGCCGGTCCTGGCAATATTGACCGGCTTCATCATTGGTGCCATTGTGATCGCGTTATCCAACGACGCGGTCATTGCATCCTACCGGAATATTTTCCGCGATCCGGGTGCAGCCCTGGCTGCCACGTGGAGTGCCATCTCTGTGGCATACGGGTCCCTGTTCTACGGGTCCTTCGGCAGCGTAACGGAAATCTTCCACAGCATCCAAACCTATTATTCAACCGGGGACAGTAAAGCGTTTTTGCTGGCAATCTATCCCTTCACGGAAAGCCTGACTACGGTCACGCCTTACATCCTTGCCGGTCTGGCAGTTGCAGTGGGTTTTAAGTGCGGACTTTTCAACATCGGGGCGGAAGGGCAATTTGGCATCGGTGCATTATGTTCAGCTTATGTAGGGTATGCAATGCATGCCCCATGGTATATCCATTTACCATTGGCACTGTTGGCAGGAGCAGCCGGAGGCGCAATCTGGGGAGCAATCCCCGGCTTACTTAAAGGGCTGACCGGGGCACACGAAGTGGTCACCACCATCATGATGAATTACGTTTCGTTCCGATTAAGCGATTGGTTGTTGAATGGTCCAATGAAGGCTTCAGGTTTCCGGCCTTTGACCCCCGTCATCGATAATTCGGCCATGCTGCCCCAGTTTTTCCCGGACCCGCTGCGACTCAACTGGGGATTTATCATCGCTCTGGCAATTGCTTTCCTTGTGTACTGGTTCCTGTTCAAAACCCCGATCGGGTTTGAAATCCGGGCGGTGGGAGCGAACCCGGATGGAGCCCGTTATGCAGGGATGAACATCGTAAAAAATTTCGTGCTCGCCATGACGATCAGCGGAGCACTGGCTGGACTGGCCGGAGCGGTTCAGGTACTTGGGGTGGACCACTGGGTGGGCCAGGGATTTTCATCCGGATATGGTTTTGACTCGATCGCAATCGCTTTGCTGGGTCAGAGCCACCCCCTTGGGGTAGTATTGGCAGCCTTGTTGTGGGGCACGTTGCGCAGCGGCGCGACAAATATGCAACTAACTGCCGGTGTCCCGATCGAAATTATTTCAATCATCCAAGGGTTGGTGATCGTGTTCGTGGCCGCTCCGGCAGTCGTCCGCTGGATCTACCGCATCCGCGCGATAAGCACACAAACCACTGTGCTGACGCGCGGGTGGGGAAAATAAAGGTTAAATATCATTAAAAATAGTGAGTCTGCTATTATGAGGACTGCATGACAACCAACCTGGTCCCAAAAAATGCAAAGTCTACCAATCTTCGTACCCGACTGGCCGCCGGCATTCTGTTGCTGTTCACCGGCCTGATCATCATCCTCTTATTTGGTGTGAATACCAAGCCGGGGCTGAATACCACTTTCGGACTCACACCCCTTGGGGATAAAAATGTCATCCCTATTCCAGATCTGGTCCTGCCTGCCCAGCCAGCCATCTACGTGCTGGCCATCGTGGCAATCTTTGTGGGTGGTTGGCAACTGGCGCGCGGCATCAAGTCAACCGGGCTCCTGGCTGGGGTGGTGGCATTCTGCTTTGTCTTTGCTTTTCTAATATGGGCCGCCAGGGACAATTCGATGGACCTGGTAGGAATGATGAATACGTCGGTGGTGAGGGCCACACCGATTGCCCTGGCAGCCTTATGCGGGGTAATCAGCGAACGCGCCGCTGTGATTAATATCGGCCTCGAAGGAATCATGCTCATGTCAGCCATGACATCCGTGATGGTCGCTACCCTTCTGCATAACCTTTACGCAGGCCTGGTAGCGGGGATGCTGACCGGCATGATCATTGCCGGACTGCACGCGATCCTGGTCATTTATTTCAAGGTCGACCAGATCATCAGCGGAGTAGCTGTTAATATCGTGGGTACGGGGGCGTCCAGTTTTATTTCCAACCGCTACATGCAAATTTACACCGATCAAATCAATAATTCCGGAATATTCCCCAATATTCCGATCCCACTCCTGGCAAAAATCCCGATCCTGGGACCGGTTGTTTTCGAGAACAACGTCATCGTATACATAATGCTTATCCTGGTAGCTGTCACGTTTGTGGTCCTGTTCTACACCCGCTGGGGATTGCGGACCCGGGCGGTTGGCGAACATCCCAAGGCAGCGGATACTCTGGGTGTCAGAGTCTATATGACGCGCTATGTCAACGTGATTCTGGGCGGGCTGGTGGCTGGGATCGGTGGCGCCTACTTCACCATCGGGTCAGTAGGAAGATTCGACAAATTGATGACAGCCGGCAAGGGCTTCATCGGCCTGGCAGCCATGATTTTCGGCAACTGGAATCCCGTGGGAGCATTGGGGTCATCCATGATTTTTGGTTTTGCTGACAGCCTGCAGGTCAAAATGCAGATCCTGAATATCCCCGTCCCGACCGAATTCCTGCAAATGGCACCTTATCTCGTAACAATTATCGTGCTGGCTGGCCTGGTTGGCAAGGTCCATACCCCGGCGGCCGACGGCTTGCCCTACGAAAAACAATAATCATTCCTTTCCTGATGGGTTTTTTATATACATCTGACATAACCGGTGAATAAAATTGCAGTGCATTTGAAAGGATTAGGGAGAATCGTCCTTTGCGGGTGGAAATCTTCAAAAAAATATTGGGGGTGAGGATTTCCAATTTCCATATTTTAATTTGTTCATTAGCGGGGACGGCATACTTTTGTCGTCCCCGCGTATTTTTTAAACCAATATGCGTAAATGTATCTGGCTCACCTTTTGGTTGCTTGGCATTTTCTTCCCGTGGTCTTTCCCTGCGTTCCTCTGGGCAGCCTTTGGTTGATTATTCAACTCCATTTTTACTACTGTTTGATGGAATTTTGATTCTGTTATAATAAAATTAGATTTCGAAGAAGTTTTGTTATAAGGCTTTACAATCGTTTTGGAGGAAATAATGTCACGTTTTAGTAAAATCACCTGGTTGTGGATAGCCTTCATCCTGGTTGGGTTAGCCGCTTGCGGCGGTGGGGCACCAACCACCGACCCGGCGCTGGCATTCACCCAAATTTGGCAAACTGTTGAAGTAGCCCAGGCAGCAACCGCGCTGGCTGCAAGCCAAACTCCCAGTGTTACGGTTACACCCGCAGTCAGCCTGACCTCGCAAGCCAGCAACACCCCCCTGCTGACAAGCACATCGCTCCCACGTGTTCCATCCCTGACACCCGTTTCTACACTAGCGCCCGCCGGCACACAAACTGGTGCGTGTGATAACGTCCAATTCATCACTGATGTAACTTTCCCGGATGGTTCGGATGTAGTGACCAACTCACCATTCACAAAGACCTGGCGGGTGAAAAATTTGGGCCCATGCACCTGGAATCCGAGCTATCGGCTGATCTTCGGTTGGGGGGGAGTTGGAACAAACTGGAACACCACCCAACCATCTCCCTTCCTCGCCACTGTTCTGCCGGGCGAGACACTCGAAATATCGGTTACCCTGAGAGCACCATTAACACCAGGGGATTATTCGGCTGCATTCCGCCTGCAAAACGACAAAGGTTTCAATTTCGGCGATTACCTGACGGTTGTTGTCACAGCCAAATAAACAGGAACTTTGTGTCTCTTACCGAGGAAATAAAAACTGAAGCCCGCCGCCTGGATTTTTCCCTGGTTGCGGTAACCACCCCCGACCCTCCGCCCCACTGGCCAACTTTTGAACACTGGCTGTCCCTGGGGCGGCACGGTTCCATGGATTATCTTACTGACAATCGTCGCGCAGACCCACGCCTGGTTTTACCGGAATGTAAATCCATCCTGATGCTCGCCATGAGTTATCCGGACCCTTCATCCGGAACTCAAAATAATAGTCCGCGACCCACTGGACGGGTTGCCTCCTATGCATGGGGACAAGATTACCATCTCCTGATTCCTGAACGTTTGAAAAACCTGGCAGCCTTTATCGAGACACAAGTTGGAAATGGAACAAAGCACCGTTGGTATACAGACACGGGTCCGATCATGGAACGGGACCTGGCCCAACGCGCAGGGCTTGGGTGGATTGGAAAAAATACCTGCCTGATTAATCCCAAAATGGGATCCTACCTGTTGCTAGCTGAGATCCTGTTGGGAATTCAACTAGAGCCGGATACTCCATTCGAGGCCGATCGCTGCGGGAAGTGTACCCGATGCATTAATGCCTGTCCTACAGGTTGCATCCTGCCCGATCGGACCATTGACGCCCGGCTCTGCCTCTCTTACCAGACTATCGAAAATAAAAAGGAAATCCCCGCCGACTTGCGACCCCTGGTGGGTAACTGGGTCTTTGGTTGCGATGTATGTCAGCAGGTGTGTCCCTGGAACAGGTTTGCATCCCCAGACCATGACCCTTCTTTCAACGCCCAACCTGGAATGCCCAACCCGGATTTAATCGCTGAACTGGCGCTCTCCCCGACAGAATTTAATCATAAATTCAAAGATAGCCCAGTTAAACGCAGCAAAAGGCGAGGCTATCTGCGCAACATCGCAGTTGCATTGGGCAATTCAGGGGACTCAGCCGCAATCCAAGCGCTGGAAATCGCAGTTCAAAAAAGCGAATCACTAATCCGGGAACATGCCCTTTGGGCAATAAATAATATCAAAAAAGACGATTTCGACCAGGTGTAAGCTATGCGCAATCTATTAATCGCCACGAATAATATCGGGAAGGTGGACGAGATCAAAGCCCTACTTCACAATCTCGACCTTATCATGGTCACCCCCTTCGATCTGGGCATATCGCTTGAAGTTAGCGAGGACGGAAAAACATATGCGGAAAATGCCGCCAAAAAAGCTTTGGCCTTCGCTCAAGCCAGCGGATTGATTGCAATTGGCGACGATTCGGGATTGGAGGTGGATGCCCTGGGAGGTCAGCCTGGCTTGCGGTCTCACAGGTTCAATCCAATACCCAATGCAAGTGATGCAGACCGCAGGAAATATTTACTTAAACGATTGGAAGGTAAACCTCGTCCCTGGACTGCTCGTTTCCGGGCAACGATTGCGGTTGCTTCGCCATCAGGTGAGGTAGAGCTTGCAACGGGCGAATGCGAAGGGGAAATCATCCCGGAAGAACGCGGTTCAAATGGGTTCGGTTACGATCCCATCTTTTTCATTCCTGATATCGGGCGCACCATGGCGGAATTGGAGATGGATGAGAAAAACCGCCTGAGCCACCGGGCAAGGGCGATCCAGAACAGCATCCCAATTCTTTTGGAAATGTTAAGGAATTAATTTATAGACAAATGGGAAAACTTATTGGTATTTTAGGGGGAATCTGCAACGCCCTCATTTGTTCCAAAACCAACAAGGTCAGCGCCAATTTTCCGACAGTCTAAAAATCCCTGGAATGTACTTCAATCATCCAGGGGTGGAGCATGTAGTTAATTTATGGGTTCCGGGCAATTCCAATAATCATGTTCCCGGCAAAAAAGGAATGACCTTAAGAAAAACACTTAACAACCCCGCCACCCGGTGCGGCTGCTCGAGCATCACCTGGTGCCCGGCACCCTCCACCGTTTGCAAGGCAGCGCCGGGGATTTTTTCTGCCAGGTTTTCGGAAAAACGTCTCGGTGCCAATTGGTCGCCGGTACCGCAAACCACCAGGACGGGGGAACGGATGTCATCGATGCTGTCGGACACATTAAACTGGTCACATGCACGCAAGTCGCCTTGAAAAAGGGTTGGGCGAATGGAAGAAAGCTGCTTGAATACCTGGTCTTTCACAATTTTCGCAGTCAATGGGGTATTCATGAGTTCCTGGAGGGACTGAACAGCCAGGGTAAATGTGGCAGGGTTGGCAGCATTGTCCAGCACCTCAGCAGCAATCGGCAAACGTGCACCGGTGGCGATCAGCCCCATCCCGGCTACTCTCAGCGGATGGTAAATTGCGAGGGTCATGGCGATTGCACCACCCATTGCATGCCCAATGAACACTGCCCGGGAAAGACCCGCGGCATTCATAAATGCAATCACACTTTCTGCATAATCCCCTACGGATTGAAGACCAGGTCCTTTCGATTTTCCGTGACCGGGCAAATCAAGAGTAAACACGCGGGCTCCAGTAAGGCGACGGATTTCGGGCGGCCAGGATAAATGATCACCTCCGGCGCCATGGATGAGCACCAGCGGCGCCTTTTTTGGCCCTCCTCCTTCATTCAGGAAGTAGTGGATTCCAGCAGCTGTCGGCATTGATATGGGAGTTATTGTTTTCCAGTAGAGTGGTGCAGACGGTCAGCAGCTTCTTCGGTCAGGGGTATAAAGACCTGAACCCGAGTGCCCTTGCCGGGTACGGATTGAACATCCAGAACACCATTGACGAGCTCGGTGCGGTCGTGTAAGTTAACTAATCCCAAACTGCCACGCTGGTCGTATGAGCGGTTGACCGCCTCGACATCGAAACCAATCCCATCATCCTGGATTTCGAGGAGGGCGAGGCCCTCGCCCATTGCTTGAAGATTCACCCAGACATGGCCTGCCTTGGCATGTTTACGGGCATTATTAACTGCCTCTTCTACAATATAGAATATGACACCCTGCTTGCCCATTTCGATGGATTCGAGGATTTTTTCATCCACCTTGATGAGCACATTCTGAGAATAGGTTTCTTTTGCTTTTTCTGCCATGGATTTCAAAGCCGCCGCCAAACCCTGTGACTCAAGCACTAACGGGCGCAGGGTGAAAAGCATATGGCGGATCTCGGTGGTAGTACGGCGCGCCAAATCCTCGATGCGTCCCAATTCATCGCTGACAGCTTTGGGATTTTTGGACAACATGCTTCTTGCAATACTAACACGCATGGCAATTGCCGAAACAGACTGGGTAGGACCATCATGAAGGTCACGAGCTAATTTTTTCCGGGCTTCCTCCTGGAATTCGATCATTCGCTCGCGTTCATTCACCACATCCTGGTAGAGGCGTGCATTTTGTATGGCAACCACTGCCTGACTGCCGAGGATATCCAAAAGTTCGCGCCTTCCAGCGGAGAAAAAATTCGGTTCCGGGTGACCGAACAGCAGGACGCCATAAGCATTGAAGCCGCTGCGGAGGGGAAAACAGTAAATTTCACTGCAGCTCATGAAGGTGACAAAGCGGGTCAATTCCGGGTCGCGCCGCACTTCCTTGAGCAGGACCGGCTTATCATTTTCGATGGCCTGGGCGATAACGCCCTCCTGGCCTCGCAATACAACACGCATATCAGCTGGGGTAAGGCGTCGCGCTGAACCGACCTCAAGAGACTCTGCCTTGGAAAATAACAGCACGGCACAAATCAAGCGGTCGTCAGGCGGAGCATCCGGTTCAAGATTGAGCACGCTAAGGCTCAAGTCCAAAAGAGAATCGAGCACGCGCTGGTAATTGAGTGTAGCCATTAACGTGGAAGTTAACCCGTAGATGGCCCGCAGGCGGTCGTTTTCCACGTGTTGCTTCTTTTGCATGGCATCTGATTGAGATTGTCGGGTGAGGCGAATCGTCTGGATTAGCCGCATGCATAGATATCCAAACGCGCCTGCGATCAAAAAAGTCACGAAAACCGAGGCACCCATTATCAGCAAAGCTAAAGGAGCCAATGTTTGAAGAAGGGTCGTAACTATTTGAACGACCACCATGAAACATGCGGAAATCAATGCCCCCCAGACTTCAAAATAAATAGAACCGGATAGAAGCGGCAGGACTATTATCCAAAAAGCAGGGCTGGCATACCCCCCTGCCAGAATAAAATAAAGGCTGGCGGCCAGCAAATCTACTCCCAAGCTAATCTCGCGATGGCGGGTAATACGAAAATTCAACCCGGCCAACAGGGTCAGAACAATGTTCCAGCCTGCCAGGCCGACCAGGACCGCATTGGGGAGAACCAGTAATTGCCCTCCAAGCGACAAGCTGACAATCAACCCAAGCAAAATCAGCCAACGGAGGGAAACGATAAACCAGTCAGCGATAAATGGAGAATCTGATGTACGCATATTTGTTTAAATGATAACCGAAATTCTGCCGGATGAAGCAAAGATGTGTAGATTGTAATGAAACTGAGAAGTTAAGCCTTCAAACCAGTCAACCCGATAAATATCCCCAAAGGCAGCCAGACTGTTGGCATGGCAAGAGAGTCCTGGCTCAGGCCAAGTGCGACAATTGCCAACCAGGAGAGAAGTCCCGCCATGCCGATAAAAATCAGTTCCTTGCGAACAGATCTTAATAAAGTCAAGATTTTCCCCAGCACAAGTAATAAAAACGAAACAAACACCCAGAACCCCAGGATACCTGTCTCAGCAAGCAGGCGAATATAAAGGTTTTTAGCATTTGGATAAGCTGTATTTTCCGGAGACAATAAAATGGAAATTTCAGGTACATTGAAATGTGCCCAGTCGGGTAATGCATCGCAAATGTACAGCCCGGAAGCGCCCAACCCGACCCCTGTCCATGGATGTTGCACGAAAATCGTCCAGCCGGCCCACGCATAAGCCAAACGAGGGCCAGCATAAATATCGACAAAATATGAGACCAAATCTGTTTTGTTTGATTTCCAGATTTGAGCAAAATAACTATTTTGCCCGAGCAGGTTAATCCCTCCAGTGACACCCGCCAGAATGGCGATGATTATGAATACTCTCAGACTCGTGTCAAGGGTTCTTCGCCAGAGTGTTGGATTCGCCAAATGGAATGGATGAAGGAACCAATGCCAAGCTTGCGTGATCTGCTGCCAGCCAGCAAATAGAGCGGTAAGTAACATTGCTACTGCAGCGATAAGGATTCCGCTACGGGAATATGTAAAAATCAAAATTAATATATACATACGAATAGAATTGCCGGGGCAAGCCAAGCGTGTCGATTCGAACGATACCGGTTGAGCAAAGAGGCAAATGCATATGGTAAATAAGTGGTCAGTATCTGAGCAGCCAACCAGGACGGCTCCAAGGCCAAACCGGAAATGCGCTGGTGGGGTGCCAATCCTGCAACAACAAAAGTAGTTTGAACGGAGTTCACCAGCTTACCCACCATATTACTTACCAATTCATTCGGTACATAAAAACTGAATAACTGTACGACGGACCACCCTGCCTGGATTGCGAATCCTGCATAAAGCCTCTTAAGTGTAAATTTCAGATCCTGTTCATTACGATTTATGCCGATGGAAGTAATCAAGAATACTACACCTACTGCGAGAGTAATCCATGCCCTTAGAACACGGCCCAAATAGGTACCCTGGTAAAGATTTATTGGCGCAAACAATATTCCTGCGGCGCTGGAAAATAAAGCTACCATTGCGAATATCAGCAAAGGCAGTAAAGCGTTGCTCCAGATACGAAGCTGTCTTTCCTGGATACAACGAATTCCCAACAAAACCAACAGTAGTGCAGCCGGGTAGATAGAAAGCGGTCGAACCTGCGTATTGGCCCCCAGGAAAGGTATAAATGGAAAACTGGTTACCGGGAGAGTAACTAAAACCACCGCCCAAAGAAAGAGAATTAAGCGCTCCAGGCGTTCGGGGGGCAAGCAATCTCATTCTCTGCCTTGTTCCTTCCTATCAAAAAACAGTAACAGGAATGCCAGGAGCATTGCGCCAATTATTGCGCCTCTGATAGTGAAGACGCCCAAGGGTATTTTTCGCTGAACAGGCAGATTATCTACCTGGCCGAGTCTGGTTTGCAGGAACGTACTCACTCCGGGCCACGATCCTGTAACGCACTATAAAAAGATTGTGCCCAGGCGCTGGCGATTTCTACCGCTGTCGGTGCATCAGGAGAATCCGCGAAGAAGTGCTAACCGCCATCGCCAGACTGGCTCAAGTGTAGACGTCCGTCCCGCAGAGCAGCAACCGGAATGCCGGTCTGGTTCGACACGATAGCCAATGTAGTATCAGCCCACGCAATCACGATCAATTTGTCTGTCTCCCGCTGGAGGTAAATGTATATATCGGTACCTGAAGTATCCGGGGGAAGCGCTTGCTCCAAATTTTGATCTACGAGCACCGTAGCCTGGGCGCGATATTGAGCGGGCGCAACAACATAAATCAGAGCAGCCACGATAGCGCCAAGGACAGCCCCGGCGACCCAAACCCGCCAAGCCATCAGCAATCTCAGGAAATCGCCATAAATTGGAGGTTTCAGCAACCACTTTTTCAATTTAGTTAATTTCCCTTTATTAGACGTTTATGCATTCGAAGACTCCAAATTGGAGCGAAAACCTTGCGGATAAAATATTTGGCGACAATGATGGAAAACCAGGTTCCCCCATCCCGGTAATGAACTTTTAACATCTCTGGCCAGCAACGTTCATCGGCCGCAACCGTTTTGCCCAAGGAGTGAAGCCTGAAATTCGCCCAGAGGCGTGGTACATATTCAATTGGCGCAAGGCGTGCAAGCCGTACCCACAAGTCGTAATCCATTGCAAAATAGAATGACGGATCAAGAGGACCAACCTTTTTCCACAAATCAGCACGCCAGAAGGAAGCCTGTTGGGGTATATGAACATACCCGCGTCGTAAGCGTTTATAGTCAGTTTGAGCAGCCGGGAATCGACCGATGACGCTCCCATTCTGGTTAATAAAATCAGCGTCACCATAAACCAGTCCCACCTCAGGTCTGCCGCTTAATAATTCAACTGCTTCGGAGACAGCATTCGGGTGGTAAGTATCGTCCGAATTAAGCCAGGCCAGGATTTCCCCATTTGCCCGGGCAAAGCCTTTGTTAATTGCGTCAGTCTGTCCCTGATCTTTTTCAGAAACCCACCAACTCAACCGGTCCGAGAAACGGTGGATTATCTCCAGGCTGCCGTCAGTGGACCCGCCATCCACGATGATATATTCCAGATTGGGATAATCCTGGTCCAGAACGGAGAGGATGGTAGCTTCAAGAAATTGGGCCTGGTTGAAGGAGGGAGTGACAACTGTAACCAGGGGTTTATTCATTTACTTACCCATTCAATTCCTTTTTCACTCACTTGCATTTGTTGCATCCGATGCTGTATGCGACGACGGCTGATTCGATAACCCAGGAATATTTTATCAAGGCCGATTGCGCCTCCCAGCGCCTGAATTATTTTATACCAATATTTGATTGCGGTTGGAAAGTGGATACGCATCGCACGTCCAAAATAATTGAGCGCTTCCCGATACCGACCAGCATCAATATACCGTCTGCCACCAAAAACATTCAAACCAGCATAAATTTCAGCTTTAGATCTACTGAACGTATCGCGAAACTCCGGGCGATTTTCAAGGGATGGAATGAAACGGAATGCTTCGTCCACGAACATCGTCGCCAAAACAATGGTCTTGGCCGACTCATGAGTCCTTTCCACCGCCCAGAATTCCGGGATGTGTAAAATTGGCCTCCGTGCAGAGATGCGCACCCACAGACTATGGTCCAGAATTCCATGATATTCGGGGATCAAATAGCCAACCTCCTGCAAAACATCGCGGCGCATGAAAACAGCGGGTTGGAGAAGCACGTTGAAAGCCAGCAGGTCTTTCAACGTGTATTGACGGTATGGATGCCAGTCCAGTAATTCCAAGTTAGCATTTACCATGACCCCGTCGCCATAAACCATGCCCACCTCGGGGTGGTCTTGAAATGCCTGCACAGCATGACTGACAACGTCAGTGCGGTAATAAAGGTCATCTGAATTAATCCAGGCAACAATTTCACCGCTAGTCCGGGCAAAACCCTTATTTATCGCCTCTGCCTGTCCTTTATCTGGTTCCGATACCCACCAAGCCAGCTTGCCAGCGTAGCGCCGGATAATGTCAACGCTGCCATCGGTGGAACCGCCATCCACAATTAAATATTCCAAGTGGGGATAATCCTGCCAAAGCACCGACTGGATGGTCTGTTCCAGGTATTGAGCCTGGTTATACGAGGGAGAGACTATGGAAACGAGAGGCTGTGTCACGGTTGTTGAGTTGGCGTGAGTGGATGATCCAGATCAAAAACGATAAATCCATCTCCTTTTTGGGAGATCGGATATGTACTGTAAAGTTTTGCCTTAAGCAGTGGCTGCGCATCCAATTCATTAAACAAAGTGACGAGGAAATACTTATAACCATTTGTTTTCGATTGGAAATACTGTTCGAACGCGTCGCTGGCAGGCTGACCATTCCCCTGCTCTCCATTTCGCTGGGCAAGCACGCTAAAATCCGCGACATATGGCCACAAATCGGCCTTTATAAAACCGTAATAGGCAAGACGAGTTCCATAATCGTGGGTTAAAGCGATTATCCGTCCATCCCGGGGCAATTCTGCGCCCATCAATGTCCAACCCTTGGCTTCAGGTGCATAATCTGTGGCTACAATCCCATTCCTTGCCAACCAGGCTGATATTGCAATTGCAAGGATGGCGACCACGACAGTAAATCCTTGCCAGTAACGCGGTTGTTTAACAACTTTCTCTATCACCAGTGAAATAATCGCAGCGAGAGATAACCCCACAATTGGAATTAATGACAAACTGTAATAATCGTGGGTAGATATCTGAATAGGTACCATCAAGCCAAAGAGACCGTAGCCAAGCCAAAACCCCAACGCCAATGCCCTGCCCGTTCCAGATATGAGCGTAAGGCCTGCCAGGCTGAAGAAAATGGTGGAAATTCCGACAAGACTACCGGCCATGCCAAGCCATGCAAAATAAAAACGGGGTTGTAACAACATATTCGTATATGACAGCACCCAGAAATCAATAAATCCAGCTGAATTTGTGCCAATCCCAATCATATAGTAGGCGGCCGGAATCACGATCGCGATCCCAGCCATGCTCCAGATTTGCCTGTTCCTTACCACCTTTCGCAATCCAATCGTGATTAAGACCACGGCGACAAGCGCAGGGGCAAGCATGACTGCCGCAAATACCTTAACCAAGACAGCCATGCCTACCAGAAGCCCAGTCAGCAGCGACCATTTCCATGTTCGGTCTTCAGACCAACGAAAGAGAGCGTAAAGCGCCAGGAGCATCCACATAACCATAAACGAATTAGGTTGGAAGGCACGACTGGCAAAAACACCTAAAGGAACAAACAGGTAAAAAGCCAACGCAGCCAATCCACCCCCAACCGAGGTCATGCGTTTTGCCAACCCATAAAGCGCCAGCCCACCAATGATCCAAAACATCGAACTATAGATGCGCGCAATCCAAAGCTGTTCACTGCCAACCACATAATAGGTCAGCGCCACAATACGCTCCAAAATGGGTGGCTCGTAAACATCTTGGGCTTTCCAAAGACTGATCGCCAATTGTTTTTGAGCCGGGTCAATGTTTGGCAGCATTTGGTAATACATGCCGCGGGCCACAATAGCGCTATACAGCTGACGGTCTGCATGAAAGTCAAGGGGTGGATTCGTCAAATTTAGAAGGCGCAAGCCCAATCCCGCGATTAACATTGCAACAAGGACGACTACGGTCCAATTAATAAAATGCGGTATTCGTTTGATCACTCTAGGGTTCACTCCTAACCGATACCTGCCGAAATAAATTCACTTTGGGAAAGATGGTAAGTATATCATCCGGTAATAAATCACCCTCCAACAAAACAATCATAAGTCTTTTCCTCGCATCCAGTTGCTCCTCTTCATTTAGGGAGTCCTGAAATAGTAATTACAGTCCAATCTTGAAAGTACGGGGATAAATCTAGAACCCTGTCGGAACGAATCATGACAACATGTGCCTCCCAGGAATCACAATTCTCATAACAAAATGTTTTATATTCCTTATCAAGGATGCCGGGATCAAGGGGTTTTAAATGGCCCGTATAGTGCCAGATCATTCCGGATGGGTGAACAATATTTACCGTATATTCAATCGGAAGAAGCAATGCCAGCATGATGATTTATCCGAACAGAGATTTGTATGCTATTTTGGGAAAAACATTCAACCTGCCCCCTACTGTTGCATCCAACACTTTGCGTCCTGCCGCTTCATAGGCAGTTTTTGCCATTTGGTAAGCCCGTTCCGAGCCTTCCAGGTCAGGAAGCTGCCATTTAAACCCTTTTCCGAAATAATTGGGTGAAAAGTGATTGGGGTCATCACCATTCGAGACCACAGCCATGTTTGCGGGTCCCTGAGTGACAAAATTATGGTCAACACCCACCAGGATGACTTCCTCAAAGCCCATATAATAGGCCAATTGCAGAGCAACATAGGTGACAGTGAACCCCTCAAACAAACGCCCGGAGGCATCCCAGGAGAAATTATCCAAGCCGGTATAATCCGTATCAAGGAAAATCGTTTGAGGGTCATTTCTTAGCCATTGGCGCGCCCGCCACGTGATGAACTTGGGTATCTGCAGTGGTTTCATCTCATCAGCGCATTGTTCCAGGACCAGGTCGTTAACCGAGACCAGGTAGGTTGTCTTGAAGCCGAGTTCGGGAAACAGCAGATAAATGCGGTTCAGACCGAAGGTTATTTCGCCCTTCAGCAGTGACAGGTCGGTCTGACGAAGGGAAGGGCCATTTCCAATGATAAAACAGCGTTGGCCCTTATGGATGTCGCGATATTTATGCAGGGCACGAAGGCTTTCAGCCCAGCGCGGGTCGAGATTGCGCGCCACCAAGTGTCGCCCACGGTTGTGCCAGGCCCAATAAACATTCGAACCGAGATGCCAGAATGAAGAGGGGATGATTCGCTTAAAAGTTCGTTTCATTCGGTGCTCAACCTGGCTGTCGCACCGCCGTCAACGATCATGGCCTGACCGGTCATGAACGATGACTGGGTGTCATCGGCAAGGAAATAGATGGCGTGGGCGATCTCTGCAGGTTGCCCAACGCGCCCATTGACGGTCTTGCGAGCCAGGTTATCCAGTCGGGCGTATATGTCAGTCCCAGAGACATGACCCCGGTTCAGACCGGCGCGCAGCATGGGAGTATCCACGGCACCGGGCAGGATGGCGTTGACGCGGATATTATCCTTAGCGAATTCGATTGCTATGGCGCGCGTCAAAGCCAACAGACCACCCTTGCTGGCGGCATATGCAGCGATATTCTCAGAGGTCTGTACCGCATGCACAGAGGAGACATTTACAATTGCTCCCCCGCCGGCAGCCTTGAAGAGCGGGTAAGTCAGTTTGGCGAGCAGGAAAGCGGGACGCAGATTGTTCGAGATGACCATGTCCCATTCTTCAACCGTGGTATCGATCAACGGCTTTGCGACCTGGACAGCTGCGTTATTGACCAATGCGTCCAATTCGGGTGAAAAAGCCTGCACTTGATGGAAAATGGATTCCATTAATTCAGGCTTGGAAATTTCGGTTTGAATAAAAAGGCCATTTTCTGGAAAACCCTTGCCGAAAAGGAGGCGGTCCACACCAATCACACGCCAGCCATTGTTAGCAAAGAGATGAACTGTGGCACGCCCTATTCCCCCCGCAGCTCCGGTGATCAAAACACTTTTAGATTTTGGCATATTATTCCTGTCCCATGCCCTGGAAGGGGATCCCAAGACCTTCGATCAGATTCTTGATCGTGTTCAAATGCACCCGTTCCCAGGCTGCAGGACTGGAATTGGCATTATGAGGCGCCAGGAGGACGTTATCCATTTGTTTGAGGGGGCTCGTGGCTGGCAAGGGTTCGGTTTCGAACACATCCAAAGCCGCGCCAGCAATGGAACCAGCCTTGAGCGCCGAAACCAGCGCGGGCTCATCTACAATTGGACCACGGGCAGTATTAATGAGAACCGCATTAGGGTGCATCAAGCTTAAAGTGCGGGCGTTGATAAGGTGTTGACTGGTTGGGTTAAGCGTGCAATTCAAGGAAACAAAGTCGGAGCGGGACAGCAAATCGTCCAAGGAGGTCATCTTAATCCCGGTTTCGGCGATGAAAACGTGGTCTATATCGACGATGTCGTTGCCCAGGAGGTTCATCCCAAAAGCGTGCGCCCTGCGAATGACAGTTTTTCCGATCGTGCCCACACCCACGACACCCAGGGTGCACTCGTGCAGCGCTCTGCCTGGATTTTTCTTCCACTCGCCGGCTTTCATTGCCGTGTCCATCCAGGGTTGCTGGCGGGCGAAGGCCAAAATATAACCCATCACCGTATCGGTGACCGGCAGGGTAAACGCATTGGGCGTTCGGTATAGTTTCACCCCCAACCGCTCGCAGGCTGCGGAGTCGATCGAGTCTACGCCTGTGCCCCACTTGGAGATGACTTTTAATCGCGGCGCACAGGCATCCAACACCCTGGCAGTGAAATAATCGTCGCCGCACAGTGCGCCATCGAATTGACCGGCATATTTCAGCAGGTCGCTTTCCGACAGGCGCTCCTGAACTCTGGCGATGATCACATCCAAACCATGGCGTTCCAGTACGAGGCGAAACCGGTCGATTGAAAGCAGCATGTTGGGGGAAGAGAAAAGGATTGTGGGCATAATTGCCTTTATTTTATCCTATAGACACTTACAAAATCATCTTGATATGGGGGGATTTGATTCAATACTCTCTACACTTTCTCAGATCAGGACACGAGATATTAATCCCCAGTGGTTCCTTGAATTATTAAACTCCACTAAAGTTGGTGCAGAATGATTATAAGAGAGCCGCCATTATGGTCAAAACGCATGATGGTTGCTTTATACCATAGTTATCGAAACACATATTGATATAATGTGCATGTCTCATCAGCATTATTAAGAAATTTTATTGTAGAGCGAATGCTTATCTCCCTTCCTGTCTTGACGTTCATGGTCGTCTTCCTTGTTTTAGCAGGATATAACGGAAGGCGAACAGAGATCCCTTCAGCTTGGCGGCACTCTTTCCTGCTGACAACCGTCACCCTGGGCGGGTATGTGGTTATCTATTCAGAGGTTCTCAGCCTCTTTCATGCGCTTGCGCTTCCCTGGATTGCCACTTGTTGGGGAATCGCGCTTGCCATCACCCTGTTGTTTGGATTGCGACAAGGTTTTTTGAAAAAAGGTGGTGAATTATTATGGCTGCAATTTCGCACTTTTCATTTCGTTGACATTGGCGTGGTCCTCTTCTTGGGCGCGATCCTGCTGGTTCTCTTCGTCGTGGCAGTCAAATCGCCTCCAAATAACACCGATTCGCTGCTATACCATATGAGCCGGGTAATGCACTGGGCACAGGATCAGAGCCTCCGCCACTATCCAACAGCTTACGATGCCCAGTTAATAGACCCGATTTTCGCAGAACTCAGTATTCTCAATTTCCGGTCCTTGTGGGGGAACGACCTGGTGGCTGGTCTGGTCCAATGGTTCTGCATGGTTGGTGCGCTGATCGCAGTTGCTGGCGTCGCGAAGATACTTGGAGCAAACCGCCGGGGTCAGTGGGCGGCGGTTGCCTTCGCAGCCAGTGTCCCCATGGGTATATTGCAAGCGACCAGTACCCAGAACGATTACGTGGTAGCCTTCTTTCTGATCTCTGCGATCTACTTCGTCGCCCTGGCCGGAAAGCGTGAACTCTTTATTGACGAGGCCATGGGGTTGGGCGCAGCAATGGGGCTGGGAATTCTCACAAAGGGAACCGCATATCCCATTTTTCTACCCGTAGTTGTGTGGTTCGCGTTTATACAGCTCCGGAAATTCAAGTTCCGGCCGGTCATTATTCAAAGCATGTTAATCGCATTTATGGTTCTGGTCCTTAACGTCGGGTTCTGGACGCGCAACATCATTACCTTTGGCGGTCCACTCGGGCCAAGCGGCTGGTTTTCAGGTAAGGTCGCTGAAAACTTCAGTCCCGGGGTTTTTATTTCATCCCTTACGGGAAACGTCCTGATGAATTTCGCCACCCCAATCGACTCGTTCAATGCTTCCATTACCAGTTGGTATATAAACACCTTTTCCCGCCTGGATCCCAACGCGGGCTCGTTCGAACTCATTTGGGCTTGGAATCAAGAGGATCTTGCAGGGAGCCCGCTGCAGGCTTTGCTCGTCCCGGTTACGCTGGCATTACTGCTTATCTTCCGGAAGAGATTAGTAGAGTCAGCTCTCAAGTGGTATATCTGCGTGGCCCTCGGGACATTTTTGGTATTGATGTTGGTTTTAAAATTTAACCAGTATGAGATGCGCCTTCATCTGCCGTTCTGGATTGCCTTTGCACCCCTTTTCGGTGTGGCGTTGACATTTATCAATATGGATAAACTAGCTGAGGTGCTTACGCTCGGGTTGGTTCTAACCACGTTACCTTATGTAATCTTCAACCGCACCCGCCCGCTGATTGCGATGCGTCCCGCCCAGGAGCCCTACACCATCCCATGCTATCTGGGCTGCACCAGCGGGACGATTTTAAACGAACCCCCAAAAACTATCCTCTTTGCCAACTGGATCCAATACCGTGAGCCGTATTCCGCCGCCACAGACCTGGTACTGGCTTCAGGTTGTCAAAGCGTGGGTCTGCGCTTGGACTCTCATGACATCGAATATGTTTTTTGGTGGCTTCTTAATGCCCCACAAAGTGGAATCCGCATCGAATCGATCGATACATCCCCTATCTTTCAGCACTATGCTGACCCGAACTTTAAACCTTGCGCAATTATCTGCACCATTTGCGGCGACAAGTCTCGCCTGCATAACCTCGATCTAAGTGGAGATTTTAATTCCGTACGGGTTTATACGGGCGACAATTACGATCCGCTGCCGAACAAGTAAAGCGTCTCGATAAGTGCTCAAACTAACTTAATTACAGATAGAGACTATTTTTCAGTGGTTGCCCCCATGAATTATTATTAATTATCCTCTGCGAAGAAAAAACTATTTCACGCGCTGTTTCATCAAGAAATCGACAATGTCAAAATCGAATTCTTCGTCTATATCCCACGCTTCGGCCGCATCCATTTCAAACATCAGAGGTCTTTCACCGAGCCGGTTGTGCCGTCTAGCCAGGTTTTGACGGGTAAAAATATACATACACGAGTTCTCTTCATAAACCGGCGGCAGGTCCTGGGTTTGGATAAGGACGTTCGGGTCGTGGTTTAAAGCCTGACCATTCCGATCATATAAGCGTTTTTGCAAACGTGTCACAGACAAGAGCGAATCGTGCTTTGGAAAATCCGCAAGGAAAGTTTGGATGGCTTTCGAGATTGTCTCGGGGCGCAGCAGCGGGTTGGTACTGTGAGTCTGGAGGTAAAAATCCGCCGCCACCTGGGATGTATCATAAATCAAAATCTCGTTCATCGAAATCGTGTCGGCGCGTAAATGCCCGGGGCGGTCAATAACCAGTACCTTGGGGAAATCCCGTCGCAGCCCTGCGATGACCGGCTGGGAATCGGTGTCCACAAGAATTGTGTCAATCTCGGGTACAGCCTGCAACGTCTCAATAATGTGCTGAAATAAAGGCTTTCCTTCCAGCAGACGATAGTTCTTGCCGGGCACGCGTTGGCTGTGGTGGCGCATGGGGACGAGAGCGACGATTTTAGTCATGACTCACTTATTATACTGAATCGGATCCACCGCGCGCGGTTGAGGTTTTTGGGGTGCTTCCATCCCGTGCGGATAATAAAACGTTTGCCGCAACTGCCAGTTCCATTCCAGCGACCGGCGGTACCCCTGGTAGGTGCCCCAAAATTGTGCAGCTCGAAACCAGAATATGCCGGGTGCGCTGGGCCAGAATACCCGTTGGCGGGCAGCATGCCATAGGTCACTGGTAATGTTGGCCGAGGTCATGCGGATAAAATCGTAAAGGCTGAAATGCGCTTCCGGGTAAATACACTTGAAAGCCATGGCCTCCCTCCGGTAACGGTTCAGTACGCTGCGGGGTGTTTCGCTGTGAACATGAATGACCTCGGCTTCGGCTACATAGGTAATGGCGTGATCCTGCTCGAACGCCCACTTGGCCCAGTCCAGGTCTTCCAGCCCAGTCAGAGTCTCGTCATACGGATGAATCTTCCAGACCGACCTGCGAAGCGCAGAGTTGGCATTGTTGCAGAATGGATGGGTTTGGCGCGGAGCCGATTCTTGCTGATACCACCGGGAAAAAATCTGCTGCTCTGAAAACTTCGAGTTTTTATCACCGCGCTGCTTGCCATAAGTAAGAGCTACCTGTGGATCAGCGAACGGTCCGAGCAAGCGTTCCAACCAGTCGGGGTAGACCGGGTAAACGTGGGCGCTGGCAACAGCAACCAGGTCGCAGGTGGCTGCCTCCAGACCCAGGTTCAATGAACGGCCGAATGTAAATTCCTCAGGCGAGATATGCACGACGGTGGCTCCATACTGGGCTGCAATGGCTGCCGTGGCGTCAGTCGAACCGGAGTCCACCAGGATGACCTCCACATCCGGGACGGTTTGGCGGCGAATCCCTTCCAGCAGTTGCCCAACGTGGCATTCTTCGTTAAAAGCGCGGACAACCAGCGAACATTGCATGAGTTAATCTTTCTGCATGAATTCGTCATCCAACTCGAACTGTTTCCCTTCGAACAAACCACCCAGGATAGCTCTTGTAGTGGCTGATTTTTCGGCAGATAACTTACTCCAGATGAACGGTCTAAAAAACACAAATCCGGGTATGCCGGCCGGTTCAAGGTAGTCGTTAAAAGGCAGGGAAACGCGGAAAACATGATAATAAAGGAAGCGACGTGCCTGCCGGCGATGTTCCGGGGGGGCTTCAAATTTATCTGCAGCCAAAAATTGCTCACATTGCGCGAGGTAGGCAGCCTGGGAGGAAGGAAAAAATACCGTAGGATATCCTGTATAACGAGACAATCCGGCAGCCAGCACTGGAACACCCAGAATCGACGCTTCCAAACCAATGGTGGAATTGTAGACCATGACAAATTTCGATCGCATGATCAATTCGTATGAACTGATATATTCGTCCGGACCGACAAACATCATGTTCGGCAGCCGGTCTGCTGACTTTTCCCGCACCCACATTGCTACACTTTCCATGGAGGTTTTTCCCGGTCTGGATTCGTCTGGGTGAGCACGAATGATGAAAAAAGTCTCCGGGTGGTTGCGGGCAATCTCGAGCACATGGTTCAACCAGGCGAACATATCTTTAAAAATGACGTTCGAATGCGGCTGGCTGGTGTCAAAGATCACATTGGTGAATACCGGGACTACCTGCTTATAACATTCCAGGCGTTTAAGCAAAGAGGTTTTCAAGCCCTGCATCGCCGGCCAGAATTGAATGCCTGCCATGCTGAATTTCCCTTTGAAACGGTTTTCGAGGTAAGCATCCATGCGTACCATTTGATCCGGTCCCAGGTCGTACTCTTCCGGGATTTCAATCGGATAAATCGTGGCTTCCCCATCTGTGAAATATCCCGTCATGGGGTGCAACCCCACCTCGTGGGTGATGACTCTGATCTTACGCTGGAGGGCAACCCATCTGATTGTGGCCTCGGGAAAGAATTGTCCATTGAATACGACTACAAGTTGGGGATCAGTACGCTGCACCAAAACGTAAAACTGGCGAGCCATACTCCATGCAGAAAGAATGAATTCGCGGTAGAGATAACGGGTTGATTCGTTATCGATCAGATTATGCCGGCGCAGGAACCAGCGGACGGCAGGCAATGCCAGCTGACCGAGAGGGATCGTTTTTGCAGGCAGCAACCAATCCGCGGGCATGGGCAGCTCATATTGGTAGAGATCTTCCAGTTTTAATTCCGCCAGTGCAAGGGACTGATCAGGAGAAGGATCATACCTAAAATATTGAGTTTGTGTGCCTGAATAAAGAATATGCGAGCGTTTGATACAAACCCGACAGGGCAGCGCCTTATGTGGATCCGCATGGTCGGTTCCCAGCACGCAGCGACTCATTCCTGCCTGGCAGACAAAATGGATCACCGGGACTCCAAATGCACGAGCCATCCAGGAGGAGATCAACGAATAGGCTGCATTTAAACTGATGAACGATATGCGCGTCGAAGCGTTGAAAAAGATGACCGGTTTCTGAGCGGTTGTTGTCGGGATACGGCCCACGCGCCAATTCGTCCAGCGGATCCACAGGTCGCTGCGAGTCCGCCGGGCCTCTCGCAGGGCAACCCGTACCAGGTTACGCGGAGAGAATCTGGACAATATCATTCCCCCGAAACCAAACGTCTTAATTTCTTCAGGGAAGGAAGTTCACTTTTATAGACCTTCTTAATACCGTCCCCCAGGGAAGCCTCGCTCACCCTGATATATTTGACCAACCGTTCGAAACCACCCGGTTCCACCGAGGCGGCTTGATCGGAGCCCCACATGGCCCGGTCGAGGGTCAGGTGACGTTCAATCATGCAGGCGCCCAAAGCTACCGCCACTTGCGGAGGAACGAGACCGACCTCATGACCGGAATAGCCAACCGGGCACGGGAACTCCTCCCTGAGAGTCTGTATCATGCGCATGTTGAGTTCTTCCGGCTCACAAGGGTAGGTGCTGGTGCAATGGGTGATGACCAGGCTCTCGGTCCCGATTATTTTGACTGCATTCCGAATTTCCTCCATTGTGGACATACCCGTGGAGATCACCATCGGGTGTCCTGTCTTACGGGTATGGCGGAGTAAATTATGATCGGTGATGGAGGCAGAGGGGATCTTATAGACCGGGGGGTCGAAACTCTCCATAAAGTCGACCGCCTTTTCGTCCCAGACTGAAGCGAACCAGGCGACCCCTTTATGTTTACAATAACGGTCGATCTCACGGTATTCCTTTTCGCCGAACTCGACCTTATAACGGTAATCGAGGTATGAAATATAGCCCCAGGGGGTTTCACGCATCTGCTTCTGTTGTTCGGGCGGTGTGGAGAGTTCGGGGGTGCGTTTCTGGAACTTGACCGCATCCACGCCGGTATGAACCGCCGCATCGATCATCCGCTTGGCAACGTCCAGGTCACCATTATGGTTGATACCAATTTCTGCCACAATAAATACAGGGTGCCCATCGCCTACCAATCTGTTCCCAATTTTTATTTCGCGTTTCATGTCTTTTTCCTATTTCAGCTTTTTGTAAAGATCGCCTGTTCCACGATCCCACAGATCACATGCCAGATAAAGATTTGGCATTCCTGGATGCGCGGGGTGTCGGCGGAAGAGACAGCCAGGCAATAATCACATTTGGGTGCCATGGTTTCCCGTCCTTTTTCCCCTGTAAATCCCATGGTAATCATGCTGTTTGCCCGGGCTGCATCCATCGCTTTCAAGACATCCGGGGAGGTCCCGCTGGTGCTGATGCCCACCAGGATATCCCCCGAGCGGGCGAGGGCTTCAACCTGGCGGGAAAAAATATTCTCAAATGCTGAGTCATTTCCAATTGCAGTCAATACCGATGTATCGGTAGAAAGAGCAATGGCTGGCAAGGCGCGCCGGTTCAAGCGGAAGCGATTGATGAACTCTCCGGCTACATGCTGCGCGTCCGCTGCACTGCCCCCGTTTCCACACAACAGGATCTTTTTCCCCTGTTGAAAGCACGTGACCATGGTCATCGCCATGGTGTTGATTAATTCTGCCGACTGCTGGATGGTCTGCTCCAGGATTTGCTGGTGCAGCTTTAATTCAGATTTAATGGTCGCCGGGATCATGGAGTTCTCCAATTTTACCAACTGCTGCGTCCGCCATCGATGACCAGGTTTGTTCCGGTCATGTACGAGGAGGCGTCCGAGCACAGGAAAAGGATGGCAGCCTGGTATTCGTCCATCTTTGCCATGCGTCCCAGGGGAATAAGATTGGCAAGCCGCTGGACGAATTCATCCGGCTGGTTGTTGTACACACCGCCCGGCGAAATGGCATTGACGCGAATCCCCGCTTCGGCCCAATAAGTAGCCAGGTAACGAGTGAGCCCAACCAAGCCGGTTTTCACAACCGAATACGTAACCGGCTTGACCGGCTGCTGGTCATTGGGGAGCCCGGCCTTCCGATAAAGGCGCTGGTCGGGTGCAATCACCGCCAGGTCTGAAGCCACATTCACAATTACGCCGCTTTTCCGCCTCGCCATTTCGCCCCCGATGATCTGTGAACAAAGGAATGAACCGGTCAATCCCACCGACAGGTCGCTCTCCCATTGTTTCAAAGGAAAGTTTTCGAGTCGGGAAAATTCCACCTCGGCAGTCTTTTCCATCTTGGGATTATTGGCAGCATTATTAATGAGAATGTCCACCCGACCAAATCGTTCCAGGATTTCAGCCAGGAGCGATTTAATACTTTTAGGCTGGGTGATGTCTGCCTTAATGGCGCACGCAGAATCGCCAAAGCGATCCTTCCATAGGCGGCTTTGCGTATCCACGCCTTCCACCCGGATATCGGCCAAGATGGGGATACCCCCCCCATTGGCTATCGCCTCGGCATGCTGCTGCCCCAGCAATCCCGTCCCGCCGGTAATGACCGCCACGCGCCCGGTAAGATCGAATAAATTCTTCTTTATACTACTCATGCATTCACCTCGTCAACTTAACCACTTTCCCATCAGCCAGGGATTCTTTGGCAGCAAGTGCCATCCGTAGGCTTTGCGCACCGGCGCGCAGGTCAACCAGTGGCATCACCTTGCCCTGCACGCTATCCAGGAAGCCTGTTAATTCATCCAGGAAAAGCTGGTTGCGCTGGAAATTTTCATATGAGCTGGACTCGACCTGCCTGCCTTGTCCATCAATAACACTCACTTTAAGCTCCTTGAGGTCCATTCGAATTTTCCCGGCCTCGCCGAAAACTTCGCAGAACCGGCTTTGAGGTCTCTGTAGGTAATCCTGATGCAGCGTGACCGGAACCGGACGGCCATCCAGAAAACATTCCATCAAGGTATCTGCAGTATCTTCCACGTCGATCTCCAGGTTGCTCATGTGACCGCCCAGTGTATAAATACTGCGCGGCAGGCCGAACAGCCAGTAGAGATAATCGAATTCATGGATTTGGGATAGGATGACGCCTCCCCCCAAATCGCGGCGGGCAGCGTATATTTGACGGTAATCTTCGTATGTATGCCAGCCGGGCATGTATTCGCCGACCTCTGCCCGCACAGAAAGGATCCGGCCTACTTTCTTTTCCAGGACAAGCTCGTGGAGTCGCTTAATGCAGGGGTGGAAACGCATCTGGTACCCGACCACGGCTTTCAAGTGGCGGCTCTCCACCAGGTCAATTAATTCATCCACCCGGTTGAAATCGTTCGAAAGCGGTTTTTCGATGAAGAGGTGGCAGCCCGCCTGCGCGGCCTGGATCGCCACCGGAACATGCAGGCTGGACGGGTTACAAACAAAGACGATCTCCGGTTTTTGAGCCAGGGCTTGCTCCAGGTCAGGGTAGATCGGGAGGTTGTACTTCTCCAGGAGGCTGGAACCCGGCTCGATCTGCAGTTGATCGGTAAGGACGGGCGGATTGGGGCGGGGATCCTGCCCGATAATTTCCGCCTCTTTTCCCAGCAGCGCCCGGAGATTTCTGAGATGGCGCTGCCCGATCCCACCGAGACCTATGATTAATACCTTCATGCGCGCTCCTTAAGAAATTCTACAAAGTTCTTTTGGACAAAATCGCGGTTCTGCCCGGCCCAAATCACTTCATTGCCGGGGTTTTCACGCGCCACCTGGAGGATAAAATCCCCTGAATACCCGATTGATTTCAGACTTGCTGCGAGGGTTGGGAAATCCGCATCGCCCTTCCCAATGGGAACAGTGTTTCCATCAAGCAGGCGGTCCTTGATGTGCACGCTGCCGATCCTTTTCCCGTAGGCACTGAACTCATCCTGAACTTTGAAACCCAGAGAGGAACTGTTTCCTGAATCGTAATTGACCTTGAGCATTGGGTGCGGAAGCCTGGCAAGCAATTCTGCAAACCTTTTTGGAGGCAGTGAAGATTCAAGGTGGATTTCTATGCCGGTATCTGCCGCTACCGGAAGGAGACCGCTCAATGTTGCACAGACTCCTTCAAACTCCTCATCTGTATCGATCCGGGAAGCGTCAACGAATGGGATTACGATGCGGTTCATGCCCAGCAGTTTACAGCGCTCCATCAGCCATTTGAGGGTTGCCAGGCGTTCGGTCAATTCCACCGGATTTGCCCGTACAAGCGGTTTGTCCATGAAATAATCAGCACACAAAGACAGCACCTGAACCCCGTGCTGTTTGGACAGCAATTTCATTTGCTCGACGCCGGCGTCGGTTGCAAGCGGATTAACATCAGCCCCGTATATGTCATAAATCCATTCGATGCAATCCAGGCTGGCCTGTGCAGCCAGAAGGTACTCGTCAGCCCAGTGCTCGCGCGGAAAACTCTGGAATCTACCAGCCTCGGGTGGGAAAAGGCGCCCTTCCATGATCCCAATGCGTGTCATGCGATCCTCCGAAAAACCACTTATTTATTTTTTCCGTTGCTGTCTACACGCCGAAGTTTTTTCATGATCGGCACTTCTCTTTCGATCACCCGCTTGACGCCATCGCCCATTGCCGTTTCGACCAGGCGGATATCGCGGACCAGGCGCATGAAGCCTTGTGACTCGACCGAGGCAGCCTGGTCGGAGCCCCACATGGACCGGTCTAGGGTGATATGACGTTCCACCACGCAGGCACCCAGTGCTACAGAAGCGATGGTCGTTGATAGACCTGTTTCGTGCCCGGAATAGCCCACCGGTATGCCATAGCGCTGCTTAAACACCGGGATCACACGTAAATTCAGCTCTTCGTAAAAAGCAGGGTAGGTACTGGTGGTATGCAGAATTACCAAATCTTTCTTCCCCAACAGGTCAACCGCGTGATCGATCTGCTCAAGAGAGCTCATCCCGGTGGACATGAGGATCGGGCGGCCCACTGAGCGCGTGTGGCGCAGGAGATTGTCGTCTGTGAGCGAGGCGGAGGCGATTTTAAAACAAGGCACTCTAAACTGGGCGATGAAGTCCACGGAGGCTTCATCCCAACACGAAGCAAACCAGGCTATTTTTATTTCCTTGCAATAGCGATCGATCTCCCGGTATTCATCCAGGCCGAATTCCAGTCCATATTTGAGGTCGCCGTTGGTCGTTCCAAAAGGACTCTCGCGCGGGCGGGCAAGTTCCTCTGCCGGGTAAACCACTTCGATAGTGCGTTTCTGGAACTTGACCGCATCACATCCCGCAGCCGCGGCAACATCGATCAGTTTCCGGGTTGTCTCGATATCACCATTGTGGTTAATGCCTATCTCAGCGATTACATAACAGGGATGCCCGTCCCCTATCGATCTACTACCAATCTTAATTTCTACCATTTTTCGACCTCCAGGACCTTATTGGATTGTTTATTTTTTTGGAGACACAATTGTAATTCAGACGCGGGCTTCAGCCAGGAGCAGGTCGCACAATTCACGAACAGCGGCATGCCCACCTGGCTTGCTCAGTACATAATCCGCCTTGCTAGCAACTTCCGGCAACGCATCTGCCACCGCCACTGCCCAACATACCAGAGGGAAGCAGGGAAGGTCGTTGACGTCGTTGCCAAGATAAACCACCTGGGCCGGGTCGAGATTGCGATCAGCCAGTACCTTGCGGAGGGCGGTTTGCTTGTCATTTTCACCTTGGATGCAGGCGATGTCCATCTTCCGGCAGCGCGCTGCCACTACGGGATTGGTCTCCCTGGATATTACCAGAGTCTCCACCCCGGCCTCTCGCAACATGTTGATACCGAGACTGTCGCTGCGATTGGCAGCCACCATCTCGCGCCCGCTTTCATCCACCCAAACCCGGTTATCAGTGATGACACCATCGAAGTCAAGGATGAGCAATTTAACCTTTGCAGGCATTGACCGGGGTGGCTGTCCAGGCCATACCATCTTCGGCGCATTCCTCAAGATCGACTGCTCCGACCGTCTCCAGTCAGCGGGGGTATCCAGGTCGGCATCATACACCGGGTCAAAAAGGATGGGCAGGATGGTCCTGCCTGACATCGACTTCAGGTCCAGGATAGTCGCCGGGCGCACGGTGTCGATCAAGCCGGTGTGAGCATACGCAGTTGGCAAAACCTGGCGTGGCGAGTTGTATGGTTCATCCACGCCGAGGGCTGGGACCAGGGGCCGGATCGGCTTTTCCAGGTCATCCATCAGCCACATCTTGAAAGGGTTCTGGCGCGCCGGCGTGAGGCCTCTTACCGAATCTGCCTCGGGGTGTGCCAGCAGCAGTCGGACAGATTCATCCACCAGGCCGGGTGGGCGGATGGGAGTGGTGGGACGAAGGTGTGCGACGATTTCAGGATGATAGCCCTGGTTATCAGCCAACCAGGCGAGAGCGTGTTGGAATACAGGCAGGTCGAGGGTTTGGTCTCCGGCCAATTCGGCCGGACGCAGGAAGGGGGTCTCGGCTCCGTTGTCACGGGCGATTTCGGCGATCTCTTCGTCATCAGTCGATACGATCACGCGCGTCACCGTCCCGGCCTGCAAACCAGCGGCGATGCTGTAAGCGATCAAAGGATGGCCGGCGAACACGCGGATGTTCTTGCGCGGGATGCCTTTCGATCCGCCGCGGGCGGGGATGATGGCGAGCACTTCAGGTTTGGTCATTTCTTCTCCTTGGGCCAGACCATATCCAGGTCACCCCTTGAGACCAGCCATTCACCACGTTCCCAGTCTGCCAGGGTGTCCAGGTCCACCTCGAAATGAAAATCTATGATGAGCGGCAGGATGACACGACCGGTCATGGAGCCGCTCATAATCGCGGCTGGACGGATGGCATTCACGTGCCCGGTTTGGAGGTAAACAGGTGGGAGAAACTGGCGGGGGGTATTATAAGGCTCCGCTATTCCGGGCACAACTAGGAGAGGTACCATGCGACCGCTTTTTTCGTCTATCCGCCACATTTTGTGGGGATTCTGACCGGGTTCCACCACCCCGCGCACGCAATCTGCCTCAGCATGGTCCAATAATAAGCGGACGCCTTTGTCCAGGCAGCCTTTTGGGCGGACCGGGCTGGTGGGATGCAAGTGGATGACAAGTTCGGGGTGATAATTTTCGTGCTCAGCCAGCCAGGTGAGTGCATGCTTAAAAACAGGCAGGTCCATTGTGCGGTCAGCGGCCAATTCAGCAGGTCGCAGGAAGGGTGTCTCAGCGCCACAACCCCGGGCTACCTCAGCGATCTCCGCATCGTCAGTGGAAACCAGCACGCGCGTGATGGTTTCGGCCTGCAAAGCTGCTGCGATGCTGAAGGCGATCAGGGGATACCCGGCAAATAGGCGGATATTTTTTCGTGGGATGCCCTTGGAGCCACCCCGCGCCGGAATGATTGCCAGGACTTCAGGCATTGTCATTGACCACCTGGCATTAAGGAAATACACCTCTCGGTGATTTCCGGCCTTACAATTTCAGGGGGGTGTCGAGCCAGGCGCTGGTTATACCCCGTCCGTTGTACACAACTACCTGTGGCAAAAGGGTATTCAACCCGGATGAATTTATAACGCTCTTTACTACTGGTAACCGGGTTCTGGAGGAAAAAGTCTACTAATTCACGATCTTGTTCTGGTGATATGGTAACCCCGCCAGCTTCTGTATGTCGGAAGCATTTGCGACTAGCCAGATCACTAACCAGCGCCAGACATCGCATTAAAACCATAAAGACACCTTTATCCATTGTTTTATTTAATCACATCTGTAAGCTTTAAAGGGTCACATCCATACTGGAAGATCAGGTCAACTTTGTCGGGAATGTTGTTAATTTCCATTCCGTATAAATATTCACGACGAGCGGTCACTCCAAAAGATAAACTGTTTACATGGTTGGAGAGATCAGATGTAATTTCGATTATGAATTTTCTCCCAACGGCTTTGTCTACCTGAGGAAATGTCATTTCCAGCCAGGCATGATTGCTCGCAGTTTGATTGTTTACCTGATCTTTCATTAAAACTAGCCCACTCTCAGCGTCTTTCAGTGTGATCAAGGTTTCTCCTGACGGTTCTGATGATACCGGTGAGCTCCAAACCCGCAACGAACGAAGTGGTGTGCATTCAGCTTGAAAAGTTTGCTTTACGACTACATCTTGGACAACAGGTTGGGTGGAGTAGGCATTGGGAGCCCAATTTTTATATTGCGGTTGATAACACAATCCGGGGGAATAAAGGCTTGTGCCACATACAATATAATATGAAAGATATGCTCCAAGTATATAAATTGATAATGTAAGTAAAGTGCCACCCCCAATTGCAATTGGGGCAACCAAGTCTGACAACCGCGACATAATATTCCGCCCTGGGATCAATCCAAATAACAAAACAGGTAATATCGGGGTAAAGTGACGACCTTGCAAATTAACTATAGAAGTTGCTCCGATGGAATTAAAGGTTAAGTAAATCACCATGAACATACATATACAACCAAAAATCCCTGTGAGAATCAATAAGGCACGGACTCTGGCATTTATCGCCCGAGGCGCAGGGGAGAATAACCAGGCAATTACCAGAAGCAAACTGAACAATGGAAAAGTCACAGGGGGAACAAGGGTGGCACCATATCCATATACAGCGACCCATTCACGCAAATAAATTAGACCATGGGTGGCAAAATCATGGATAAGGGTTTCCCCAAACTCAAAGGGATGTGACAAAATATAAATCACCTGACCAGAAGCACTAATGTTAGGGGTTTTGAGGAAAAACGTTGAATATGCAACGATGTTCCACCATATTACAAATACTGAAAACAAGATAATAGTCGCTCCAGCTAGAATTGGAAAAATTTTCTTTGAATCGAACCTTTTCCAAACTAGTAGCAGCAACAAAGGTAGCAAGAAAGAACCATTTAGTTTTACCATCAGTAACAAAGCAGTAATGCTTATTGTGATCCAAAGTTGTTTCCAAGTCACAGGTTTTTCTTGAACTGTTAGCATCAGCACCCAAGCTATAAAGAGAAAACTAGCCCCGTTGGTATAAGCATCCGGTGAAATAGTAGAAGATTGGAGGACTGCCATTGGCGCTAATGCTAGTACAGTCAATAGCCACTTTCCAAATGGAATGATTCGAATAGCAAAAAAAGTCAAAAGGATGTACCCCAATAGATATAAGGCACGGCAAGCATAGAAGATCAACAAAACTGGTGCATCAAAAATTCTACCGAACATTCCAACTACTAATGCCTGCGGAAGGTAGGGAATTGGTAAATATGATGACTGGGTTTGATACGTAAGAAATCTCTGATCAATTCGTTCCCACATATAATTTGCAATAAAATTAGGATCAAATGGAGCAAAGAAATATTGATTTCGATAAGAAATGTCAAGAAATGCCGTTGGTAAATAGGGACCCTGTGAAAATCTCTGGTTGGGGATGAGATATCCACCCGATATTTCCCATATGCGAGCCAAGTGAGTAATTTCATCGAACCCTGCTTGAGGAGGAGTTAGGAGGCATAATACACTTCCAGACAACAGAGCGACAATCGCAAATACCCATTCGGGTTGTTTTAACCACAGGAAATGATGGCGCATGGGGATATACTACCTTTTTTTATACATAAATGTCTTCTATGAGAGGAATTAGATGGGGTTCCCATAATGCATTATCGATTTAATGATCCTTCAAAGTATCTTGGATCGAGAAGTATTCCAAATTGAGGCCTGCCCAATTATCGTGAACTTCATCTCTTCTCCTCCAGCAAGGATAGGATATATTTCCCCGTCCGTTTTCCAGCGCTGCCGTCGGTATATGTGCATTCGTCCTGGATGAATTTATGACGCTCTTTGGAATCTGCAGCCGGGTTCGAAAGATAAAAATCAACCAATTCGCGTACTTGTTCCTTTGTTTCTGCTACACGTCCTGCTCCAGACTCGCGGAAACGTTTGTGGGTGGGCCAGTCGCCAATTTCAGTAAGAGGCGGGGAATAAACGCCTTTTATGTTCCAACCGCCGGGTGTGTTAATGGTCATACTTACGATGGGCCGGTCATGGATGGCGGTTTCAACCACCATGGTGGAATACACGGTCAGGAACACATCCGACCAGTTCATCATGGAGGCCTTTTCGGGCATATCCTCACCGGAATAGTGGGCCAAACCAGCTCCCAGGGAAACTGGTTCCACCATATGGATATGCGGCATGCCCTTGATATATTCCGCTACGCGTTTTTTCTCACCTTCAAAGCGCGTGCCTTTTTTAAAATGGTTGGGATGGAACCGAATAAGCAATTGACAGGGATCCGATAACCGGTCATTATTGACCAGGTCAATCAGGGCAGCCATGTTGGGGAAATTGGGGTGAAGAGTCTCGAAACTACATGCATACGCCAGCAATTTGCGAGACGGGTCCAGCCCATGCTGGCGAAAGTATTCATCGCGCGGAATGAGCCACTCACGGCGGAAGTAACCATCATAGGAAGGGATACCCCCTATAAAAACATCATCAGGATCCCAATCCGACCCCAGGACAAGTTCTTCTTTTTGGATTTCCGACCAGCAGACGATATGCTTTACTGGCGAACCGATTAGATTATATGATGAAGGATTATCCCAGCCTACCAGGACAGCAGCAGTCTCGATGCCGCGCCGAGCTGCTTCACGAAGAATATAACGGTCCATACGCCATCCTGGAGTACGGGAAATAACCAGATCTGGTTTGTATTTCTTGAATATATCCTCATAGATATTCGGAGTATATTTTCGCTGAGCCATGACAACTAATCGGCGCAATGGGTGCGACCGGCGCATCATCCAGATGAGAACCCGCAGAAACGGCAGCGCGTAGCGCTGGCGGCTGGAATAATAACCAGCGGTGAGCAGGCGGTAGTTGCCATCCATTGCAGTAGTATTTATCCGTCTGGATCCACCCACCCAGCGTAACAAGTCAAGCCAGCGTTGAATGGGTGGATCGACCGTATTTAAATACGACTCACACGCATTAGCTCGAATCCCCTCAAAGGTCAGACCTGGTTGGGAATATAGTTTTGATACTGCAGGTAATGCCTCATCATCAGTAAAAATGACGACATCAACACCTGCTTTTAGCAGTGTTGCTGTAAGCTCGCTTTGCAGAAAATATATCAGCGACAACCCATGATCTGCAATAAGGAAAATTCGTTTTGTCATTTTACTTGAGCATAATACTCATACAATAAGTTGTAAAATCGTTGCACCAATAATTTTAAGAATGGAACCTTTGCCATTTGATGGAAGAGCCAAAAAAACATTCTTTTTGCCCGAGAAATTTGATTGTTGTTTGTGTCCGCTGACCTAGTCAAGCTATAATTTAAAACATCATCCAAACGATCACGCTGAATTTCTTCAACAGTGGTTTCGTCCACTTCATTTCCCATATGATAAACATACGGCTCCAACGTGGACAGTTGTAGGAGTCCAAGCTTATCCATTCGGACAGTAATTTGAGCATCATCATCCTTGTTGAGGCCGTGTTTGCTGGGTAGAGGGAGGATTTTCTCTAATTCGTGTTTGTAACCGAGGAATTGAAATGGTGATGATCCGATTACTGCCTTTACACCTGTTGCTTTATTGCAGACGACCTCCCAAGCATGGTTGGAATACCTAACCATTAAATCAGACTTGTTACCAACGCTACGTACATACTCTTCAGCAATCCAGGCATCTGCAATTTGTGTAGAAAATTCGAAATCTTGATGACTTCGCAACGCAAAATGTGCACAGCCTTGTCCTCTCAAACTGTCATAAAAGCATGGCTGGCTAGTTACCATCCCTATCTCGGGGAATTGCTTCAAGATTTTCAAACTGGATTCATACCAGCCCGGGCGGAAATATACGTCGCCATCTGAATAGCAGATAATTTCATTTGGCATGCCTCGCAAAGCCCAATTTAACACCCCTGCTTTGCCTAGATTTTGTCGCGATAAAGTTAACCAGTCAATCCAACCATCAGTTTGTAATTTATATAGGTCATCCTTAACTTCTCTACATGAACCATTGTCGAAAACGAGCAGATTAAACCCCTCAGGTGTATTCTTATGAATGCTAGCCAACTGGTATTTGAGAATTTTAAGTGAATCAACAAAATATCCGCTTTTTATGGGTATATAGACCAAAATCAAAATACCCAATTGTGATGGCTGGTAAGCTTGGGCACCCATCTTGGCAGGGTTTTGACCTTTTCTCATAACTTTTCCCTAAATTATTGAGCAGGGGTATATAAACATATGTTGTTTAAAGGAAAATTCATTTTTGCACAGTCCATCTTAGAATTATTGTGGTTATTCCAACCTAACCTTTTTTTTCTAAAGAAAGAATCTTACGGATATTTACATGTGAATTATCACTTTTTTATTTGCTATCTTTCCAACCTGTATGAATTCATTCATCGAATAGTAATTCTCCAACAATTGTTTTCAATCATTGTTCACTCTACAATATCAAAATAGAGGCGGAAAATTTGGTTGTAGATCCACATGAGGATGTTCCTAATTCCAGGGAGGTGTGACAAACGTTTCATCAGGGATAAATGCTTGGGCGCGATCCTGGGTGGGCTATCAGTTGCGGGAGGGCGATTACCCATGTGCCATATGAGCGGTGTTTCGGTTGTGAGGCGCAAATATCCCAGCTTGTCGACCGCTTCGTCCAGGCCGCGTTCCCCTCGCATTGGCTGGACAGAAGGGAGCGGAATGATTTTTTGAAGCATGTCCCGACGAGCCATAAATTGAAAATGACCGGCACCAATGAACGCGGTTTTTCCCTTGTAGGTTAACTTGTAATCGTATTCATTTTCCTTCTGGTAATCTTTACGCGCCTGTTCTTCATCAAACCCAATGCTTTTGGCATGTTCCCAGAAAGTCTCCCAGGGAATAAATTTGCCTTCTTCTAGAACGCCAGGGCCCGCCTTCCGCGCCCACTCAACGGTGGCATCTGAAAATTTGTTAGAAGCGCGGTAGGGCCGTGCCGTGACCATGCCAACATTTGGGAATGTATCGAACAAATCTAATGAAGCCTTTAACCATCCAATTCGGAAGGCCACATCTCCATCAGAAAATACGATATATTTTCCTTGCGCTGCGCCGAACATAAAATTCCAGGCACCTAATTTCCCGATATTGGTATCTGAAAGAACAAGATATTGGATTTTTCCTTGTTCGTAACCATCACGCAAGCAAGCACGTACTTCGGCACAGGAGTGGTTGTCAAAAACCATTAAATCATATGGATGCTGTTCCTCGCGGCTCGCATGAATACTATCCACCACGGTCTTTAGGACTTCCAGGCTTTTTTCGAAATATCCACTTATAAACGGGATGCAGTTGACTACAGCCACAGTAATTTCAGCTGGCTGTGCAACTTTCTCGATAAATCTTGCTGGATTTTGACCAACGCGCATTAGGTTATCTCCTGATGTTCATTGCCTGCGTGTTTCCCAAATGCTGGAAACAAAGGATCAACTCGCTGCTTGAGCAATTATCTTCGTAAAAGATGAAGAACCACTTTAAGTATTTGTGCCACTGCATCCGCTAGATGGGTCCCTGAAGCAACAAAAAGACTTTGGAATTGGGCTCCTAAATTCATCAATTAAACAGTCTTGATTTAATTCGCGTTAGCATAGATCGAAAACGAAAGTAATTTTTGTATACCAACGTGCGAGGTGTATAAAGCAGGAAACGCTTCAGTTTGACATTTCGCTCGGGAGTCACAAGAAAAGACTGCGGTACTCTTGTGGAAGGACGGGCAAGTAAATTCAGATAAAGGGGGATCTTTCTGGAGCGCGGTTGTCCATGCTTGACCAATTGGATTTTCCGGAAACCTGCTTTTTGAATGACCTGGTCCAAGCTGTGACTGCTGAAAGAAAATAAGTGTGCCACTTCAAAACTGAAATGGCCGTACAAGTTTGGCACCTCCAGGAACAGCCAGCCCTCCGGGGTAAGCCAGGTACGCTGTAATTCTGTAAGGGTTGCCACTGGGTCGGTCATATGTTCGAGTACATGGGACATGCTGATCAAGTCAAAACGTTCTTCCCTGTTCTCCTGCAAGGCAGCCAGTGAAGGATAAACCTTGAATCCTTTCTGAACGGCATGGTCTCGGAAGGCATTACCGGGTTCAATCCCTATGGAAGTGCATCCATATTGTTTCTGGAGTTCCTGCAGGAGACATCCGGCAGAACAACCAATCTCAAGATGTCGTGAAACTTTATCGACTTGCTTGGAAACGATCTTTCGCAGCGCTAAAGCGCGCTGGCGCTGAATCTCAATTCCTTTTGCTAATGGTTCCTCCTGCCCTCCTTGATTCATGCGCCGATATTCTCGCTTGTAGAATTCCTCTGTTTCCTCATCCGTCATACGTGGCGACTGAAAAACCAACCCACAATTATCACAAATGCGGTTAACCACCAGAAGGTGTTGGATGACACTCAGGTTGAAAAGGCTGTTTTTTGCACTCCCGCACAAGGGACAAGACTCAACAATTAGGGGCATATCTTTCTCCGGGTATGGAGACTATCTCCGAGGGATGACAGATAATGGCCGCTGCATCTTCTGCAGGCGGAATCCAAATTGAGCTCGCAAACTACCGAGGTCGTCCGTGATGAATAACCATTCCAGTCTTCGCAAGAAGCGCGCGATATTGAACTTGGGACGCCGAATTTTCCCGGATATTAATTCACGGTTCGTATCAAGGATATTATTGATACTTCGACGTCCCCCCGCCTTGGCTAGATTGGACCTGGCTACATCCGAATGATAAGGAGGTTTATTTCCTGGTAAGTGGCTATAATCGTGCGACTGGTGAACGACCATTACTGACCTGGTGGCATCCACTGCCAATCCCCAGGTGTGGCGGGCGTGGTATACCATCCAGTTATCCCAGGCGGGGCGCCCAATGGTAAAGTCGGGCACATCGGTATAGAGGTGGCGAGGGAAGACAAAATAATCAATGCCCCAGGGGGAATAGAATTTTCCCTTTTCTTTCACAAGGAGCCGCAAACGCGCTTCCCAATCCGGGCTGAAATCAAGCGGTTCGGTCAAATCCAAATCCCACCGTTGGCCGATCATGAGAAAATCCTTTGCCTGGGCGGATACCTGGCGGGAGGCCTGCAACAGGTCAGACATGAGGATCATATCGGCGTTGGCGTAGCATAAATAGGGACTGTCACTATATGCATGCCCAACTTCCATTACCGAACGAACCGTGGGGATACCTTTTTCATCGCGATCCACCTTTGGAACATTCCTGACGCCAAACTCCCGGGCAATTTCAGGAATTCCGGACTCATCGCCGATTAATATCACTTCAACATCGTCAAGCCTTTTCCAAGATTGGATGGCATTGCGCTGAATGATGTTAATATGCGGATTGATAAACGGCTTGGATGCGGTAAAGATGGTAAGGAAAGGCATCATCGTACCTTTTGTTCCTGCGCAATTCCAATTTTGTTAGCAACCTGTTGTTCGATCCAGCGGTAGGTCCTCGATAAACCTTCTTCCAGCGAGAGCTGTGGCTCCCAGTTCAGTACCTGCCGCAAGCGGGTGTTGTCCGAATTTCGGCCGCGCACACCCATGGGACCGGGGATATGCTTGATGGCTATTTCGATACCGGCAATTTTCGCAATCATGCTTGCCATTTCATTGATGGTGACCATTCGGTCAGAGCCCAGGTTCAGAGGGGCTGTATATTCCGAGCGCATCAGCCGGTAGATGCCTTCCAAGCAATCGTCGATATAGCAGAAGGACCGGGTTTGTTCGCCATCGCCCCACATCTCGATCTCGTAATTGCCGGTCAGTTTGGCAACAGCGATTTTACGTGACAGGGCTGCGGGAGCTTTTTCCCGTCCGCCATCCCACGTGCCATGGTCTCCGAAAATATTATGAAAACGAACGATCCGGGTCTGGATACCGTAATCCTCACGGTAATGGGTGCAAAGGCGTTCCATGACCAGTTTTTCCCACCCATAAGCATCCTGGGGCATGGCAGGGTAGGCATCCTCTTCCTTGAGCGGGATTACATTGGCTTCTGTCTGCTTGTATTCAGGATATACACAGGCAGAGGAAGTATAGAAGTACCTTTTTACGCCGTTGATTCGGGAGGCCTCCAACGTGTGGGTGTTTATTAACGAGTTATTGTGCAAAATCTCGGCGTGGTGAGCTGAAATAAAACCCATTCCGCCCATATCGGCCGCCAAACCGAATACCTCTTCAATCCCGCGCGTAGCCTGAAGGCAATTATCCCACCGGCGCAAGTCCAGCAACTCAAATTCATCGGCATCCGTCGTATGATATTCGGGAAGCTTGAGGTCAACCCCGCGCACCCAATAACCTTTCCCTTTAAGGAAGGTTACCAAATGATGGCCAATAAATCCACCGGCTCCTGTCACTAAAACCCTGGTTTGAGTCATCTTAACTCCTGATTATTTAAGAACTAAAGGTCGGAAAAAACATCCTGTATTGGAAAAATATTTCATTCTTTCCAATCCATTGGTTCACCTGTCATCTGTTGGAGGGTGGCTTCATACTCTTTACGTCCTTCAATTCCAAGGACATAAGATAGCGGACGCTTATCCAGCCCAGACCAAAGGTGCTCAATATGCCATGGGAAGGGACGCGGGTATTCCCGGAAATAAGCGTAAGCGTAATTGCGAGCCGCTTCAACCTGTTCGGTATTTAGTCGATGCCCTGGCAAATCCTGTATTACCTCATCCAGTTTGGAGAAATACTCCTCCCATGATTCCGCATCAATGGTAAAGCCTTTTCCCCGGAAATGGGCCTTGCCGCTGACCGCGACCGGAATACCGCGAGTGCATATCTCCAACCCGGCCGTGGTAGTAAACACAAGAGCCAAGTCGGCTATTTCAATAAGGTCATAAGTATTCACTTTTTCGGCCGGCTCCACCACGTGGATGTGCTCAGGAAGAGATGGGAGCGCATGGCGGATCACATCAACGATCGACGGACCAATGCTCCTGATTTCAGCAGGGTGGATGCGGATCACCAACTGGACTTGAGGCCGGTCTGCGAAAAATAACACCACCCGGGCGATCCACTCCGCAATGGATTTGGAGAACAAAGTCCGGCCAAGCGTGGCACTGTCGCCCATCACATTCGTAGGCAACAAAACCATGGGCCGGCCATCCAGCCCCAGGTCAGCACGGATCCGCTCACCACCAGAACGCAATACTGTTTGGTAAAGATGGGCGAACTCTTCCCCGGTCTGCATCCCTTGACGTGCGGCGAGAAAATCATTCAGCCAGCGTCGCTGACTTGTATTGAGCTGACGATTGCTACGGGATGCCCAAAGGTCTTCGGTAATGTGGAACATTACCAGGTTGTTCTGTCCCAGCCATACGTGCTGATCCAGTTCCCCAAACTCATACGTGACAACCGGAATATGCAAGTACTGCGCCACCTCGTAGAATGCCCCGAATTCCTGGATCATTCCATTCGGAATGATGACAACTTCCGGTTTATTTTTTCTCAACCATGGCAGGGCGTGTGTAGCGGCATAATTATTGCGCTCCAATCTCAACCGGTAGATCGGTTCGTTTCCTGTCACGTCCTCTTTCTGCAGGATATACTGGGTGTCAAAAATACAAACCTTTTCGATAGCCTGCCGAAGCGTTTCTGGAAGCCGTTCAGCCCGGAGAAAATTCAGCAAGGAAAGGGTTCTGATCAAGGGTTGAGCTTTTTCCAGAATATGGCGGGTGTAGATATTCTGGCGTCGCACGTCAAAACGACTCTCTGGTCGGTCGTACCTGCTATACGGCAAATAAATGAAAGTCACGTCATGCCCCAGCCCGGCAAGGGCAAGACCTGTAATGAATGCATGCTGAATCCAGAAATGAAGCGAAGCAAAAATGAGTACTTTCTTGCCAGGTGCGGCCTCGTGCGCGAATGGGCTCACTTGTGCCACCATATCTGGAATAGCGGTAGAAAGCTTTTCCAGCGAGAACCGGCCGAAGTCTTTCTTATGGCTGCTGCGCAACATCCAATCAATTTCCGCAGTTAGTGGGAGATACCCAAAGATGGTTTTTACTTTTTCTTTGAGAGACATGGCTAATCCACTTTATCGATGATCCATTCAAACCGCGGGCGCACCAAGCCCAAACGAGGCTCTGCCCATTGGGATCCCGGAGCTCCGTCTGAATTTACTGTAAAGGTTAAGGCTGAATCGTCGTGAAAATAACGCCGGATACGATATGAGCTGGCATTGATGCTCAAAATAAAATAGCCACTGTTGAGAAGATCTGCGGGAACTTGACAGCGACTGATATAACGACCGGCTGGACGTGAGCCTGTTTCTTCGAATCTCACTGCATCATCCGTATCGAAGGAAGTAAACACGTACTCGCCGCGGGTCGTGCTTAGATAAACCCCAATCCGTAAACCAGTCAGCGGGGAGGAAAGGGAATATTCCACTTCAATCGAAAATTGTTCAGTCGAGCGGACAGTGTCGACCACACTGCCTTTTTTATCAAGCAAGCGCATGGCGATTGGGTGGAAAGGTGCGGCATCGGCAGGAATTTCTGCGGCCTCCCATACACGCTCCCCGGCTTTTGGATTTCCAGAGGACAAATAAAAATCCACGGCTTCCGCAGTGGGAGCCCGCATCACCATGCGGCCATTTGCAAGAACGATGGATTCCTGGGTCAGGCGAAGCACGGCAGACATATTATGACTGACGAATAGTACGGTGCGGCCTTGCTGGGCAACATCGCCCATTTTTCCCAGGCATTTCTTCTGGAATTCAGCATCTCCAACTGCCAGGACTTCATCCACAACCAAAATTTCAGGTTCCAGGTGTGCGGCAACAGCAAAGGCGAGGCGCAGGTACATCCCGGACGAATAGCGTTTTACCGGTGTATCGATGAATTTTTCAATTTCAGAGAATGCGATAATTTCATCAAATTTGCGTTCGATTTCGGAGCGCTTCATGCCCAATATTGCGCCGTTCAAATAAATATTCTCACGGCCGGTCAATTCGGGATGGAATCCCGTTCCAACTTCCAGCAGCGAACCGACGCGTCCTCTAATCGTGATGGAGCCTTCTGTTGGTTCTGTAATGCGAGCAAGAATTTTCAGTAAAGTACTTTTGCCTGCCCCATTGCGACCAATGATCCCCAGTATCTGACCTTCTGGAACGTCAAAAGATATGTCGCGAAGCGCCCAGATCGTATCTTTTGAGTCACTTTTTGGCATTTGAAAACGTCGAAAGGTGCGCAATGGAGCGCTCAAGGCATCGGTGATCTTTTCGCTGAGGGTCTGGTAACGCTGCTGCACCAGGCCAATGCGAAAGCGCTTGCTAACTTGGTCAACACGGATAGCATTTGTCATGGCTAGATCATATCGGCGAAAGTTCGTTCCATTCGGCGGAAATAAAATAATCCGCTGATAAAAAGTATCATAACGATAACGATTGAGACGATAAACAACTCGCCTGGCGGGTCGCCCCCCATGATCGCCCAGCGAAAGCCCTGGATAACCCCTGCCATGGGGTTTAAACCGTACACAAACCGTGAAATACGTCCAGTCACCAGGCTGGCAGAATAAGCCACAGGCGAAGCATACATCCAGGTTGTGATCAGGAACGGTACGATATGCCCGACATCCCGATACTGGACATTCAAGGCCGATAGCCACAACCCAACCGACAGCGAGGTAATAACCACCAGTAGCGTGAGCGGTAAAAGCCAGAGCATGGTCCAGCTTGCTGGTGTTCGATAATAAATCATCAAGCCGAAAACCACCAGTGACGAGATGCCAAAATCCACCAGCCCGCCAAGCACAGAGGCAACCGGGATGATCAACCGGGGAAAATAAACTTTGGTGATCAAGTTTGTATTTCCAACAAGGCTTCCGCTGCAGCGCTGGAGTGCCCCGGCAAACAATCCCCAGGGCAGGAGGCCGACTGCTGACAGGAGCGGATAGTCCGGGGAACTTTGATTTTGCTTTAAAAGGATTCCAAAAACAAAGGTAAAAATCACTACATTGACCAGCGGAAGTAAAATGGCCCAGGCAACCCCAAGGATGGCTTGTTTATAACGCACCTTGATATCGCGCCACACCAGGAAATAGAGCAGTTCCCGATACTTCCACAGATCGCGCAAATTAATGGAACTCCACCCCCGCATGGAGCGAATCGTAATTACATCCAGATTGATTTTGGAACTGTTCTCTCGGATCATTTCTTTTCTTTCCGGTTTTGCCTGTACCATTTTATCGTTCGGCGCAAGCCTTCTTCAAAATCCATGCCGGCCTGGAACCCGAAAAGCGTCTTTGCACGGGTGACATCCAAACCGCGGCGAGGCTGCCCGTTGGGCTTGCTTGTATCCCAGACCAGCCTTCCTTCAAAACCGGTCTGGCGAGCAATCATTTCAGCAAGATTCTTGATCGAAATCTCATAACCGGACCCCAAATTAACCGGGCTTGAATCGTTATACTTTTCTGATGCCAGCAAGATGCCTTCAGCGGCATCTTCCGCATAAATAAATTCCCGGGTCGCAGAACCATCCCCCCACACAACAATTTCCTTGTCGCCCCGCGCCTGCCCTTCCAGGCACTTCCGGATCAGGGCAGGGATGACATGGGAGGAGGCTGGGTCGAAGTTATCGCGCGGTCCATAGAGATTGACCGGAAGAAGAAAGATGGCGTTAAATCCATATTGCTGACGGTATGCTTGAGCCTGGACCAGCAGCATTTTTTTCGCCAGTCCGTAAGGAGCATTAGTCTCTTCCGGATATCCGTTCCATATTTCGTCTTCTTTGAATGGGACCGGTGTAAATTTTGGGTAAGAACACACCGTGCCAATAGCTACAAATTTTCCACCTCCACATTTCCAGGCTTGGTGCATCATCTGCACCCCCATCATCAGGTTATCGTAGAAAAATTCTGCCGGGTGCTCACGGTTGGCGCCAATACCACCCACATGGGCTGCCAAATGAATGATAACCAGATCTGTTGGTTTAAAACCAAGTAATGCAACCGGTTTAAACCCATTTGGGACCAGGTGTCCAGGGCGGCGATCTGGCGATAACATTGCATCATCCAGTAAACGCTGTATGGAGTCTCGATCAGTAAGATCATAGTGCTCGACATGCGGGATGAGGATATCTGCAGCACCGCGCTGAATCAATTTCTCGACCAGGAAGGAACCCAAAAAACCGGCTCCCCCCGTAACAATTACTCTTTTATCTTGAAAGAATTTATCAGTCATGAAGACTCCGTTATTGAACAATAAATTGAGCATTCCGGTATCGTTCATCATGTGGATTTCTAATCAATCCAGTCCGTAATGCATGCACCACTTCGCGGACACCGTCCTCAGCTGTCAATGTAGCCTCGAACCCCAACTCCCGCTTAATTTTTTCGAAAGATACGGTGATATCGCGCATATCACCTCCAAAGGTCAGATCTTTATAAGTCACCACCGTCTCAGGCATGCGTTTTACAACCAGGCCAACAATTTCATCCTTGGTATAGTTGCCTGTTTCCGTTCCCAGGTTAAAAATCTGCCCGCGAATTTTCTTTTCAGAGGCTTCGATGCCCATCGACATTCCGCGTACCACATCCTGCACATGAAGGAATGAGCGGGAATAGCCGCGCTGGTAGATGATTAATTCGCGATTTGAATAGGCATCGAGAACAAATTGGTTGATGATCAGGTCAAAACGTGTACGAGGAGAGATCCCGTAAAGGGTCGCCAGACGAAAGACGATTGGCGCGCATGAAGAATCTTTCTGTGCAAGGAGATATTCTTCTGCGGCAATTTTGGTTTCGGCATACAAAGACTGGGGGTTGAGCGGTGACTCTTCTGTCACCGGTTTTCCATCAGCTGACAGACCATAGTTGCTGTACGTTGAGGCAAAGACGAACCGTTCGGCTCCCGACCCGGCTGCCTGCTCAAAGACCATTTTGGTTGCCTCGACGTTGTATTTCCAAGCTACCTGCCTCCCGACCGCCTGACAGGCCGGAAACCCAACGATCGCCGCCAGGTGCACAACGATCTCCGGTTTAGGCCAGTCCCGGCGAAGTGATGAACGGACTGCCCCCGGTTCGGTGACATCCGCTTTTGCGAAATGAAAATTCGGATCGTGGAGGAAACCCAGCAGCGACTCTCCGCTGTACAAGAGAGAATCAAGCACGGTAACCTGGTTCCCCGATCGCAACAATTGCGCAGTGAGAAGTGAGCCAATATAACCGGCTCCACCGGTCACCAGGATATGTTTTTTATGGTCCATGCGTACCTCCCATATGCAAAACGACATTTAACCCGGTTACCTCAAGTACAGGTGCCGAATCGCTCGCAACCAGGGTAATTCCCTGTTCAAGGCAGGAGAGCCGGCAAATTTCAGCAACTTCCCCAGTTCCGATTAACTGCACATCGCGATAGCCGGCTTGTTGGATCGCATCCAAATGCTCTTTAACCCGCTTGCGTGTGTTCCGATATAGTAAAAATTGCTGTTCTATATAATCCACAGTCAACCGCGTGCGCAAGGCGATCCCTTCTGGGGTAATGATGTACCGTAACTTCTTTCGTTCAGCTCGTTTAATTTTGACATACCCCTTGGCGATCAACCTTTTAAGATGCCAGTTGACGGTACCAACCGCTACGCCCAATTGCATGGCAAGCGAGATCTGGGAAATATCCGGATTGCGTTCAATATTTTCGAGTAAAGCCAGTTCTCGTGCGTGTTCTGTAGATTCTGTCATAATTCAACATTCATCGTATGAATATAACTTAATTGGATGATCGGATAAGATGAGGAAACCTACCCGAACCTGGATGGAAAGGTTTTGAATCAGGTTAACTGTTTTTTTCTTTACCAGTTAACCTCTGCAAATCTGCTTCCACCATCATCTCCACCAATTCCTGGAAATTAACTTTCGGCGTCCAGCCTAATTGCTGGCGTGCTTTGCTGGGGTCAGATCTGAGCAAATCCACCTCCGAGGGACGCAGAAAACGCGGGTCTGGAACAACGAAGTCCTTGCTGTTCAGCCCAACGCATCGGAATGCATGTTCGCAAAACTCGCCTACAGAATGCGTTTCTCCGGTACCAATGACATAGTCGACCGGATGTTCCTGCTGTAACATTTTCCAAATAGCCTGAACATATTCGCCGGCAAAGCCCCAGTCCCGGCGGGCTTCCAGATTGCCCAAATGCAGTTCTTTTGCCAAACCCAGCTTGATTCGCGCCACCCCATCGGATATTTTTCGGGTAACAAACTCCAGGCCCCTTCGGGGACTTTCATGATTGAATAAAATTCCAGAAACAGTAAACAAGTTATATGACTCGCGATAATTCACTGTGATCCAATGTCCGTAGGCCTTCGCAACTCCGTAAGGGCTCCGGGGATAAAAGGGTGTGGTCTCCCGCTGGGGGACTTCAACCGCTTTTCCAAACATTTCAGAACTGGAAGCCTGGTAGAACCTGGCTTTGGAGTTGACCAAACGAATTGCCTCTAGCAGACGGGTAACTCCCAATCCAGTTACTTCGCCGGTCAGCACTGCCTGGCTCCATGACGTGGCAACAAATGATTGGGCAGCCAGGTTGTAAACTTCGTCAGGCTTGTATTGTTCGATTAAGGCCACTAAAGAACTTTGATCATGCAAATCCCCTTGAACGATCGTAATGTCATTTTGGATATGCTGAATTCGTTCAAAAGTGACCGTGCTGGACCTGCGGACCATTCCGATGACTTCATATCCCTTTTCAAGGAGAAACTCAGCGAGATATGAACCATCCTGGCCGGTTACGCCCGTAATTAATGCAGTTTGCATGTCTCCTCCAATTCCATAATTCAGTTACTGAATTATACTTCGTCTTTGGTAACCGTCAAGCGCGTCGAATTCGCCTTCGGTCAGAAATCCACCCCCCGACCAGAATAACAATGCTGATAATTACTATCAGCGAAATAATTACAAATACATGCACTTGTCCAGCAAGCCAGCCTGTGTAACGGGCAGCATACCAGTAGCCAAAAAATACGAGGAACACCCCCTCCACCTCAAGGAAACGCCACAGCCAGCGGTCCTTGGAGACACGCTGCCAAATTATTGCTTGCGCCACAAGAGCTGCTTGAAAAAACAAAAAAATGACTCGGTAACGCGGATTGTCCCACTGGTCGCCAGCCGCGCGGACAGATGAGAGAATGATCCAACCCCACGTCATAATCAATAGCCAGAGCCAGGCAAATCGTTCTCGCTTTTCGGGTATTTTCAAAATCGAGCGAAAACTATAGACAAGCAAAGGTAATAAGGCATACCACCCCAGTCCGCGAAGAATCCCCAGCGCGCGCATTGGCCATGTCGCCGGATCTGCTACCGCTGCTGGTAAAACCGGCTGCATAACCCCATAACCGATGATAAACGGAAAATGCAAAAAAGCTGGCAGGGAATTGAAAACATTCTGTATCCACCCGGAATTTAGTTTCAGCAAATAAGCATCCCATTGCGCTGAATAACGGAACCAATTCAACAGGCTCTGGATAGGCCCGTCTTTTACAAGGAGGCTTCCCCCTACTGCTCCAATAAAGAGAAAAGTAGCCAGGATCGTCACGGCCGCAACCGCGACAATCCACCACCAGCGGACGACTACGCTCCCCTTTTCTCGAATCCAAACCCACAAGGCAGTAATGATGATCGCGGCAATTGCAATGCCAGGGCTAAATAGCAGCATCCCGGCAATCCCGCCTGCTAACCATGCAGCCGAAACAAGCCGGTTTTCAGACCAGCACACCACACCCCAGAATACCATCACCACGAAAGTTATCAAAAAAGGCTCGCGCATCTGAGCACTGCCCAATAAAATAGACTCAGGAAAAAGTGCCATAATCCAGGCAGTTCCCCAAGCTAAAGGCTCACCCCAGATCTTGCGAACCGCTTTCCAGGCAATAATTACTCCCATGGCGCTTGTCAGTGCTCCAACGAGTATAACCAACCAGGGGCGGTGTGATTCGGGGCTGAGAAAACGGTAAAGCGCCGCACTAATGAATAGCATTCCTCCATATTGGTCGCTGCTGGTGGACTTGTCAAAAGCGGACCAAAGCGATTCTGATGAACTTGCCAGTTTCCAGGCCTGGGTATCACGCGTGAAGGAATCTCGAAAAATATATCCGGCGCTTAGAGCTTCATTACCATTGCTGTTAGGAGGCAAAATATAGGAAAATGCCATCCCCAGCCCAACTCGAAAAAATATTGTCAAAAGCAGGATAATTCCCATAACCCGGGACACACCCGCGGATCGATTAATCGCATAAAGAATCACCAAACCGATAAACGTTATTAAGGAATAAGCCAGCAGGCCTATCCAAAATGTACCTCCATCCAATAAAGACAGAAGCAATCCAACTCCCAAGCTTACAGGAAGAATCCAGGCCAAGTTACGCAGATAAATTCGCATCTTTTTTTCTCAGGAACATAAATAACTTTGTTCCCCAGCAAAAAACAACCAATAATACCAATGATTGTACAGGCACCATGAAACGGGGGTTATCGCCATGGTCAAGGAAGGTCTGTGCAATGGATGTCAACCAGATCGTTCCCAGCGAAAACCACAGAAAACCGTTCATTCCTAGTAATTGTCGGACCTTATTCAAAACCAACCCGATCGACCCGCCGACGAAGCCAATGTTAAGAATTATCAAGACTCCCCGCCAACCCACATTGATCCACTTGGATAACGTGCCGAGCCAGGCGAAGCGAAATGAATCTGCCATGTAGTAGACCGGCGCTTTCCAGAACCAGAACCAACCCAAAATAACATTTTTTAAGTACAACAACGGGTGAGTAATTATCAACTGGATCGATATTCTGGTGAGCAAGCGTGAAAGATCATAAAAGCTTAATCCGGTTGCCTGCTGCAAGGCGGGGATTGCTGCCCAGATGGTGTTGCCGGGCGACCCCGTAGCGGCTATTTGTGCCGTCCTATATTGAAGATAAACATCCCGTATTATTGCATATTGGTCAGGTACATATTCAAAATAAAGACCAGTATGCTGGACCAGGTGAAAACCTGTCATGGTTGTCAGGCTTAACATGCCAAATCGCGAATATATGAAATATACCCATAATCCAATCACTATTGTTCCTGCCAGACCAATAATAAGCGCCCCACCCCAACGGATTCTGGGGTGGACATGCCAAAAAACCAGCAAGAAGAACGCCATCCAAAACGGGATAAAAATAAAGAGCGGCCTGGACAAAGCCGCGGCGCCCCCTGCAAGACCGGCCAACAACCCTAATCCGAGCACCTTCCATAGTGTTGGTTTGTTCGAAAAGAACATCCAGGTCAGGAAACCAATTGAAAGGATTATCAAGAAAGTTGTGAGAGACTCGGTCAATAAATCGGCTTCAAAAAATATCTGCTGGGGATTGAGCGTATGCGCCAGTGCAACCAACCCCGCAAGCCAGGACAGCCCGCTAATCCGCCAGGCAACGTAAAATAACAGTAAAGTGGTCAGGAACCCGAAAAATAGTTGCGCTGCATATACACGCTCATCCCCTCCAAACAACGCCATAAAAAACGGGTATCCGGGAGTGCGGGTGCCATCGTAGGCCCCCCAACCCGCCAGAATGGTTTCAGCGAGATGCCGATAACTGGTTGTATCGTTAAAGGATAGCGGGCGGTAAAGGAGGTATAAAGAAATGCGTTCCACCAGTGCAATGACAGTCACCACTGTCAACCAAGTCTGGACTTTCAATGAGACGAAACGTTTTATCATTCTTGGTTTCCAAAACCAGCCAGAGCGCGTTTGGAGCGCTCCTTCCAGGCATATTGTTGGGCAACTTTGCGACAATGCTGACCTAGCGCCTCCCTCCGCTTTTCATCGGCCAGCAACCCGCCCAGGGCAGACTCCCATGCCCTCAATTCTTCAGTGGCGCAAAATACTGCGGTGTTCTCATCCAGTACTTCGCGCAGGACAGGCAGTTCGCTTGTGACGATCGCCCGCCCGGCTGCCAGATACTCAAACATTTTCATTGGACTGCACACATCAACTGTATTCCCGCCGCTGGAGCCGGAGATGGTCCGCTCGTAGGGCATGAGCAGCAGATCAGCCGCAGCCTGGTAGAGTGGGATCCGGTCGTTGGTGACGAAACCTGTGAAAGTTACATTAGCCAGTGCTTGCTGCGAGGCTTGGGCCTTCCAGTAATTCACATCCGCCGGCCTCCCTCCCACCCATAAGAAACTGGCTCCTGGAAACTTTGCTGCCAGGGCCAGGAACAGATCGGCTCCACGCCCGGCATATAGGTGACCTGTGCAGAGCACCAACGGAGCATCAGGCAGGGAAAGTTGGCTGCGGGCTGACTTTGGGTCTGGCAGGTCGACATAACGTTCCAGGTCCACCCCATCGGGTGAAATGACCACCTGTTCATTTCGCATTAAGCCGTACTTTTTTTTCAGTGCGTGCTGCAGGGCGTGGGTGATGGGTAAGAGGCGCTTTTTGCCAGGTAAGGTCAAAAATAGCCGAAACCAGAGAGGACCAAACCGGCCGGCTGGGAAGTCGTGCATCTCCAGCATGGATGGGATGCCTGCCATGGAGGAAAGCACTGCGACTTGAATTGGCCAGGCATATACCAGGTCGGGCGCCAGATTTTTTGCGTGCCAGGCAGCCTTCCATGGGAACAGGCGGCGGTTGCGAACCCGGAGCCATTCGACATCAAACCGCTGTTGTAGACCGTAATGGGAAAGAAGGTCAACAGTATCAGCTTTCTGGCCGGGGACCAGCAAGGTTACTTCATATCCCAGTTGACTGAAAGATTGGCAAACCTTCATTACCTGGATACTGCTGGCTGTGTCAGAAGGTACCTGGGAGGCTGAAATACACACGATCTTCATGGCTGGGAGGTCGCCGCCAATCTCCGCCCCTGGATTTCCATCAGGCCGCGTAAAGTGATGAATCCCTGGGAGACAATAAAATAACCCGATAGAATAATTGCCATCATCAGGTACCCGTAGCGCGGTACCAACGAGAAGATCAACGCAAGTTCTACGACCCCTGTCAGCAAGGCGATCAGGACCGGATAGCCTGCCTTGCCGAGAGAGAGAAAGAGCGGCCGGTTCCATTGGAACGTACTGGCAAATCCATAGCCGGCCACCAGGATCAACAAAAGCGGATAGACAGGGCTGGCTTGCGGCTTGTATACCGTGGGGATGATCCACCAGCCAGTCAACGCCCAGGCCGTCCAGATCGCCAGGACGACTCCACCGGTAATCATGGTGACTCTTTTAAGCAGGCGTAATGTCGTACCCCATTGAAGTTTTGCGATCGTCCTGGAAATTTCTGAATAAGTCGGTGCAATGAGAGGATCCAGGATCAGCGTGATCGGGATGGTCAATGTCATGGCGATCTTAAAATAACCCACGGCTGTAACGGAAAGTAAAACCGCTACATATAGCAGGATATTGTCTCGGAAGAACAGGTTTAACGTTCCGTTTAGATTGGTATTTAGTGCGAACATGATCAATGCAGGTTTTCCTGGCAGGGTTCGCAGCGGTGTTTTCCACCATCCCGGGCCCAAGGCCTGGTTCAATTCCCGCCCTGCCAGTATTACCTGGGAAATGTTCGTATATGTTTTACCGAGAACATATGCCAGCAGGACGGCTTCCAGCAAATGGGGAGCCGTGATCAAACCGGTCCACCGGTAAAGGATGTAAGTTCCACTGATCATGGTACATGTAATAATGCTGTTGATCAGGTTGATACGTGCCAGGTGATCGAACCGGTGGGTGGCTTGCAACACGCCAGTGGAAGTTTCAAATATCAGGTTGCTGAGGATGATCAGGCCATAAAAAATAAATATGGGAGCGGTTGTGGAATCCCCGACAAAAACCCGGGAAGCCCAGGGGGCGAGCACCAGCAACACCAGGAAGGCGAGGATGGACATGGTTGCTTCCGTCAACCCGGCCGCTTTCACCAGGGCCGCCGCCTCCTTTTTCTTTTCTTCCGCAAGGGATGAGCCCAGGTGTTTAACCACCACCTCGCTCATCCGGAAGGATAAAAAGCGGTTAATATTGGAAGCGAAGGTTTGGATGACAGCTACCAGCCCCCAGCCTGTCACGCCGAGCAGGCGCACCGCGATTATGGTTTGACCAAAACTCAAGACTGCGGAAATCACATTGCTGCCGAATAGATAGCTGCTGTTACGCACTATCCGCCGCAATAGATTGTCCTCCTTCCAATCAGCTGAAAGCTTTTGGAAAATGGTCAAGTGGTGGCCACCTCTTTGACCCATTCCCGCTCCGCCCGATACCAGTCCACCATATGTTTCATCCCTTCGACCAGATCCATCTGTGGTTCCCAGCCTAACAGACGTTTGGCCTTGCTGATATCAGCCCAGTTGGCAAGAATATCGGCGCGATGGGCAGGATGGCGCATTACCTGCGCCTTTTTGCCGGTAAGTTCTTCCAGCATGGAAATCATTTGGTTAATCGTGATTGTTTCATGCCCACCAAGGTTGATGGTTTCAAATCCCATGGGTCTGAGTGCCAGGATGGTACCGCGCGCAATATCATCAAGGAACGTAAAGCCGCGCGACTGATCCCCCGTACCGTACAGATGTACCGCCTGACCCTCGGAAATCCACTTTGCGAAACGGAACATGACCATATCCGGTCGTCCAGCTGGACCGTATACCGTGAAATAGCGGAGCACGGTCACATCCAGGCTGTGCATAAAGTAATACGAGTAGCACAATACCTCCGCGCTCTTCTTGCTGGCTGCATATGGCTGGAGTGGGTGGTCCGATTCGGCATTCTCTGGAGTTGGAAGTGGCGGGTTGGCGCCGTAAATGCCTGCGGTGGAAGCCTGGATAAATTTCTTAATCCCGCGCTGTCGGGCTAATTCGAGCAGGTTGAGTGTACCGGTCAGGTTGGATTCAATAAAAGCCCAGGGATCCTCGATACTGTCCCGAACCCCCGCGCGGGCGGCTAAATTAATGACCGCTTTGAAAGCAGGCAGTTTCTCCACATCCGCGCGATCCGAAATATCGAGTTTCTGGAAGTTGAATCCGGAAAGCGCCTGCAATTTCCGCAATCGATACTCCTTCATGCGGACGTCGTAGGCATCGTTCATGTTGTCCACACCAGTGACGGTGTGCCCCTGGTCGATCAGCATCTCGGTGACCCGGCTTCCAATAAACCCGGCTGCCCCGGTGACCAGGTAATTTGACATTACAGTCGTTCAACCTTCGGGCTGTCTTTGCCCAATTTCCCCAAGGCGTTGCGGCTGTCGAAAATGAATTTGGCAGCCTTCAGGATAGCCTTGTAATCGTAAACCTTGTGGTTGGTCACGGCTACAATGACATCCGCTGCGTGCACTGCCTCCATCAGGTCCGGCACACATTTCATCTCGGCGTCCTCATGGGTCTTCAATGTGGAGATATACGGGTCGTGATATTCGACAGTGGCACCCTTCTTTTGGAGCAGACCGATTACATCCAGTGCCGGGGATTCGCGAATATCGTCAATGTCGGGTTTGTAGGCCACTCCCAGGACGAGACAATGTGCTCCTTTCAGCGTTTTTCCGCGCTCGTTCAGCGCTTCCAGGATGCGGGTTACCACATAGCGCGGCATGTTGGTGTTGATTTCCGAAGCCAGTTCAATGAAACGGGCCGTGTATTGGTAGGCCTTCATTTTCCAGGAAAGATAGAGCGGATCGATCGGGATGCAGTGACCTCCCAACCCGGGACCGGGGGTGAACTTCATAAACCCAAACGGCTTGGTGGCGGCAGCATCGATTACTTCCCACACATCCACACCCATCCGTTCGCACATGATAGCTAATTCATTTACCATGCCAATATTGACCATGCGGAAGGTATTCTCCAACAGTTTAGCCATTTCTGCAGCTTCAGCAGATGAGACCGTGTGGATATGCTGGATTGCTCCGCTGTACCAGGCTTCTGTCACCTCGGTGCAGGCCGGGGTAATGCCCCCCACTACCTTGGGTGTATTCAATGTGGTGAAATCTTCGCGTCCGGGGTCAACCCGTTCGGGTGAGAACGCCAGGAACCAGTCTTTGCCCACCGTCAAACCGTTGGCTTCCCCCAGCATCGGCAGGAGGATCTCACGAGTGGTACCGGGATAAGTCGTCGATTCAAGCACGATGACCATGCCCTTGTGCATGTGCTTCGCCAGTTGCTCGGTTGCCGAAAGGATGAACGACATATCCGGGTCACCGGTTTTTCTAAGCGGAGTCGGAACACAGATGCTGACCGCATCGCAATCCTTCAGCACTGAGAAATCCGTCGTGGCTTTCAAGCGACCGGATTTGACCAGCGGAGCGAGCCTTTCCGTGGAGATATCCGGGATGTAGCTTTTGCCCTTCACCAATGAATCGGCTTTTCGTTTATCCGGGTCAACCCCGATTACATTAAATCCTGCTTCGGCGAACACAACCGCCAGCGGCAGGCCAACATAACCCATTCCAAGGATGGCGATCCGGGCGGATTTGTTTTTCAATTTCCCCATGATGGTATCTTTATTAGTCATGCTTCCTCCACACAAATTTTCAATCGTGCAACTCAAATACGAACATATGGTTTTTGGGGGGGGCTGGTTTCAAAACATACTGAGTTGTTTCGGCTGTTCCTTCGGTTCTTCCGGGGTCGTATTGTTGGAGCGTTTCAACCCGGCGCGCGCTTGCTCCAACAGTTTTGGCAGTTGTGCAAAATCTTTCACGATGGCAGGCTTTAGCGCTGCCTGGTGCAATGCCGCGGCCGGATGGAACATGGCAATTACAAACCGGTCCCCCACGCGTCGCATTTGCCCATGCACGGAGCTGATCTTCGCCCCGGACATATACTTTCCCATTGAGAACCGTCCCAGGGTAATGACGATCTTGGGGTTGATTGCAGCGATCTGGCGCTCCAGGTATTCATCACATGCAGATAGTTCTTCGGGAAGCGGGTCACGGTTTCCCGGCGGACGGCATTTTACCACGTTGCCGATCCATACATCCGATCGCTTTAACCCGGCTTCAGCCAGTAGTTCATTTAGTAAATTCCCTGCCGCACCGACAAATGGCCGCCCCTGTTCATTTTCGTGAAAACCCGGCCCTTCTCCAATCAGCATGATTTCCGCGTTCGCCGGCCCTTCGCCGGGCACTGCCAGCTTGCGCGAGTGATACAAAGCACACTTTTGGCAGGTTGAAACTTCTTTACCAATTTGGGCAAGCGTTTCTTCCGCGCTCATGCAGCCTCCAGGCTGTTCAAGTCTTCCAGGTTCATCAATATGGCATCCTCATTATTATCCTTGTAGTATCTCAGGCGCACCCCTGCCACGATAAACCCGTATTTTTTATACATTGCTAGTGCCGCTGTGTTACCCGAACGCACCTCCAGGAAAGCTCGCGCAGCCCCTTCCGCCCGCGCCGACCTGAGTGCCTCGATCATCAGTTGTTCCCCTATCCCCCTCCGCCGAAAATCCGGGTGTGTGGCTATAGTAGCGATATGGGCTTCATCAATTACCAACCAGAGCACCAGCATGGCAGCCATGCGTCCATCGAATTCAGCAACCCAGCTGCGCGAGACCAGGTTCCCGGTCAATTCATACCGGTATGAATTTTCCGGCCAGGGCAGACTGAACGAAAGTGTATCAATTGTGTGGACGGCAGGAACATCCTCCAGCGTCATGCGCCGGATGGCGACATTCACGCTGGCAGTCCTCCAGCCACATGTAAATAAATCGGAGCCAGCGATGCCGCCGAGTCCGTTTTGCCCGCTTTCCAACGGTTCCAGGCGATTTCGGCCAGGATTCCCGGCCTGCGGACGCATTGTGATGGAGAAGCAAGGGTCACGTTTTTGAACTTGCGTCCCAGGCAATGACGATCTTCGGAGCTTAATTCACCGCAGATAATGACCGGACGGTGGATCTTCTGCTCCAATTCCTCCGCGGTTATAGTCGTTGCGGGACCTTCTGCCTGCCACCCGTTAATCGTGGGTTTATACCAACCCACTGCCAGGCGGCCGCGCCCCGCCTGCAGCACGGCTGCCAGTTTTCGGGTCGGGCTTGCAGAGACAGTCACAGTTTCCACAAAGACGGAATCTGGAAGGGGTAGCGCGGCTACTACGATATCAAGGGTTGGTACTCCAATTAAAGGCAAATGCCGTGCAAGCGCCAATCCCTTTACGAACGCCAGTCCCACCCGCAGGCTGGTGAACGAGCCGGGACCGATTGCCACCCCCAACGCTTCTATTGAGTCCATTTTCATGCTGACCCGCTCAAGAAGCCCTGCGAGCGCAGGTGCGAGTTGTTCGGTGTGATGGGCGCGGCTCAGCCAGACAAGTTCTCCGGCAATGGTCTCCCCATCATACAGCGCCAGTCCGATCTGTGCAGTGGAAGTATCAATTGCCAGCAGCATCAATTGGCTCCAAAAATGGTCTGCTTGAGCTCATCCAGCAGCTTTTGGTAGCGTGAGCCATGGGCTTCGAAGCGCATGGAACGGTGTTCTTCCGATTCGTACTCCAGCTTGGCCCATAAACGATCGACCGGCAGGATGGGTTCAACGTGCTCCGGCCATTCTACAAAAAGAGGGCTTTGCGTCAGCAGGGCATCGAGATCCAGTTCTTCGGCTTCCCTCAGGCTTTCGACCCGGTAGGCATCAAAATGGGATAATTGTGCCCCGTCCGGGCGTCGATACGCGTTTACCAGGACGAAGGTTGGGCTTGAGACGTCGTCAGTTGCGCCCCAGCCAAGTGCTGCACCCTGGACAAAAGTGGTTTTCCCCGCGCCAAGTTCCCCTTGCAGGCAGATCAAATCTCCTGGTTGGAGCAGCGCGCCCAAACGCATCCCCAGCCGTCTGGTCTGTTCGGGGGATTTGCTGAAGAATTCAAATGTATGCGCGTCCAGGATGGGCATGTCGAGAAGATTATACTACAGGGTTTTTATCCGGATTTCACCACCCCGCCACCAGGTTGGCATAGCTGATTGGTCCCCAACCAAAAACCATTCAAAAAAACCGGGGGTTTCTAAGTCAACCCCACTTTTTCGCCCAGCGTCCGGGCAATGATACGTGCGGCATCCGGTCGGGCCGCGCGGCGGCAGTTTTTCACAACCTGCTGCCTCTCGTTTGTGCGGCAGACCCAGCGTGTCAATGCACGCACCACTTGTAATGGTTCCGGGGCCCACACTCCCACCCCCTCGGATACCACAAAATCCACGTTGCCGTCTTCCTGACCAGGCAATTTGGCATACAGGATGATTGGTAATTCAGCGATGAGCGCTTCAGCGATCGTTCCGGGCCCTGCTTTGGTCACTATGACATCGGCTGCCCTCATGAAGTCCGGCATATCATGAACAAACCCATAGACAAAGGCGGGATTCTCCCAAGTCTGTTCTTTAAGTTCAGCTTCGAGTTTGCTGTTTCGCCCCGTCACGATGACCAGGCACACATCCAGCCCCGACTCGTCTATGGCATGCGCTGTCTCTGCCAGCGGGCCCATTCCTTCGCCTCCACCCACCAGCAGGATAACCTTCTTGCCCTTCGGCCACCCAAAATCCTTCCGCAAGTGAGATCTGTCTCCTATTGGAGCGTTGCAACCCTGCGAGACAGGCTGTCCCACTACGAGGACTTTTTCGGGCGACATAGTGTAACCAATTGCAACCTGACGGGCCATTTCGGTCGGTACAATGGTCAGGTCGGCCCGATGGTCGAACCACAATGCATGTGTCGAAACCATGTCTGTTACCACCGTGACAAATGGCGGGCGGTTCTTCCCGAGGGCTTTCAGGGCGAAAGTGGTTGCCAGGGGGTGAACACTAACCAGCATTTCACTGTGGTGATCGTTCACCAGGCGGCGGGCTGCACGCCGGACGTATGGCCAAAAAATGGAAGTCACAAAGCGCGCCTGCGACCGCCCATCGCTAATGTCAAACATGGCTCCCCATAGCTCGGGGACGCGTACCAAATCCGGGTAGGCTTCAGGTAAATGGTTGAAGGGCGGTGGAGCATAATCTTTGAGGAAATCCACCATCTGCGTTATCACGGCATCCTTGAACTCACAGTGAATCGCCTCGATGATGGCCTCACAGGCAGCCCGGTGCCCGCCGCCTGTATCCGAGAATAGGAAGGTCATATGAGGTTTGTCAGTCGGAAGAGCGCTCATGGGATCCCTCTGATAGAACAGTCTTCAACCGCCTGGACAGTTCCCGGCGCGTCAGCATCACCCGCCGCCTGCAGCCTTTGCATTCCAGGCCGATATCAGCACCCAGGCGGGTGACCGTCCATTCGTACGAGCCACACGGATGCGGTTTACGCAAACGCAGAAGGTCGTTAAGCTGCAAGTCGGGAAGCACGTATGGATTCTAACGCAAATGGACTGAATTGACGAATGCCGTCCAAGTCTTTTGTGATACACTTATTCCAACCGTTTTATACCGGAGAATTCCCATGCAAGCTCATGAAACCTATTCAATTGAAATCGCCGGAGTCAAACGCGACCTGCGCCTGTTTGAGATCAAACCTGGATTGAGGATCGCCATTCTCAATATCCTCGGCGATACCGAGCTCGTCCAGGCGGCTGCCAAGGCACTGGCAAAGGCGCTAAAAGCCGTCGAGTTTGACATTCTGGTTACCGCTGAAGCCAAGTCGATCCCATTGGCTTATGCCTTGGCCGTTGAAACAAAAAAACCATACATCGTCCTGCGCAAAGCTTACAAACCCTACATGGGCACCGCATTGATCGCCGAAACGTTGTCCATCACCACCGGCGAGCCGCAGACCCTCATCATGGATGAAAAAGACCAGGCCCTGGTTCGCAACAAAAAAGTTGTTCTTGTGGACGACGTGATCAGTACCGGCTCGACCCTCCAGGGGATGCGGATGATAATGGAAAAAGCCGGGGCTGAAGTGGTGCGCGAGGGGGCAATTTTGACCGAGGGCGAGCGAGCCAAATGGGATCATATTATTGCCCTGGGGCACTTGCCGTTGTTCACAAGCTGATTTGTCGGTGAATCCGGCCTTTTTATTTTGTTTCATACAGGGGGTCTTGACCTGATATGTAAGCTATCCATCCATTCTCTACCTCGACCCCGAAACCGCTCCTACCAAGGCGGGCGTCCCTGCCGAGATAAATTTCCAGGAGCAAACCGATGAAAAAATCTGTGTTCGAACGCATGGTGGAAAGGGCATTCTCGGGACTTGAGGCCCGCTACGGTTTTAAAAAAACCGAAACCAAATTCGAAAATCGCAGCGTGATCGTACGTTATCAAAATCCCACTACTGAAATTATTGTAAATTATGAAATAGGCACCAAACCCTGGCTGGAAATTTCCGACGTGCAAAATCCAGGTAACAAATCCACGCTCGGCTGGCTGCTGGTTGAGGCCGGCGTTGACAAGCCTCCGCTCCCTGAGCAGGCTTTTCAGCCATCGACGATCAACGAAAGCGAACTCGAACCCATTATGCAAAAAATGGGTCGGCAACTGCTGGACAATGGCGCGACCCTGCTCAAGGGTGATTTCGCGGTACTGCCAAAATTACAGGCGCGCGCCAAAAAATATGGACTGGATTGTGACCGTTACCTATCCATCCGCAAACCCAAACCTTAAATGTATTCTTTGGTTCGGCCGCTGCTCTTCAAGCTTGACCCGGAAACTGCCCACCATCTGACGCTGCAACTGATCCGCCTGGGCAGGTTTCAACCATTGAACTCCATTCTGCGGGCAATATATGCAGTCCCGGAAAGACCAGTGCAGGCCTTTGGACTGCATTTTCGGAATCCGGTGGGGCTGGCGGCGGGATATGACAAGGATGGTCTCGCCTGGCGCGGGCTGTCAGCCCTGGGGTTCGGACACATCGAAGTTGGCACCGTCACGCCCCTGCCACAGCCGGGGAATTCGAAGCCGCGTGTATTCCGCCTGGTTGAAGATGGTGCGGTGATCAACCGCATGGGATTCCCGGGACTGGGCGCAGATTATTTGGCAGGGAAGATTCGCCGTCGCAGGCGCGGGGGAGTGATCATGGGGGTAAACCTGGGCAAGAACAAGGATACTCCCATCGAAAACGCCGCCGGTGATTATATTTCCCTGCTGCGCCAATTCACTCCCCTGGCAGATTATCTCGTGGTCAACGTCAGTTCTCCCAACACCAGCGGTCTGCGCCGCCTGCAGGGACGCGATCTTCTCGAAGGGTTGCTGGGCGCGCTTGCCAATGAACGCAAAGACATTGCTGCCGCCGGGGGAGTCTCCACACCCATCCTGGTCAAACTTGCGCCTGACCTATCCGAAGAGGAACTGGATGACGCTCTCGAAGCCATCCTCCGCACCGGCATGGACGGTGTGATCGCCACCAATACCACCCTGGGGAGGGATGGTTTGCAGTCCAAGCATGCCGCAGAGACCGGCGGGTTGAGCGGGGAACCTCTTCGATTGCGCAGCCAGGCAGTTTTACATTCGGTTGTAAAAAAACTGGACGGTCGCCTGCCGGTTGTCAGTGTGGGTGGGATCATGCAGCCCGAGCATGCCCGGGCACGTTTGGATGCCGGCGCCACGCTCGTGCAGGTCTATACCGGTCTGGTTTATGCCGGACCTGCCCTGGTCAGTCAAATTGTCCGGGGACTGAGCTAGGTTCTTTATTCGCAATCCACGCTCAAACAATCATCCCGCAGGTTTTCTCTGCGGGATGATTTCATTAATTAGTCCTGTTATGGTTCAAGGCAGAACGGGATGGAGTCGTTCTGTCCATCGGGGGTTTCCGTCTCACCGTTCTGGTCGTAGATCTTGATCCACACGATTTCAGGAAACTGTTTTAAGTTGGCAAAGATAAGGTTCGCGATCGTGTAGGTCGATCCCTGGGATGCGCACGTCCCGGTCAGGTAGACCCGGGTGATGCCATTATCGATGGTTAATTTACTGTATCCGGTCGTGCCGCTCTGGATGACTGCCAGCCCCTGGGATTTTTCAGCTTCAGTGGGACCTAGGAACAATTGAGTCAGGGTCGCCTCCGCCAGCGATAAAGGTGCCGGCACGCTGCGCGTGACCTGAATTTCATAAGGTTCAGTGCCAACCTTATACCGGGTCATGTCGGTGAAATAAACGTTGAGGATCACCGTTGCGGGGGAGACAGACTGGGTGAGCGGTGGCGTACTGGGACTACAACCTGCGATAATTGCCAATGCGAGCGCCATAATAGGGAAGATTATCCGGCCCATGGTTCCTCCTTCGAATGGTAATCAGGGACCACCAGGTGCTGTGCATCCACGAACTTCTTAGTCAGCGTATTCCGGGTGGCGGTCCACAATGAGATATATCGATTATACACCCAGGTGCGCGATATAATTTCTTGAAAAGGACGCATTATGCATATTCTGGTCACAAACGACGATGGCGTGCAGGCTCCCGGGCTTTTAGCGCTTGCTCAGGAACTACGGAAATTGGGAAAAGTGACGGTCTTTGCACCTGACCGCAACTGGAGTGCTTCCGGTCACGTAAAAACGATGGATCGTCCGCTGCGAGCTCGTAAAGTGCTCCTGGCTGATGGTACCCCTGCCCTCGCCACAGATGGCGCTCCCTCAGATAGTGTGGCGCTGGCCCTTTTGGGCGTGGTAAAAGAAAAGATCAACCTGGTAGTTTCGGGGATCAACCCGCATGAGAATATCGGTCACGATGTGACCTATTCCGGGACCGTGACGGCTGCCATGGAGGCGGTCATAGGTGGAGTACGCGGGATTGCCGTCTCACTGAATTCACCGGAAGAATTCCAGGGGGTGCTGGATTACGGTACTGCCGCTGCCGTTGCGCGCCAGGTGGTCCAAAAAGTGATGACTGAAGGACTGCCCGAAGGGGTTTTCTTGAATGTCAATGTACCGTATTTGAAGGAAGACGAACTCAAAGGCTTTATGATCACCCGCCAGGGTCTGCGCTTATATCGTGACGAACTGGATTCCCGCAAGGACCCGCGCGGCAAGCCGTACTACTGGATCGGCGGACAGTTCCCCATCGGTGTCCTGGAAGAAGGTACCGATTACGGCGCAATTAAGGCCGGCTATGTTTCCATCACACCCTTGCAGCTCGACCTGACAGCCTGCGATGCGATGGAAGGGATGAAAAAGTGGACCTGGTAAAAGAGGAATTGTGAGCCCATTTGCTTCTCCGCCCGACACTTTTATTTTCAATAACCAGGTCTGGGAGATCGTCCGGCAGGTGCCGCCCGGCAAAGTGAGCACCTACGGGCAGATCGCCAAAATGATCCCCCCGCCAGGTGACATGCCCCAGCGCAGTTACGACGCCTTCGGTGCGCGCTGGGTGGGCGGCGCCATGGCAGCCTGTCCTGAAGACGTGCCCTGGCAGCGGGTCATCAACTCGCAGGGCAGGGTCAGTCCAAGACCGGGGGCGGAAAACCAGCGCCGCCTGCTGGAAGAAGAGGGTGTGGAGTTTAATGAAAGTACCAAGGTGGATTTCGAGCGCTTCGGCTGGAATGGTCCCGACCCGGCCTGGTGCAGGGACCACGGATATCTCTTGCCTCCGCATTTGTCAAAGGAACAAACGCGCTTGTTCTGACCGGTCACCCGGCTTATTTTCTCGACAGGTCAACCACCAGCAGATCCAGGGCCAGGTCCAGTGGAACCTGGCTCGTTTTTGCCCCCTCGTCAATTTCCAGGAGTTTGTGATAAATGGACTCCAGCGCAGGCAGGGAAAATCGCTTCGCCTGGCTGGTCACTTTGGGTGCCACGTAACTGTGTAATTTAAGAGTTGACTGGATCTGGGGGAGGCTCGCCCCGGCGTCCAGCATTTCGCGTGCCTGAAGCAGCAGCCTGAACTGGCGGATGACCATGCCCCATAATGCGAAGGGTTCCTCATCTTCCAGCAATTGATGGAGTACCTTCTGCGCCTTTGTCCCATCCCCCAGGCCAAGCGCATCCACCAGGTCGAAAATCTTTCCCGGTGCGCTGGTGATGCCCACCTTGTCCACGTCCGCCATGGTGATCGGGCGGGCATAGTTTACGTAGGTGAGCAGTTTGCCGAGTTCCTGCGCGGCGATGCGCGGGTCCTCGCCAACCATATCGGAGAGACGTGCCGCTGCCCCTGGCTCGATCTTTCCACCCAGCTTTCTCGTTTCCGACTCGATCCAGCGCGGCATTTCCAGGTGAGTGGGCAGGTTGTAAACGTGGACCTCGGCCCGGTTTCCGGACGGCGGGCGCGCCGCCGCCCATTTCAACAACCAGTGGTCGCCCTTGAGTTGGTCATGCTCCGCCAGGATGATGGATGTGGTCGGCTGGGCCTTATCCAAAAGGTCGATGAATTTTTTTCGGGGAAACGGCCGGTGGTCATCGGTGATTTCTTCTTCGTCGGGCTGGACGACGTTCGTGGTTTTGGGGGGTTGTTCCGGCTGCTCAACGACTTTTTTCCGGGCTGGAGCAAAGGCCGAGACCGGATGCAAAAGCACCACCACTCGCCGAGCTGCCAGGAAGGGGGCAGCATTGATGGCGGTATTCAGCGCCTCGAAATCAAGACCGAGGCGGCCGTCGAAGCGTGCCATGTTCAATTCGGCGTTGGAAGAATCCCCCAGGCTGGCGCATATGCGCTCGATGTGCCCGGAGATGGCAAACTCGTCGTTGCCATGCAGGATGAGGACCGAGGGGAGTTCTGTCATTTGATAGAAAACGGATCGCGGCTGATTAACACCACGTCATGCGGATGTAATGATCCGCTTTTATGCCCTTGAACCTTTGTGGTTTTGATATTCTTTTACAAGGTCGAATCTTGTGTTACCACCCGGTGCAGCGAGAATTGCCCAAACCGGATCGGGAACACATCCACGATGGACAATCCCAGCGGGTCGCCGGAAGTGGTGACGCGCTGCTGGATGATCGGCCCGAGCGGCTGGCTGGCGATGAACCCCAGGGTTGCCAGGGTAATGACCAGGGGCAGGCGTTCCACCTTGCCGCGTTTACTCTTTACCCCAACCATCGCCAGCCACGCCAGAAATCCGGCGACAAACCCGGATACGGCGTAGTTCGTGCCGCAGTGCTCGTGGATGGCGAGATAGCGGTCGCCGTTGTTAAGGCGGACCAGCGCCCGGATGACGGCCTCGCGCACATCATCCGTGGGGATATCACCGAGGATGAAAAAGCCGCCCGGGAAGGAATAACCCGCCAAATGCCGGAAGGGGAAATGCTGGGCAAGAATGTTGATCGTGGCATGTTCCAGTCCGTGGTTGCGGCGGATGCGGGAGATCATAGGGGTGTCGAGAATTGTCATGGTTGTCTCCAATCTCACAATACTACCTGGTAACCGAAACTTAGTCCTGTTGTTTCCGAGTGTCTCTCTAGAGAACTGTTCACAAGATTTCCCTGCAATAAGGCTTATTAAAGATTATACCTGTTAAGAAGAGGTTGCAAGGATTCGGTATTTCGATCTTTTAAAAAAACTTCCGAAGACGGAGGATCTTCGGAAGCCTGGGAAAGTCGGATGAAATTAATTTGCCGTGATGGGGGCTGATTCGCGTGCCGGCACCGTCGTGGCCTGGATAAAGCCGATATACATGAGCACCACGCCGATCAGCTCGGAAAAATACAGTCCATCCACCAGGCCCATTTTAACAAAGGACCCGGCCATGGCCGGAGCAAGAGCGCCGATGGCGATCAGGATGTTGCCGATCATGCGGTTCATCAGCACGCGCTTGCGCCAGAAGATGACCGCCGAGTAAATGGCTCCACCCACCAGCGCCAGGGTGCCGTAAATGTTCAAGATGATGGTCAGGGCAATGGTCAGGCCGCCGCGGGTCAGGATGTCCTGGTACTGGGATGAGATCGCCATACCCAGGTTATAGGATGAAGCAGCAGGCGTCAGCGGGGCGGAAAGGACCAGGATGATTGCCAATAATGAAACCGCGGCCAGGACCCCGGTCATTGATATGGCAACGCCGCGCTTGCGGACGAGCAGGTGGATCGTCCCCTGGCCAAGCCAGGCTGCGGTCAACATGGCGCCGCACAGGTACCAGAGCTTCAACACCAGACCGCTGAATGTAAATGCCAGGATCACCTCGCTCAAGGTGCCGATCCCAAACAGTACCAAGCCGATGCTCCATAAAAGCAGGTAAGGGCCGTGTTTCAACAGGTAGCGCCGGAAAACCGCGGCGGCGAACGCGAATGTCACGAGGGTGGATAGGAAAGGCAGGTAGTGCATGCAACCTCCGATCAAAACAAGCAGGATACCTGGATGTTAGCTCTATTAGATGATAGCTGGCTGAAATGCTGCTTAAGGTTTGATTAAAATCCGAGTCCCATAATTAAAGGGTGGTCATCCAGATTGCTTTAATTAGAGTACCGAACAATTATGCTCGCGCCGTCGTCCCGGCGGCGGGGACGCCGCCTTGAGCATAATTAAAAAGTTCTCAAGGGCAGCGGCGGCGGGGTTCCCCAAGGGGTGCTTCCCGGAAAGGCACCCTCCCCAAGGGGAGTGCTCCGCGAGGGACAATGTCGCGAACGCCGCCTGGAGCAGGGGTTTTGAACATTTATTCAACCCAGCGCATAAAAGACCATCCCGTCGCCCACGTCTTCCACCACCACGGGACGGCGCTCGAACACCAGACGGATGCAGATCCACAGGTCACCGATGGAGCTGGCAGCATTGAAGATCATGGCAAACAGGACCAGGACCAGTGCCCCGGCAGGCAGGACCGCCAGCAGGAGCATCCCGAGCAGGGAGAGACACACGACCGGAGCCAGTCCGATGACCAGGTACTGCCGAGGCGGGAAGTACCATCCCGGCGCCGAAGCGAATGCATACGAGCCGCGCAAACCAAATTTTGGGCGCTGGCGGGTGAAGACCCAGAAGAATGCTCCGTGTATAAGCTCATGCACCACGATCATGACCACAAAGACAACGACCAGGCTGATGACAAAATAGATGGGATAAAACGAACGGGAACCCACCTCCGCCAGGATATTTGGGCGGACCAGCCGGGCGAACCACACGAAAAACAACCCGAATATGAAGAGCAGGAGCACGCTTCCCAAATTCATGCCCCACAGGGCAGCCTTGTTTTTCTTCAAATCCAGTGAATAGACCAGCACGGCGTTTTCAGGCTGTACATTGGTCGCGCGGAGAAGGTTGGGCATCAGGCCACCTTACGCCCTTTGGTGATATCGCGCTGGATGCCGAAGGCCAGTTCGAGCGCCTGGTGGACCGAACGCGCCTCCACGATCTCCAGGTCCGAGGGCCAGGGCTCACCCTTGCGCAGGCGTTTGGGGACGATGGCGGTCTTGAAGCCGAGCTTGGCAGCCTCGCGCAATCGCACCGGCATCTGCCCGGGCATGCGCAGCTCCCCCGCCAGACCGATCTCGCCGATCAGCACGGTATCCGCCCGGACAGGCAGGTCGCGCATGGATGAAGCCACCGCGGCGGCAATTGCCAGATCCGCGGCAGGTTCGTCGATCTTCAGTCCCCCCACCACGTTGACGAAAATATCCGCTTCCCCCAGTTTCAGCCCCACTCTCCTGGTCAGCACCGCGGCGATCATCAGCAGGCGGTTGTAGTCCACCCCGTTGGGAGTGCGGCGGGCGTTGCCGAACTGGGCGGCGCTGGTGAGCCCCTGCACCTCCACCAGCAGCGGACGGGTGCCTTCCAGCGTCACAGCGATGGCAGACCCGGCCGCGTTGACCATGCGCTCAGCCAGGAAGGCCTCGGAGGGATTGGTGACCTCGACCAGACCGTGCTCGACCATCTCGAACACCCCCACCTCGGCGGTGGCGCCGAAGCGGTTCTTCACCGAGCGCAGCAGGCGGTAGGCCTGGAAGCGGTCGCCCTCGAGATACAGCACCGTATCGACGATGTGCTCCAGCACGCGCGGCCCGGCGATGGTGCCCTCCTTGGTGACGTGCCCGATGACGAAGACCGCCGGTCCCGAGGATTTGGCCAGCTCGCGCAACCGGTTGGCGGACTCGCGTACCTGCGAGACCGACCCGGCAGCCGAGTCCATCTCGGGGATGTAGACGGTCTGGATGGAATCCACGATCAGCAGGTCCGGCTTGACGACCGTCACATGTTCGAAGATGGTTTCCAGGTTGGTCTCGGTGACGAGGAACAGGTCATCCGGGAATTTTGCCGAGGGGGCGATGCGGCTGGCGCGCATCTTGATCTGGCGCTCGGATTCCTCGCCCGAAACGTACAGCACCCGCAGGCGGGTCGCCATTTGGAGCGCCACCTGCAGCATCAAGGTTGACTTGCCGATGCCCGGGTCACCGCCCACCAGGACGATCGAGCCGGGCACCAGGCCGCCGCCCAGCACACGGGAAAACTCGCCGATCGGAACGGGGATGCGGTCTTCGGCGTCCATGCTGACATCCGAAAGGCGGTGCGGGGTGGAGCGCCCGCTCAGGCCGCGGGGTGCATTCTTCCCGCCGGAGGGCTCGTCGAAGACGATCTCTTCGACCATGCTGTTGAACGACCCGCACTGCGGGCATTTCCCCATGAAGCCGGCGGAGACGCGGCCGCACTGCTGGCAAACGTAACGGGTGTGGGTTTTTGGCATGGGTTGATTATACCTTTCGGGCTAGGCGAAGAATTCGGGTTATGAGGGCGAGAAAAGAATTAAACACAAAGGGCACGAAGAAAGAAAAGAAAATGACAGGGTTAGGCAAGTCGGTCATGCGAGGCAACCCCAACCCGCCCCACCCTGCCTCTTCGGCGCCTTGTGGCGCCGAAACTGCCGATGGCGGCTTGAAGCCGCCTCGGCTCGTCCCCAAATCCCTCGGCTGCGCTCGGGACATGTACTTCGTATTTGGAGAGGGTGTTTGAGAAACTAGGCGAAATTTCCCCAAAGAACGGGGATGATATCCCCAAAGAACGGGGATGATATCGCGATGAAATGATGGCATGAGATTGCCACGCCGCGAAATAAGCGGCTCCTCCAAAGAGCGGGGGACGATGTCGCAATGACATTTGGTTGGGGGGATTGCCGCCTCCCCATAGGGGACAACGCCCGCGCTTTGATACTGAGGAACAAACGAGGAACGAAAACATCTCGTTGTCTCTTCATATTCATATACCCGGCTGGCGAATTCGTTCCTCAAAACAAACCCAAAACGAATAAATCTCACCTGGTTCCGATGCGAGGCTTGCAAATTCGCGTGCAAAATAATCAATTTTCGAGGAACGAATAATCGGGCATGCCGGGGCTAAAAGTAAAAGACGGGATTTTGACTCCATTTGCACTTGAATGCGGTTTTTAAGGTTCGGAATATTGTGAGGCATGGAAATATTGCCAAACCCCACACTTTATATAATTATAGCACAAATATTCTAATAATGAAAGAATTATATAAAAAATCAAATATTGCAAGTGACGTGTTGCATTTTCATGGGGACATGGCATAATAGTTTAAACCTCCCCTTTCTGCTCCGGAGCCCCGATGACCGATAACCTCCCGAAAAACTTGAAGAGCCCATCCTGCGGTGCGCCGCTGGATTACGACGGCACCAGTTCCATCGTGCGCTGCAAGTTCTGCAAGAATATCGCCCTCATCCCCGGGCTGTCGACCGCCCAGAGTGCCACCCCGCGCGCCGTGCTGGATATCGAATCCTGACACCAAGAGCAGCTGATTTAAAATACATATATGACTCTCCTGCAATAACTGGTACTTTAACAACTCACGGCTAACATTTTCGGACTGGCAAAGCCGCACAAAGCAGCCAGGGTGGTTCTTGGAAA
>Ga0209638_1000024_pt1 | contig 106854 bp, 96 predicted proteins | sample BarGraNGADG00211_FD_184490 | JGI IMG/M metagenome (GOLD analysis project Ga0209638, IMG submission 184490) | Arctic peat soil microbial communities from Barrow, Alaska - Barrow Graham LP Ref core NGADG0002-211 (SPAdes) (version 2) | ecosystem: Environmental > Terrestrial > Soil > Wetlands >... | reverse complement strand
CCACCGTAAATATCAGCCAGAATGCGACCCTGGGTTCCTTCCTGGTCGATTCGAAAGGGATGACCCTGTATCTTTACACCACGGATACACCGAACACAAGCAATTGTTACGGCCCCTGTGCCACAGCATGGCCCTCCTTGTTGACAAACGGGGCTCCCATTGCCGGGTCGGGTGTGACCGGGTCCCTGTTGGGGACAACCACCCGCACGGATGGGACTACGCAGGTAACGTATAACGGCTGGCCATTGTATTACTTTCAAACCGATAAAGTTGCTGGAGATACCACCGGTGAAAACGTGCAAGGCGTGTGGTTCGTGATTACCCCCGCGGGAGTGAAAAAGTAAAGCGAACTAATGAACCGGATCGCAGGTTCTATTCTGGACAAGCTGAAAATTGCTTGTGAGTAATATTGAAACAAGCATATACAAACAGACAAAAAAAGTACCTCCTGTTTTTTCACAGGAGGTACTTTCATCAGTAACTTTTTCCCGATTAATACATCCAATCAACTGATTGCGAAAATAATTCAAGGTTGTGGAGACAAATTATTATGGAAATGACCATTGATTTCCCCGGCGGTTCGCGTGTAGACGCCCATTTTGGTTCGTTTACAGTTGCCACAGACCAGCCTCCGGTTGCTTCCGCGCCCAGCCCCTTCGAAATTTTCCTCTCATCCATCGGGACCTGCGCGGGAATCTATGTGCTGGGATTTTGCCAACAACGCAACCTGCCCACCGAAGGTATCCGCATCGTGGAGAAAATCAACCACAGCCAATTAACAGGGATGGTCGAGACGATCGGCCTAGAGATCCAGGTGCCGCCGGAGTTCCCGGAAAAATACCGCGATTCGCTGATCCGCTCGGCGGAACTATGTGCGGTGAAGAAACATCTCGAAAAACCACCCCGGTTCGATATCACCACCAAGGTGGCATAGCTGCCGGCCTGCTGGGTTTCATGTTAAAAAGCACTCAAGGAAATTAGACAATGAGCCTGACCACCCTCCTCCTAGGATCTTCGGTGCCCATCATCAGTGCAGAGGAATTAGATGAAGAGTTAAAGAATGGGAACCGCCCATTCCTGCTGGACGTGCGCCAACCGCAGGAGTACCAGCTTGGACATATCCCCGGAGCAAAACTGATCCCGCTCGGTTCGCTGGGCAACCGTTTGAATGAAGTACCCAAGGACCGTGAAATCGTATGCATCTGCACCACGGGGCACCGCAGCGTCCCAGCAGTCAACAAATTGACGGCGGTGGGAATCGAAGCCAGAAGCTTGAATAATGGGATGATCGCCTGGCAAATTGGTAGAAGACCGGTAAAAAAAGGAATGTCGGAATAATATTAATCCTGAAAAAAAGCAACCCTGCCCAATAAGGGCAAATGACGCGGATATAAGTATTTAGGAAAATGAAACAGGGATCAGTCTTCCTGAAATGCCAGCCAAGACAACGCATTCGTCCTCAACATTTAGTCAGGATAGGTTTTACAAATAAATTCCAATAGACTCAAATTTATTCACGCATACTGGAATATAAAATATGTTTACCGGTACCTTACTTAGCAATGTGCCTTGAATTAAACGGGCATGATAATCAGCAACAATTCGGGACACTCCTCCTTCCCGAAGACAGTTGATGGACTGTGGGACGAGCTGGTGGCCAGCGATTAGCTGGTCACCATGCTTTTAATAACACTTCAGCTTAAAAACCCGGGAATTTTTACCCGTTTTTTGGGGGGGAAAGCGCATCCGAATAAGCCGTGAACAGCAGGGATGGGGATTGAACCATTATGCCACGAGAAAATTGAGCTACAAGTTCAGGATGAGCGGCACCCTTTGAGACTGAATATTAACTGGCGCATAACGAATGAGTCGCGTGAGTAAAATCTCGCCTTTATTTTTCCCAAAGTGGGAATAACTTCAATATCCAGCGAGTCATATAAACTCCCGCAAAAGATGATCCAGCCGTAACCGGAACCATCACTGCCCAGGCACGCCAATCCAACGCAATCACACCAAAGATATCCCGCAGCGGGGTATAAAGTGCCAGAAGCTGCAACCCAACGGCGACGGCATAGCTGATCAGCAGCGTACGATTAGACCAAATCGAAAGCGAGTCCAACTGTCGCACCACCATAACACGGGTAAAGGCATGCAGGACGATGCTGGTAAAGAGCATCGTGCGGGCATAGGTTACACCACCGAACTGGAACCCGACCCAGAAGATCAGGCCATATGCGATTAGAGTGCGGAAGATGCTCCCGATGATGGTGGCATAGATGGCTTTGTTCAGGATGGGCTCGTTGTGACGGCGAGGGCGGCGTTTCATTACTTGCGGCACGACCGGGTCGGCTGCCAAGGCGCTGGCAGGCACCAGGTCAGTGACCACGTTGACCCACAGCAGCATGATTGCGGAGAGGGGGAAATACCCGGCGATGGAAAGTGCCAGAACGACGAACACCTCGCCCAGGCTGGTGCTGAGCAGATAGTTGGTGAACTTGCGGATGTTGTCGAAGATGCGGCGACCTTCTTCGACCGCGGCGACGATGGTCGAGAAATTGTCGTCAAGCAGGACCATGGCCGCAGATTCCCTTGCAATATCGGTTCCGCGCAGACCCATCGCCACGCCCACGTCAGATTGTTTGAGGGCGGTGGCATCGTTGACCCCGTCACCGGTCATGGCAACTACGTGACCATCATCCTGGAGAGCCTTAAGCACCTGCTGCTTAACCTGCGGGGTGGCACGCGCCACAATATCCACTGTCTTCATCTTTTCAGTGAGCTCAGGGCGGGTGATTTCTCCCAATGTACGGGCATCCAGTACACGCTGCCCGATGCCAACTGTACCGGCAATGGCCTGGGCGGTGAGACCGTTATCGCCAGTGATCATGACAACACGGATGCCGGCTCCATGGGCGCGGGCGATGGCTTCTGCAGCCCCGGGACGCGGAGGATCGATGAGAGCAAGCAGACCATAGAAAGTCATGCCAGTTTCTGCCTGCTCGAGCGGAAGCTCATCAGGAAAATCCCTGCCTGCCACCCCGAGGACATAAAAGCCTTTGCCCTGCAATTCCGTAACCTGGAGGCGGACTGCCTGGCAGCGCTGGTCCGCAAGGGGGAGATCATCTGCTCCTGCGCGGCAGGAAGTACACCGGTCCAGCAAGGGGCCGGGAGCCCCCTTGGAAATGGAGACCCGCCGCCCTGCCTGAGTATGAATGGAAGTCATGAGCTTGCGTTCCGAGCTGAAGGGGATACCGTCGAGACGCGGTGCTGTCTTGCGCACCTGCTCAAGGTCCAGACCGGCAGCCTGGGCGGCTTTAACGAGAGCGGTATCGACTGGATCGCCCTGAATGGTATCGCCGGTACCATCCGCCAGGGTGGCTTCGTTGCACAAAATGCCAGCCCTCAACAGATCGATGGCTGCGGAGTTTCTTTGTAAATCCTGCGACAAGTCCACCAGTCCGCCCCCCACGTAGATCTGCTGGAGGGTCATCAGGTTCTGGGTGAGGGTGCCGGTCTTATCGGTGCAGATCGTATCCACAGACCCGAGCGATTCGACAACGGACAGGCGGCGTACCACGGCATTGCGACGGGCCATCTGGCGGGCGCCCAGTGCCAGGGCAAAGGTCAGTACGATAGGCAGGCTCTCGGGGATGGTAGCTATCGCAAGGCTAAGCGTGTTGAGCGCCACGTCGAGGGGAGGCTCGCGCAAGAGATAGAGCAGAACGACGGCGACGACCGCCGCCAGGGAAGCCACGATGATGGTCATCTGGCGGGCCATCTTTTGCACTTCCACCTGGAAGGGGGTAGGACGCTCGACCATCTGCCCAAGCGCCCCGGCAATCAAGCCAACCTCGGTGGCCATACCGGTCCGGACCGCGACTGCCGTGCCGGTGCCATGCGTGACATAAGTGGACGCAAAAACCATGCTGGTGCGCTCTGCAAGTGGAGCATCAGTCGAAACCGGTTCAGGCGATTTGTCGACCCCAACACTTTCCCCGGTGAGGGGGGACTCGTCCGCCCGGAGGCTATGCACTTCGACCAGGCGCGCATCGGCGGGGATCTTCTGTCCCTGTGACAACATAAGGATGTCCCCGGGGACGACCTCGGCAGCATCCACTTGCCTGGGAGACCCAGCACGCAGAACAATTGTTTTAAAAACCAAGAGCCTGTCGAGGGCTTCGAGCTCCTTCTGGGAACGATATTCCTCAAAGAAGCTTAAGGCAACACTCAGGACGACGATGCCAAGGATGAACCAACCCGTGAGACGGTGTCCGATTTCCCCCGGGAGGAAACTGACCGCGAATGCCAAAACGGCAGCAAAAAGAAGGACCAGAATGAAATAATTCGCAAACTGCTTGAAAAATAATTTCCAGGGAGAAGCGAGCTTGCGGCGGAGAATCTCATTGCGCCCATGCTGCTGAAGTCGCACGGTGGCTTCAGAGTCCGTCAAACCTTCGGGACGGGTTAAAAGCTGCTGATAAATTTCCGGCAAACCCAGGTTATGCCACGCGGGTGTTTCCATTTTTTGCCTGCACTGGAAAATTATACTTAGAAAGCAGGTGCGTGTCGAATTTATCCCCTGGCAATCCGCCCTGGACAGGATTTCAGATTAATGAAACTTGCTACCACGCACGCGAGAAAAAGCTCCCGGTGTGGCAGCCGTCTTTAATTAGGAAAGATTAATCCTTATGTGATTCATACCAGCCTGCGCGGGTGTCTGTCCGTATATCGAATTCCGGGACGAAGGGCTTGATATCCAGAAGAGGAGTGCCGTCCAGCATATCCACACCTTCAACCTGCAGTACATTCGCGATCGGCGAGATCAACCTGACAACTGAAAACCCAATCTGGTTGGGACGGGCGGGATAACGGGTGGCGAAGACCCCGCGCATTTGGTCATCAAGGAAAGGTTTGACGTGCAGGGAGAATTCAGTCGATTCGTGAAAAACGTAAAATAAAATGATGTGCGAAAATCCTTCCAGGTCCTGCAGCCCTTCAGCGAATTCGGTGAAGACTTCCACGAACCCGATCGCATCGGAGCGGGAAGCCTGGATGGGTGTCTGGGACTTGTCGGTAAATGGAGAGTGGATGACCCCGATGGGGTGCATCTGGTAGTCCATTAGAGGCTTCCTCCGTGGCCTCGATGCAACAGTTCAGGGTGGTCTGTCAAGGTCCCTTCCAGGTATGCATTGACCGCCTGTTCAATGTCGCGCATATTGGTCAGGACCGGCTGGACGCCTGCCTGCCTCAATCCATTGTACGCTCCCTGCCCCATCCCGCCCGCCAGCACAACCTGGCAGTCGAGGATGGAAGCAAACATGCGGGTGTGAAGGTTTTCTTCCGTAGATCCCTGCCCGTAGGCGAACCCGGGCTCCGCGTGAGGTTCATTGACAGACTGGTTGTGGGATGCTTTGGGGAGGGTTTCACGCCCGGTCACCTTCCCGTCGGAAATGTTAAATACCTCGTAGTAAACTGCGCGTCCAAAATGGGCACTGATCGTGCTGTGATCATCGGTTACAACTGCGATTTTCATGGGGGTCTCCTATAATCAAACTATTTATCGGATTGAACTATCCCGAAAAACCTCGGAACACTTTAACGAAAGAATATAGTTCCGGAGAAAATCCTCCCTGGAGGATCAGTTAGTATATAGATGTAGATTTCCATCGGAGGTTATCCCCGTGCGCAGGAGATTGAGAGGTTTTCCGGCGGGGCCGCGGGTGACGTTGCCTTGCAGGTCGAACCTGGAGCCGTGGCACGGGCAGGCAAACCCGTCTGCCCGATTCTCCACGGTGCAACCCAGGTGAGTGCATACCAGGCTGAGCGCCGAGAATCCCGACTGGGAGTGGACGAGCAAAGCTGGAACGTCAGGCAGGATGGTACGCGAGCCAAGGGGATATTTAGCTGGCAGGCCGAGGTCGAAATCGGTCTGAGGGGATGGGTCAGTTTGAATATCCAAAAAACGGAACAACCCTCCCAGCCCAAGCAGACCAGCGGCAGCCAAAACGGCTCTGCTGGCGAGTTTAAGAAAATCACGGCGGGATACATCAGTCATAGTATTAACGGGTCATCGAATGACAGGTGTGGCAATAGGCTGAGGTCTGGTCGGTACCGTTCTGGGTGCAGGCGCTGCCCATGACGGGTTTGAAGGGGAAAACCTGCCCAGAGGCTTTTCCGACCAACTGATAGGTGCCATCGGGGAGCACGCGAGTGTTCCAGAGCGGCTCATCTTTTTGGGTGACAAGGATGGTGTCTCCGAGCTTTAAGTCAACGACAGGGTTAAGCAGCGCGAGGCGGAAGACAAGATCGTTAGGGTCGGTGAGGGTACGGGGTTGGGGGAGTTCAGTGGGTGTGCCGTGGCAGGTCTTGCACTGAATGTATTGAATATCCAACTTGGAACTGTACAGGCTGTCATCGCCCATGGCTTCGGTACGGGTATGACAGTCGACGCAGTCGAGCATCCATTCACAACTGGTAAACTGGGCAATGGGTTGGTAGTAGTCGTGAAGGCGGTCGTTGGAAAGATCCAGGCGCGGGGCAAAGGTGATGGTACGCAGATCATAGTTGCCGCGGTTATGGCAGGTATCGCACTGGGTATAGGAAATTGCCGTGGTGAGCTTGTGTACCTGGCTGGATTGAAGCTGCTGCGTGTTGGAACGGTCCGCGGACTGGGTGGGGGTATGACAGGCGGCACAGCCAGTAAAACGGAAATAAACGCTGCCAGGTAAAGGCTGGGCGGAGAGATGACAGGTTAGACAGTTTTGCCCAAAAGCTTTCACAAATGGATTGGTTTCCTGAAACGGGTCGAAGGCCGAAAGAGAAGTGATGCCGCTCGTACTGCCGGGCGCCCGGACAGAAAAGATCCCCAGGCTGGCCGTTAGGTCGGGCTGGACGCCGAAGGTATAGCGGATGATTGCAATCGCACCGGCGTAGGTAGCTTGAATGCTGGTGGTAGCGCGCTGGATGTGGTTGTTGTAACTTTCAGGGGTGCCACTGTGGCAGTTGGCGCCTCCACAGGAGGCCTGGACGACCGAGAAATCGGAAGGGTTACTGCCGCCGCGCATGGTGCTGTGGGCTAGATTTGCATCCAAAGCCAGAGCCTCACCACCATGACAGAGCACGCAGCCAAAAGTCTGGACCGGGTGAGAGTTGCTGATCTGCGCCAGATCGGAGTGACAGGTGAGACAGTATTCCACCTGACCGGTGAGAGTGGGGGTGAGGGGAATTGGTTTCGGACGGAGCCTCTGATCCCACCCTGCAACGAGCAGGGTCAGCAGGAAAGCGAGGGAGGTGACAAGCAATGAATAGCGGCGCATGGTTTAAATTCAGGAGACGGGTATCAAAGCGAGGACAGTCAGGACCAGTATGCCCGTCAAAACGATCAAAGCCACGATCCGTGCGAGGGTGTTGCCCCTAGGGAACCAGCGTCCCAAATCGGGCTTGGTGACCGTGGGGAAAATATAAGGGATGAGGGAAAGGAGAAGCAAAACCGCAAGCGGGACAACCACGCCCCAGAAGAAAGGATTGCCCAGTTTGAGCATCTGCTGGACCCACAAAAAGAACCAAGGGGCGCGAGCTGTCTCTACAAGCGGGGATGCGTTGATAGAAGGAGCCAGGGGGGCAGCAGCGAAGGTGGAGAGGATGAGCAGCGCGGTGGCAGCCAGGAGCATGGCGAGGACCTCACGCCGGACCAGTTCGAAACGGGTGATACGGGAGTGATCAATGCGGAAGGCAGGAGGAGGCACAGCGATGCCTCCATCCCGGCGGACGCGGAAAATATGCCAGGCAACCAGGATGCCGGCGGCGAGAGTCAGACCGAAAATGTGCCAGCCATAGAAGCGTATCAATGTAGCAGGCCCAGGCTGGGCACCACCAACAACCAGCGTGTAGAGTGGGGCGCCAAGCAGCGGGATGGACCTGACGAGGTTAGTGCCTGTTACGAGCGCCCAGTGGATGCCCTCGTCCCAGCGAAGGACGTAACCGGTGAAATCCAACAGGACAGCCAACACCAGTAGTCCCATGCCGAGCAGGTAGTTGAACCGGCGCGGCGGAGCATATGCTCCGGTTAAAATGACGCGGAATAGGTGGACAAGCGAGACGATCACCAGGAATTGAGCCGACCAAAAATGGAGGTTACGGACCAGTCCGCCATAGGGAACAAGGAAGGTGATGGTCTGGATGGATGCCGAAGCATGATCGGGAGTGGGAATGTAATAGAACATCTCCAGCAGACCAGTGACCAGCAGTACCAGCCCCAGGAAAACCGCCAATCCGCCCGCAGCCAAAGTGTAGCGCAGGCGCGCCTGGCGGGCGGGGATAGTGGGAGGGTGGAGGTGATGAAAAAAATTTGGCCGCATAAACAGATTATAGCCGTACGTTGAAAAACCGCTCCTCTTCCCGGAGCGGTTTCTATGGTTTAGGGTAAAGGAGGACGCTGACCCAGGATGGGGTTACGAGACGATGTCATGTTGGTCTTCATTTGTTTCGAAAACCGGAAGGTATTTAACCGCCAACCCGAACGCCAGGAGGCCAGCAGAGAAAATGCCGACCGAAACGAGGACTTCGGGTAAAGACGGGAAATAGTGAACAGCGCTCATAAACATGGGCATATAGGTGAGCGGATCAGGATGCTGAATGGCGAACCAGCTCACGTCGAAGCGATTCATGATCATTCCCAGCAACAGGATGATCGAGCCGATCAAAAGCCCATTCGGATTTTTGCGGATGCGCTTGATCGAGAATAAAACAAGCGGAGTAACAACTCCAATAAGGATTTCCGCCCAGAACAGGACGCTCATCAAACCGCTGGTGAAGAGATATCCCAAGTCACCGGCATAAGCCAGTTGTCCGAATTTGACAACCAGATAGAGCCCAAGCACAAACCGGATGGCGCGTGCCAGCTTCCCCAGCAAATGGACTTCAAGCCCGCGCTTGAAATAGCGGGAGCTGAGCGAGGATTCGAACAGGATCATCGCCAAGCCGATCGCCACCGCAGAAATGAAGAACAGGACCGGCAAGAGCGGCGTCCACCAAAGTGGATACAGCTTGGCGGGCTGGATCAAGAGCAGCGCCCCCAGGGCCCCCTGGTGGAGGGTGGAGATGACCGCGCCGAGGATGACCAGCGGCTTCATGAAACGGCGGATGAAAGCGGAAAGTTTATCCCATTTCAGTCGTTCGAAAATGGCCGGGGCAAATTCAACCAACATGATGGCTGCATAGGCCATCACGTACAAGCCGATGACCAGCAGGAAAGAGGTGAAATTCTGGTAGATAAAATAATGCCAGATGCGTTCGGGATGACCAAGGTCGACCAGCAGGGCGATCACTTCCATGATGTAGCCAAGCAGACCGGTCAAAAGGGTCGGGCGTACCAGCGGGCGGAATTGCTCAAGCTCAAAGATGTAAACGACGGCAGTGATGATGAACGCACCACTGCTGATGGCGATGCCTGTATACAGGTCGAAGCTGACCCAGAATCCCCACGGGTAGGCATTGCTCAAGTTACTTATGGCACCAATCCCACCTGCATAACGGACCATGGCGATGATAAAAGCCAATCCCATCAATGCAAGCAGGATGACGACCAGCGGTTTCAAATGGAAGCGCGGATGGATTCTAATTTCAAGTTTCATTTTGTCTTCTGCGCGGATGACTCGGAATGATCAGCCTTTTTAGCACCTGATTCTTTCTTCTGGTTTACCATGTGCACACCTACCGCCAGTCCAGTGAGGACCGCGCCAACGCCGAGGGTAGAAGGGAGGGTAAGCCGCATCACTGCTTCGCTGATATCCTTCACCGGGCTGGATGGCAACTCCGGCAGACCGAGTTCCTTGAAGGGGACATGCGAGAGGATGAGATAAGAAGTGCCGCCGTTCTCTGACTCGCCATAGACATGGTTGAGGTAGCGCGCCGGCTGGGCGGTGAGGCGGTCATGCGCATACTTGAGAAGCTCGTCACGTTCACCGAACATCAGGGCACCGGTGGGGCAGGTGGCCATGCAAGCCGGTTCCAGACCAACGTCGATGCGCTGGGTGCACATGGAGCATTTATCGATGAAGGCTCCATCAATCAGACCCTTGTCATAGTCAAAGTGGGGCATGCCAAAGGGGCAGGCATTCATGCAATAGCGGCAGCCGATGCATTTTTTGGGATCGTAAATGACGGGACCATCCAAGCGCTTGCTGTAGGCACCCACAGGGCAGGCCGACAGGCAGTCAGGTTCATTGCAATGCATGCAGTGGTAGACCATGGAGGCGCGTTCAAGGGCTGGAAACTCGCCCTTCAGCCCGACCCCGGCAACCCAGATGCGGGTCTTGTTCATGGGAATCTTATTTTCGACGCTGCAGGCAACCATGCAGGCGCGGCAGTCGATGCAGCGCGTGGCGTCAAAAAGGAATGTTTTGTGTTGAATATCCGTCATGAGACAGCTCCCGATTAAATCTTAGACACCGTTACAAAAGTCTGGCTGAGGGCCTGGCCGCCGCTGATGGGGTCGGTGAAGGTGAGATGCAAATCGGAGTCGCTGGCTCCCAGACCATAAGCAACCGTCAGCCCCTTGGAGAGATGCCCGTAACCCGGAGTGAGATAAACGCAATCGGGGCGGATGGCCTGGGTGGCTTCCAGCTTGATGTGGATCTTGCCGGCTGTGCTGGCAACTTCCACCAGGTCGTTCTCGGAGAGCCCCAGGCTTTTGGCTGTGGCAACATTCATCCACAGGCGGGGTTCATCCGAATATTTGTTCAGGAGCTGGTTGTTCTGACTGGCGAACTGGGTGGACTGGGCCACCTTGCCGGTGAGCAGGTAGAACTGGCCCGGGGCGGGAGCAAGCGGTTCCTCCCACTGCGGCACAGCGGCAAAACCGCCTTTGTCCAGGGTCGTCGAGAATAATTCGATCTTCGTGCTGGGGGTGTTCCAGATTGGTTCAGTAAAATCGGGTCCTTCGCCGGGCAGGTCAACATAACCTTTTTGGCGGACCTGGTCGAGCGAGACACCCAGTGGAGCAAGCTGCTGCTTAAGGTAGTCTTCTTCGTCGGAATACTGGAAGAAGTCGCCCAGTCCAAGGCGGGTGCCGAGTTCCTTATAGATCCACAAGGCGGATCTTGCCTCGCCCTGGGGTTCGATGACAGGCTGGCGGAGGAAGGCCTTATTTCCGACTATATTAAGAGGATCGTAGCGTTCGAGGTAGGAGGACTCAGGCAGGACCACATCCGAGAACCAGGAGGTGTCATTCATGATGATGTCGACGGTGGTGATGAAGTCCATTTTTGCGAAGGCTTCCAGAGTCCGGCCACGATCAGGAAGAGACATGGCCGGGTTCTGGCGAGCGATGAACCAGCCGTGAGCCTGGTAAGGCGTGCCGCTCAGGGCGGCTTCGCGTAATTCTTGGAAGACGCCGATCTTGAGGGGGACGAATGGATACTTCCAGGGGACACCATCGAGACGTTGGGCGGAAACTCGGGGATAAGCCGGCTGAGGCGGGGCGCCCAGCACCCCGCTTTCTTCACCGGAAGCCGGAAACATTGCCACACCCCAGTTCCCAGCGAGGGCATTCAGGATGGCAATGGCGCGCTCGGTCTGGAAGGAATTGACGAAATTGGACGTGCGCCAGCCATTGTGCGCGAGCGCATAGGGGGCGGCTGCAGCAAATTCATGGGCAATACGCCGGATGGTATCGGCAGGGATCTCGGTAATGGGTGCCGCCCATTCAGGGGTATATTGGGTCACGGCCGCTGCCAGCTGGTCGAACCCAGAGGTCTGATTTAATACCGTATTACGGTTATATAAACCTTCCGTGATGATGACATTGATCAAAGCCAGGTGGAAAGCCAGATCAGTGCCAGGACGGATGGGCAGCCACTCAGCGGATTTTGCAGCCGTTTTGGTAAAACGCGGGTCGAGAGTAACCACTTTGACGCCGCGGTCGATGGCCTGGCTGAGGGCGGAGGTCTCGGAGGTGGAGATGGCTTCCATCAGGTTTCGCCCGGTGAGAATAATGTACTTGAGGTCGTCGTATTTGCGATTTGGTTCTTCCATGCCATAGGTGGTGAGATTGGAGACGATCATGGCATTGAAGCAAAGGCTGCGCTGTGTACCGTAGTTAGGGGAGCCATAAGCGTTGAGCAGGTTCTCGAACTGGACCTGACTAAGATTGTGCGTGGACGAGAAGAGCATGGCCTCGGGGCCATATTTTTGTTTAATGTCCAGCATGTTCTGAGTCACCAGGTCGAGCGCTTCCTCCCAGGAGGCCTTGCGGAACAACCCCTGGCCGCGCTTGCCGACGCGGATGAGCGGAGTGAGAACCCGGTCGGGGTCGTAGGTGTTCATGAGACCGGATTGGCCGCGCGGACACAGTTTGCCATTGGAATGAGGGTGATCGGGATTGCCTTCCAGCTTGACGACGCGCCCGGCATCGACCTTTGCGAGCAGTCCGCAACGCCAAACGCACATTTCGCACATGCTGGGGATATACCCGCTGTCCGAGGCGTCGAGCAGCCCATTGGAACGGGCCGCCTGGGCAACCCAGGGCGGGAGGAATTCCCCGATGACCAAGGCTCCGACGGCTGCGCCGCTAATTTTGAGGAAATCGCGGCGGGATAGAGTAGACGGCATAACTTTCTCCAATCAATAGCCGGACCTGCGAAAAGCTATCTCGCAGGCCCGGCTGGAGGTGACGATTAACCCTTCTTTTCCTTGCGATGCATGCCCATGCGATCGATCAGATAAAAGAGCACAAGAGCCATCAGGGCGAAGACAAAAATTGCCAGGTATGGGCTGATGTGCCATAGGTCGGGGATGACCACGCTGCCAAAATTACCAATTGCCTTGAGCTGGGGCATGAAGCTTTGATAGGTCAGACCAAATATGACTCCTCCTACGAGGAAGCCGAGGAGGCCGGGGACGATGTAGTCCAGCTTGCCTTCACCGGCGCCAGCAACGGCTGTACCCGGGCAGAAACCTGCCCCAGCCATGCCGACCCCGAAGATGAGGCCGCCAACCAGATTTCCCACGACATAAGTTTCAGGGATAGCCGGGAAGGTGATCAGACCCATCGCCCGCAAGGGATATATGCCGAGCATGGTGATCACCAGGGCGGTCATCATGAACTTCAACACCGTGAAATCGGTAAGCCGGAACTGGTTAGCGATTTTGTGATACTTGGTGAGACCAGCTTTATTGAGGGCAACACCGAACAACACGCCAAGAACGAGAGCATATATATAAGTCATGGCATCCTCCTTTTAGTATTTCTTTCCGTAGACGAGCAGGGCGGTGCCGATCCCGGAGGCGAACATTCCGCCGATGAACAGGAAGGCTGCCGGGGCGAGGAGCATCCCGCCCGAAATGGCGAGTCCGCTGGTGCAGCCACCTGCGATCCCAGCCGCGAATTCCACGACGATGCCACCCACGAAGAGCAGCAGCCAGCGTTTCCAGGTCTGTTTGCCGTAGGCCGACTTCCATTGCTCACTATCCATCGTGCGGAATTTGAAAGTGCCGCTGGAGAGGGCGCCCAGCATCCCGCCGAAGAATATACCGACCAGCAGAATGACGGGGTAGGTGATCTCAGGTTTCATCATAAAACCGAAGTACACATTGTTTGGGCTGATTACCTTGCCGATATAGGCGGCCAGGTTTTCAAAGCCACCGGAAGCGCCCAGCAGTTGGTGGGCGACCACAACGGTGAGGATGCCGACGATGCCGAGCAGCGCACCCGCTACGTAGGGTGACCATTCCTCCTTGCGAATTTGTGTCATAAGCCAGTTCATATTTACTCCTTGTTGAAATAATGGATTGGTAAAAGTACAAGACCGAATGAATTATTCTTCCTGATTTTCCAGAGACTGGTCCTCAGCAGGACCTTCATCATCCTGTTCGGAGTCAGCCGGTTGAGCCTGTGCGGGTTCAATGTGGGTAAGGGTGTCGATTGAGGCAAGCAGGGCTGCGGCGGCCTGCGGCTTCGCCAGGATGGTTTTCAGAGTCTGGCGGGAGGCGGGTTTTAATTTGGAGAGGGCGGGCAGCAGTTCGACCAAGTCGGCCGGATATTTTTCCTGAATAGGAAGGCGCTTCGAGTCCTCAAAAGAGACATTGATCAGCCCCTCGCGCCTGAGCACAAAGAAGCCGCCGCCAAGCACGACGACCGCCAGGATGGCGATCAGAATGATGTTCCCAACATTTGTCGGGGTTTTACCGAGAGCCACAGCATCATATCGTTGCGAGTAATCCACCATATCGGCAGAGGGGACAACCACCGCAGGGGCAGGAGTCGAGGAAACATCAGAGGGAGCGGAAGTTGCGGAGCCAGCGGGTAAGGTGGCTGCCGATGTGCCGGTACCGCCGGTGCCGACAACCTGGCCCAGGGTCGTTGCGTAGATTTGAGCTTTTGCAAGTGTGTCGGTGGGATGACAGCTCTGGCAGCTTGCATTGATATCCGAAAGCGGAGGGACCATGCCGGTGTGGGCGGCAACCTTATCGGTGGCCTGGTTGTTACCGGCGTGGCACAGGTAGCAAAAATCGCCGAAGGCGTGCTGGGTGTGCCAGGCAGTACCGTCAGCATTGACCGGGTCTTGGGCCTGGGTTTCGTGGCAGTTCTTGCAGGAAGAAGCCTGTGACCCACATTGGGCCGCGGCCGGGGTGGCGGTCATCAGGAAAAAGCTGCCGGTGACCAGCAAAGTCCCGATCGCGATAATAATTATTGTGATCCTTTTTCGATTCATGGGTCCTCGTTCGGGGAGATGGGTATGAATATCTCAAATAAAAAATTTAATAGGAGATTATGCCGGGATAAATTCATCCATGAGATCAGCGTGATGCTGGATGCGTTCGCGCAGGACACTTCGAAGTATATCCAGAGCATCGATGACCCGATGGTCGGTGAGCTCATACTGGACAGAGGCGCCCTGGCGGGTGGCTTTTACCAGGCCACCCTCACGCAGCACCTTGAGATGGCGTGAAACGGTGGGCTGGGGGACCTTCAATTCCTGGGTCAGGTCAGAGACATTGCGGGGCTGGTCCGAAAGGGCATACAGAATCAACAAGCGGTTGGGATCGGCCAAGGCAGAGCACAGGTCGGCATGGAGGTGGGTAATTTCCTGGGTAAGAGTTGAAGTTATCATATGACCTTATTCATATAGGCGTATATTGAATAATGGGTATGATACACTTGTGAAGAATGGCACATGTAGTGTCCAATGTCATATTGAGTTGTGTACAATGTCACTTATAAAGCATGGGTACGTACTAGCTCTGTTCATGGGGATGAAGGTCTAATCCCCCAACTTCCATCATTCCACCACAAATGTCGCAGGATTGCGTTATTGAAGATCGCCGTATAATATCAATAGGATGGTTAAATCTTTGTCGATCAATGCTCCCTTGATTTTGGTGGTTAATCTACTTAGATCCATTAAGCGTTGAGCTGACTAAGGATGTATATGGAAATGGTCAGGCGTTTTCTCTCAGAGCGAAGATTGTACAAATTATGGATTGCCAGTTATTGAGGAAAAAAATAGAAGGAAATGGTAAAAATATCTCTTATTTTTCCCAATCTTTTTACAAAATAGAGAAGATCATTATGTCAAAGATATTGTCATTCGATGGATTGGTAATCACATTTTTCGTGGCCTTCGTCTGTGATCGCTGGATAGAATTGCTAAGGATAGAAGCAACACAGAGTTTCGCAATCGCACCTTATCTGTGGATAGCGGGCGCTGCCAACCTTCTACTGGCTATTGCTTTATTAGCGCTTGCCTGGTATGTGATCTTTCGGGCCGGTAAAAGTATTTTGGTCTCTTCAGTGTTCGTTTTAGTTGGCCTTGCATTGACTTTCGCTTCAGCGATCGATATTACAGTAACCTCATCTCTGCCACCTTTGGGTATTTATGAGTATCTGGTGCCCAATTCACATGTTCTTTATGCAGCGGCCATTGTGGCGGTCACCGGGATTGCAGGCTTTTTTCGCCCGAAACAGCCCAGCTATTGAGAAAGTAATATTTCCTCCCATCGAGAGCTAACACCGATTGGAGCAGATAGGATTCGGATGGGATACGAAATCCAGTGGTTTTATTTTTTTCCTGATGGGGACCCTAGAAACAATTGAAGCAAAGGGCATGGTACAAGCGGGTACATGTTCTTTATAAATAAGGCGCTTATGGCAACATTACATCTCATGGTCGGGCTTCCCTGTTCAGTGAAGACGACACTTGCAAGGCAACTTGAACAAGAAGTTTCAGCACTCCGGCTGACTCCCGATGAATGGCACACGCGTCCATTCGGTTACGATGTAGAAGAAGAGGAGCACAACGACAGGCATGGTCTCATCGAATCAATGCTCTGGGACATTGCCGCACGTGTATTTGTGTTGGGCGTGGATGACATCCTCGATTTTGGGTTCTGGGCCAAGGAAGTACGGGAAGATTACCGTGCACTGGCAAGGCAATCAGGGGCAGGCAGTGAAATTCACTTTTTGAATGTGCAAGGTGCGGTATTATTGGTACGCGCTGCAATAAGAAACGCGCACCTTTCTCAAGGCGAAGAATATATTCCCGAGGCAAAACTCAAAGCGCGGATAGGATTCTTTCAACCGCCGACAATTAATGAAATGGATAGGAGATAATGTGACGAAAATTCGAATTTGCCTGGCAGGTGCAACAGGGTGGGCAGGGTCCGCCCTTTCGCGTGGTGTATATGAAGCTCCCGATATGGACCTTGTAGCTGCCATATCCCGGAACTCCGCAGGACAAGTTCTTGGGGAAGTCCTTGGTATTACAGGACTTACCACACCAATTTTTGCAACTGCGACAGAAGCGCTCAAAACCAAGGCGGATGTTTTTGTTGAGTTCACCAAACCGGATGCGGCTAAATTTAATATTTTGTCCGCCCTCAGGAGCGGCGCACATGTAGTAGTGGGTACCTCGGGACTAAGTGAGGACGACTACCGGGAGATCAATGTAGTTGCCCAAGAAGTCAAGCGCGGGGTACTGGCGGCAGGGAACTTTGCCCTGACCGCAGTACTGCTTGAGAAATTCTCCGAGATCGCAGCAAAATATATTCCCCATTGGGAGATCATCGATTACGCTCATGCCGACAAAAAGGATGCGCCCAGCGGCACCGCACGCGAACTGGCAAACCGCCTGTCAAAAATTCAAGAGTCACAACTCGATGTTCCATTGGATTCAATGGTTGGTCCAAAGGAAAGCCGGGGAGTCAGACTGGACGGTTCCCAAGTCCACTCGGTGAGACTGCCGGGGTATGTCATTTCACTGGATGCAATTTTTGGGATGCCGGACCAGAAGCTAATTTTGCGTCACGAGTCGGGGGCAAGCGCAGAACCCTATGTAGACGGGGCGCTGCTCGCCATCCGGAAAGTCGCAACCCTGGTTGGAGTTCATCGCGGACTTGACAGCGTGATGGATTTCTGAGAAAAGGCCGACCCAAGCTGGTGTAATCGATTTTTACCGGTCATGCACCAGCTGCTTATACATGGAATAAAATGTCAAATAAGTCTCCCGAAATGTCTGCGAAAGATGTCATCGAGATCGTGAACCTCCTCAACCAGAACGATATTGAGGTCATCATCGACGGCGGCTGGGGCGTGGATGCCTTGCTTGAAAAACAGACCCGGACCCACGCAGACCTGGATGTGTCGGTGGAGCACAAGGATGTGCCAAATATACGAGCCTTGCTGGAAGCGAAAGGCTATCACGAAGTCCCCTGGGGCGACACATGGGAATGCAACTTTGTTTTGGGAGAAGATTCAGGACATTTATTCGATATTCATTCCTGCACGTTTGATAAAGCCGGCAACAATGTTTTTGGAGTTAAATATCCATACGATTCGTTGAAAGGATCAGGTTCAATCAACGGATTGCCAGTCAAATGCATCACCCCGGAATGGATGGTGAAATTCCACAGCGGGTATAAACTGGACGAGAACGATTATCACGACGTCAAATTGCTTTGTAATCGATTTGGAATTGAAATACCCAAGGAATACGATGAGTTTGCAATGGGATAAAGGAATGTCATCTACTTTTTTGTTATACGGTGCCACCGGTTATGTTGGGCAAGTGACTGCCCAACTGGCATTGGATTACGGTCTGCAGCCGATCCTGGCAGGACGGGATGGGATCAAGCTCGAACATCAGGGGGCGGAACTAGGCGTTGATTACCGGGTTGCCAGCCTGGATGATCCCAAAGCTCTCGACAATGCGCTCAAAGACGTATCCGTGGTGCTCCACTGCGCCGGACCTTATTTGCATACTTCCAAACCAATGGTGGAGGCTTGTCTCCATGCCGGCGTTCATTACCTAGACCTTACCGGCGAGATCCCGGTCTATGAGGCAATCGCCAACCGAGACATAGAAGCCAGGGAGAGGCGGATCATGCTACTCCCGGGGGTGGGCTTCGACGTGGTGCCAACCGATTGTCTGGCTGCGCATCTCAAACAGAGGTTACCGTCAGCCACGCACTTGACGCTCGCGTTTCAGACTGAAGGTCCAGCGGGTCTTCCCCCAGGAACCCAGCGGACGTCCATAGAGTTGATTCCTTATGGAAATCGAGTGCGCCGGAACGGGCGGCTGGAAATTCCCGATCAGGTTCAAAAAACGCGCATGATTGATTTCGGCAAAGGTTCTATGAATGCAGTGCGCCTCACGTGGGGTGATGTATACACAGCCTGGTACAGCACAGGCATTCCCAATATCGAAGTCTATGCTGTTCTACCAAAAGCGGCGCGCAATCTGCTGGCCGCGTTCGTCTATTTGCGCCCCGTACTCAAATTCGCCTGGGTGCGCAGCTTCTTGAAACATTTTATACAGCCTGGTCCGTCTGTTGAAAGTCGCCTGCAAACCAGGACCCACGTGTGGGGCGAAGTAGTCGATGACCAGGGACATGTTGCGGCTGCGAGGCTGCATGGTCCAGAAGCCGGGGTCATTTGGACCACGCGTGCTGCTCTTGCGGTGGTAAAACAGGTTTTGGCCGGTAACGCTCCCCCAGGGTTCCAGACTCCCGCCAAGGCATACGGTCCAGATTTCGTGCTGGAATGCGAGGGCGTCACACGCGAAGACCTCAGTTAGCATGATTTATAACCCCGCGAAGAAGTGAATTATCGCGGGGTTGTTTTATTACATCCAAGGAATGAAAAAATTTAGATAACCATTTGAAAATTTTATGAGGCGACCTTGAGGGTGAAGGTAAAGGAGCTACCCTTTCCCTCCCCGCCACTCTCAGCCCAGATACGCCCCCCGTGCGCCTCGACCAGGTGGCGGGCAATGGTCAGCCCGATACCCGAACCGCCGCCAGCCTGGCGTGAGCGGGATTTGTCCACGCGATAGAAGCGGGTGAAGAGATGGGGCAAATGGTCAGTGGGAATGCCAATCCCGGTATCCACAACGGAAACCTGGACCTCGTCCTGGTGCCGCTTGGAATGGATGGTGACCTGACCACCAGCGGGAGTGTATTGCAAAGCATTGCCAACCAGGTTAGTGAGGACCTGGGTGATGCGGTCCCGGTCAGCCATAACAGGGGGAAGATCCAGCTGCAGGTCAGAGCGGAGCTCGATCCCTTTCGCACGGGCCTGGGCGATAAATTGCTTAAGGGTGGTTTGAACCAGCGCCGATAGTTCAACCGGATGGATGTCCAACGGATAGGCGCCTGCTTCAACCCGGCTCAATTCCTGCAGGTCGTCTACGAGGCGGGCGAGGCGACCGGCCTCAGCATGGATCTGTTGATACGTCTCAGGTGTGGCAGGCAAAACCCCGTCCAGCAAGCCTTCCATGGAACCCTTGATGGCGGTCAGCGGGGTGCGCAATTCGTGGCTGACATCCCCGATCAACTGGCGGCGCATGGCCTCCACCTGTTCGAGCTTTTCTGCCATCTGGTTGAAGGAGTGGGCAAGCTGCCCAAGTTCGTCGGACCCGGCAGCGGGGACGCGTTCGCCATAATGACCGCCGGCAATGCGTTCACTGGCGACCGTCAGAACACGCACGGGAGCGACCACGCCGCGGCTGAGGAGCAGGCTGACGAGGACAGCAGCGACACCAGCTGCCAAGAGGGCCAGGAGCAGGGCCTGGTTAAAGCTGGCCTGGAAACTGGTGAAAAGAGGGGACATCATGCCCACGCCACCTGCGCCATTTCCTCCCATCATTCCCACACCCTGACCCTGCCCGTTGCCCGGTCCCTGCCCCATGTGGGCATTAAAAGCGGCGGGGACGGTAAAGCGGGTAGCGAAACCGAGGACAAGGGCTCCGACCAGGATAACTGCAAGGTAGGAAAGAAAAAGTTTGACGCCCAAATGTCGGCGAAAGAAATCGATCATAGGGTTTCATCCTCGAAGCGGTAGCCCACAGCGCGAACCGTGACAATAATCTTTTGGGAGCCAAGCTTCTGGCGAATGTGTCCCAGGTGCACGTCCACAACGCGCATCTCACCATAATAGGTGCCACCCCAGACCGCCTCGAGCAACTGCTCACGGGAAAGCACCCGCCCGCGGCTTTCGGCCAGGACCCTCAGCAAATCAAATTCGACGGCGGTCAGTTCGACCGGACACCCGTCCACAGTGACCTGGCGTGCCCCCAGGTCGATGCGCACATGGCGGAAGGCTAGAATCTTATTTTCAGGTCCAGTACCCATCCCAGGTCCCAGACGGCGCAGGGCAGCCTTGATGCGCGCCACGAGCTCGCGGGGGCTGAAGGGTTTAGTGACATAGTCATCCGCCCCCACCGAGAGACCCACGATCCGGTCGGTCTCCTCGGTCTTGGCGGTCAACAGGATCACATACACGTTCGACTCGCGGCGCAGTTGGGAGAGCACCTCGAAGCCATCCTTCCCGGGGAGCATGAGATCGAGAACGATCACATCCGGCTTGAAGGCATGGGCGGCTTTCAAGCCCGCATTCCCATCCGCGGCGGTGAAGACCTCATATCCTTCGGGTTTGAGGTAGGCCGTGACCAGGTTGACAATGGAAGGTTCGTCGTCGATGACCAGGATCTTTGCCATAAGAGTATTGTAACGTAAAAAAAAGGACGGGCTGTGCCCGTCCAGGAGGACATGAAATTTAATAATCCTGCGTGGAAATGAAAGTGCCGTGCCAGGTATGCAGGAAAACCTGGCTGTTGTAGCCGTTAACGCTCAACATGCCGATGATATTGCCGTCCCGCAGGATGTCGATGGTGTAATAGCCGTAAAAGGGATCGGCGTCCGCAGCTGTCTGCGTGCCGGGCAGGGCTGTGTTAAGGTACGTTTGGGCAGCCTGGAGCGCCTGCGCAGAAGTGACCGGCATGGTTGAAGAAACAGCTGCGGGTGTGGCACTGGAGAGGGAATTACCCATCATACCGTAACCACCACCTACCATACCCATGTGATTCATCTCACCATACTTAAGATTCCACATCATGTTCGGACCGGGTTCGGGAGTGACCGCCAACGTGGACGGGTTCACCAGCAATTCGAAGGCGCCGATGCTGGTGCTCTGCTCGACAACACGCACATAGGCATTGTTGTCGAAAACCATCACCTCGGCGATCTTGAGATCGGAGTTATTCAGCGCGGCCAGATAAGTCGCGGCAGCCTGGAAAGCCTGATCGACCGTGAGGGGGGCCGCGGATGGATTGGCGGAGCCGAAGTTGCCCATCATACCAGTACCAGTGCCATAGCTGTTCATCATCCCTGGACCTGTGCCAGAACCCTGGCCGTTTCGATTCATCATCCCGGGGCCTGTACCAGAACCGCGGCCATCAAATCCGTTCATCATCCCAGGGCCAATCCCGGACTCGGGACGATTATAAGTATTCATCATCCGATATGAGGACTGGGATCCGCCCAGATTGTAAAATGAACTGTGACCGATCCAGGCGCCGGCGAAAACCAGCCCGCCTGCAACAGCGAGAACCCCGATAACGACCAAAGTAATTCGAAGTGCTTTACCCATTGTGTATCTCCTATAATTCTTTTTCAATAGAATGTTGATTGATTACTACGGAAGTATAGAACCGCAAGGTAAAAGAAGAGTGAAGCATTTATAAAGATTGAGTAAAGATTAATTGAGCAAGTTCCCCAATGTAAAGCACCCATTTCCAGCATGGAAATGGGTGCTTTGCCGCCGGTTGATATTTATGCTTTACTTTACGGCGCGAATTTTTGGTCCGCTCATGGGGGCGCCAAAAAGCGGGGCGAAAACGCAGAAGTCAAACAGCCCGGCAACAAGCGGCACGAGACCGACGATCGCAAGAATGATGCCACCCACGCCATGGATGGCGAACAGTCCCAAGGCGATGAGGAGGATGCCAGCGACAACACGGGTGATGCGCCCAGCGGGGGAAGCCATGAATTTAACAAAGGGGTTCATTTTATATCTCCTATTTGATTGGTTTGGATTGATTTGTACCCCCAGTATAGGTGTTTCGGTTGATCCTGTCTGTGACAAAGTCACACAACTGAATAAGCTTGTAAAGCCTCCCCATCCAATATCTTGATATTACCCCGGGAGACTGCAATCATCCCTTGCGCGGAAAAATCCTCCAGGATGCGGCTGACGACCTCCCGGGAACTGCCCAGTTCGGCGGCGACCTCCTGGTGGGTGATATGGACCAGATCGGAATTAAGACCGCGTTCCAAAATCAATCCTACGATGCGCACGTCCATACGGCGGAAGGCAACCTCCTCGACGATTTCCATGACGGCGGAAAGTCGCTGGGAAAGCAGCTCGAAAACGAACTCACGCCACAGGTCATAGCGGCGGACCCAGTCACGGAAGGGATCGGCAGGAATCATGATCGCCTCAGCCTCCTGCTCCACCGTGGCGACAGCAGGGAAGCTTTTCTGGCTCAGGATGGCGTTGGCGGTAAGGATACAGGATTGGCCGTTGCCAAAACGATAAAGGGTGATCTCCCGCCCGGTCTCGCCAATTTTATAAACGCGGACAACACCTGAGATAAGTAGGGCAATGGCGTCGACATGGTCGCCTTCGATGAAAACATCGCGACCGGTGGGAATGCGAGCGAAGAAGGCGGTGTCCTGGAATTCGCGCAGCAGGCGCGGGTCGGCGTGCTTCAGGATGGGCATGACCCGGGCGATCCGTTGGAATTGTTCTGGATTAATCATTTTTTCTTTCCTTGACTCATGGTCAGCGTAATCATACCTTGAGCCGAAGGGAGATACAAGCTGAAAAATAGTATAAAAAGGAAGCTCCAAAAGGCGGAGCATAGAAGCCGAAATCGAACAGGCCAGCCAGCTGCGGCATAAGACCAAGGTACCCTTTCGCGCCGACTGACCCATGGTCCGATTATCTGTCAACCGGGAACACAAACCGGGATAAAAACGTCTTGATTAAAGGTAGAATACCAGCGTCTGTTACCCGTGTGCAGGCTCAGTTACAGGATCCTTCCCGTGAGCAAAGAAAGAAGGAGGAGACTCATGCAATCGCACCGAAAACCTTTTATTCTTGCGGCTTTTATCACGGTTTTTGCATTCCTCATGCTAGCCGGCTGTGCGCCGGAACAGGCTTCCGCCAACCCACAAATAGGAGCGATCAATACCCTGCGCACCCTATTGGAAATCACCAGGACTCCGCTTGAATTTGTCGAAATGACCACCGATATGAATTCCCCAATCCCCTTGCAGGTTGCGGTCTACCAAGATACGGCTGGAAGAAAGTTCACGATTAACCCTATTAACAATATGGTTGTGGAAATGGATGCGCGGGCCTTATTGGACAAGATCTCGCCGCTTGCCTCAGTCCTATCTGAGGAACAATTAAGGGCAAAAGCGCAGAGACTGATCGCAGCAGTCATCCCCGGTTTTGAGAGCCTGCAAGCCAACTGGGTTTACGAAGAAGGTGGCAAAATCGACAATTACTTTTTTAACTGGTACGGCGAAATGGCGGGCGGTGCATCCAATCGCCCGTATGCCCAAATTGCCATCCACAAGACCGGCCTGGTATTTGGGTACTACAATACGCTGATGCTGGGCAAATAAAACCGCCTGGGATTTCGGTAAGGTTGGTCCCAAGGAGATAGCACCAAATGCGTTTCCAAACGAGCTTGATTCTTTTGCTAACTATCGTCCTCGCGGCAGGCTGTTCCTCTGGCAGCCAGGCAAGCGGGACTCTGACCGGACACGTGGATATCGGTCCACTTCAGCCGGTTCAAAGGGTTGGAGAACCTCCACCGACACCCTCTCCGGCAATGTATGCAGCATGGCGAATCGTGGTGCTTTCTGAAGATGGAAAAAGGGAAATTGCACGAGGTGAGATCGATTCCAGTGGGCAATACCAGATCAAGCTCCCGTTTGGAAAATACATGGTGACGGCTAGGCCTGTAAATGGCGGGGGCCTGGGGGGGCAGCAAGTTGTGCCCGTGCAGATTATTAAGGGGGAAGCAACCCAATTGGATATTTCAATCGATACCGGCATCCGATAAGAAGATAAACCCGATCAATTATCAATTCAATTGAGGATTATCTGGTTTAATAGGATTTTAATAATAATATTGACAGAGTCAATAAATATTTGTATACTCTATTTACTAACACGTGTTAGTAAATGAGGTTGCATGCCGAGTAAACGTGTTACCAGCTTCGACGTCGCCAAAAAGTCAGGCGTTTCCAGGACCACAGTGTCGTTAGTCCTGAACAATGTCTCGGGCATCAGTATCCGCGATATCACCCGTCAGCGTGTCATCCAAGTTGCGAAAGAATTGAACTATCACCCGGATTCAAGGGGGAGAAAACTGGCCAGCGGAAGATCGAATACGATCGGGTTAGTCCTGCGCCAGAGTCATGAACAGGTCTTTGCGGATGCATTACTTCCTCAAGTGCTTTTAGGTATAGATCAAGCAGCCACTGCTCAAGGCTTCCAAGTGCTTCTGAAACCTTTGGAACCGGAGGACTGCGATGGGTATATGCACTTGATCCATGAGAACCATGTGGATGGGATCATTCTCTCAGGGCCTCGCCTGAATGAAGAAGAGATCATTCGCCTACATCAAACCGGGCTGTCGGTCATGCTAATGGGTCAGTTACCCGAAAGTGGTCTTCACTTCGTGGACATCGATGCAGTGGATGGTTCCTCACGCGCCGTAAAACACCTGATCGAACACGGTCACAAGCGCATTGCCATGATTACCAATGCGTGCCTGGAATATACTTCTGCCCAGCAGCGTCGTTCAGGTTATCAGAAGGCGCTGACCGAAACCGGAATTGAACTGGATGATTCCCTGATCCAGGAAGGGGCGTATACTCCGGCGAGCGGTAATATCGCCATGGGAAAATTGCTGGAACTCACTCTCCGCCCAACGGCAGTCTTTGTGGCCAGTGACGTGGTTTCTCTGGGTGCGATCCGGGCAATCAAACAAGCCGGGTTGAGAATTCCGCAAGACATGGCCGTGGTCGGTTTTGACGATATTCCCCTAGCAGATTATTACGATCCGCCTCTCACCACCATCCGCATCCCGGCTTTCGAGCTTGGCAGGTCAGCGGGAGACCGCCTTATGCGCCTCGTCCTGGGTGAAAGCCTCGACCAGGAAGGCGTCCTGCTTGAATCCGAGCTGGTCATTCGCAGATCAAGTTTTTAATCAAATGGTGCCTTATAAAATCTTTTTTTTAAAGGATTATTAACACGTGTTAGCCATCGCTAATTTCCGCCCACCGGCATTTGATATTTCACCTCCCCTCACGCACCCTGACCGCTTGAATCATCAGGAAGGAGGTGTACATTTACCTCAGTAAAATGAGTAGCATTTCATGAAAAATGATCCGATTAAACCCGATTTTCGATATGATTGGAGGATTAGAAAAATGAACACACGCTTTATTAGAATCATCGGTCTGCTGACCATAGCAACAATAATTTTCACAGCTTGCGGTCCGGCAGCAACCGCCACCCCAACCGCAGTTCCAGTCCAGCCAACTTCGATACCAACAACCGCGGGTGCCACCACAATGACACCCACGACAGCTCCAACTACAGCCGCACCCGCAATCGATTGCAAGGGAGCGGCCTCGGGTGACACACTGACGGTTGTTTACCAGTGGACCGGCACCGAGGAAGAAAGTTTCAATACCATCATCAAGCCATTCGTGGATGCCTGCGGCATTAAAGTCAACGCACAATCCACACGTGACGCGGCGGTCCTGGATACGCTGGTCAAGAGCACTCCACCGGATGTGCTATTCTGGCCTGATCTCTCTCCGCTTAAATTGTATACCGCCCAATTACTGCCTTTGGACACAGTCAGCGCAGATACTACCAATTACTCGGATTACTGGACCAAGATGGGGACAGTCAACGGAAAATTGCTGGCCCTGGCGGTCAAGGCGGATGTCAAGTCGATCATCTGGTACAGCCCTGCACAGTTCAAAGCTCTCGGATACACTGTCCCGACAACATTCGCCGACCTGCAAACCCTGGTGGAAAAAATGGTGACAGACGGCCAAGTCCCGTGGAGCATGGGATTCAATAACGGCGGCCCTGCAGATGGCTGGACTGGTTCCGACTTTATCCAAGATATGCTGCTCGCCACCCAAGGTCCGGATTATGTTAACGGGATCATCGCCGGTACTGTCCCATACAATGACCCGGGTGTAGCTGCGGCCTATCAAATCTACCAGAAGTGGGCTTCGGATGCAAAATATACCGTTGGCGGCGCTGCCGGAACAGTCAACACCAAGTTCCTTGACGCCATTTACAAGGTTTTTTCGAACCCGCCGCAGGCTTTAATGGTCAAGCAGTCAGGGTTCGCGGGAGGTTCCATCGGGACTCAGTTCCCCACACTGATATACGGTACCGATTTTGATTTCTTCCAGTTCCCGGGAGTCAAAGGGCTACAAGGCGGGGCGGACTTCATGTACGCCTTCAGCAACAAGCCAGCCTCACAGGCCTTGATCGCTTACCTGACCAGCGCACTGGGTGGACAGAACTGGGCCAAAGCCAATTTCAGCCTGTCACCAAATAAGAATGCGACCGGCAACTACACCGACCCACAGGAAATCAAATTTAGCGAGATGCTGGCCAACACCACCGGCTTCACCTTCGACATCGGTGACGCCCTAGGAGCACCATTCAACGCTGCTGAATGGAAGGGTATTGTCGATATCGTTGGAGGTGCGAATATAACCACCACGCTCGCCACTGTTGCTGCGGCTCAGAAAGCATCCATCAAGTAAATCTTCCCGCAGTATAATTAAAGCTGGGGCATGCCAAAAACATGCCCCAGCCATATTTGCGAACATCCAAAGAGGAACTATGGTCCCAACGATCATGAAGCAAGGCCGCCTGGCCCCATGGTTGTACCTGTTCCCTGCCCTGATCCTCATGACAGCCTTCATCGTCTACCCGACGATCGGAACCATCCGGCTCAGTCTCCTGGATGCAACCAGCACCATTTCTGCCGCAAGCACTTGCACAGCGAGCGAGCCCTGTTGGGGGATTTTCGAAAATTATCACTACGCCCTCACCAACCCCGATATGCTGATCGCCTTACGTAACAACGCCCTGTGGCTGCTCTTAATGGTGCCAGGGACGATCGCCGGGGGACTATTATTCGCCCTCCTGGCAGACCGGGTCCGTTACGAGAGTATTGCCAAGGCGATCATCTTCCTGCCCACCGCGATTTCCTTCATCGGTGCCGGGATCATCTGGCGTTTTGTTTATGACATCCAATCAGGAGGGGGTCTCCAAATCGGTCTTTTGAATGCCATCCTGGTGGGCCTTGGGGGACAAGCGGTGACTTGGTTGAGCAATCCTGCAATCAATAATTTTTCCCTTATGTTTGTTGGAGTATGGCTTTGGGCCGGTTTCTGCATGACCATCCTGTCCGCCGCAATTAAGAATGTTCAAGCTGAAATCCTGGAGGCGGCAAGGGTAGACGGAGCTAATGAATGGCAGGTCTTCTGGCAGATCATGTTCCCCACCATCCTACCGACCATCGTGGTGGTGACGACCACCATGGCAATCATCATCCTAAAGATCTTCGATGTCGTTTTCGTCATGACCGATGGGAACTTCGGCACCGAAGTCATTGCCAATCGTATGTTCACCCTGATCGTGACCAACCCCGGTCAATCCACCGCCATTGCAGTCATCCTGATCATATTAACGATTCCGATCATGATTTTCAACATCCAACGATTCCGAAAAGAGGAGGCGGCGCGATGAAACCCCTGACCCGCCTCAACCGGTTTTTCAGCAGGTTACCCATTCACCTGGCCCTTATCATCATGTGCCTGCTGTGGCTCACCCCTACCCTTGGATTGTTTGTAACTTCCTTCCGGACACGCGAGGCCGTACGCACCACGGGCTGGTGGCAGGTGTTCCTGCCCCAGCCGAAGGCCGTTGGCCAACCGGAATATGCCCAATTCTGCGCAGCTTGCCATGGTTCAGATGGAAAGGCACTTCTGGCTGCCGACCTTTCCAGCGCTGCCTTGGTGAACAAGTTCCCCAGCGCTGCTAGTCTGCTAATCATGCTTAGGGAACCAGTTAGCGGTGGAGCGCACCTGGTGAACTCGCCTCTGCCAACCGCCGCCAAGGACGCTTTGAACAGCCTGACACCCGTTGTGACCTACCTGCAGACCCTTTCCGGCCAAGGTCAAGCCACGAGCAAGTTGACCCTCAGCAACTACGTGGATGCGGTCGTGGGTTATAAGGGCTCCAAGGATTATCTTTCCGATTGCAAGACGGGCAACACAAGCACCTCAGCGGTCTTCAAATGCAATCTCAACGACCTTGCCAACCCAGCTGGCATGGGCGCTGCCTTGATCAACACGCTGCTCGTCACCATCCCGACCACCCTGCTGGTGATCGTATTTGCAGCCCTGGCTGCATATGCATTCGCCTGGCTGGATTTTAAAGGCCGCCAGTGGCTGTTCGCCCTGCTGATCGGTCTACAGATAGTGCCGCTGCAAATGTCGCTCGTCCCGATTGCCCAGCTTTACGTAAAACTCGGTATCCAGAGCTCCTTCCTGGGGATCTGGCTTTTCCATACCGGATTCGGATTGCCATACGCCATTTATTTAATACGAAATTTCATCGGTTCCCTGCCGCGCGAGATCTTCGAATCCGCCCACCTGGACGGCGCCAGCCACTGGGCGGCATTCCGCCGTCTGGCCCTGCCACTGTCAATGCCCGCCATTGCCTCGCTAGGCATCTTTCAATTCATCTGGGTTTGGAACGATTTCCTTGTCGCCAAGATCTTCCTTCCCACCCACTCGGTGCTGACCGTGCAGATCACCAACTTGATCGACCCACGCGGCCAAAATTGGCACATCCTGACCGGCGCGGCCTTTTTGTCGTTCCTTATCCCAATGATCGTATTCTTCGCATTCCAACGTTCCTTCGTGCGCGGACTTCTGGCGGGCTCCGTGAAAGGCTAGAATGCCGTGAGTTTTAGTTATGTCCGATTCACTATGGTATAAAAATTCTGTTTTCTATGAAGTTTATGTGAGGGCGTTTTACGACAGCAACGGTGACGGCTGCGGCGACCTGAACGGGGTTACCCAGAAACTCGCTTACCTGCAATCGCTGGGGGTGAACTGCCTGTGGCTGCTGCCAATCTACCCGTCTCCACTTAAAGACGACGGGTACGATATCTCGGATTATACGAGCATTCATCAGGATTACGGCACCCTGGAAGATTTCAAGGGCCTGCTTGAAGCTGCCCATGCCCGCCAAATCCGCCTAATCATGGACCTGGTGATCAACCACACTTCCGACCAGCATCCCTGGTTCCAGGCGGCCAGGGCCGACCGCGAATCCACATACCGCGATTATTATGTTTGGAGCGATACCGATCAAAAATTCAGCCAAGCGCGGATCATTTTTGTGGACAGTGAAAAATCGAACTGGACCTGGGATGAATCCGCCGGCCAATACTTCTGGCACCGCTTCTACAACAGCCAGCCGGATCTAAACTTCGACAACCCGGCGGTACGCTCCGAAATCCTGCGAATCCTCCAGTTCTGGTTCGATCTTGGAGTAGACGGCTTCCGGGTAGATGCCGTCCCGTACCTATTTGAGCGGGAGGGAACGAGCTGCGAAAACCTGCCCGAGACACACGCCTTTCTCAAAGAAATGCGGAGCTTCGTCGATCAAAACTACCCCGGGCGAATCCTGTTATGTGAAGCCAACCAATGGCCGGAGGAGGTGCGCGCCTACCTGGGGGAGGGTGACGAGTTCCACCTGGCATTCCATTTTCCGCTTATGCCGCGCATCTTCATCGCCCTGAGGCAAGGAGATGCCGCTCCGATCGATTGGGCACTGACACATACTCCAGCGATCCCAAATAACTGCCAATGGTGCACGTTTTTGCGGAATCACGACGAACTCACCCTGGAGATGGTGACGGAAGAAGAGAGACAGTGGATGTGGGAACAATACGCACCAGAACCGCGCATGCGCCTTAATTTAGGAATCCGCCGCCGCCTGGCACCTTTGTTGGACAATGACAGACGCAAATTGGAGCTGGCCTTCTCCCTGCTGTTTACCCTGCCGGGTTCGCCGATCATTTATTATGGAGACGAGATCGGGATGGGAGACAACATCCAACTCCCAGACCGGAACGGGGTGCGGACGCCGATGCAGTGGGAACCGGGACGCAATGCCGGTTTCAGCGTTGCCCCCAATGTCCCAACCCCTGTGATCAGCGCAGCCCCCTATGATCCCAAGCAGGTGAACGTCCAGGACGGACGCGCCGATAAGGGGTCACTTTGGTCGCGAGTCCAGGCAATGATCGCCATTCGCAAAAGCCACCCAGCGTTATGCTGCGGAAACCTGGAGTGGGTGGATTGCGGGACGAAAAGCAGCGCGGCGTACCTGCGAACAGAAGGCCAGGACCGCATGCTCATTATCCATAACCTCAGCAGTACGCTCCAAGACTTACGGTTTCCGCTTCTGGAGCACGTCAGCGGGAAATATGAAGATCTCCTGACCGGCAAGACCATGGAAATATCCCAGGAAAGTCCGACACTTTCCCTCCTTCCCTTTGAATTTCTTTGGCTATTGAACTCTTAAGATATATATCAGGATTGTAAAAATTAAAGGGACTGGGGGATTATGAATGAAATCTCCAAATCCACCAGATATCATGCCAAGGGTTTCCCCTAAATAAGAAATTTATATAATGACCCGGGAAAGTAACCAGTAGATCCCTGCCGCAAGCAGGCCTGTGGCAGGGATGGTCAATAACCAAGCTGTGGCAATTTCTCGGGCAACCCCCCAACGAACTTTTTTCACGCGTTCAGCGGCGCCCACACCCATAATGGCCGAACTGACCACCTGGGTGGTGCTTACGGGCCCCCCGACCAGGGACGCAGTGAGAATGACCACTGCAGAGGCCAACTGGGTAGTAAAACCGTCCACTGGGCGGATCTTATAGAATTTAGCTCCCAAGGTACGGATCAGTCTCCATCCACCGACAGATGTGCCAAAGGCGATCATCCCAGCACATAAAATGATGACCCAGACCGGGACGGCAAAAACCTTTAAATATCCGCCTGTGACTAGTGCCAGAGTGATGATGCCCATGGTTTTCTGGGCATCATTGGCACCGTGACTGAGCGCAAGGGCAAGGGCAGTAAAGATCTGGCCACGTTTAAATAACCGATTAACTCCCGGGCTAGCTTTCCAGCAAAATAACATGACCACGCGGAGCAATATATAGCCAATAGCGAAACCGATGAGCGGTGACGTGAATAAGGCGATCAGTATTTTCCCGATGCCCGGCAGTTTAATTGCCTGCCAGCCCGCGTCAATAACCACTGCACCAACAAAACCGCCAACCAGGGCATGCGAAGAACTGCTTGGAAACCCAAGATACCACGTGAGAAGATTCCACAGGATGGCACTGCACAGCGCGGCCAGAAGGACCACCATATTGATAGCCTGGGCTGCAACCACGTCGTGTCCGATGGTAGTGGCGACAGCCACACCAAATATGAATGGGCCGGAGAATTCTGCCACGGCCGTCAGGGTTAAAGCCACCCGGGGCGAGAGCGCCCGTGACGAGATCATCGTGGCAACGATGTTGCTTGAATCATGAATCCCATTTAAAAAATCAAAACCAAGGGCTAAAACGATCACAACAATAATGATAGGGGTCATCAGTTCTTCACTCAGGTGATCTTTACGACGATGTCGGCAATCACGTTGGCAGCCTCATCCCCGCGGTCGGAGGCGTTGCTCATGTGACGGTAGACCTCGCGCAGTTTCAGCATTTTGACCACGTGAGCGATATCTTCCGCTCCGCTGAAGAGGTCGGCCAAAGCCTCACGATAAACGCCCTCCACCTGGTTTTCGAGTGCCTTGGCACGCTTGGCATGTTCGGTGGCAACACCAGCATGGTCATCGAAGCAATCCACTGCCATGTAAAGTTCATAACCCGCGTCCCTGAGCAGGGAAGCCATTCTTTGCATATATGAGGTCGGCTCGACCTTCAAGACTTGCATTTCGATGAGGGTGCTGTAGGCATAGTCGAGCACGTCGTCAATCGTGCGGGAAAGGGAAAAAATATCTTCGCGATCAAACGGGGTGATGAAGGTTTTATTCAGCTCATAGATCAGGATTCGGCGGGCTTCATCGGCTTCTTTTTCTTTTGAGATAAGGGTCTCAGCAGCGGCAGGGTCCTGGCTGACCATGTAGATCTTCAACGCGTCCAACCCAGCCAGCGTTAGGGAAGCCTGGTCGTGGATCAAATTGATAAATATGTTTTTACGTTTCTTAAAAAGTTTGAACATCCTAATCCTCCAATAATTATTAAGTCAGTGTAACACAACCTGCAATTTTAATTTGTTCAAGCAGGCCCGTTTATTTACACATCGGGTTAAACCCGTGGTTTCCCATCGACCAAGTGCTGGGTTGCCCAGCGCTCCCATTCAAGAGTCAAATGGGAAAATGCAATAGCTTATAATTATATCCTGCCATCCTGTTCCCCATAAATTATTAAATATTTCCTCAGATGCATTTTGGAGAGAGAAAATGGATTTCACCCAATTGTTCCTGCAACGCCATGACGTACTCCACGATTTTTTCCTTGAAGATTATTGGAAAACCGTGCCGGAAGATTTGATGCGAAATCGACCTCATCCAGGCATTAACTCGATCGCCTGGATCTTGTGGCACCTCACCCGCGTGGAAGACGCCGGTCTGAACCTGTTTGTCACCGAAGGCGCCCAAATATTAGATGAGGGGAAATGGATGGAACGATTGAATATTCCCTGGAGGGATAATGGCGGGGGCATGAACTTTGGCGAAGTGGATACTCTCAGCCAGCAGATCGACCTGCAGGCTTTACACGACTATTCCAAGGCAGTAAGGGAGCGCACTCATGATATCGTCAGTGAAATAAACAAAGTGGACCTGGATGTTACCCTGACCTCTGAACGCGCCAAGGTAATCGCGATCGATAAAGGGCTGGCCCATTCAGGCGCCGACGAGCTTGCAAAGTGGTATTCAGGCTGGTCCAAAGGGAAGTGTTTGATGATCTTTGGACTGACCCACCCATTTCAGCACGTCGGTGAGATGGGCGTCATCGCAAGCCTGCTTGGAATAGTTTTTGAATAAAGCGGGGTCGGTTTGATGCATCAGTATTTTTTTCATAATTCTGACCAGGAGACCATGTGATATGAAGAAACTCATTGTTTCAATCCTGGCTGGTTCACTGTTAGGATTTATTGGATCCCGGGTGTTGTTTGTTGGATCCTGGTTGAGCCTGATTCCCTGGGGAATTGTGGGGTTGGCAATTGGGTATTGGAGTCAAAAGCGAGATGCGATGATTACCGGTAGTTGCTATGGTTTTGCATTGGCCTTTTTGTTCATGATCGCAGGGTACGCGGGGAGTGCTTCCCTGGTCAGCCGGCTGCCATTCTTTGCCATCCTGGGATATTCGGTAGATTCTGCGGACTGATCCTAGGTTTGGCAGGATCGGTAATTCATAGTTTGGTTAATCCACGCAATAAAAGGAACGACGCCTGATGTTTTGGTTTACCTTGATCAAATAATATTGGTAAAGGATAATAATTTTATGCGTAATATGAAAAAGATTCTGATCATCGTTGCTTTTATTATTGCGCATGTTTTCATCCTGAGAAATGTCTTCCTGCTGTCCAAAGATATGCTAAATGGGGACCAATCAGCGGAGAAAATGATCCCATTACCCAGGTATGGCTTTGCCAGAATCCCCGACAATCCCTTAACCGAGCAATACCAGGCACAAAACCGATTGGCTGTGGATTTTGCTCAAATATATTTCCCGGCACAACAGATGGCCTCCCTGAGTGAGAATTATCAAAGTGGAATACTTGACCCGGTGCAGCGACCATCAAGATATGCTCCACTGGTCCATTATCTTTGTTCGATCACCATCTGCAGACTGGATTATGGGCTCGCGAGTATGCTCCATATGGCAATCCAAGTTTTCCTTTTTTACGTGGTTTACATTATTTCATTTAAATCCTTGAAAATAGGGAAATATATCCTTCCCGGGCTGCTGCTGGCAAACATATACTTGTTTCTTACTCCCGCAGGGCTTTCATGGTTTGAACGAGGCCAATACTCTCTTTACGTCGGGGCTGCAATCCTCCTGATGATTTTAGGTTTTATCAAAATAAAGCCAATATTTGTAATAATATCGGCATTTTTTGCATTTATTAAATGGACATCTTTTCCAACTCTCTTTATGATATTTTCTGCAGCCTTGCTGGGCTCCAAGAGCCTAGCAGAAGGAAAGAAAAACTTATTATTGGGAGGAGGCTTTCTGCTGGTCGTTTTGGCGCTGACTTTTTCGTTTCCCGCCCAAAGCATCGAATTTTTAAAAGGACTTTTGCAACAAGAACGATTCGCGGCACCCGGAGGGGTCAGCCTGGCAAAGGTTTTGCCGGTTTGGATCGCCAAATTATTACCAATACCCCTCATCATTATTGGATATATCCATTTCAAAATAAACCTGAATGTGGTTGAGCGGACCATTCCTTTCCTGGCGGGGGCGGCAATCCTTATGCTCACCTATCCCACCCTGGCTTATGAATATAACCTCCCGTCTTTGCTTGGCTTCATCCCATTGTTGATTTATTGGACTACACTGAGTGACCACCCAATTAAAGAACCAATGCGTGCGATCCTGAATTATTCCTTCCTTGCCTTTGTCTTGGTAGCCTCATTTTCAAATTTTATAAACCAGGGTGCAATTATCATGAGTGAATACCTGGTAATTTCAGCGTTCTTTTTCATCGTTCCCCTGGTTTATTACTGGAATGATACACGGGGTCCAAATCGACCCGGAAATCCGCAGATCCAATAGTTCCATCGATTGTCAATAGTTATAAACCAAGGTTGATTTCTCATTCAGAGGGGATATGAAAAGAAACGACAATGCTGATTCCAGTCGTGATTTCCACCCATAAAATAAATAAACCGCATCTTAACTGCCCAACGGTTGAAATCTCGTTCGATTCTGCAGTATTAAAGGCAGATTAAACGAGCATTAGAACCATTCCCTACCCGCAACTAAACCCAAACGAGGGCGTTATAATGTCAAATACTCCCCCAAATAGCACAACCTGTCTAGTCAATCTCGAGCAGTACAGTTGATAATCTGATCTGCAGCGGAGACGTATGCTCATGAAGGCCAATTTGAAAAGTAGCAAAGCACCATCAGAACAAAAATTTCAGACCACCCCGATCGCCATAATTGGTATGTCATCCATTTTCCCCCAAGCGCACAACATTAAAGAATATTGGGACAATATCCTCAACAAGGTTGATACCATTGTTGATATCCCCGCTTCGCGCTGGAGCATCGAAGATTATTACGACCCGAACCCCGCAACCCCCGATAAAACATATTGCAAACGAGGCGGATTCATCCCGGACATGCAATTCGACCCGGCAGAATTTGGATTACCCCCCAATATTCTCGAAGCCACCGATGTAACCCAATTGCTGTCGCTCATGGTTGCCAAAGAATGTCTTAAAGATGCCGGTTACGGAGAAGAAAGGGATTTCAATCGGGAAAACGTGGGGGTGATCCTCGGGTTTGTGGGAATTGGCAGCAAGCTGGTAATCCCGTTGATGGCGCGCCTTCAATACCCGGTGTGGGAGAAAGTCCTGCGCAGCTATGGGATCCCGGCAGAGGACATTAAAAAGATCACCGAAAAAATTAAGTTGGCCTATCCAAAGTGGGAAGAAAACTCCTTCCCCGGCTCGATCGGGAATGTGGTTTCCGGCCGGGTCGCCAACCGGTTCGACCTGGGAGGGACCAACTGCGTAGTTGATGCGGCCTGCGCCAGCTCGCTGGCTGCCATCCACATGGCGGTAAGTGAACTCATCGAAGGCCGCGCGGATATGATGATCACCGGTGGTGTCGACCTGGATAACTCGATCGGTGCGTACATGTGTTTCAGCAAGACCCCAGCCTTTTCAAAAAGCCAAAACCCCAGTCCATTCGATAAAGATTCAGACGGGATGATGGTGGGGGAAGGGATTGGCATGGTGATGTTGAAACGGTTGGAGGACGCCAGGCGCGATAACGACCGTATTTATGCAATCATCAAGGGGATTGGCACATCCAGCGACGGGCGGTTCAAATCCATATATGCACCGCGTCCGGCGGGACAATCACTCGCCATGCGGCGCGCGTACAAGGAAGCAGGTTACAGCCCGGCATCGGTTGGATTAATCGAAGCACATGGGACCGGAACAATGGCAGGGGACCCGGCTGAATTCGAGGGGTTGAATGAGGTGTTCTCTGAAAACAATCAAAATAAGCAAACCATCGCTTTAGGCAGTGTAAAGTCTCAAATTGCGCATACCAAGGCAGCCGCGGGGGTTGCCAGTCTGATCAAAGTTTCTCTGGCCTTGTATCACAAGGTCCTGCCTGCCACAATTCACATTAATACACCGAACCCTAAACTTGAAATAGAGAAGTCGCCTTTCTATTTAAATACCGAGGTGAGACCGTGGGTGAAACCAGCCAGTCATGCGCGCCGGGCGGGAGTCAGTTCCTTCGGGTTTGGTGGGACCAACTTTCATGTGGCGCTGGAAGAAAATGAAAGCGAACAAAACGGACCCTATCGCCTGAATTCAGTCCCGAATGTAATCCTGGTCTCAGCCTCGACCCCAGAAGAATTATTAACGACCTGCCAGAAATGGTCCGAAAAAATCCAGGGACCGCAAGCTGAACAAGAATATCTGAACCTGGCTTCAGGCTGGACAGAAAACGCGATCCCGCTTGAAAATTCGCGAGTAGGGTTCGTAGCACGCAATGAAAGCGAGGCGGTCAGCCAGCTAAGCACTGCCATGGAGTTGCTGAAGACCAAGGGAGCTCTGGAAAGCGCTGAACATCGTGCCGGAGTGTATTACCGCAGGAGCGGAATCGACCCGAAAGGCAAACTGGTGGCTTTGTTCCCCGGGCAAGGATCGCAATACGTGGATATGGGCCGGGAATTGGCAGTCAGTTTCCCGTCCATACGCCAGGCTTTTGCTGAAATGGACAAAGCTTTCGACACCGATGGAATGAGACCACTTTCGAGCGTGATCTATCCGATCCCGGCTTTCGACAGCGCCCAGAAAGAGTCCCAATCAACCCTCCTGACGAGCACCGAGAACGCCCAACCCGCGATCGGGACGTTGAGCGCAGGGATATATAAATTATTGCAGCAAGCGGGCTTCAAAGCTGATTTCACCGCAGGACACAGTTTTGGCGAACTGACAGCGTTATGGGCGGCAGGCGTCTACGACGAAGATTCCTATCTCGCCCTAGCAAAAGCGCGCGGCAAGGCCATGGCTCCACCCACGGATTCTGATTTTGACGCAGGAACGATGCTGGCAGTAAAAGGGGACGTGGCAGCACTGCAAGAAGAATTAAAAGATTTTCCCGAGATCACCCTGGCTAATTGGAATTCCAACAACCAGGTGGTATTGGCAGGAACCAAACCAGCCATCACTGCCGTGCAGAAGGTGCTGGTTGAAAAAGGATATTCGGTGGTTGGATTGCCAGTATCTGGTGCTTTCCATACCAAACTGGTAGGTCACGCCCAGAAACCATTTGCCGAAGCGATCAAGCAAGTGGATTTCAACAAGCCCAACATCCCGGTATTTTCGAATACCACCGGGCAGGCTTATGCCTCGAACCCCGAACAAATTCGCGATAGTTTAACCCAGCATATCCTCAACCCGGTGCGCTTCAAGGACGAAATTGAAGCCATCCATTCCCAGGGTGGGCAGATTTTTGTCGAGTTTGGTCCAAAGAACGTCCTGACCAACCTGGTTAAAAACATTTTGGAAGGCAAACCCCATTTTGCTGTGGCAATAAATCCAAACGCAAAAAAGGACAGCGACCGCCAGTACCGGGAAGCCGTGGCGCAACTGTGTGTGCTCGGACTTGATTTGCGAAAATACGATCCTTATGCGCTGCCTTCCAAACCATATCATGAAGAAAAGAAGTCAGCCATCAGCGTGATGTTGAATGGCGGACTTTACCTTACTGAAAAGACGCGCACTGCTTTTGAGAAAGCCGTGGCGCAAAAGGACAGCCTCGAAATGAGTACTGCAACGCACCCGGAAGCGAAAGCAACCATGCCTGCAGTAGAACAGTCGCAGATCCCCGACGCAACTGACCGGTCGCCCCAAACGAGCAACCAGCCGGGAACAGGTCAAATGGCGGAACGACTTCAGGCTTGGCAGGATGAAACGTTGAAATCCCATAACCAGTTCCTCTCGAACGATGGCGAATATACCCGTCTTTTTGGTCAGATCACAAAGCAGGAACTTGACCTGCTCTCCAGCAACCCATCCCAGCAAAACCTCGAGCAAATAAATGCAGCACTACAAACGCTTGACCACAGCATGGCTCAATTCCACCAGCACCAGGCTGAAACCCTGAGGGTGCATGAACAATATTTACACAGCCAGGCGGAACTTATCAACAGCCTGATGCAAATCCAAAATATCAGCGGGGTGGTACCAGTAAGCAGACCCAGAGAGGTGGGACCCTTCAAGCCTGCTTTGCCGGAAGAAATTGTCGAGAACCCCAGCAAAAGGGACGCTGCCACATTTGAACCAGTTTCTGTTACAGAAGCCGTAATAGCAACTGATACCAAGACAGCGATCAGCGTTGAGACTTTGACCAAATCCTTACTCGAGATCGTCAGCGAGAAGACCGGCTATCCAACCGAAATGCTTGAAATGAACATGGACATGGAAGCAGACCTGGGAATCGACTCCATCAAGCGGGTAGAAATCCTCGGTGCCATGCAGGTCCGTTACCCGGACCTACCCAAGGCTGACACGGCCCTGTTGTCAGAAATGCATACCCTGGGACAAATTGTTGACCAGATGGTGTCATCAGCTCCTGCTACGGAAGTACCCGCAGCAGCACCTGAACCGGTTGAAATAACCGCCCCAACGATAGCAGTCATAAATGAGGTTCAAACAAGCATTGATCTTAAGGCCATCAAACAGGCTCTACTGGAGATCGTCAGCGAGAAAACCGGTTATCCCACCGAAATGCTCGACCCTGGGATGGATATGGAAGCCGACCTGGGAATAGACTCGATCAAACGGGTCGAAATTTTAGGCGCCCTGCAGACCCGGTTCCCCGAGCTTCCCAAGGCAGATACGGCTGCATTGGCAGAGCTGCACACGCTCGACCAGATTACTGAGTACCTGACATCCGCCAAGCCCACAGTAGAGCCACTTGCGCCAGATATTCCGGCGGTCAAGGAACCCTCTCTCGAGATACCACGGGGGGTGGTGGCTTTGAAGTTCCTCCCCTCTCCAGACCACCTGGACATGGTGTTTCCGAAGGATCATACCTGTATCCTGATGGATGACGGCACCGGTTTAACCCCGGCTCTCGCCGAAGCCTTATCCGGGCAAGGGATAAAAGTAGTTGTGCTGGGGCTAAAGGACACTCCAGCCAGCGATAAAAGCAAAATGCCCAAAAACATCCGGCGCATTCTGATGGAAGATCTGACAGAAGCCGGAATACAAAACACCCTGGCAAACATTCAACAAGAATTTGGCCCGGCAGGGATGTACATCCACCTGGATCCCCCGGGAACAGCTGCAGCAACATACTCCGAGGTTGAGAATACCATCGCCCGGACCACTTTCCTGGTGGCGAAATACCTGATGAAAAACCTAACCGAATCTGCCCGTTTGAATTACGCCGCATTTGTAACCGTCACCCATATGGACGGCGAATTTGGCCTGACAACTTCCGGGTTGTTTGAACCAGTCAGCGGGAGCCTGTTTGGTCTTGTAAAAACGCTTAACCTTGAATGGGAAAGAGTCTTCTGCCGTGCAATCGATCTTTCCCCCGACCTGAATGTTGCGACCGCAGTCGAACACATCATGGCTGAACTTTACGACCCGAACCGGTTGATCAGCGAAGTGGGCTACAGCAATAAGGGGCGTTTTACCCTGGTGGTAGAGCAGCCCGGAGCGGAGAACTGATCGTCATGGTTGGAAAAACATTGATCACCCCTGAAACAGTCGTGCTGGTGAGCGGCGGAGCAAGGGGGATTACCGCCCAGTGCGTAATCAAACTAGCCCATTCAATACCCTGTAAATTCATCCTGTTGGGGCGCACACCGGTCAACGAGCCACTGCCGGATTGGGCAATGGATTGCCCGGAAGATGCTCAACTGAAACAGCGTGCAATGAACCAGCTTAGCAGCGAGGGTAAAAAGGCCACGCCACAGGCTGTGGAAAAACTGTTCCGCCAAATACGGGCTCATCAGGAAGTGGAAGCAAATCTTGAAGCGATACGCCAGACCGGCGCGGTCGTGGAGTATATCAACCAGGACGTTACCGCACCTGCGCAGACATTGCAGAAGGAACTTGCCGGCCCAGTCCAGCGGTTGGGAAAAATTAACGGCATCATCCACGGCGCCGGTACACTATCGGATCGGAGAATAGAGAAGAAAACCCTGCAGGATTTCGAGACGGTTTTCGCACCCAAAGTGGAAGGATTGCGCAACCTGTTGAAAGTTGCCCCGGCAGGACAGCTTGACTTCCTGGTGCTGTTTTCGTCGGTGGTAGGTTTCTTTGGAAATATCGGGCAGGCTGATTATGCCATGGCCAACGAAGTGCTCAACAAAGCCGCCTACCAGATCAAACGGGATAACCCCTCGTGTCATGTAGTTTCCATAGACTGGGGTCCGTGGGATTCCGGAATGGTGACGCCCGAACTCAAACGAGTTTTCGCCGAACGCGACATGGCCGTCATCCCTACCGACGCCGGAGCTGAAATGCTGGTTAAAGAAATCACCGCCCGGCACAGCGTTGACGACCAACCTGTGCAGATTGTGGTGGGGCAGCTTCCTACTCGAAGCGCAAGCGACATTTCGGGTGAATTGCAAAAATTCGAGATCAGACGTCACCTCAGCCTGGATGCCAATCCGTTCCTCCTGGACCATCAAATTGGATTGCATCCGGTGCTGCCGGCAACATGCGCAGCTTCCTGGATCGCAAGTGTTTGTGAACAATTATTGCCAGGGTACACATTCTTTCAGCTTGAAGACTTTAAGGTGTTGAAGGGAATCGTTTTTGATGAGAACCTGGCCGATGAGCACATCCTAGAATTGAATGAGATCGAGAAAGTCCCCGGGGAAATGGTGAAATTCGCGGCGCGAATATTGAGCAAGAATAAAAACGGCCGGCCCTTGTACCATTACAGTTTGAATGCGACGCTGGTAAGTGAATTGCCGCCCACGTCCATTCATAAGGTGGACATGAAGGTAGCGGCTGGGCCGACGAGCGAAGGGATTCTGGGCAAAGCATTATATGAAGATGGCACACTTTTCCATGGACCTTCATTCCAAGGGGTGCAGCACGTTGTCAGCTTGGGCGAAGATCGCCTGGTCCTGGAGGTGCTGCTCCAACCGATCCCACCTGACAAGCAGGGACAGTTCCCATTGCAAACCTACAACCCTTTTGCATATGATGCGATCGTTCAGTCACTGCTGATCTGGGCGCAGCGTTTTTACAAGGCACCCTGCCTGCCTTCGCACCTCGTCAAATTGGAGCAATTCAAGGCAATCCCCTTTGGCGTATTAAGCATCGTGGATATGAAAATCGTCTCCCATAATCAAACGTCGGTCGTTGCAGATATTATCGTTACCGATACGGAAGGCACGATCCTGGCAAAATTCACTGCGCTGCAAGGCACGATCAGCCAGGCACTTAAGCGTTTCATTAGGGGGGAAGCCGCGCCTGTAGCAGCCGGTGAAAAATGATTCACCGACTCAGTTCTTTAACAAACCTGGCTATTGTCGGGATGTCGGTCGTTATTCCAGGCGGGGGGGACATAAACGAATTCGGCAGGCGCGTGTATCGCGGTTTGCCACTGACCGGTCAATTCGTTGGCGGGACCTGGCTTGAATCTGCAATCGACCAGGTGGTGAGACAGGTGTGTGGAGATACTCGCCTGGCTATTGAGCGGCTGCCCATCATCAGCCTGTCCACAACCGTCACCGCGACGCTCGAAAAAAACGGTACCGGTTCCCAGGTGAGGGAAGTTTTAGGGGTCGTGCCTGGACTTTGCGCGGCATCTGACATACTCGAGAGCAGTGGTGAAGACGCGGTCATGCTAGTCGAAAGCCAGGAGGATGGAGCCCTGTTATGCGCTCTCATCTTAGTAGAGCTTCAATCAGCTCTGGACAACGCCAGGCCGATTTTTGCCGTGATTGCAAGTGCTGCAGAGGTGGATGCCCCACTTAACGCTGCAGACATTTCAGACGCCATGAAATATGCCCGCCTGGCGTCGGGTATCGAACCGGAAAGCATCGGATTAATTTTGGCGGCAACGCGAATGGGAGGAACGATCAGCAACGAAGAGGCAGAAGGCTTGCTGAAGGCTGGCAGCGCTGGACAAACCCTGACATGCGCACTAGGCAGCGCCCTGCAGGGTCTCCCCGGGATTGTGAAAACCGCATGGTGCCTTTCACGACGCGTAATCCCCTGCACTCCAGCCTGGAGAGAACCCGGAAAGGCGGATGCATGGAATCAGTCACAATTCTATGTGGAAACGGAATCGCGAGCCTGGTTCCTCCCGGCAAACCAAAATAAGCGCTTCGCCGGCCTTAATTTCCTGACGCCAAATGGCAGTTTTATCCACATCCTTTTTTGTGATACCCCCGCTTTTGCCGCCCATTGCGTTGAAGCACCGAAACTGGAGAATTTGCATCTTTTTCCCATATCGATCGACTCTGCCGTGGATTTGAATGAAAAGTTGTCGTTACTACAGACGAAACTTGTGCCCGGATCGAACCTGGGCGTGGCAGCGAGGGACTCATACAAACAATGCCTACAGGAGATGGCTGCTGCCAAGAATGTGGTGTGCCTTCTGGGCGGCAGCCATGAAGAACTCATGCGCGAGATCGGGTTTGCAACCAAAGGCATCCCAACTGCAATTGAAAAGCAGTCGGACTGGCAAACACCGCTGGGTAGTTTTTTTACACCGCATCCGCTTGGCAATGAAGGCAAGTTATCATTCGTATACCCCGGTGCTTTCAATTCGTATCCGGGCATTGGGCGCGACCTCTTCTATCTATACCCAAACCTTTACGATCAACTCTCCGGAATCAGCGAAGACGTTGGCGGGTTGTTGAATGAACAACTGCTGTATCCACGAAGCATGACAGCGCTCACGCCTGATGACCTGAACGCCATCGAAGCCCAATTAAGCGCGGACCCGATCACCATGCTCATTTCGGGCAGCTGCCTGGCATTCCTTTATACCGAGGTGCTCCGCAAAGTTTATGATATCCATCCAGCAAGCGCATTCGGCTACAGCCTGGGCGAAGTGAGTATGCTGTTTGCGAGCCGGGTCTGGACCGAGGCGGATGGAACCAGCAAAGCGTTGAGGGCTTCCCCGCTCTTCCGCACCCGTTTAACTGGACCTCAAAACGCGGTACGTGAATATTGGAAGCTGCCAACCCGCAATGAAAATGATCCACCCGAGGCTCTATGGGGAAATTACCTGTTGATGACTGGACCCGAAAAGGTCAAAGAGGCCCTGGAGGAAGAAACACACGTTTATTTGACGCATATCAATACTCCCCGCCAGGTGGTCATCGGCGGCGATCCCGCAGCATGCCGGAGGATGATAACCAAATTGAAATGCAAGAGCCTCCAGGCGCCATTTAATTATGCCATTCATTGCGAACCGATCCACTCGGAGTATGATAGCCTGACGGACCTCCATTCTGTTCCGGTAAGTAATCAGCCAGGCATGACACTTTACTCAGCCGCCACTTATCAACCAATGCCGATCGACCGGGAAATGATCGCGAAGCAGATTGCCCAAGAGCTATGCCATTGCCTGGATTTCCCACGTTTGATCCAACTTGCATATAACGACGGGGCACGGATTTTCATCGAATTGGGGGCAGGCAGCAATTGCGCCCGCTGGGTTAATGAAACCCTGCAGGGACAGGTGCACGCGGCCTATTCCATCAACCGCAAGGGAGTAGACGACCACACTTCCATCGTACGCCTCATGGCGCGATTGGTTTCCCACCGGGTCCCTACGACCTTAAAAGTCCTCTACCAGGATTGACAGCATGCAAACCATTACCTCTGCAGAAATTACTGCAAATTATCTGAAATGGTGGGATGAGCACGTGGGGAAGACCAGACAAATCCACGACCGCTTCCTGGAAATGCGACAAGTGGGTCTTCGCCAGCTTGCAGGCAATATCGAAAAACAGGTGGCTGCCGCGCGTCCGCTAAATTCCGGAGCTGAGCATGTGTTTTTCACCCTGGACGATCTTAATGAATTTGCTACCGGTTCCGTGGTGAAATGCCTCGGGCACGAGTATTCAGTCTATGCCGGGCGCCGCAGCCTGAGGATCCCAAACGGCGACCTCCTGTTGATGAGCCGCATCCTTGCCATCGGAGGCAGCAAGGGAGAGTTCGACCAAACTTCCTCTATTGTTGCGGAATACGACGTTCCGTCAGATGCCTGGTATTTTGATGGTGAAAAACGCGGCCGACTGCCCACTTCCATTTGTATCGAACTAGCTCTTCAACCGTGCGGAGTCTTATCCGCCTATTTGGGAACACCACTTCGTTATCCAGAGGTCGATTATTCCTTCCGCAACCTGGATGGGGAAGCGACATTCAACCGTCGAGTGGATGCACGCGGTAAAACAGTCCGCGCCCAGGCGCAATTACTCAAAACCATTTTTTATGGCTCCACCATTATCCAGCATTTCTCCTTTGAATTACTTTGCGGCAATGAAATTTTCTTCGAAGGTAAATCTTCTTTTGGATATTTCTCCGCAGAAGCGATGGCGGCCCAAACCGGACTGGATGGTGGCAAAATCGTCCTGCCCTGGTTGAAACAGGCCGGGCTAGATCGCCAAATAGTCCCCCTCCAAGGGTCAACCCTGGAATCTGGTCTGCCTCAGGGAAAACTCCGCCTGCTGGACGGTGTTGCAATTCAGAATGGTGGAGGAAGCCAGAAGGAAGGATATATTTATGCCAACCGGCATAACTCTCCCAAGGACTGGTTTTATGCCTGTCATTTCCATGAAGACCCGGTGATGCCAGGCTCCCTGGGAATAGAAGCAATTATGCAGGCAGTAAATATTTTTTCCCGGCAACTGTCAAAATCCACCACGCGTCCCGACCTGGTCACCGGGCAGAAAATGAACTGGAGTTACCGCGGGCAGGTGCTGCAACATCACAAGCAAATGCAGGTGGAGGTCCATTTTCATAAAACAGAACAGCAAGGAAACATGAAGATATTCTCGGGCGACGCAAGCCTGTGGGCAGACGATTCCAGAATATATGAAGTGCGAAATATGGCACTTGCAATAGAAGATTATCGAGAAAGCCAATGAGCCAGACCCTGACGAAGAATTCAACATTGCAATTTGCATTTACCCCCAAAAATCTCCCGGCGATTGGTGTTGTGAACTTAAACCAAGCCGCCTTTGAACCGCAGGCCATTAGAGCCTGTTTGCTGGATGTCAACCATCCACTTTATGTGATCGAGCAGGAAGGCAAAATTGGTCTCATCTCAGCGACGTTTGACGAACCGACGTTTCGAGAGCAAGCGAACGGGCATTTTATTACCGGAATCTCAGCCCTGCCCATAAACAGCCTGGGGGACGCGGGTTTCAAGAAAACCTACCATGTGCGTTGCGCCTATTATGCCGGTTCAATGGCAAACGGGATCTCTTCAGTAGACATGGTAATTGCATTAGGCAGGGCGGGATTTCTGGGTTCTTTCGGGGCAGCAGGGCTGGTGCGCAGTAGATTGGAATCTGCCATCCAGGAAATCAAGGCAGCCCTGCCTGACGGTCCTTTTGCGGCCAATCTCATCCACAGCCCGAGCGAGGATGCCATGGAAAGGAATGCGGTCGAAATTTATCTCCAGAAGGGCGTCCACGTGGTGGAGGCGTCGGCTTTTATCGACCTGACGCCCAGCATTGTTTACTACCGGGCAGCCGGATTGAGCCTCTCAAGCGATGGTGAGATCAATATCGGAAACCACGTCATCGCCAAATTGTCCCGCAGCGAGGTTGCCACGAAATTCATGCAACCAGCCCCGGAAAACATCCTCAACCAACTGGTGAACGAGGGCAAAATCACGCAGCAGCAGTCAGAACTCGCCAGACAAGTCCCGCTGGCGGACGATATAACCGTGGAGGCTGATTCGGGCGGTCACACCGACAACCGACCGCTGGTATGCTTACTCCCCACGATGTTGGCATTGCGGGATGAAATCCAGGCAAAATACAATTACCCAGTACCGGTGAGGATCGGGGCAGCCGGAGGCATCAGCACGCCCGCTTCAGCGCTGGCAGCGTTCATGATGGGCGCTGCATTCATCGTCACCGGCTCGGTCAACCAAGCCTGCATTGAAGCCGGGGCTTCCGAACACACCCGTCAAACCCTGGCCCAAGCAGGTATGGTAGACGTGGCGATGGCTCCCTCTGCGGATATGTTTGAAATGGGGGTGAGGGTCCAGGTGTTGAAACGCGGCACGCTCTTCCCGATGCGAGCCCAAAAACTTTACGAACTCTATTCGCATTACGACTCAATTGAACAAATCCCGGCTGAAGAACTAGAAAAATTGGAGAAGCAGGTTTTCAAACGGGATGTCGAATCCATTTGGGAGGATACGGTCAAATTCTTTACAGAACGCGATCCCGCCCAAATCGAGCGAGCTCAGAACAACCCGAAGCGCAAGATGGCCCTGGTTTTCCGCTGGTACCTGGGGCTGGCCTCGCGCTGGTCCAACATCGGAGAAAAAGGGCGAGAGATGGACTATCAGATCTGGTGCGGTCCATCCATGGGCAGTTTCAATGACTGGGTGCGAGGCACGTACCTCGCCGAACCAAAAAACCGGCACGTGGCGGATGTGGCGATGCAAATCCTGACAGGAGCCGCCTGCCAGTATCGGCTGCAAGCGCTGAAGCTTCAAGGGTTACAAATCCCGGCTGAACTTGAACAGTACTATCCCGTGGAACCCCTAACTCAACAAAGTTAGCATTATTGAATCCCGCGGAAGGCTTCAAGGGAGCGCTTACTTGTCGCCAACCACGGTCCAAGGAAAAAACATGAAGAATGAATTTGAGGCGAAATTAGAAGAACTACGGGCCACTGCGCTTTTAGGCGGCGGTGCATCCCAGATCGAAAAACAGCATGCCAAAGGAAAGAAAACGGCACGGGAACGGATCGAAATGTTCCTGGACCCGGGCACATTTATCGAGACCGGCCTGTTCGTTTCCCATCGCGCCACCGGTTTTGGCATGGAAAGCAGCCATCCGGCAACAGATGGCGTGGTGACCGGATGGGGGAAAGTGGATGGGCGGGTTGTGTATGTGTTTGCCCAGGATTTCACCATTTTGGGCGGTTCACTAGGCGAAGCTCATGGTAGGAAAATCGCCCAATTGATGGACCTGGCGTATCAAAATGGCGCGCCGGTCATCGGTCTAAACGACTCGGGAGGGGCGCGTATCCAGGAAGGCGTGGATTCGCTGGCATCTTATGGTGAAATATTCTACCGAAACACGCGCGCTTCGGGTGTCATCCCGCAGATATCCGTCATCATGGGACCTTGCGCGGGCGGGGCAGTATATTCACCCGGGATCAATGATTTCATCCTGATGGTCAACCAGAACGCCTACATGTTCATCACCGGACCCGAAGTGGTGAAGGCTGTGACCCACGAGGATGTGGACTTTGACTCCCTTGGCGGGGCTGAAGTCCACGGGAAGAAAAGCGGCGTGGCCCACATCACTGCCCCCGACGAAGAGGCATTGCTTGGGCAATTGCGATGGCTGCTTTCCTACCTGCCGCCCAACAATATGACACCTCCACCCTTCCTGCCACCTTCGGACGATCCGCGCCGTCTCCTCCCTGAACTGGAACAAATTGTGCCGCTTGACCCACAGCGACCTTACGATATGCATGCGGTCATTGCTGCGATTGCGGATGGTGGCGAATTCCTGGAAATACAACCGGAGTACGCTGAAAATATCCTGGTGGGATTTGCCCGCCTGGACGGTTATCCGGTGGGTATTGTGGCGAACCAGCCCGGATACCTGGCAGGGGTGCTGGACATCAACGCATCCGACAAGGCGGCGAGGTTCATTCGATTTTGCGACGCTTTCCACTTTCCGCTGGTAACTCTGGTGGATACGCCGGGATTCCTGCCCGGCAGCGAACAGGAACACGACGGCATCATCCGGCATGGAGCAAAAATGATCTATGCCTATTCAGAGGCCACAGTCCCGAAACTTGCGATCATCTTAAGGAAAGCATACGGCGGGGCATATATCGTGATGAGTTCGAAGCACCTGCGCTGCGACTATAACCTGGCCTGGCCACAAGCCGAAATTGCCGTGATGGGACCGGATGGCGCGGTAAAAATTGTATTCCGTAAAGAAATAAACGCCTCCAGCGACCCGGGCTCACTCACGGATGAATATATGCGCAAATACCGCGCAGAAATTTCCAATCCATACCTGGCTGCCTCGCGCGGCTACCTTGATGATATCATCCCCCCGGCTGAAAGCCGGCTGCGCCTGATCGCGGCCCTGGAAAGCCTGCGCGAAAAACACCAGGAAACACCCAAGCGAAAACATGGGAATATTCCGCTGTAGGTAATGATTATATGAAAGTATTAGTTGCCAACCGGGGTGAAATAGCTGTACGGATCCTGCGCGCCTGCCGCGAATTGGGCTTTCCAAGCGTGGCGGTTTATTCGGAAGCGGATGCACAGTCTTTGCATACCCGTTACGCAGACGAATGTGTTTTCATTGGCCCAACTCCTGCCGTCGAAAGTTACCTGAATATCGAGCGAATACTGGATGCGGCGAAACAATCCGGGGCAGAGGCGATCCATCCGGGTTATGGATTCTTATCCGAGAACGCAACGTTCGCCCAGGCGGTGGAAGACGCCGGTTTGATCTTCATTGGGCCGCTGCCCGAAACCATTTCTTCCACAGGAGATAAACTGGTGGCCCGCCGGGTGGCACGCGAGGTAAACCTGCCCGTCCTGCCCGGACCGGATGAACCTGTGGCTGACGAAATACCGGAAAGCCTGATCGAACAGATCAAATATCCGGTGCTGATCAAGGCTGTTGCCGGCGGTGGCGGTCGCGGCATCCGGCTGGTGCGCAGGCGCGGGGAGTTGGAACAAATGATAGCAGCAGCCCGGCAGGAAGCCCTGGCAGCGTTCGGGGACGGGACTGTCTATTTCGAACCGCTGGTACCGCAAGCCAGGCATATCGAAATCCAGATCATCGGGGATGGGTACGGGCGGATCTTGTGCCTGGGAGAACGTGAGTGTTCCATCCAACGGCGCCGACAAAAAATCATCGAGGAATCCCCAGCCCCGAGTCTCAGTCCCGATATGCGCCGCCAACTTTACGAAATGGCTTATAACCTGGGACATGCGTTAAACTACCGCAGCCTGGGAACGATCGAATTCCTGCTGGGAGAAGACGGTTCCTGCTATTTTATAGAAGTCAACCCGCGCATCCAGGTGGAACACCCGGTAACAGAAATGGTCACCGGAATAGACCTGGTGGGCATACAACTCAGGCTGGCCGATGGGCAGCCGTTCAAATATGTGCAGGAAGACATCAAAATGCGCGGATCGGCCATCGAGGCACGCGTGATTGCAGAGGACCCTGATAATGGTTTCATGCCCGCAACGGGCGAAATAACCTTGTTAAAAGAGGCAGGCGGCCCTGGAATACGAACCGATTCGGCCCTGTACCCGGGAATGCCGGTCACCTCCGATTACGATTCGCTAATAGCAAAAGTAATCGGATGGGGAGAAGACCGGCAAACAGCGATCCGCAGGCTGCGGCGGGCGTTGGGTGAGTTTCAAATCGGAGGAGTCTGCACCGACATCGGATTCCTGATCCAGATCATCGACTCAGATAGTTTTATCCAGGCCAGCGCGAATACAACATACCTGGACACCTTTTTGCCTGTTATGACCGAAAGCGACGAAGAACTTGAACGCGATATGGCGCTCACAGCTGCGTTTTTGGAGCACCAAGCGCGCACCAGCCAACCTGCCAACCCTATGGAGTCCGGGTCGGACCAATGGCGGGTGCAGGGCTGGCGCGAGCAAATGCGGGATTAAATTCGGGAGAGAACATGACGATCTACTATGTGACGGTCGGGAAGAAAGAATACCAGGTTGAAATAAACGGGAAACAATACAAGATCAACGGCGAGCTTGTACAGGCCGCCCTGATTGCGATGAAAGAACGCGGTAAATACCTTTATGACGGCGTTGCACGCAAGACGGAAATATATATCGAGTCCATGGGCAACAGCCTGTATACGCTAAATGCCAACCGGCGGAATGCAATTGCCAAGGTGGAGCGGAGCAATATCCGCAGGGGGAGTAAAGTTAAAAAAGCAAGCAATGGCAGCCTGAATGCCCCCATCTCGGGGATTGTCATCAGTGTTCACGTTACCCCGGGAGAATTGGTCGAGACTGGCCAGGTTCTGGCGGTACTGGAATCAATGAAAATGCAAATGGAAATGCGGTCCGCCTGCTCCGGCGTCGTCGACTCAGTCAATGTTCAGCCAAAGACCCAAATCGCCAAGGGGGAATTGCTTATCAAGATAATTCCCGAAGAGACAAAATAGCTTCAGATCCATTCTCCCAAGTCCGTGCTTATCGACATGCGGGTTGAACACAAATCTAAAAATGCTCAACTCTGAATAGCCTTCGTTGCTTTTTTGTTCGTCCTGCCTAGTGCCCCGGGGGGAAATTGTGGTAAATTTAGACCCGCCATGCCCATACTAGCCGTTGTGCTGCTGCTCACGTCTGCGGTCCTACATGCCCTCTGGAATTTAATTCTTAAACAATCCTCGGAAAAATATATAGCCATGGGTTGGCAGGTGATCATCAGCGGCATCATCTCGGTCGTCGCACTGTTCTTCACCGGTCTGCCACCCAGATCCATGTGGATATTTGCCCTTATCAGCATGACGCTGGAAGCGATCTATTTCGTCCTGCTTTCTTTCGCTTACAGCGATCATGATTTTTCACTGGTATACCCGGTGGCACGGGGAGCCGCACCGGCACTGGTCATGCTGTGGTCCTTCCTGTTCCTGCAGGAGGTCCCGAGCACTTTGGGGTTCATTGGAATTGCGACAATCGTTTTAGGATTGGTCATCATTGGTGCAACCAGTTTATCCCAACCACATGAAGGCAAACCCAAGTTCAAAGGGATCGCGATTGCGCTTTTGATTGCCCTGGTCATATCCATTTACACCCTGATCGATGGTTTCGCTGTCAAACACGGTCCGGTCATGCCTTACGGACTGAGTATGTTCATGCTGGTGCCAGTGTTGACCACGCCGGTCATCGTGCGGCATTATGGCAGAGATCACTTTGTAAAGGCGTGGAAGGACCAACCTGCCCGCCTCATCCTGGTGGGTTTCCTGGGGGTCATCGCATACCTGTTCGCTTTATTTGCCTATTCTATTGCGCCCGTGAATTATTCTGAAGCCATTCGCGAAGTCAGTGTGGTAATCGGCGCGTTCGCAGGCTGGCAGCTATTAGGTGAGAAATTGGGGAAGACCCGCGTCCTTGGAGCGGCTGTCATCTTTGCAGGAATCGTGCTAATCGCCGTGTTTGGTTAAACCCGGTGGTTTATGTGATTTCCATGCGGAAAAATATAAGGGAAGTGGTATGAAGCAACACCTAAACAAGAGGGGCTGACTTCATCGTTTTTGGAATTTCGATCCCAAGCAGCTTGCAGAGAGTGGGGGCAATCTGGAGTTGAGAGACCACTTCATGGGTATCCCCCAAACCAGCAATCCCGGGCCTGAATAAAAATAAAGGTACTTCACGGAGCTCGGGGGAAGTGCCTCCGTGCCCACCGTCGGCGTTAATGCCATGATCACCGGTAACCATGATGCAGAAGCCGTGCTCCATCCATTCTGCGAGGTAAGTTGCCAGCCACGCATCCTGGTGGATTGCATGGTTGCGATATTCTGCAGAATTGGCTCCAAAATTCTCGCCAGTGTTATCCATACCCATCGGATGGACCAAGAGATAATCGGGGTTGAACTTTCGGACAAGCATCCCGGCCGTGGCGAAGAGCTCTATATCCGGGTATTCATCCTGGGTATAAAAACGCCCATGCTGGATGGGGAATGATTCGTCATCCACTTCACGGTCATCGATCCGATCGTAGGGTGAATGGTTATAGAGCTCTGAGAACCAAAAATAAGCAGCAGCTGCCGTAGTTTTCCCTGCCGCCACAGCCAACCGGAAGAGGTTTGGCTGCGATGATAAACGCACCACCAAGTTGGAAACAATCCCATGGACATTGACAGGCAAACCGGTGTGGATCGTCTCGTACATTGGCCGCGAACGGGTAGGCAACTCGCCAGTCACTTTATAAAGACTGGCGAGTTTTGTTTCCACCAAATGACCAAGGTATCCCATTCCGGTGACTGCAGTGTCATAACGCAGCCCATCGGAAAGAACGAGGATGACTTTATTCAAGTTTTTTACTCTTCGTTTATAGCTGAAAGATCAGTTCTTTAATACCAGGACCGCTTCACGCGAGCAGGTAATCTGGCCTTTGTCACCAATTTTGGGGAGCTCGAGGAATGGATTGTTAAATGTATCCATATTAAAACGGGTGTTGCCAATCAATACCTGGATGCGGACAACCGAACCCAGGAAGGTGATATTCTCGATCTTGCAGTCGAGGATATTAGCTTTCCTTTCCTGCGCAATAAAATTGAAACGCTCGGGGCGGATCGCAATCGAAACCTTGTCGCCTTTTTGTTTGCCATCCAACCCTTCAGAGGTCTCCAGCTGGATACCTTCCATCTGCAACAGTTGCTTGACCGGATCAACCACTTCTGCAGTGGTGGTATTCAGTGTTCCGACGAAGCTGGCAACAAAAGCGGTCTGGGGGAAGTTGTAGATCTCGAATGGCGTGCCAACCTGCTCGATCTTGCCTTCGAACATGACGACAATGCGGTCCGATATGGACAGGGCCTCTTCCTGGTCATGGGTTACATAGATGGCGGTGATGCCCAGTTTACGCTGGATGGCACGGATCTCCGCTCGCAGCGAAACCCGGATCTTGGCATCCAATGCCGAAAGGGGTTCATCCAGTAATAGCACTTGGGGATGATTTGCCAGGGCACGTGCCAGGGCAACGCGCTGCTGCTGACCACCTGAAAGCTGGTGAGGGTAGCTGTTCCCCTTCTGCTCGAGGTGAATCAAGGCAAGCATTTCTTCCACGGTTTTTTTAATAGTGGCCTTGGATTCCCTGCGAATGCGCAAGCCATAGCCAATATTTTGAGAAACGGTCATGTTCGGGAAGAGTGCATAAGCCTGAAAGACCATGCCCACGTTGCGCTGGTTGGGGGCTTTATCCGTAATATCGGCGTCATCAATTTTGACCGTCCCAGTAGTGGGGATTTCGAAGCCTGCGATCATGCGGAGGGTGGTCGTTTTTCCACACCCAGATGGACCGAGGAAAGAAACGAATTCGCCCTTTTCGACTTCCAGGTTAAAATTCTCTACCGCCGTGGTACCAGCGAACTGCTTGGTGATGTTGGATAATGTCAGGTGTATCATAAGTTGTCATTCCCGAATGATTTAATGTCCGCCCCCCACCTGTGCCTGCTCATTGCCGCGACCGACCAGCGAAATGATTCCCATGGCTGCCCAGGTAAGAGCAAAACTGATAATGGCCATCGCCGCCGGCTCATATGCCTTCTGCTGGATCATATAAGCCATATAGGGGGCAAAAGCTGGCTTGACGAGGTATTGGGCCAAAATGAACTCGCCGATCACGATGGCAAAACTTAGGAAGGCACCGCTCAAAATGGCGACGCGAATATTCGGAAGGATGATATCGAAAAGGATCGATCCCCAGCCCGCGCCCAAGCTTTGTCCTGCTTCGGTGAGCGTGCGCACGTCAATGGCACGCAGGCCCGTATCGATGGCGCGGTACATATAAGGCATGGACAAAACAGTATAACCGGCAACCAACAAGACCGGACTGTCGACGATCAATAGCGGAGGCTGGCTGAAAGTGCGAACCAACCCAAAGACAAATACAATAGCTGGAATTACGAAAGGTAGCAAAGTGATGAACTCTACTGCAGCGCGAGCCTTCGGGACCCTCAAGCGAATCAAGTAAGCCGTAGGCACAAAGAGCAGGATCCCAACCACGATGGTGAGAAGCGCCCAGATAACCGAGGCTGTGAAATTGTAAACAAAGGCCGGGTTATTGATGACATTAGTATATGCTTGAAAACTCAGAACTCCGAGTTTTGCTTTCAGCGAGAAGATAAAGGTGGCCACCAGGGGCAGGAAGAAATATAGTATACCGATAATCATGATGAACCACCACCACACCTTATTTCCGCGTCTCATCGCAACCACCTCTCTGTGCGTCGCTGAAGTAATGTGTAGCCAATAATTGCAAGTGCCATAATAACCACCATCCCCAAGGCAAGAGCATACCCCAAGCCTGGGTTACCGAGTACGTCACCACTAATCTGCGAACCGATGACGATCGTTACAAGATTTATCTGACCTCCGGTTAATGCCTGGGCGGTGGCAAAGGCGCCAAATGAATTGCCGAAGAGCAGGATCATAGTCCCCATGATGGAGGGAAGGAGAATCGGAAACGCTACGTAACGCCAGTATTGGAAGGAACTGGCGCCCAGGTTTTCGGAAGCCTCCAGCCATTCGCGCCGTAAACCGTCTATAGCCGGGGCAATGATCAACACCATCAGGGGAAACTGGAAGTACATGTAAACGATACTCAACCCCCAAAAAGTATATAGCGTGAAACCATGAAAGTACGGATTATAGCCAAGTTCTCTCAACCAACCGATGAGCATGCCAGTGGGGCTCAGGAGCGCGATGAAAGCAAAGGCCAGCGGGACGCCTGCGAAATTGGAGGCCACTCCACAGAATGTCATCAAGGCTGAGCGCATGAACTTCGGCAACCCACCACGGATGGCTGCATATGCCAGCAGAAAGCCAAAAACCCCTCCCCCCACCGAAGTTAGGAGGCTGATTTCAATACTAATCCAGTATGCACCCAAAATGTAATGATTACCGAAAAGCGCTAAAATGTTCTTAAACGTGAAAGCGTGGGTATTTGGATCGATAAAACTGCGAACAACAATCGTCGAAGATGGATAGAGAAGGAAAATGAAGGCAAATAAAAAGAAGGGCATAACGCCAAGCCATGCCCAGGACATTTTGCGGCGAGCGGGACGCGCCTCTGGCGCGTCCCGCTTTTCATCAAACGTAGTCATGTACGATCTAGGGAGCCGGGGTCGGAATATCCACATTAACGGTGGTCATCCAGCCAGCCTTGATCAGGGTCAGCGCAGCGCTGAGTTGATCAGGGGTGGGGGAGACCGCCGAGGAGAAAGCGCTGGAAGCGGGCAATTTGGCTTTCAGGTCAGCGGGAATTACACCGCGGGATTCCAAATCTGCCTGCTGAACGCCATGGGCATAACCCTTCATCCAAGCCAACTGGCCTTCGTCAGAATGGAGGACTTCCATCCACAGTTTGGCGCAATTGGGGTGGGGCGCATATGCACTGATCGCCTGGACATACATGCTGGCGATGGTGGGGGAGGGATAGGAAACGGTCTCGGGAGGATTTCCAGCAGCGGCGTCTTTATAGCCGAAGGCCAGGTAGTCCCAGGTGAACACGATGGGGGTTGCACCCTGAGAAATGGTACCCGGCTTGGCGATCACCGGGACGAAGTTACCAGTCTGGTTCAATTGATTGAACCAATCAAGGCCCGGCTGGGCATTATCCAGGGAGCCACCATTAGCCAGGGCGGCTGCAAACACCGTCTGGATTGCCTGGTTCGAACTGCGCGGGTCACCAGCCAAAGCAACCTGTCCCTTATATTCGGGCTTGAGCAGGTCCGACCAATTGGCAGGAACATTCTTGACCACAGCGGTATTCACAATCATAGCCATAACACCGTAGTACCCGCCGATCCACATACCATTCGGATCCTTGGCAGGAATGCCCAGAACTGTATCGGGAATCTTGTCCCAGTTGGAGACTTTATAGGCCTGGTAATCACCAGCAGCGATGCCAGTGGCACCATAAGCATAGCCAACATCCACAATATCGGGAGCCTGTGGACCTTTGTTGCTCTTATTTGCCTCAATGGCGGCAAGTTCTTCGGCAGAACCGGCGTTCGGGTTCAAGGAATTAATCTTGACACCGGAGGTCAACTCAAAGTCCGAGAAGATCTCGCCATAGTTCGCCCAATCTGGCGGCGTGGCAATAATGGTCAGCATGCCTTCCGACTTGCATGCGGTCACGAGAGCTTGCGGCACGCTCGCAACTACCGAGCCAGTGTAGCCTGCGGCAACATCAGGAACTGCTGCAGCACCACCACAGGCAGAAAGCACGAATGCCGTGGCAACCATAATGGAGATTAAACTGAACATAAACTTCTTGGTTTGCATATTCTACTTCTCTCCTTTGTTTATTAGATGCTTTACAAATGGAAATGCTTAGAATGAAAGGATTTTCCTGTCGGATCTTGTCGAGGCACCTCCAGTTTATATTACCAGTTCATTGTAGCATTCTCAAGGGTCGGAGTCAATCTGCTTCATTTCCCTCTGCTTCATTTCCCCTTCCCAAAAAGTTAAGGAGGAGGCGGGCTTAGATTGCTTTTTGCTATCCTAATTCTCAAACATTAACAACGATGTGACAAGGAGGAGTTTTGACTCAGAAAAAGAAAGTCAGCCCTCCTCCTTCCAAAAAGAAAACACTGCGCAATTAATTACTCGACAGGGATTTCCTGATAAACCTTTTCTATGGCAATTCCCTGGCGCCTTCGATAGGCACTGAATCCGAAGTAGATTGCCGCAGCTACCAGGTAGTTGATCATCATGAAAACCATCGAGCTTACATTGGACCAGCCAATGTTGTAGGTACCAACGGCAGGCAGCGCCGACGGAAGTACATTCGGGTCCCAGAACCACACGACCAGCAGCCAGTCGAGAAAGCCCAGGAATACAAGGCCTGCCATGGTGACGAGAGGCATGGCTTTACTGCTCATGGTTCCCTTGACCACCGAGTATAGAATCCAAAGCAGGACCACTGCATTGAATATGGTGAGCAGCCCAAGCACGATCACCACCAGCCAGGTGAGACCACTCGGACTCAACGACCCCAGCCCACTGATAATCGTCCAGGCATACTTGAAGGATATGTAGATCAAGTAGACTGCAAATACACCAAATACAACCGAGACGATCCAACCCAGCCAGGCGGGAACCTTGTATTTGGCAATCGGCGACCCGTCAAACACATCCTTTGCCCGCCAAGGCATGACTATCCCCGCGATCGTGGAGCCGAGGAAGGTGATGGCGATCACGACTGTGGCGTCCAGCGCAAGGGTCTGGAAGTTAAAGACCTTAAATGCATACAGGTACGAAATGATCGCCGAAGGGATGACCATCAACAGCAATGCATTGATGGGGGTCTTGGTTCGCGACTCAATCTTCGAGACCCACTCCGGCAGCATGCGGTCGATGGCGGCAGCAAAGATGACGCGGGTGGAGCTCAGGAAGAGCGTCCCGGACCATCCAAACCACCACAGGCTCATCAAGAGCACAATTATGAACATGAGGGCGGGACTCTTGACCATGAAAGCGGCGAACAGAGCCGGGTAAGGTCAGATTGGCAGAGGGGGCTGGGTAGTGGTGTATCCAAAGCCCCAGTTCCAGAATGCTCCGTTGGCTTTATTGTAAAAGTCCCAGCCGATCGTTTTTCCAATCAGAAGGAAGAAGATCACTGCTCCAACTGTGGTGATAATTATCGCCCAAAGCATGCCTGAAAGGTTGCGCCTATAATCCGAAGCTCCGCGCACCTCACCGTACAAGGTGGAGCCCCAGTTCGGCCACAGGTTGAAGAAGGTCAACATTGGGACCAAAAAGATGCTGGCGCCAAGAGCCAAAGGAAAGAGCGGACCGGCAACCGTGCCAGCTGCTGCACCAGCCTGGAGAGTGGCATTGTAAGTATCCCCCGCTGCTGCACCAAAGCGTGGAGCGAGAGCGTTGAAATTGGCGATAAAGGTCGCATTGTTCCCAAACAGGAGCAGCCCAAAAACTATCGCCAGGCCGGCAAGCCCACCCCAAAAACAGAACTTCTGGATGCGGGCATACCATTTCATGCCAACTGCAATGTAGATGAAAACAATGAGGCAGACGGAAAGCATGCCGACAAATTGGCCGGTTGACGTAGTGGTGAACCACAAGGCGGCATCCTTAAAGCCAGCGACAGCTAAAAGAGGGGTGTACACCTCATAGGTCAGCATCTGACCATAGAGCGGCGTCCACAGCCAAAGAATGAACCACCACCCCGTGACAGTGAGCACGAAACCTACTGCGCGATTCAGGATGCGGCTCTGCCAGACATAGTCACCGCCGGCACGCGGCATCGCAGAGATCAGGCTGGCGTAAACGATCACTTCGAAGACAGTGAAGATTGCGCCAACCACCACGCCAGTGATCAGGCTGCCACCGAGGTAATAGCAGTAGGAGAAGATGAACAGACCGAGGGTTATCAGGTTGATGGAGAAAGTGGCATAAATGAACGCGTCAAACACCGACCAGGCTCTCACCAAGCCGCTTGCCTTGCGTACAAACAGGGAAACGTCACTCATCTGAACCTCCTTTTCATAATTTTCTTCGATCCCCGGGTAATATTATCGGAGACCATCCAAAAGAAAAGTTTACGAACGGATAAGCCTGCAAATCTCCCAAATCATATTATCGCCTTTAGGAGCCTCCTTTCCGAGCACAAGCAACACCAAACCCTACCCAGTGGTCAACATGTAGTTGCCCACCTTTTGAGGTTTAAGCTCGATCACTGCACCGTTCAACATGCCTTGCTCGTACATGCTGCCGGGGTTGATGCACAGAGTTTTCTTATATCTGCGCGTGCCCTTGCCTTCGTGGATGTGCCCATGCAACCCAAGCAATGGCTGGTATTTATCGATCACGGTCATGACAGCCCGGCTGCCAACCGGAATCATTGAACGACCGGCGTAAGTGGGACGCAAATCCTTGGTCAGTTCCGGAGCTTCGTCCAGACCGCTGCCAAAAGGCGGTGGGTGGATACTGAAAACTGCCTGTGACGGATTTTTTACCTTGCTGATGACTGCTTCAATACGCGCAAGCAGCGCATCATCGGGTTCTTCGCGGTGAGTGTGCCAGGGAGTGGGGTTCGACCATCCGGAACTGGCCATCTCGTGGTATTCGTCGAGCTCAATAACCTGCCCTTCAACGCTGCGCACGCATTTCGAGGCTGAGATTACTGCATCGATCTCGAAAATATCGTCGTTGCCCGGGCAGACATAGCAGTGAATGCCCGTTCCGGTCAATTTCGCATCGGCATATTCCATCCAGCGCTGCATGGTTTTTACTACCTGGTAGAGAAAGAGCTCATCCGATTTCCCCGGTGTATCCACAATGCTCTGCACTTCATCCGGATTCGTAACGTATGGATAATAACCTCGGTTCTGGATAGTTTGGACCATCTTGTCTACTGCTTCTTTTCCATGCAGGATACTTTCCTGTTCCAGCAAAGTCACTTTGAAGTTATCGTTGCCCTGGGCGATTATGGGAATAATGGCTTTGCCGGTCATATCACCACCCAAAATCAGGGTATCTGCCTCATAAAACTTGCTCGCAGCCAGAAATTTTTTCCAACATATTTCAGAGCCGTGCACGTCTGTAGCGAAAAATATTTTCATCGGGCATCCCTTTTCAATCAAACCTTTCTCGTGCTGATCAACCGCAAGTGTAAATAGTCAATCCTTTCGCTTACCCAGGAACCAAATCTTTGAACAGAAGGTGAAGGCGTGTCTCGACCTCGGTGGAAATCAGGTCAGCATCATTGTGCCCAAGAATCTCGTTTACGCGCTGCATTGCGCGGGCATGTGTATCGAGAGAACCCTTTTTCTCCCAAGTTTCGCGCGCATCCCGGTCAGCAAGGCGGGTGAGCAAGGCCTCGGTTTTCATCCGCCGGGCAGTATGAGGACTCATCATGAATGACCCACCGGGTTTTACCTGTGCAGTTACCTGGAGGGCAAGTTCATCTTCATTGAAAGTGATACCACGCTTCAACCGTTTAAGCATCTGCGCGATTTCGTCGTCAATTACAGCCTTGGCAAAATCAAACACCTTCAATGCGTCGAGCAGCCCACCCATGTTGAGCATATCCGCACCCGCCAGCACACCTGCCGCAGTGGACATGGCAGTCTCATAACCGGATTGGGCATCATTGAGCTTGGAATTGGACAACCCAATGTAGCCACCGCACGGCACGTTGTAGAAGTGTGCCATCTGAGCAAAAGCCATGTGCAGCATGCCACATTCGATGCCACCCGAGGCATATGCGCCAGTGCGCATGTCAGCTACGGTAGGCAGAGTGGCGTAGATGGTGGGAGTGCCCTCGCGCACCATTTGCATCAACACCGAGATGGCAAGGAACTCCGCATTGCCCTGCACCAGCGTCCCCGCCATGGACATCGGCGAGGTCAGCCCGGCGTTGGGAACAATGCTTGGGTAGACCGGCAATCCCTTTTCGCAGAAAAAGATGACCGCCTCTGTTGAAAGCTGGTCCATGGTTAGAGGCGAAACTACCGGGCAATAATGGTGAGTTACAAAGGGTCGCTGGCGGTAGGCTTCTTCGCTGCCGGCAACTGCGTAAAGAAGCTGCATCACCGGCGCAGCATCGTCCATGTCGCGGGTAGTGCTGCGGATGGGTTTGAGACAATGTTTGAGAGATGGGTAGAGCCGGGCGAGCGTAAACTGACCGCGCGGCGCGTCATCAGCCAACGTGGAGATTGAGAAAACATCATACGCGGGCAATTCCTGAATGAGGTGCGCAATCTTTGCGATATCGCTGGAGAGTGCACGCCTAGCGCGACCTGTTAGCGGGTCGATAATATCCGGTGCGGAGCTACCCGTAACGATAACCGGTCCATCCTGCGGAAGCGTGCGGTCATAGCTGGGATCGCGGCCGTGAAAAGTAAAAGTGGGCGGAAGCATGGTGCGGTATTTTTCAACCACCGCTGAAGGGAATGTTACAACTTGTGATCCAGCATCCACCTGACAACCATGCTGTGTGAAGATCGTGCGAGCCTTTTCGTTCCGCACCAGGATGCCGACGTTTTCAAGGATTTCCAATGAAGCAGAATGAGTGCGTTCAACCTGTTGCTGCGTAAGAAGGGTGGCAAAGTTAATCAAAGAACGCTCCTAATGATCAGTATGCAATGCAGTCGCGGGATATTCGACCGAAAGTTTTGCCGCCAATGCTGCGATCTCATTGATCGAAAACATTTGTAACCCGGGACGTGTCACCTTGAGGGAAGCGGCTGCAGTGGCAAAGCGGGCTGATTTTTCCAATTCCCAGCCCTTCAACTCCCCATAAATGAAGCCAGCAGAAAAGGTGGCTCCCGCTCCACAACCGTCTACAGCAAAAACAGATGGCGCATGGACGCGAACTGCCTGTGAGCCATTTAATGCCAAACATCCTTCACCAGCCATGGTTATCAGGGCAGTTTGCACACCTGTTTTTAATATTTTTTTTGCCACTTCGAGGGGTGGGACATCTCCCCGCTGAGCTGCGTCGGTGACCGCCTGGCAAATGGTGGCGCGGCCCCCATACCGTTTCAGCAGTTCGGGATCGGCATGACCGTGTTCGAAATTCAAAAAGACCGGCACCTGCAAGCGAAGGGCTTCGTCCATTGCCCGCACAATGTGATCGCCATCATACCAATCGACATACAACATGCGCGCCCCGTCCAGCAGGGAAAGGTCGGCTCCGTCAAGTGTGTTTAAAATCTGCGGCGACCTTTCCCAAAAATACGTGCGTGCACCCGTCTCGTCCGAAACATCCACCTCCCAGGGTGTCCGGATTTCTTTTGAATGGCGAACTTCCCCCTGCACCCCCCAGGCTTTTAATTGGTCCGCCAAAATGTGGCCGCGAGGGTCATCCCCCACCGTCGTGCCAATCATGGCAGAAGCAACATCCCACTGTCGCAGCAGGCAGGCGATGATAGCAGCGTCGTCAAAGACAAACTCATTAACCTCTTTGACTAGGGCGCCGGTGTTGTGCTCGGGCAGCTGCTCGACAACCATTATGGCTACCGGGGTGAGCATTCCAAAGCCGACATAGACGGGACTGATATCTTTCATTTTCCCAAGGTGTTTTTCATCTCCTGCAAATACCAGCGCAGGAATCGATCCAGGTTGTATTCCTTGTAAGTGGAAAGCGGACCAGGAGTAAAGGCGTGCGAGTTCACCCCGCGCTGCTGATTAGAGCAAATCGCCCAGTCCTGTTCAGCAGTCATCAGCCAGAATGGAAGCATTTTCTCGAGGTCATAATCCCGGCCTTCTTCAGCCTTGCCGTCCACAAGCCAGATCATGCGGATGCTGGTGTGGGTGAGCCCATTGGGCGTGAGGCGGACAGCAACGGTGTGGTCGCAACTGGCATGTATCCAGAAGTTGGGAAGCGAACGTATCCGCAACGTTCCGACATCGGGATCGGTGTAATCGCCCATCAGGGGAGCCACCTGTTTGCCGTCGAGGGTTTCGCTAACGAAACCCTCCACCAGAGGCGTGCGGTTGGCCGCGTACCAAATGCCATGATCAGGGTCAGGAAACTCAGTCATACCGGTTTCCTCGCGAATGGACATTCCCTGTGCGGCAAGCTTAGACTCCATGCGGGTTGTGACCCCTTTCAAGCTTTCGGCTATGCGTGGGATGGTATCGTCGGCATTATAGCGATCGAAGTTAGCCTTGATGTACTGGGGATGGCTCACAGCGCAATGGTAGCATTCCCGGTTATTCTCCCAGACGAGTTTCCAGTTGGAAGCGACGTCAAAATCCATGACTTTGGCGACCTTCGCGCGTGCCATACCCTGGGGCCGGGCTACAGGAGCAATTGCTTCGTAGACCGGATCGAAGTCAACCGGGTCCTCATGGGCAAGGCTAATGAAGATCATCCCCTCGACCTCGCGGGCATAGGCGCGATGCAAGCCAAGCTGGGATTTATCCAGGCCTTCCTGCATGCCGTACTGGAGCAGGAGCCGTCCTCTACGGTCGTATGTCCATTGATGGTAGGGACAGACGAAGCGCTTGACGTTGCCCTCCGGCTCTTCACAAATGATCGAGCCGCGGTGGCGGCAAACGTTATAAAGGGCATTCACTTGTCCATCATCAGCGCGGACAACTATAACGGAATCCCCTTCCACGTCGTACAGAAAATAATCACCAGGATTAGGTATCTGGCAAGAGTGACCGGCGAAAAGCCACCCCTGGCGCCATATATATTCCATTTCGGCGCGATATAGCAATTCGTCATGGTAGAACTGGCGCGGCAGGCCATGACCGGGCTGGCGGGAGTCCAACAAATTTTTTAACGACGCTAAATCCTGAGAATTTAAAGGTAACATAGGTGAAGCCCTTTCAAACGATAAAAGGTGATGGGAAATTTCACTTATACGCGCAGGCGTTCTCCCTTTGGATCAAACAGGACCGTGGCGGTCACCTCTCCCTGACGACGTCCTTCGATCAAGTTAAGTTCGAAGCGATTTCCAACTTTCGCTAATTCTGTTGGAAGATACGCGTACAGAATATTCTTTTTTAAAGTATATCCAAATCCGCCGCTGCGGACACGCGAAATGACCTCGCCATTGTGATACACCGCTTCGCCGCCATAAATTTGAGTGTACTCGCTGCCGTCCAGAACCATTGTGCAAAGTTTGCGTTTCAAGCCTTCGTGCTTCTGCCTGACGAGGGCGTCCTTCCCGAAGAAATCTCCCTTGTCTAGGTGGACGCAAAATCCTAAACCGCCTTCGTAAGGCGTCTCCAACATGGTGACATCGGCTGTGTAATAGCGATACCCCTTTTCGAGACGCAAAGAATCGAGAACTTTGTAGCCACCGACTTCCATCCCGAATTCCTTGCCTGCCTTAAGGAGCGCATCCCATACCAACATAGCGCGGTTGGCGGGAATATACAGTTCCCAGCCAAGCTCGCCAACATAACTGACCCGCTGGGCCAAAACCGTAACCCCATTGATATCAATGGGCCGGGTATGCAGATAGGGATGAGTCCCATTCGAAATATCGCTCGACGTTATTTTCTTCAGCACATCCCGTGATTTCGGACCCCACATTGCCAGGCAAGCCCATTCTGTGGTGATATCGCGAATGGTAAGCGGGCCATCCTTTTCATCCACGTGCATCTGGATCCAGCCGAAATCGTTGGCGATGAAAGCTGAGCCGGTGATAACCCAGAAGCGGTCTTCGCCCAGGCGCGTAATGGTCAAGTCAGCCTCCACGCCACCGTTGGTGTTGAGGAACTGGGTATATATTGCGCTCCCAACCGGTTTATTAACATCGCTGTCTGCCAGGCGCTGGAGGAGGTTTAGAGCGCCGGGCCCGCTAACTTCGATCTTGCCGAAGGAGGTCAGATCAAACAGGGTGACTCGTTCGCGGGTAGCCTGATGTTCCTGACCAACCCGTTCAAAATAAGGTGGACGCTTCCAGCCCCACTCACGTTGATCTGTTCCAGCACGACGCCAGGGCTTTCCCGGCTCAAAGTAGTTAACGCGCTCCCATCCAAATTTCTCTCCAAAAACCGCACCCATTTCCTGAAGGCGGTAATGCACCGGGCTTAGGCGATGCGGGCGCGCCCATTCATTTTCGTCGTTGGGGAATCGCAGGCGATAGTAATATTTGACTCCTTCACGGGTGCGCTCGGCAGCATATACAGGATTGGAATAATAATTGCCAAATCGAGTAGGGCGATAAGCATAGACATCAAGCGGCGCTTCACCCCCAATGATCCACTCTGCCATCAGCTTGCCTATTCCACCAGCACCGCCATATCCATTAAGCGACATCCCTGCCGCGATCCACATGCCGCGTGGGCCAGCCATTGGGCCGAGCATTGGCTGGGAATCGGGAGTATATGCGCCGGGATGGCACACAAGGGTGATAATTCCTGCCTGGTCGATGAACGGAATGCGACGAATGGCTCCTTCAAGCAGTTGTTCAAAACGGTCGAAATCCGCAGGAAGGGTGGTCCCACCGTGTTCCCAGGGTACGCCATCGATCCAGCGTGCCAGCGGATTGGGTTCATAACCGCCAATGACAAGTCCACCGGCTTCCTGGCGCATGTACACCAAATTATCAGGATCGCGGAGGCAGGGTGTGGTGGCTGGGAATTCGTTGCCCGGCACCGCTTTTAAGGCGATATGTTGATGATCCACAGGAGTGGTTGGAATATGGATACCTGCCATGGCAGCCACCTGCGGGGCCCACATACCAGCCGCGTTCACCACCATCTCCGTCTTTATGGACCCGCGGTCTGTTATTACTTTTTGGATGGTACCTTTGGCTGATAGTTCGAGGGCGATCACACGCGTGTTCGTGAGTATCTCGACACCCAATTCCCGGGCAAACTTTGCCATTGAAGTGGTTGTGGTGTAAGGATCAAGTTGACCATCGCCCGGAAGATAAATGGCTCCATAAAGGTTTTTGTTGCTGATCTGCGGCATGACCTTCACGGCCTCTTCCGGGGATATGATGCCAGCTTCCATGCCAATAGCATTGGCGCGGCTGACAGATCGTTCCATTTCTTTAAGCTGCTCAGGGCTCGAGGCGACGCGCAGACTTCCGACATGATCGAATAGTTTTAATCCACTATATAACTCGATGCTGTATTTCCGGAACTGCATTAGCGTTTGTGAGGTTGCGAACTGTGTCACAAGACCGGCCGCGTGAGTCGACTCGCCGCTGGCGATTTCGCCTTTTTCAATCAGGACAACATCTTTCCGCCCCATTTTCGCCAGGTGATAAGCAATGTTTACACCGACGATGCCGCCGCCAATGATAACGATCTGTGCTTGATCCTTCATTTCGATTAATCTTCCTTTCTACAAATTTTTTAAGACTCGATCTATTAATCTGGTCTAGCTAGCCTGGACATCCACGAGCCAACCAGGAAACTCAATTGAATCCAATTTCTCCACCACCCTTCCCCAGCGTTCGATTGCCCACCCCCAAAAATCATATTTTATCTTAGACATGTCTGCCTGGATCGCGGCCCATAACCCCCACCCCACATCAGACATGATCATGTTCAACTTCATTCGTGCAATCTTATTTTTAGAGACTTTTCCGAAATATGCGGAACAAACTTCGCTAATCTGATCATCATTAAATTGCATTTCCTGACAGGTATTTCCAAGTTCAAAACATGGATCATTGTTTCCACTGTATTCGTAGTCAATCAGCCACAGAATGCTTCCATCGTCAATATAGTTTTCTGCCAACAGATCATTATTGCAAGGTACCGTGGGAAGTGGATCAACCAAAAGGGCTTGCTCAATTTTAGCAATGTCGGCAATTCGATCCGGATATCCATCCGGCAGACGAATATTACGATCAGCGCATATCGCCAGGTAATATTCCGTTAGGCGGAACATGTTGAAATCCAACAAGAAGCGAGGCCCAGCGTGGAGGCGTTTAATAGATTGCGCCATGCGCGCCGGCATATCGGGCGCATTCAACGATTCCCTGGACATCGTTTTCCCATTTAAAAATTCCAATACCATCACATTATATTCCGGCAAATGATAAAGGACCTTCGGTCCAACACCGGTCTCAGCGGCAGCCCTGGTATTGTGATATTCATTGTTGCGGTCGATGGCTAAAAGATCGGTACTTTCTCCGGGAACGCGCACAAAAAAAGATACGCCATCCACTAACACCTTAAAATTTGTATTGGTCAATCCACCAGAAAGCTCTTGAATCGAAACTTGTCTCCCTTTCCATTCTTCAATTTTGGAAACAATCTCTTCGATCACTGGCATGTTTTTCTTTGAGAGTCTTGAAGGTGTTCTGAGGAAAATGGTGGTCAGTGCCCTTAGCACTGACCACCTACCATAACCACGTTTCATCAAGAAGATTATTCGGGCGGAATCTCCTTGAAGGCAAAATCCACATCGATGCCCTTGGATTTCTGTGCGCTCTTGGCCGCGTAATACATGATCAGGGAGACTACTATTACGCCTATTGCGATCAACTGTGCACGAAGTGCAAAGAGGCCTCCTCCTATGTCACCTTTCAGGAGGGTGTCCAAGCCGGACCAGATGCCCAAAACAAAGTAATCAGGTTTCAGCAGGAAGGCAGCCACCATCGACATGGCAAAGCCCGACCCAAGAACGCCGAGAGCCGTTACCCATGGCATGCTGCCACCTTTGAGCCAGCCACCCAATTTAGCCCGGAGACTGTAGACGATCCAGAGTGCAATAAAGATCGCCACCAACCGGGTGACCCAAATTAGAATGGGCAGGCTGGCGAACACAGTTGCCATACTCCATGTCGTCCAGACAAAGGTGACCAGTCCGACAAGCATGAAGAGCAGACCAATCAGGCCATTTACATTAAAGCGACCACCCGGCGAAGAATCATAAAGAGCCTTAGCGCGCGTGGGCAGGAAGGCCCCTGCCAACGCTGTCGCGGCAAAGACATAACCACAGCCAAATGTCACGCCAAGAGTGAACAAAATGAAGTCGCCGTATTTGAAGCTGTATAGCGCAAAGATCGGAATGCTCAGCAGAAAGTAGATCAGGTGAGCATTGAGAGGGGTGTGAAATCGTTCATGCACTTTACTCACCCACTCTGGGAGCAGGCGGTCGAGGCTCATTGCCACCATGATTCGGGTAACGCCGATGTAACAGTTGCACACGATCTGGAAGGCATTCAAGGTGAAGCCGATGCCAATTAATAGTATCCATAACGGATTGGTTGTGATTGCCACCGCAAGCATGCTGGGTGCCAGAATGATCGTGTTCGCAATCTTGGCTGTCGGGTCCACATACCAGTAGCCATAAGACGCCACCACCTGGCCTTCGGTCCCAGCTGCATGTTGCAAGGCCAACCCCAGAAGTGCAAGCAAAAGACCCGCTGCAATGAGAGAACCAATCATAATGAAAGTCTGGTTCTTGAACGAACGGGCATCCTTGATCTCACCATTCTGTTGAGCGCTATAGGTGGCCCATTGCAAGCTTTGCCAAGCCACCGGCGCCACCAAAAGGGTCAACAGCCAGCCAAAGCTAGGTGTGGTGTTTACGCCGGCGGTCTGCGCGGCAGCGAGGGCATTCTGGTAGAAAGATGAAGATTGTCCGACCGCAGCAGCAAATGCATTTAATTTATCGGCAAAAGCTGCGACCGGGCTGGAAAAAAGCACCAATAGGGTTGCGCCGAAACCAAGAAGCGTACCCCACCAGATAACGTGTTGAAAACGAACGTAGTTCTTGAATCCAGTTACTAGGAGAAGCGCTCCAACGAAGCCGTTCACCAGGCTGATTACGAAAATTCCCATCGGGGTTGTGGTCCACAAACCCACATTGATCAGACCGGCGCTGTTCAATACGCGTCCGAGACCCAGGAATAAGGGTGCCAATCCTAAAAGAGCAACCAACCAACCGGAAAGAGCCGTCCAAACGAGGATCCAGATCACGAACCCGCTCATCACGATGGTATATCCAAAACCGCCTCCAAAGACACGGCTCTGAAAAACGTAATCACCTCCTGAGCGGGGGAGTGCAGTCGAGAGCCAGACTGCCGAAAAGGCGATTGGAATTTCGATGATCGTACAAATTAGTATCCCAAGGGGAATATTGCCTCCTGGAAACGCTGTAGGTGAAACCAGGAATACCCATGGAAATATTATGCCCATGGTCAATATGTTGTATATGAACGCTGAATAGGGAGACATGACCCTGACAAGCCCAGAAGCCTTCCGTGTAAAGATTTCTGGTTTTGGAGTTGTTGTTTCAGCCATTGCTTCCTCCTTTGATTTGAGGGAAACCGAATATTGGTTATTGAAACGACCCGGTGATGGAAGCTCCTTATCACCATCACGCAATACCATTTCCTTGAAACCCGTTTTTACCTTTTTAAGAGTGCCGCCTCCTTTCGAAGAGACGCATTGTTCAACCGCTCGTCATCTGGTAACCAGTTACTTCACCGTCAGTAAAAGTTACCAGGCAACCACGCAAGATCCCCTCCCCATATTCCGAACCCGGGTTGATACAAGTTGTGCGTCCAATTTTAGCCACCGACTGGGATTCGTGGATGTGCCCATGCAAACCCAGCATTGGTTTGTACTTTTCGATGGCAGTTCGTACCGATTTACTCCCGGCGCCGTACATGATCGTCTGTCCTCCCTGGATGATCGGCTCAGGAGGATCCTTATCCCAATCCAACATTGGGCAGGTATCCAGGGATGAATCGACCGGCGGATCGTGGAAATTGAAGATGGCGTGAGTGAGATCAGGCACTTTAGAAACCATATCTTCGATCATTTCGCCTAGTTTTTCATCGGTAATTTCACGCGGTGTTTTCCAGGGTGTAGGGGTACTAAACCCAACCGAAACCATTGTATGATCGGCGTCCACGTCTACAACCTCGCCTTCGCAGGCAAAGAAAGAGTGAGTGCCTTCACGACTAATAGCACTTAACACCTCTGGAGAATCATCGTTTCCACCCGTCACAAAGCATTTTTTTCCCGTCCCAGCCAAACGTTCTTCCGCCAGATCCACCCAATTACTCAGCCTCTGACGGGCGACTTCGTGGAACAATTCATTAACCGCTTTTTCATCCATCGAAAGGGCGTGAAACTCATCTTCTTCCATGATTTTATAATAAAAGCCCAGAGTCCCCAATCGGGTGAGAAGCTCATCCAATTCCTGCTGAGTAGATATTTCTTCGACGCGCCCTTGCAAGGTGGCACGGTAATGATCATTCTTTTCTTTGATGATCGGGATGAGTAATTTACCAGTAATGTCACCGCCCATCACCAAAATATCAACATCATAGAACTTCCCGGCATTGATAAATTTACGGTAGGTGCGTTCGGACCCATGCAAATCGGTGGCAAAAAAAAGGCGGGTTGGTTTTTTGCTGGGTTTCTTGGAAAAGAGGGGCATGGGTTTGTCTCCAATTCATATGGGCAAAAGATATTTATTAGCAAATTTCAGGCTCTGACAGAATTTGCTGTGGCAACCAGGCTAACCACTGAATGAGCTAATAGAGATTCATTAGCTGAGGTGTCGATGGCCTCATCTGTAATAAATTTATCTATTTCATCGATTGTGGCAACCAGGTAATTTGAAACCACTCCCCACTTACTATGATCGGCAACAATTATGATCTGACCCCGGGTACGCTCGATCATTTGTCGCACAACTTCTGCCTCCGCGTTTGAAGGTACCGTGCAGCCATGCTTCAAGCTGACACCGTCCACTCCCAGGATGACCTTATCTGCGTAGACCTGGCGAAGATTATCGATTGCAAAACGACCAGCCACGAAATTGGAATGGGGTTGGAACTCGCCGCCGATCAGGTGATGCTTAAAACCTGCTTCCCCCAGTTCGAGTGCTGCATAAACATTATTGCTGAATACTGTGATGCCTTGATCGCCGCGAATATAGCGGATGACCTGAGTCGTGGTTGTGCCGCTATTAATAAACACAACATCATTCTCATTTATTAGCGAGGCTGCCAACTCACCGATCAAACGCTTTTCTTCGGGATTTTTTTGTGCCCTTTGCAGATACTCGGGTTCCAGAGTCAGCCTTTGGCTAAGGATCGCCCCCCCATGTGTCCGTTCGACAATGCCCTCGCGTTCCAACCATTCCAAATCGCGACGCACAGTCGCTTCTGAAGTATCCAGCAAAGTATATAAATCATCCATTCGGACGATTTTATGGGTTACCAGATACTCCTGGATTCGCTCGCGCCTCTGTGCAGGAATGAGAGATTTTCTCATTTTGTTATGACGCTTGGCAATTAGTCGATATAAACTAAAATTTTTGTAAGCCGCATTATAAAAGAATCTGAAGAAATTTGCAAGTTTTTGCGTTTTTAATTATAATGTTGTGGAAATTTCCCCCCTGCCAACCGCTCGTATTCGACCAGGGCTGTACTTTGAGGCCTCATCGTAGGAGATTGGTATGACAAGCAGTCCCATCGGAATGGGCGAACAAGATCGTGCTGAGCGCGAAAAGTTTGAAAACGAACTAAAGCGCATCCTTACAGCCAGCGACGCGGCTGGCATCATTCTGCGGGTAATCGGATCCCTGGCCTTCCAAATGCACTGCCAGAAATATGGGTATTTGCAAGCAGCCATGGGCCGTGCGTATACTGATATCGATTTTGCTGCCTACCAAAAACAGACCAAGGAAGTCCAGGTATTGATGGCCGGGTTGGGTTATCATGAAAACCGAGAGGTCTTCATTGTTTCGGAAGGTTACCGCTCCATTTTCGAGAAGCCTGCGGCGGGTCTTCACATCGATGTGTTTTTTGGGAAACTCGATTTCTGTCATGTGATCCACTGGGAAGGAAGATTGGAGGTCGACCATCCCAGCATCCCTCTTGCAGAAATGCTTCTCGAAAAAATGCAAATCGTCCAGATCAATGAAAAAGATATCATAGATACGATCATGTTATTGCTCGAACACCCTCTGGGCGACGAAGACCATGAGATCATCAACATCAAGCGAGTAGCAGGGCTCTGCAGCACCGACTGGGGGCTTTGGCGCACTACCACCATGAACCTGGACAAGGTTCGGCAGATGGCTCAGAGTTATGAACAGCTCACCAGCGAGCAAAAAGAAAAAATCGATTCGCAGGTTAAATCGGCACTGGCGCGGATCGATCAAGAACCTAAATCCCTCGCCTGGCGTTTACGCTCCCGGGTTGGCGACCGCGTGAAATGGTTCAAAGATGTGGACGAAGTTCAATGACTTGTAGGAGATGGTTATGAAAAAACTTGTCCGCGATCTGATGCACCCGGGGCTCCTTACCTGCCGGCCGGATGCCACGCTGGGCCAAGTTTCCGTCATGCTAACCCAGCATCATGTGCATGCATTGATCGTTGCCGACCGCGATGGCCGCCCCATTGGAATCGTCTCCGATTACGACCTACTTGCCGGGGAATGGCTGTCGGCGGATTCTCAAAGCCTGGCGACGATGCGCACCCTGACTGCCGGGGAGCTTATGTCCTCTCCCATCGATACAATCGAAGCAAGCATGCCCCTGGGAGAAGCAGCCCATCTACTCATCGAGAAGGATGTCAATCGCCTGCTCGTTACCGAAAAGGGCATTCCATCAGGGGTCATCTCGACCTCCGATTTTGTTTCCAGCATAGCCAAAGAAGAAAAACCTCTTCGCCAAACTGTTGAAGACGTAATGTCAGACGCGATCCTGGTCTGCCGGGATAAAACCCCGATCACCTCCGCGGCGCGCACAATGACCCAAGCCGGGTGGCGGTCAGTTCTGGTGGTTAACGCTAAAGGCACACCCGAGGGTGTGGTAAGCGGTCAAGATTTACTGCCATACGTGAAGAACGGTGTCGATGAAAAGCTTACCGTGCGGGATATTATGCACCCGGCGTTAACCATCGACATACACGCCAAATTGCGTGAAGCTGCCGACCTGATGATTCAAAAGCACTATCATCGGCTGGTGGTTATTGACCAGGACGATCCGCAAGCTTTCCCTCTTGGCATCATTTCTTCGTTCGATATCGTCGCCGAGATGGCAAGACCCGGATCTATCTGGCAAAAGTAGACATATGCCATATCCATCACAGGTGGTGTTAAGTAAGCCACTTGTGACAAATCAAGCCTCACTAAATTAATATGCGGAGTTTTTCGATCATGGCTCTAACGCTGGAAGAGGCGCTAGCCCGGGTCCCTCAGTGGGTGGGCGCCAACGACCTGAAAGCCACGCCATTGGCAGGTGGAATCACAAACAACAATTACCGGGTCGACGTGGGCGGAGAAGCATTCGTACTTCGAATTGCTGGAGCAGATACCGAACTATTGGGGATCAATCGAGAGCACGAATATACAGCCAACCTGACCGCCGGCAAGCTGGGAATAGCCCCGGAAGTCTTTTATTTTATCCGCCCGGAAGGTTACCTGGTTACCCGTTTCGTTACCGGGTGTCCGATCCCACCAAATGAGATTCGAGAACCCGAAAACCTTCAGCGGGTCATGGACGTCGTCCGGAAAATTCACAGGATGCCGGAAATCCCAGGGAATTTTAATGTATTCCGGATCGTCGAGGATTACTCAGAAATCGCCCATCGATACAAGGTGGAGTTCCCTCAAAACTTTAGTTCGTTGATCGCAAACATGCAGGATGCCAGAACGGTGCTTACCTCCCACTCTCCTGCACCAAGCCCATGCCACAACGATTTGCTCAATGGGAATTTTTTATCCAACAGCAGCCTTTACGTCCTAGATTGGGAATATGCAGGGATGGGCGATATTATTTTTGACCTGGCAAATTTTTCCGATCATCATCAATTAAACGATGAACAGGACCAATGGATTCTCAAATGCTATTTCGGAGATGTAAAGCCCAGCCAGTGGGCGCACTTGAAAATTATGAAAATCATGTCTGACCTGCGCGAGGCAACATGGGCGCTGGTGCAGATAGGCATCTCGAAACTCGATTTCGACTTTCATGGCTATGCCGACAAGTTCTTTGGCCGGGTCATCGAAAATATCCAAAATCCCAAATGGAATGAATGGCTTAAGGAGGTAAGTAAAAATGTCTGATCTATCTACTCATGCGCAAGCAGTCATCATCGGTGGAGGCGTCGGCGGGTGCAGCATTGCATACCATCTCACGCTGATGGGTTGGAAAGATGTTGTCATCCTGGAACGTCACGAACTGACCAGCGGATCCACGTGGCATTCTGCAGGTTTGGTCGGCCAGATGCGTTCAGATGCCAACCTCACCCGGATGATGCACTACAGCACCGATCTTTATCGGAAGTTGAAAGCCGAAACCGGCCAGGATCCTGCCTGGCGCGAGGTGGGTGGATTGCGGCTGGCTTCATCAGCCGAACGAATGGAAGACCTGAAACGGTTGGTTGGCATGGCGCAATCCTTCGGTGTACCGATGAACCTGATCTCTCCCAAGGAGGCCATGGACCTCTTCCCGATCATGAGCCCTGATGGGATAGCCGGAGCAGCCTGGACCCCCAATGACGGGGTCATCGACCCGACCGGCTTGACCAACGCATTAGCCACTGGTGCCAAACAGCGCGGGACGCGTATTTTCACCGACACGAATGTGGAAAAGATCAACCTAAAGAACGGGCGCGTTCACGACGTGGTAACCGATAAGGGCACCATCGAAACCGAAGTGGTTGTGAACGCCGCTGGGCAATGGGGAGGTGAAGTGGGGAAGATGGTGGGACTCACGTTGCCCATCGTACCCATGGCACACCTGTATATCATCACCAAACCCATCCAGGGGGTGGAGCATGATTTCCCAACCCTGCGCGACCCTGACTTACTGGTCTATTGGCGGGAAGAGGTAGGCGGCCTGGTTACGGGAGGTTACGAACGAAACCCGGCTCCATTTGGTCTGAACGGCATTCCCCGAAATTTCAAATATCAACTCCTACCACCCGACTGGGAGCGTTTTACTCCTCTAATGGAAAACTCCATTAAACGCGTTCCAGCAGTGGAGACGGCGGAAGTGATCCAGCTATTGAACGGACCGGAAGGATTTACCCCCGACGGCGAATTCCTGCTGGGCCCGACATCGGTCAAGGGTTTTTGGGTGGCATGCGCGTTCTGCGCCCACGGTTTGGCTGGCGCGGGCGGCATTGGGAAAACGATGGCGGAGTGGATCATCGATGGACATCCAGAGTGGGATGTCTGGCGGTTGGACGTGCGCCGGTTCGGGTCCAACTACAACAGCCAGGATTACACGGTGGCTCGCACCCTTGAAACTTACACCCAATATTACGATATCCATTATCCCGGGGAGGAGCGCCTGTCACGACGTGGATTACGGCTGTCGCCCACATATCATCGTTTGCAGGAGCTTGGCTGTTTCTTTGGTGAGAAGACCGGATGGGAGCGTCCGAACTGGTTCAAACCTTACGAAGAAAAGGCGCGCCACGGGCACGAGCCCAAGGGCTGGGCTCACCACAACTGGTCACGGGCGATCGGTTACGAGCACTTGAAAACCCGTGAGAACGCCGGGTTGTTCGATGAAACCTCCTTCAACAAATTTGAAGTGCGCGGACCGGGTGCATTGACTTTTTTGAACAACGTGTGCGCCAACCAAATCGATCAGCCGGTGGGAACGATCATCTATACCGAGTGCCTGAATAAACGCGGCGGGATTGAGTGCGACTTCACGGTGACGCGACTGGCTGGGGAACGCTTTTTTATCGTGACCGGAACGGCCTTTGGGCAGCATGACCTGTCATGGTTATCGCTGAATATGCCTGAGGACGGGTCGGTGGCGATCGAGGACGTCACTTCTTCGTATGCCTGCCTGGGCCTGTGGGGCCCCAAGGCACGGAAAATATTGGAGAAGGTTACCAAGGACGATGTATCCAATGCAGGTTTTCCCTACATGACTGCCCGCCGGATTGTGGTCGGCGACGTACCCGCCCTGGCCTCGCGGGTTACCTATGTGGGTGAGCTCGGCTGGGAATTTTACTGCCCCATGGAATATGGCCTGCGCCTGTGGGATACACTTTGGGATGCAGGAATATCCGAGGGGATGGTCGCAGCCGGATACAAGGCGATCGATTCCCTGCGGCTCGAAAAAGGGTACCGCTACTGGAGCAGTGAGATCAGCCCGGATTATTCTCCACTCGAAGCCGGGTTGGGGTTTGCTGTGAAACTGAACAAAGAGGATTTCATTGGGAAAGAAGCACTGGTAAAGCAAAAAGAAGCCGGTTTAACACGAAAGTTGTGCTGCATGACCCTGGCAGACAGCCGCACCATAGCCTTGGGTAAGGAGCCGATCCGCTTGAAAGATGGCAAAATGATCGGATGGGTGGCCGCGGGAGGGTACGGTTATTCCATCGGGCAAAGCATCATTTATGGATATCTCCCGATGGAATATACCAAGGTGGGCACTGAACTGGAGGTGGAATTCCTTGGAGAACAGGTGGGGGCTGTGGTTGTCCAGGCACCCTTGTGGGATCCCAAGGGTGAGCGAGTCAAGGCATGAAAGGTATGGACGGTTGTATAATAACTATCCCACACAAAACGCGATAATTTTATCGATAAATGAATTCGCTGTAAAATAATCGACTTGAATAATTCAGAATTTTCAGGAGGCTAAAAACATGTCTATCGTGAATGCAAAAGAAATCATGGTGGAAGCTGCCAAGGGGAAATACGCCGTTGGTGCCTTCAATATCACCGACCTGGTCCAAATGGAAGGGGTTGTGGATGCGGCAATTTCAAAGAAGTCGCCCCTAATCATCCAGACTTCGGTTAAGCCGTCCAAGTTCCTGGGAGTGGACGTACTGGTGGCAATTTACAGGACAATCGCCGCTTCGGCTCCAATCCCGATCTGCCTGCACCTGGATCACTGCACGGAAGTGGAACATTGCAAAAAATGCGCGGACGCCGGTTATACCAACATCATGATCGATGCCTCCAAACAAACCTATGAAGAGAATATCCGCCAGACAAAGGAAGTAGTCGATTATTGCCACAAAATCGGCAACATTTCGGTGGAAGGCGAACTGGGCACTGTCAGCGGCGTAGAAGATCAGATCAAGGTGTCGGAAGATGAGACCCAACTTGCCAATCCCAAGCAAGCCGTCGAATTTGTTGAGCGCACTGGCCTGGACATTTTCGCTCCCGCCATCGGCACCGCACATGGGGTCTACAAGACCAAGAATCCGAAAGTAGACTTTGAACGCCTCGGCATAATCAATGAGATGCTGAATGGAAAAACGATCAAGACACCCCTGGTAGTACATGGTGGGACCGGTTTACCGGAGGATTACATCAAGAAATTAATCGCGATGGGTGGGGCGAAGGTGAATGTATCCACCGAACTAAAGCGCACCATGATCGATGCAGAATACGAGTACATTGCCGCACACCGGGAAGAGTATGATCCCGGTAAGGTCGATGAGGCAGTCCGTGCTTCCATCCGCACAGCCGTTGGACATTGGATCGATATTCTCGGCAGCGCTGGCAAGGCATAACCTTTTTAAAATACGCGGGGAAGATTGAGGGGCACCAACCTGCTCCTCATTGTTCCCATGCTTCATCATTATTAATACACACATCAAAAGGAAAAAGACATGAAAAAAGTTGAGGAGTATTTTGTACCATGGGTGAAGGGCATTACGATGTACATATCCGGGCATATTGAACTTGCCTGGAAAAAACCCGAACTTCATCGCATGATGTCCAACGAGAATCCGAACCCACCTTCCGATAAAGTGCTGGAGGCGATAAACAAGTATGCCAAGATGGGTAACCGCTACCCGGACCAGGGCCTGGTGGTACGCAGCAAGATCGCCAAGATCAACGGATTGGATGGCCCCGAGAACGTGATGTTGGGCAACGGGTCCAGCGAAGTGTATGACAACATCTTCCGCTGCTTCCTGACGGTCGGAGAGGAAGTTATCCAGCACACCCCTTGCTTCGGCATTTATAAGCTGCGCGGGACTATATTAGGCGGCAAGATGGTATCAGTGCCGATGATCTACAAAGATAAACACTTGCTTTACGATCCAGACTCGATCCTCAAGGCGATCTCGGACAAGACCAAGATAATCGTCATTGCCAATCCGAATAACCCGACGGGTAACTTTATGGATGCAAAGGACTTCGTACGCATCGCCGAGACCGGTATTCCCTTCATTGTAGACGAGGCTTACGTAGAGTATGCCGGGCTTGGCTTGTCCCAGGTGAATCTGACCAAGAAATATAAAAATGTAATCATTACCCGCACACTTTCAAAAGCATATGGATTGGCCGGCTTGCGCTTTGGGTACGCACTGGGCAATAAGGATGTGATCGGACAGATCTCAGCCGCGTTACTCCCCTGGAACGTTGGGACGATCCCAATGTGGGCAGCATTGGCCGCTCTGGAAGATACCGATGCACTGGCGTTCAGGGTGAAGTTCAATAACAGTGAGGTGGATTACATCACCGAGGCACTCAGCGAAATCCCCGGCCTGGTTGTGTTCGCCACAAAAGCCAACTACATATTCTTTGACTGCGGCGCAATCGGAAAGAAGGGCAAGGATATGGTAGCCTTTGCCGAACAAAAAGGTCTCATCTTCCGTCCGGAAGCCGAAAAATATGGAAGCGATGGTTGGTTCCGCATTACCATAGGGTCAAAGGAAGAGAACCGAATGGCCGTCGAGGTAGTGCGCGAGTTTTTGACCAAAAAGTGATCGGGTTTACCTGTAGGTCGAAATGACTTCCAGGGTTAATTCGAGAGAGGAGGCTAAGCATGGGAATAATTAAAGCTGTGTTCTTTGACCAGGATGGTGTGATCATCGACACAGAACGGGACGGACACCGTGTATCGTTCAACATGACATTTAAAGAATTCGGTTTCACCGATGAGTGGAGCGTGGATTATTACCACGAACTCCTTCAGATCGCGGGCGGTAAAGAGCGCATGAAACATCATTTGGAAACCAAGGGCTTCAGCAAGCCGATTGCCCCCGAGAAGGTGGATGATCTCATCAAAGAGATGCACAAACGTAAGACGGCCATATTCGTCGACCTGATCGAGTCCGGCGAACTGCCTTTGCGCCCCGGGATTCACCGTTTTATGAAGGAGGCCATGGAAGTTGGTTTAAAGGTGGGGGTATGCACCACCTCCAATGAGCAAGCTGCCAAGGCGATCACTGAAAAAATCCTGGCAGATATCAAGTTCGATATCGTGCTGGCCGGGGACGTGGTCAGCAAAAAAAAGCCCGATCCTGAAATTTACAACCTGGCTCTTTCCAAGACCGGACTGAAGGCGGATGAAGTCATCGTAGTGGAGGATTCCAGGAACGGGGTGCTGGCAGGCAAGGCTGCCGGAGCTCACGTGGTGGTAACCACCAACTACTACACCGAAAAAGAGGACGTCAGCAGCGGAGATATCATCGTGACCACCCTGGGCGACCCGGAAGGCGAGAAAGGGCACTTGACGAAAGGCGGAAAAAACCTAAAGTATGACGGTGTGCTGCGGATAAATCAAGCAGTCGAATATTTCACCAGTTAATCCTGGGAAAATTCTCACCCGAACATCAAAAGGACGCAAAGATTTTTCTTTGCGTCCTTTGTTATTAAACCATCCTGGTCAACCCCGTTAACTGATGCTTTATCTCGTTTGAGAAAAGAGAATTTAATAAACCAGGTGGGATTATTCCCGGTTAAAAGCCAGAATTTATTATCAACTTAAGGAATAATCCGGCTGATCACCCAATACAATCCGGCGGCAATCAACGCCGCCGACGGAATGGTTAGCAGCCAGGCCGTGGCTATCTCCCGCGCGACACCCCAGCGGACTTTATTGGGTCTTTCAGCAGCCCCAATTCCCATGATCGTCGAGCTAATGACATGGGAAGTACTCACCGGCCCACCGGTAAGGGAAGCGGTTAACACGACAACTGCCGAGGACAACTGGGTGCAAAAGGCATCGATCGGTTCGATTTTGTAAAACTTGCGTCCCACAGTACGAATAAGTTTTTGGCCTCCCACGGCCGTACCGGCTGCAACTGCCAATGCAGCAATAAAAATCACCCAGACCGGAACAACAAATGCATTTAAATATTTCTCTGTAATGAGCGCAAGTGTGATCATCCCCATGGTTTTTGGCGCATCGTTACTACTATGGCTTAGTCCCATGACGATGACAGTAAATATCTGAATCCTTTTAAAGGTTTGATTAATTCTTGGAGATGCGTCCTGACATATTTTAACAACAATTTTCAGGATAATAAATCCAATACCAAAGGCAATGACAGGGGAAACAAACAGGAAAATCAATATTTTTTCAAGTCCGGCTACCTGAATGGCCTGCCATCCAGCCCCCATGGCCACTGCACCAATCAAACCACCAATAAGGGCATGGGAGGAGCTGCTCGGCAGCCCAAGGGAGGATGTAAAAAAGATCCACAAAACAGCGCTAAGCATGGCCGCCAAGATGACCTGCGTGTTGATCACATCTGCGCTAACTATTCCTTTTCCGATCGTCCGAGCCACTGCAATCCCAAAAATAAAAGGTCCCAAGAATTCCGCGACGGCTGTCATTGTCAAAGCTGCACGTGGAGCCATGGCGCGTGAAGAAATCATCGTTGCAACGATGCCGCTCGAATCATTCAAGCCATTCATAAACGCGTAAATGAGGGCTAACATTATTACAGCAATAGAGATCGGGGACACAATTAAACCCGCACCAATCACGTAATCTTAACGATAATGTCGGCGATCACGTTTGCTGCTTCATCCCCACGATCGGCAGCGTTGCTCAAGTGACGATAGACCTCGCGCGATTTAAGCATCTTGATCACATGCTGGATATCCTCTGCTCCGCTGAACAAGTCTGCCAGGGCCTCGCGGTAAACTTCTTCAACCCGGTTTTCAAGAGACTTGGCTCGCTGGGCATGATCATTGGCGACCCCGGGATGATTTTCCAGGCGGTCGACCGCCATCAGGAGTTCATAGGCTGCGTCCCTAAGGATGGATGCCATACTCTGCATATAATTCGTCGGCTCGACCTTCAAGATTTCCATCTCGATTACAGTGCTGTAGGCGTAATCCAGGACATCGTCAATCGTCCGCGAAAGTAAAAATATATCTTCCCGGTCAAAGGGAGTGATGAAGGTTTTATTTAATTCGTCGATAAGTATTCTCCTGGCTTCGTCCGCTTCTTTTTCTTTCGAGGAAAGAAGGGCAGAGGCGGCCGGGTTCCCGGAGATCATAAAGACCTTCAATGCTTCTAGACCATCCAAGGTAAGCGATGCCTGGTCATGGATCAGCTTAAGGAAAACATTTTGCTTCTTCTTAAAAATTCGAAACATGGATGAAAATCCTCCTTGAAAAAGTGAAACAATTCTTTATGATGCCGAAACAGGTGCTTGCGGTTAAAATCTAGGATTTCCCAACAAGCTCCGGCGATTAGAAATGACCGGGTCCCTATATTAAATTACTGGAGATAATTTGTTGAATTCGAAGGATAGGTGTTTTATTGCCGGTGATCAGATGGATAGCTATAATTTTGTGAAAGTAATAATAACATAAAACCACCCCCGGCTCTCCATCTTTATAAAGGAACGTCCTTCAGTCATAAGGCTTTCCTTTATGATTCAATTTTAAATAGATAGGCATGAATGTTGGCTTCCTTGTCCAGCAACTAGATAATGCAGATACTACAACCTCAGTTCTGAAGTAAGAGACGCAAGCACTGCTTCAGTATCCAGGAAATCCTGATGCCATGGAAAAGACTCGAGGTCTTTCAACGTCTCCACCCTTGGACCGATGCCTACGAATTTATAGCCTAATGAACGCGAAGTCTGCAAGTCCCAGGGACCGTCTCCAACGTAGACTACCCGGTCGAAACTGCTGCAACCATAGTAATTTCCTGCCATTCCAACTGCAATTTCCATGATCTTGAGACGGTTTTTGCTGTCATCAGATGTAGCCATCGGAATGCCATCCACGTTCAAGCCGCTTGCCTGGAGTTTAAACAAGGCTTCTCTAAGCCAGCAACCGGTGGCGATGGCGATTCTCCCCTCATTAAATTTTCGCAGCCGTTCCAGGAATAACGAGGCACCCGGGACTTCGCTGAATACCCGAGGTGATTCCCGGTACATATCATTTAAGCGGCGGAGTACATTAAGCTTAACCTGTTCGATCTCGCTTTGTTCCGAACTCCTCCCACTGAGACGGTGGATCGCCTCCATCGTTACACCAAGGGAGGTCTTGTCAGTATATCCATTCAAATCCGCATCAATTGGCGGAACTCCCAGCACTTCTGCAATGGCAATGCCAAAAATCTCCCGATCGTACTCATAAGATTGGGTCAGGGTTCCGTCAATATCAAGCAAGACCAAGTTCAAAATATTACCTTTGGGTGAGATTGCCTTACTCCTGGTCGAGGATTTTTCAACTTCATGATTATTTTCCTGGCGAAACGAATTCAAATCTTGAAAAGTAATTAAGATCTTAGTTTACTTCATCTCCCTTATGACAGAGAAGGTACATCAAACCAGTATGAGCAATTTTAAACCAAAATTCCATGCCTGACCTTGAATTCGAGACGAGTCTGGCATGGAAGACGAAAGAAGAGCAAGTGTTTATTTAGAGAAGAATCAATAATGCGAGGTCAGATGGTTTTCAACCTTGGGATCGATGGGTTTATCTAAGTGCATGAAGGAAAGATTATCAGCGTGCGACTTTGGCATTGCTTAAATAGCGCTGCTCGATCAAATCAGAAATTCCAACGATATCATCCAGACTGAAGCATGGAACATCAACCGACATGGAAAAATCAGCCGCCACCGCAAAGCGCTGTTCCCGGGTGCCAATTAACTCTTTGCCGACCTCAGACCTCATGACTTCAATAGAGGGGTAACCAGCCTGTTTATAGCCCTCCACGAGGATCAAGTCAGCCTCGCGCACCTCTTTAACGATATCTGCCAGTAACAGTTCCTGTTTAAGGGTGCGATACGAGGCAATCTTGTCCGGTGCGGCGATGACCACATGCACGCTGCCCGCCCGGGCATGCCGCCAACTATCCTTTCCCTCCTGATCGACTTCAAAGCCCGAATGGGAATGATGTTTTACTGTGGCAATCCGATAGCCTCGGCGACTCAGTTCGGGGATCAATCCTTCCATCAGGGTCGTTTTCCCCGACCCGGATTTACCAATCAGTGTTACCACAGGACTGGGCATATTTTCATCCTTTCGATCTTTCTTTAGATAAGACGAGTTAATTTTCGTAACCGGCAGCTCAAAGTTAGTTGACGAATTCCCACTGTCTTCGGCCAAGGAGGACAGAATGGCGCGATATACCCATCCGCACCAGAGGCCAAAGAGGAAAGGGAAGCATTGACTGCACTCGCGAAAAGGCTCAAATCAATTTTTTTGTGCAAAAGAATCAGGTAAATTCAATTGGGATCAAATACAATTTTATCTATGGACAGAGTTGAACTAAATGGATCGGAGGATATATGAAAACATTCACAAGATATGCTCGATTATGGGGAGCCCTCTGATTCCACAGGATTTATGCTCACCCGGGTACGCAGGGACCCCATTACCAGAGGCGAACCGTTATTACCTTCATCCACCAATCTGACTCATGCCAAGCTGCGAACCAGCTGGAACAGAAACAAGTAAATCATGCTGGAGGGGTTTGTTTGCAATAGCTTGAAGGAATAATTGTTCAAGCGGTTCCCCATTTCGCAGTGCAGCGCGTAATGAGACTTCCTCAGGGATGACAAGGCACGATCGCAAATGCCCATCAGATGTGAGGCGCAAGCGATTACAATTCTGGCAAAAGTGCTCGCCAAGCGGGGAGATGAAACCAACCGTGCCAAGCGCTCCAGGGATGCGGAAGGTTCGGGCGGTTTCGCTGCCTGTCGGGGACGGGACGGGTACCATGTTGAGGACTGCCAAATCGGAGTGCATTTCCTGCATGGAAAAGTAACGGGTACCAGAATCCGGGAAGCCTCGACCCCATTCCTGGGTATTGCCAATCGGCATTATCTCAATGAAGCGAACATGCCAGGGGTGCTCGACGGTCAGGCGGGCTAGGGCGGGCAACTCGTCTGCATTGAGTCCGCGCACGATGACGGCATTCAACTTGAGGGGAGAAAGCCCGGCGCACTCAGCCGCCAAGATTCCATTCCATACCCGCTCGATATCCCCGAACCTGGTGATGCGCTTGAATTTGTCCTTATCCAGCGTATCGAGGCTGACATTGACACGTTTCAGCCCGGCTTCGGCCAGTGGTGCAGCCAGGTTTTCGAGCAGAATGCCGTTGGTTGTCAGACTGAGGTCCTGGATACCGGGGATTGCAGCAATACGACGCACCAGAGTAAGAATGCCCGGTCGAACGAGCGGTTCTCCGCCTGTGAGACGGATTTTTCGTATACCGAGGCTTGCAGCCACCTCGACAATATGGACGATCTGATCGTCGCTGAGCAGATCAGCAAAGGGAGTCCAACGAATGCCGTCAGCGGGCATGCAGTAGACACAGCGCAGGTTGCAGCGGTCTGTGAGCGAAATGCGCAAGTACGTTATGGTACGTCCGAAAGAGTCAGTTAACATAAGAGTAAACGTGGGAGGAAAACCAGCCCCAGGCATAGAAAAAGATGGATCCGCTAATAAAACCGATTGCCAGGTTGCCAGTCCAAATGGTCAGCGCCAACACGACGAGGGCAGCAACCAGGTTTTGGACTCCGCGGAGATCGCGTGCCAATAATATATGCTGAAAGCCAACATAGGCGAGCAGGATACCCAATACCGGCAGTGGGATGAGCCGGAAAACGTTCATGCTGGATTGCCCGCCGAATAAACCCAGGAGAAGGAAGGCGCTGCCGATCATCAGCGGGGCCGCGCCGGAACGCGCTCCCATACGGTAATGGGCAGTCAACCCGCCGCAGCCGTGACAAAGCGGCACCCCGCCAATCATGGCAGTCATTGCGTCGCTGGCACCCATGGTCAGCATCAATTTGCGCTCTGTGACATGAGCGGCGTTTTCTCCGAAATATTGCTTAGCGGCATCCGCGGTGGCATAGACAGAGTTTCCCAAGCTAAGTGGGATTTGGGGTAAGGCCAGAAGAATTAATCCCTGCCAGAGCTGCCCCCAACTGGGGATGAGAGGCAGGAGCCGGGGTAAAGTCAGATGTAATAAAAGCGGGGGAAGCCCCAGATGGAAACTGGAAATGCCGACGCCAAAGAAAATCACTCCCAAAGCTGCCAGATTACGGCGTGCAAGGAGGAAAATTAAAAGAAAGAAAGCTGCCCCGACCACCAAAACCCAGAGCCAGGAAATTGTATTTCTTGATAAGGTTAGCCCACCTTCCCAGCCCTTGGGGGTGACGCTGATCAATTTCCAGGCAGAATTTATCAGCAGCCAGGCCAATCCTAATTGAATGCCGCGCACCACCGGTTTTGGGAATGCCTTCTGAACCCAACGTTCCAGGCCAAGTGTCCCAATGGTAAGGAAGGCGACGGCATTCCAAATCGCACCAGTAACGATGGCAACGGGCGGCAATCCCAGTGCCAGGGCAACCCCTGATACAGACTTGAGAGGTTGAACCGGAATTGGCAGTCGATAAACCAAGGCAACCAGAAGATAGGTCAGCCCAATTCCGACGAAGGCGGCAGTTGCATCCACGCCATTCAGGGAAATGAGCGCCAGAACCAGAGGGAGCATTACCCCCAAATCTGCCAGAGAACCAGAAAGCTCCGCGAGGGTAAATTTATAAGGGTTGCCTTTTTCGGTTTGCGCTATCATCGGCGTGCCTCTGAAATCGATAGAGACCCCTGGTTTAGCATATCCTGCTCACGCGGCATAGGCTGATAATAAGCCTGACCAGCACAAGCCCGGCAAAGGACCTGATCACCCTGCCTGGTCTCTCGTTCATTGACGATCTCCTCACCGCATATAGAACAATCAACCCGGATACCAGGGCGGTTAATGATCCACTCGACCGGGGTGGTCAGGTGTACAGGAGTTACCGTCAACAATTCAGTATCTGGCATAAATTGATAAGCTCTGAGTTGAACAAAGTAATGGCGCTTTTCCTCTGGAATGTAATTGAAAGCCTTCTCACGACAATCCAGGGCCGGGGCAATCCGCAATGCCAGGCCCGTCTTTACATCCACGAATACAGCGGCGACTTTACCGTAATCCTCCACCCGTATGGTTCGATGACCGACCGTGCACCCGGTGGCAACTTCCACCCCATCCGCAAAGCAGCCGTCCATCTCCAAAATCGCCAGCAGACGCTTGTCGTCCCGCGGAACGTCCAACCCGAGACAGGTTGCGCCTGCCAGTCCGATACGCACGCCCAACACCTGGCGCGGGCATAAATGATCATGCCGAGCGGAGCTTGCTTTCAGGAAAGTATCAATGGTTTTCATATTGACTCCCGGATGTTTGTTAATTCCCGGATTTCATTCAATCAAAATTTCCATACAGGCGGATTATTTGCAGTGGTCAGTCACGGGCGGCAATTTTACAGCACCAGGATCACTCCTGCCAGGGATATCACCCCGACGGGAATCAACCACCAGTCGAGGCGGCCGATGCGGAGCGGGGCTGTCCGGCTACGGTCAGGGCGAAAAGCGCGCGCCTCAGCCGCAAGGACAATATCTTCGGAACGGCGCAGAGCGTTGGTCAAGATCGTCAACAATAGCAGTTGCAAGCCGCGCCACCACTGGGCGCGCATACCGCCCCGCATCCTCAAGCTGTGCCAGGCGTTGGTACTCGACTGGCGCAGATTTGGCAACTGGTTGGCTGCAACACCAAGCGAAAACCCCAATCCCTGGAGCCCGGCACGTTCAAACACCCCGGCCACCTCGGTAATATCCATCGAGGCAGCCAAGCCGTCCGCAGCAAGGAGGATGACAATCGCACTCAACGTCATTTTCACGCCAACCATAATATTCACAGTGGAATAAAGGAAGCCCCAAACCTCCCGATCAGGTTTGCCGCCTCCGAACAAGACACTGATGACCAACAGGATCCCCAGTAATATCAACCAACGGGGGCGCAGGATTCGCCGCAGGGCTGAGGGGTAAATCACGGCCAGGAATGCCACGCAGATACCCGCCATGAGAAAACCGGCGCGGAGCTGGGTCAACAGAATGACTCCCAGTGACCAAAGAAAGATCACCAAGTGTCCCAAACTGCCGACTAGCGGCTTTCCGGGCTTGCTCCCTATCGAGACGGCATCTAGCTTGCCAACGGTCATGGGATCGCGTCAATCTCAGTCAACAAGCGGGGGTTTAACTTTCCCCCCTGGTCGGGAAGGACCATGCGGAAAGTGCCATCAGCCGCGGTCATAGGACCGTCTGCCTGTGCATAGGCTACCAGAGTGTCATCAGCCATAAACTGGGTTGGGTCGAAGTTGACAGTGAATCCATCCGAGGCAACCGCTTTGACCGCCGAAAGCCTGGTTGGGTCGATGCCAGCATCCTGCAAAAGGACTTTCAGCTGTACACCAACATAAGCGACCCCTTTATCTGATGCTTGAACCGCTCCGAGGGTTTTTAGATCATCGACCGTATAAGTTTTCACGATCGTGCCATCGCTTACTTTCAGGGCAGTCCCGGCTGGGGCAACCGCCTTTGGAGCACAGGCTGCCAGGACCAGTGCCATTACAAGAATGACGAACAAGGTGCGTTTCATACAATAATTCTCCTCATCCATTAGATTAAAAAACTATACCGCCGCAGGAGCTTGTCCCTTAAGACGGAATGTGACCAAATGACCAAGTTTCCAGGCCAACCAGCCACCCATTGCGCCCACAACCAGATACAGGACGACCAACGCCAATACAATCCAAAGGGCCGCCTGGCTGCTCAACCCGAAGAGCCGGCTGCCCTGGTCAACCGTATCAAGCCAAATGGGCAGAAGGGTGCGGCCAAAAATTAAAAGCCCGGTGACGAAAGGTTGAATGAACGTCCAGAGGGCGCCTCCGGCTATCGCCAATATAAAAGAGAGTTGGGATGGTTTTGAAAAGATATCCAGAATCAGCTCAGCGACCAGCGCTTCTGCCAGAATACCAATCATGGGCCCGATGATGATGTTGCCGATGCTGAATAGTTTTAGCACCGTGGCGATCACCCCGATAAAAAAGGTAGAGCCGCGCCTGGGGACGAAAAGGCGACCAATCAAGGCAACCAATAATCCAATTGCGGTAAGGGCCAGACCGGTCAAAGGGATCTTTATGGCATGTAATACGGATCCCATGCTAATCTCGACCACGCCCCACAGGGCGCCGAAGACAGCCATGGTGACAAGTTCACGGGTTGTAAATTTCATGACGGGTTCCTCCTTAAATTGTTTTACGGGCAACCAGTTGCGCGATCCGCCTGGATGGAAACTTGCCGCTGCGTCTTTTTTTCCAGGTTTCCTTCCAGTACAGGATTTCCCAGTTCTGAAAAGCAGAGTAGAGTTCTCCAGAATCGAGTGTATGAGCCGGATTGCACCTCCCAAGATTGTCTTCTACGAAAGTCTCAAAAAATAGCCAACCACCCGGTTTGAGCGCCTGGCGGTAGCATATAAACAAAGGACGCGACAAAAAATAGAAATTCAAGATGACATCAAATCCAGAGGGCGGCAACCAGGGATCGGTTAGATCCATAACCACCAGATTTAGAGGCAGCGAACGCCTGTGGGCGCGCTGCTGGGCGAGGCGAAGACCAGCTTCAGAGATGTCCATGGCAATCACACGCAAACCCTTGCTGGCCAGGAATAACCCGACCGGAGACATTCCGGCTGCCACCTCGAGCGCCAATCCTCCCTGAGGGAGTTGATCGACGAAAGAACGTACGAGCGAATACGGCTGGCGACGGAGATACTGATTATCGTCTGAAAGGTAACGGGCATTCCAAATCTGCGCATCAGGGTGCGGCATGGATACCCTCCGCGTGCGCTGCGGCAGGTGGATTCTTTTGAGCTGCCAGGGTGTTATGACCATCCAGCGAAATATGACCGGAATCCATTAGGATCACCCGGTGAGCATAGCGGTAAACCAATTTATAGTCATGCGTAATAAGCAGGATTGCCGTCCCCTGTTGATTGAGCCAGACGAGGAACTCCATCATTTGTTGGAGGTGACGCCAATCCTGGCCGAGGGTGGGTTCGTCGAGAATAACGAGGCGGGGGCGGAGAGCCAGGCAGGAAGCCAGAGCTGTGCGCTGCTGCTGTCCTATTGAGAGGGAAAACGGGCGGCGGTCGCGCAGGTTAACCAAATCAGTGCTTGCCAGGGTCTGCTCGTGGAGCTCGGGGTCGAGGCAACGATAATTGCGCGGTCCGAAGGCGATTTCCTCGTCTACAGAATCGGTAAACAACTGGTCAGCCGGGTTTTGGAATAGCAAGGCAATATCCTGCCCGGGACGCGGCCGTGTTCCATTGCTAAAGATCACCCGTCCGCTCAAGGGGCGGATCAACCCGGCCGCGGCTAATGCAAGGGTGGATTTGCCGGCACCATTATTGCCCACCAAGGCGGCAAACTCACCCGCATAGAAACTGAGGTTTACATCATGAATGGCAGCATGTCCATTGTAGCCAGCGGAGAGGTGCTGAAATTCAAGCAAAGGTTTATCAACTTGGGAAGGTTTGCCGTTCGGCACAAGCAGGTCGGGCCAAGACATCAGTGCATCCTCGGTAGGCCGGCGAAGACCATAGCGGCGTAAAAGATCGTAATCGCCCAGGATGGTCTCGAATGCACCCAGTGCAACGACATGTCCCTCATCCATAACCATTACCCGGTCAGCGAGGCGGCGGACCTCAGCAAGGCGGTGTTCGACCAGGATGATGGTAAGACCATATTCGAGGCGCAATTTTGACAAGGCATTGATAACACTGGTGGTTCCCGGTCCGTCGAGAGAGGCGGTGGGTTCATCCAGGACAAGCACCTTCGGACGCATCGCCAGGGCGGAAGCGATTGCCAAGCGCTGCATCTGGCCACCAGAAAGAGAAGAGGGGTTTTGATCCGTAAACCCACCCAGTCCGACCGCTTCCAAAGCCCACGCAACCCGCGCATCGACTTCTTCCGTTGGAAGCCCCAGGTTGTACGGGCCAAAGGCAACTTCGTCTGCAACGCGCAAATGAAAAAGGTGCGCCCGCGGGTTCTGGAAAATAACCCCAACCTGTTGAGCCAATTCTGCGGTAGCGCAATGGGTGGCATCGAGACCGGCGATTTCCACACTTCCACTTATTTCAGCCTGGATGACCTGCGGGATGAGACCTGTGAGAACACGAGCCAGAGTGCTTTTCCCGCATCCGGAAGGCCCGGTCACCACCAGGCATTCTCCGAGGCGTACGTCGAAGGAAACATCCTGCAGCACCTTGTGATCCGTATAGGCAACGCTCAAGTCATGAACATGGATCATGTGCGAGTCTCTGAAGAAAAGTTGTAAGGGATATGAAAAATCTCCGCCCAAGGCCAAAGCGACCAGGCTGTTCCAACCAGGGAGGGCCGGATGACCACACACGCGAGTCGATAGCGGCGCAGGCTGACCAATTCGATACCGTTTGTCAAGCCGCCTCCACGGTCCAACTCGAGTGGACCCAGTTCATCCAAAATAAGCAAATCACAGGAATTCAATTGGCCAAGAATACCATTCCCCCATTCCAAAACCTCGGGATTTAAGTTCCAATGTGCAGGGAACTGTCCTTCGCCAGTTTCCGCGCGGCGAAGTGCCAGATGACGCTGCTCATCGGAAACCAGGTTGATCAAATCGATGCCAACCTTGAGGTTATCTTTAAAGACTGCAGGAGACACCAGTCCAGCGGGGTCAAATCCCGAGGCCTTGGAAAGTTTCACAAATTCGAGACACCAGGGTGTCTTTCCCGAGCCGCTGGGTCCGGTGATGAGAATCAAACGACCGGTCTGATTTCCTAAATTAATACTCGCCAAGAGAGAATCTGGCGAGTTAATAAATCCCTGCACAGGTTTATCTCCTTTCCAATTCCATCCCTATATGGGATTTCGGGAGGTCGCTGCGTTTCCATAGCGACCCTGGTCCTCGTTGGGAGAGGACTGCCTGCCGGACCCTGGCGCATGGCTTTAGGTCTTGCAGGTCGGAGGTGTTTCAGTTAATGATTTTTATCACAATTATTTTACCCGGTCAGGCCTTTCTTGACACCACCCTTTAGGGTAGTTTTTTGAATTTATCGGGTATGTATTTGTCAAAAGGGGAAAAAATAAATTTTAAGATACTTCAAAAACTGCCCAGTCAGTTATTTTTCTTTGATTCCAGACGTTCATCCAGCTTTGGTTCTGGAATTGGTGCTTGCATTGGTTCCAACTTCTGTGCTTGAATTGGTTCCGGATTTTGTTCCGGCTTGATTTGTTCGGTCTTAGCCTGCCTGGAAACGTCGAGTATGTCCAGTTCCGATTTTAATTCACCAGTGAGAGATGCAAAATATCCTTTTAGATTGCGGATGAACTTACCTGCTTCGCGCGCAACCCTGGCAAGGCGCTCGGGACCCAATACAATCCCGGCCAGCACGAAGATAACAATAAGCTCATTCATCCCAATGCCAAAAATATTAGTGTCCATTTGCGGGTCTCCGTACAATGGCAGCTAAAACAATACTGATTGCATAAAGTAGAATTAAAGGAAGCATAACCAGACCCATATTAACCGGATCAACCGTAGGTGTAACCGCTGCGGCTACGATGGCTATAACAACCACGGCATAGCGCCAGGCCTTAAGCAGTTGTTTGGCACTCACGATCTTCAGCCGCGCCAGAAACATGATCACCAAAGGCAACTCAAAACATATCCCAATCCAAAACATCAGGGTGGTAACAAATTCAAAATAGTTTAACGGCCGGACCTGGGTGGTGATCCCCAGAAAATGGATCAGGAAAGGCAAGGCGGAAGGAAGCATCACGAACCAGGTGAAAGCTACGCCTGAGATGAACAGGAGGGTGGCAAGTGGAACGATCGCCAGGAGCCAACCTTTCTCATTGGGTTTAAGACCCGGGAGTAAAAATGCCATCAGCTGGTATACGATAACCGGCATAGCCAAAAGGATACCGCTCAACATCGCCACCTTCATGAAAATGGCAATATTCTCGGTGACTTCGATCGAAACCAGCGCCTTAGAACCGCCAATGGGCCGGGCAAGAAAGTTAATCAATTGCCCGGCGAAAATGAAACTGATGGCAGTCGTCAGGATAATGGCAAAAAACGCCTTGAAAACCCTCCGACGCAGTTCATCCAAGTGCTGCAGGAGCGGCATCGATGTTTCGAGCTGGGCACTGGCCTTGCGATGGGCACGGCCAAAGGCACCCAGATAATCGCCCCAACTTCGTTTGCGCTTTTTGGTTGTTTTTGCTTCAACACTCACAGCTAATCACTCTTATTCTGCGGATTATTATTCTTTCTTGTCTGCAGGTTCTGCCACTTCCGCTTCCTGCTTGGTTGCATCATCCGACTTACCGGTCATACCGTCACGAAAATCGCGGACGCCTTTGCCCAACTCCCCGGCGATCTTGCCAATACGCCCCACGCCAAAGAGCAAAATGATTATGACCAGGATGATGACCAACTCTGTTGTTCCTAAGTGAAACATGGGATTCTCCTTTTATGTCTATATAATCTGAATTTTCGGTTACAGTCTGGTCACCCAGACTCTTTTGGGTTTACCATAATAAACGCGAGGTTCACTGACTCTGGCTTTTTAGCCTGGCGGTTTTCCTAATTCCAGGTTTTCCATTTGAACCTGTGTACTGGGGGTAATCGTTCCAGGCACCTGCATTGACCCAAACGGGTGCGACCGCCTATAATCGCAAAACTGGCACAGGTGAACATCAGGACGGGCAGCAATTAGAACTCCACATTGCTCACATTTGATCAACTCCCCTTCCATCAGGATAACCGTCTGCTCGCTAAAGACCCGGGCAAATGCTGGAGAACGATCCATGCTGAGGGTTTTGGAGGTGCACACGTGGATGCACATACCGCAACCAATACAGTTTCTAACAGAGAGGGATAGAGTGAAAGATGTCTCATTTTCATTTTTCTTAAACTGTAATGCATTCGTCGGGCAGGCCCGGGCACAGGTACCACAAGCCACGCACGCCTCGCTGGTGGATACGGAAGCAAAGCCCATCCCGCTCAGATTTATGCTTTCCGGAGAAACAGGAACTGGGAAGTGGGTTATTGCACCTGCCATCCTTAGATGGTCGCGGCCCGGGCGATGGGAGGATTGGGGCTGCCCATTCTCGATAGAGCGCGCGATGGCTATTTGCCCTTGACGAGCAGCGAAAAGAAATAGATCCCTGCGCGAGATCGGAGGGTTCGTAGATTTCCATAGTGGGCGATCAACCGGTGAATCCAGCCCGGAAACGCAGGTAATAATCTCCGTTTTTCCCCAACCTACCAGGAGCTGGTTCGCCTGGGTGACCTGTGCCTGGACTTGACTGGAGAGAGATTCCCATTTGCACGCGGAGCAAGCATCCATCCGCACGATGATACGCTCCAAGCCAATCGCCGCCAAAGCAAGAAAAGCCCCAGTTCCCAAACCCGCCAGGCAGCCGCGAACGCGGATCCCAGTGCTTGTCTCGGTAAATCCGAGCTCAGCCTGCTGGTTTTTTTCACACAGCAACTCAAGTTCACCGCCTTGCAGGTGGGTTACGGCATTCAGGAGAGAGGCTACTGCATCATCTGCCGCGAATGCTCCCACGGGGCAAACGGGAAGGCAGGCCAGGCAGGTCTCGCATTTTGTTGAATCCAAGCCGGGTACCTTGCCCGGCAGGATGGCATCGACCGGGCAAATTTCCAGGCAAGCCTTACAGTCAGAAAATCGAAACAAGCTGTGCAGGCAGCGTTTTGAATCAAGCATCACGTCGGAACGATCTAGGGAAGCGAACCGATCCGCAACATCAAATAGATTCACCGGGGTGTTTCCTTCGCCATTAAGAATAACATTGTAATACCAATCAGGTCTACAGGTTCCGCTTCCAGTAATTTTGTCACTATTGTGCTATTTTCCAGTGTACAACAAAGAATGACAGCGCGTAGGGCAAAAATTCCATATAATAAGTGATAAAAGTCACTTTTGTGCGATATCAATCCCAAGCGTATCACTCAAACGGGGGAAATAAGCAAATTTCGGGTAAGCCCACAGGCACTCCACATTTTCATTCCGAGCTCTATAGAAGACAAAAGCTGCTCCCACCGGACCAAAAATTGCATCCTGGAATACAGCTCGACTCCTGCAGGTTACTGGTTCGAGTCTTTTTCTCACCAATGAGATTAACACTCAGTAATATCTTACGAGGTGCGCCGCACTGCAATACTCACTGATTCAACATTGGATAAATGCCTGCGAAATCAACCTTCGCCCGCACCAATTGCGCCTCCACCTCGCTTTTTTGATCCCATTCAAACCGGATCGATGTGCCACAGTCACTGGAGAGTTCGCGGGGCGTAGGAATCAACTTAATCTTCTGGTTGGCTCTCACCAAGACCGCTTCCGCCTGCATTGCGGAGGTATTCGTGTGAAATAATATTACTCCAAACTTACCCATGCGGAGCAGCAGCCTTCTCGAATGCAGCTATTACCGTGCGTATATCTTCGGGGCTGGTGAAAATCCCGGGGGCCAGACGAATTGTCCCTTCAGGAAACGTCCCGATGGTTTTATGGGCAGAAGGCGCACAATGCAAGCCAACCCGGCAAAGGATTCCAAACTCGTCATCCATCCGCAGACCGACCTCGGAGACGTTCTGACCTGCAACCCTGCAGGAAACCACCGCGGTCCTTTTCTCCGGGTCGCTCGGACCATATACTGTTATTCCCGGAATATTCTTTAACCCCGACAGTAAAAGTTCATTCAACTCCACCTCGCGCGCCCGAATCGCTTCAACGCCGATGGACTGCACCCAGTGCACACCTGCCCCCAAGCCGGCGATACCGACGCTGTTGGCCGTGCCGCTTTCATACTTGTCGGGCAGCATGTCCGGTTGTTCTTCAAATTCCGAACGGCTGCCCGTGCCCCCGCGCACTACGGGCTGTAACTGGCTCGTATCCACTCCTTCGCCAATCACCAGACCTCCAGTACCGGTGGGTCCATACAGCCCCTTGTGACCGGTGAAAGCCAGCAGGTCAATCCCAATGTCAGGCTGGTCGATCGGGATGACACCCGCCGTCTGGGCACTGTCCACCAATAACAACGCTCCAGCCTGGTGGGCGATGGCGGCAATCTCCTTGACCGGCAGGATGGTGCCCATCACATTGCTGGCATGGGTCACCACCACCAGGCGCGTTCCCGGGGTGACGGCTGCCCGCCATAGATCCAAATCCAGACAGCCTTCCATCTTGCACTGCACGACGGTCAGTTTTATCCCTTGCTTCTCCAGGGCGCGCAGCGGGCGCATCACCGAATTGTGCTCGATGCTGCTGGTGACAACGTGATCACCGGGCTTTAATAGTCCGTACAACGCCAGGTTCAGGGCATGGGTGACATTGGCGGTGAAAATAACCCGCAGTGGATCGGTCACATGGAAAAGGTTTGCCACCGCCTCGCGTGCGTTGAAGACGATCCGCGCTGCAGAAATGGACAGACGATGACCGGAGCGGCCCGGGTTGCCCCCGGAATATTCCATGAAATCGGACATGGCCCGCATTACTTCCTTCGGTTTCGGCCAGGAAGTGGCTGCATAATCAAGGTAAATCATTCGAGGCTCCATAGGGTTACCCATTCAGCGATTTCATTCTTAAACAGAGGTTGATCCAACCGACATTCACCCTGGACAGGCTCGAGGGATTCCGCCACGATCACATAGGATTGCTGTGAATCCGCTTGCTGCGGAACCACCCACAGATAGGTCCAGATGGTGGTGGACCCGTTGTAATAGACTCCAACACTGCCTTCCGTTCTTTCCACCCAATTCGTCTCTATCTGGTTGAATGGTGGTTTTGGCATCCGTTCCCGATAAAACGTGGCAACATCTTCCCTAGGTCCCGGGCAGCTGTAGAATCCCCATTGAGCGTCAGTCAATTCCTGGAGTCGTTCGTCTATATTTGGCCAATCAAATTTTATTGGGTCATCCAGGACTTGAATCCCATCACACTTTGGTAACTTCTGCAACAAGGAGGCACTCAGCGATAAGGGAGTGGCTTCAGGTGTCTGGGAGGTTTGCGTCGATGAATTATTAATGGCGGGAGGGATGGTGACAGAAGGCGCCGGTGATTGAGCATTATTGGAGCAGGCGACCATCACCACGCACAAACCGTAAAACAAGCACACTCGCCTTATGAACTTCATCAATATTCCTCACCAGGCAGTCACCTGATTCAACCAATTCCATCATTTTATAAAAGGTACAGTAATAATCGTTTGCCGGAAAGTATTTAGCAATCCAGCTTGAACGTAATAATCATTTGAGAACGGTTTTGATCATATCCATAAAATGTACAGTGGCTACATTGTAAAATACCAATCCTGCGTAGAAACCCAACAAGTAAACCCAATAAGTCTTTTTCCCCTCTGCTGCCAAAACATGCATGCGGTAGGGGCAACCACCGGAAAGTGCCCCCACAATTCCAACTCCCAAAGCCGATACAATCGTGATGATCAACGCCGACCGGGTCAGCATCGAGGTCTGGAGGACCATCGGAAATCCCAGAATACCACTACCAAGAAGACTGAAAAGGACAAAACCACCCAGGGCACCGATGAAAGCGCCTCCCACCCCCTTTAATAGAGTTGTGTCATGCGTAAGCATGAAATCGCGATAGCCTGATACAAAACAAAGGCGGGAGCGCTGCCCAAGATAACCGATCACAAATCCCAGAATCAAGGTTGCGATGGAGGCGATCATGCCAGTTCACTCCGCTCAACGGTTCGAGCTGCAACCCATCGTAATGCCCAGGTACCCACCAGGACACCTATCACAACACAGACCCAGCCAATAATGCCAAGCCAATTCCCATATGCGCTGAGCAGTACGATCCGGATGGGACAAGCCCCCAGGATCAAGCCGAAATTGATCATCAGAAATCCATTGATGAAGTAAAACAAAGGCTGGCGTGCTGATCGTAAATGGAGCTCACCATGCTGATGGGCAGCCACCAAGGCACCAAGGACAACCCCCACCACAGTAAGCAGCGGCCAATTGGTCGAAGCCAGGCTGTATCCCCAGTTTAGGTGCAGGAGATGATCAGCAATCCAATTGAACAAATCCTTTGGATGACAGACCATGCATACCCCGTACGCAACAGGGGGAATCACCTTGAAATAAGCCTGAACAAGTGCAGACCCAAATCCAAGCACAAGACCTGCCTGAAGCGGTGAGACTTTAACCTGGGGGAGTGACAAGTCCGACCTCCTGCTTGACTTGGGTAAAATTTTAATTCATTTCTGCTTCGATCTTTTTATTCACCGGTTATTTTTTCGGGGTGGATGAGATCGTTGAAAAAATTCCTGCCTGCTCCTTTATAAAGCCTTGCAGCATGAGCAGGTGACCATGATAAAAATCTGTTTTAACATATTCAAACGCTTTTTCAACAAAACCCGGCACCCAGGATTCAAGGTGCTCTTGGAAGAACTTCCGTTGTTCAACAAAAAGAGAACTGGCGTTTTCCATTTTCCCGGTGTCCCAGGCATCCGTTTCACGCGCTGATAGAGCGTGAATGAATTCCAATTCCACACCCAGGTAATCCATCCGGTCGATAATTTCAGTGGATTGTGCCAGACCATTTTCACGATAGAGCGCAGCCAGGGCTTGCAGTAAGGCTACATCCTGCCATTTCTGGCTCCAAACCATCTCATAAGGTGGAGGAGGACCATATGTGGGCGCAAGGCCGCGATATAGCCTGGTTCGGTCAACACCCAACTTTTGTGAAAGCTCGGCTGGAGTATCCTTGGATGTCTCTTTAAGGAACTTGTACATCAAGGAAGCTCCGCTGGACAATTCCTCATTCACAGATTCGTCTTTAGGCAACAGCTCCAACATGGAGCTGATCTCTTTTCGACGCATTTGCTTTACGAATTTTTCATCGGGCAGCACATTTAAGTGGATCGTTAAAAATGAACTGAACGCTGCTCTCGCCCGGGCCAAATCGGCAAGTTCTTTCACACCCAGTTTAGTTTTATTCATTTGAGTTTCTCCTTGGAATTTTGAATTTGCCCAATATATCACTAAACGGGGGTATTACCATCGTGAGATCTGACATCCGCCCGGGATACTCATGCCGCCAATGCACGATCATGTGTTTTGGGATATTCAATCTTCGGGCAAAATTTGTCCTGTGGGTTCATTGGCATGCCCCCTTGTTGTGGAAGCTTCAAGATTCTGCCAATGAACCACAGGTCTATCGGGATGTATCTCTCGTCAAATTTTACGTGAGGGATACCTCCTGGGTTACCTGATCACAGGACGAAGGCGCTTAGCTTAACTTACGCCTTCTTTTTAGGCAAAAAGCGGGTTCCGAGCAGGAATAACAACCCGGCCAGCCCGATCATCCCGATCACTCCGCCGAATTCCACGAGGGAGGGGGTATACGTTCCGGTTCCCAACACGAGGGTGATGGATTGTCCAGCAACGATAATCAGTGATTTTGCCACTAATACGCCGAGCAGCACCAGGACACCGGAAATCATGACCGCAATTCGATTCCTGCCCGCAACAAGCAGCAGTACGAAAGGAACGATGATCCCCAGAACCACCTCGAGCCAGAACAGCGGATTGGACAGCAGCATGCTCGTCCCGAACCGGTCGTCCACATCGCCGGCATACACCAAGGCTCCGATCTCAAACACATTGAGCAGAAACAAGACCGGCAGGAATACCAGCGTCATGCGGCGAAGCCAAGCAGAGGCGATGGGTTCGAATACGGCTATGAGAGAAACTCCCAAAGCCAGCAGCATGCCTTCGACCAGGAAGATCGCCGGCATGATCCCACCAGACCACAATGGGGAACCAGCACTCATGCTCAGGATCCAGCCTTCAAAGACGACGACCAATCCCGCCACGATACCAGCGACCACTGACAGCCATCTTGCTTTCGGGGAGACAAACAGAAGGATGACCGCCAAGATCACCCCCAGCGCCAGGCTGAAAAAGTCCCAGACGAAGGGTGAACTGAATTGCGCGCTGAAGACCATGTTCAGGACGCGCTCTGGCCTGCCGATATCCATCAGGATCATGAACCCAGCGGCGATGTAACTTGCTATTGAACCAATCAGCAGGTTGCGCCGGAAGGCTCCCATGCCGGGGATGACACTCAGGTCCGAGAGGACTGCCAGGATCAACAGTCCACTTGCCAGACCCACCAGGGCGAAGAAAGCTGCAATGTAGATACCCCAGGCGATGATCTGGTTGATCCCAAGAACGGACATGCCTTTGCTGAGCTGGACGCCCCAGGCGATCGCACCGATCACCACGAGGACAACCATCCCAACCAGCCAGGCAATGCCATTCGACTTACTTTGTGTTTTAATTTCAGTTGCCATGTTCATGCTCCTTTAGCCGATATAGAACACATTCGGCTGGGTCCCAGCTTCGGGATTGAGAGGTTTGGCGTTGTGCTGCATGATCAGCAGAGATACTTCACTGTTTGGATCTTCCAGGTCGCCAAAGAATCTCGCCTGTCCCGGGCACGTCAACACACAAGCCGGGAGCTGCCCTGCCGCTACGCGGGGGGCACAGAAGTTGCATTTCTCAACCGTCCCAACCTGGTGCTTGGCATATGCTACTGTTTCGTAAGAGGTCAACCCCTTATCAGGATAGTAGCCTGCCGGCGCGGAACCGATGAACTGGCGCACGTTGTAAGGGCAGGCAACCATGCAATAGCGGCAGCCGATGCATTTGTTCGCATCGATGGTCACAATTCCGTTGGCCTGTTTCGCACTTGCGCCCGTCGGGCAGACGTCAACGCAGGGAGCGTCGGTGCAATGGTTACAAAGAACCGGCAGGGGCGTTTGCCTGGCATTGGGGTAGGTTCCCACTTCGGTGATGCTTGTGTGCGAATAGAAAATAGTGGGGGGCGTACCATTCTCCTGTTTGCAGGCGATGGTGCAGGCGTTACAGCCTATGCATCTGCGTAGATCGATTACCATTCCGTATTTCATGATCTCACCTCCTATGCCTTGTAAACTTTCACGGCGGGACCCTCTTCAACCTGGGCAGTCAAAGGATCTACTGCCAAATTGTTTTCGTCCAGGTTGCATAGGGCATTGAAATATCCGCCTTCGGCCGTGATGGGGTTCGCCATGGGTGAAGCGGCACCGTGCCCGGCCGGGAAACCGATTACATCCGGGTGGATGAGTTCAGTCACTTTGGCGCGGGCTTGGGTTTTACCCCAGCGCGACTCGATAACAATGACGTCGCCGGTCTTGATGCCTTTCTTGGCAGCGGTGGCAGTGTTGATCCAGACTGCGTATTCGTAAGGATCCCAGGTCTTCATGGTTTCATGCAGCCAAACGTTCCCGTAGGTGTCGCCGCAGAAGAACGGAGCCATGGGCGTCTTCCAGTTGATTGCCCACAGATCATATTCAGCAGGAGCATTGAACTCATTGCAGGGGATCCAGGATGGAATAGCCGCGTAGGCCTGCCAGTATTTACTCTGGTCGGTCCAGCCGGGGATGCCCGGGAGACCAGCCTTCTGGAGATTATCCTTCAACTTGGCGGCAACGCGCGGCAGCTGAATGAAATACATGGGGTGGCGAGTCTTGTTGTTGGGGAAGTAAGAATAGTTGTAGTTCTTGGCGCCACGGGTGTTATATTTCAGGTACGGGCCATGCGCATCGGTCGTTCCCTTCGCCAGAGTTTCATTTGCGCCAAAATTCTGCTTGAGGAACGCTTCAGAATACTCGCGCAAGGAGAATTTCTTTTCCGTGTCCAGCGGGAACTTCGCCAGCGAGGCATTGACCTTGCTGACAAATCCCGTTTTACCGGTCAAAATACCGGTTACTTCAGCAAGATCGATCAAGGCCTGATCCGTATTGCGGGCGTTGTAAACGGGCTTGATTGCGGAAGCGTCACGGAACAGGAAATAGACGGCGCCGCGGGTGGCATCGACGTTGACCTTGTGTCCGGGCGGTGCACTACTGCCACCATAGCGGCCATCCTTTTCGAGGAAGGCAGCATCCGGAAGGACAATATCAGCGAGCACAACGTTTTCGTCGTAGGTCAGGGAGAAGGCCACGTGGAAGGGTACTGTTGACCAGGCTTTCTCGAACAGACCGCGATCGAAGCTGGAGCGAACAGGACCACCACCAGCGGTAACCAGCATATCCACCGTAAAGTCGGAATTGTATTTCACCGGGTCGACGATGTTCTTGGCAAGGCCCCAAATGAGGGTATGGGCTACGGGGTAGTATTGGCGCAAGTCTGCAAAGGAAAGAGGCCAGGACCATTTATAACCGTAATAATCAGTCCCACCTTCGCCGGCAGGGTTGCGCACGCCATCCGCATCTGGCTTCAGCCAGGTTGCGCTTGGCTGCGAGTTACCGCTCTGACCACCGGGCACTTCGATACATCCGAGCAGTTGGCAAATGATCTTGCCAGTGAAGTCGCCAAAGGGACCTTCGATCGGGTGAGCATAGGCGCCTTTTTCGTACTGGATGCTGACCGGCCTGAAGGGCATGGTAACGCCATCGATAACAACCGTTTCGCCGATGTGGGCATGTTTAACAAGGTCGTTAGCAATTTCGCGGACCTTTGCAGCCGGGACGGTGGAGATGGGTTCCTGCCACTCGGCAGTGTAGGTTGTCATGGCATTCTTGATCAACTGGAAGGCTGGATAAGCCAGGACGCCGTTGGCATCGTACATCCCTTCCAGAGCAAGATTCGTGGTGTCGGGGTCATCAAATGGGACTGGTTTCCCCAACTTGGTGTTCCACATGAGCGGTTTTTTGGTCACTGGATCACGCACGTATTCGCCATCGGGGCCGATCAGGTAAGGGCCATTAGTGCGGGTCTTGACGAACCAGACATCATAGGTCTTGACCTCGTACAGGATGGTGTGAAGGATGCCGAGCATGAAGGCCAGTTCGGTGCCGGGGCGGATGGGCAGCCAATTCATCTTGGAGGCTTCCGGACCGCAGCGGGGATCGACATTCACGATTTTGACGCCACGATTGACCAGGGCATCCATGGTGTGACGCGTTCCGACCGAGGAGACCGCGATGTTTGGACCCAAAGTCCGGCCGATGTTAAGCATGTATTCAGTCTTTTCGATCTCGGGGACGTTGTCCGGGCCGCTCTGGTTGACCATGTAGCCACCCAGGTGGTAGGCGCAAGCAGAACCGCGCGAGGGCGTATCGGTGGGGGTGCCATACGCGCTTTCGAAGTTGCCCAGGAAAAGGCTGTTCACTCCGAAGCCGCTGACAAACGCGACCTTGCGGGTATCATCCAGGTTTTTCTGCAACCGGGCAGCGACCGTCTTGAGGGCTTCATCCCAGGTGATTTCAACAAAGCCGGGATCAACGTTCAAGCCCTTGGCAGTGTTTGTCCGCTTGAGAGGTGACTTGACCCGCCAGGGGTTGTACATCTGCATAATAGCGGAGTTACCGCGCGGGCAAAGCGTACCTACATTCTGGATTGCCCGAGGGTCGCCTTCGACTTTAATAACCACGCCATCGACTACATGGACGCGGGTCTGGCAGTCGCCCTGCATGCACATTTTGCAGAGGCCCGGATACCAAGCATCCGTTGCCATCAAACCAGCGGCTTTGGCTCTTGTGACCAGGCTGGTACCATGGGTCTTGGACAGCAGGTTACCCGCCGCCGCAACCGCAGCTACCGACGCCGACAGTTTCAAGAACGTTCGCCGGGTTATTTTTGACTTCTTTACGTTATGTTCCATTTCTATCATCTCCTTCTCGACATGACAGTTTTGTGTTGTATAAACATTTTCTGGGCCCTATTATTAAGGTTTCATGGATAGATATATATATTTTCCGGGTGAACCTCCTTGTAGAATTTTTCACAACCGTCGTGAAAAAAATTCCGCACACCTATTTTTAAACCAATATCTGGAAAGAGTCTCAGGCCGGGGCATGCAACCGGCGCGATCTAGAAAAGTTTTTTCCTACCTATATATTAATAGGTTGCCGAATAGATTAACCCACCCTTTCGGGTGGGTTAAGTGTAGTGTTTCACAAACGTTTGAATAACTTTATTGTTCTTCTTTTCTAATAATCCTGGCTGCCTGGGTCCTGTTCACCACCCCCAGTTTCCCAAAAATATTTTTCAGGTGGTATTTAACCGTGTTCAGGCTGATACTCAATTCCTGGGCGATCTGCTTGTTTGGATAGCCAGCCTCCAGCATGTGTAAAATGCGCAGTTCGTGATCGGTCAGAGGCTCCAACCCTTCCAAACTCTTTGCGAGGGGGCGGCTGGTGGAAGCTTTCAGGGTATCCCTGGCTACTTCGTCCAGCAAAAAATAAAGGTAATCACCCGAGCATTCTTCGGAATTTGGTTTTGGGTCTCCCCCATTAGCCAGCATCTGCTTGATCATTGAAATAACCACGCCGCCTTCGTCGAGAAAAGTCCGCACGAAATGGTCAGGTTCCGCTTTATAAAGAGCCTCCTGAAGGATCGCCATTGCTGGCAATGGTTCCCCACTCAAAAAAAGGCACTTTGCCATAAGCACTTCAAAAGTAATTGCATCTTTAACCCGCCCCTGTCGAAGGGCAAGGTCCCACAAAGGACGAATCAATTCGCTCATTGATGAGTAATCTTCCCTGGAAGCGAGAACACGCGCATGGATTAATTGTTCATATTGTGAAAATAGATTGGGTACACGGTGAGGATTATTACGTAGCGCAGAAAGCCAGTTGTTAATAATGAAAAGATCACCTTGTTGCAGGGCAATATCGGCCTCTAGAGCCTTGATATACATGACTGGTAGCGAAGGTTCCCCATATTTTTCTGCCATCCTCCTGGCACGTTGAATTGTCGCCTGCACACCTTCCAGGTCTCCCTGCATATTCTGGATACGCGCCAAAGTGGAGCAGCCAATCAAAAGCTGGTCCAGGTATCCCCCTTGCTCAGCCAAACGGAGACCCTCATTAAGGTAATGCAGAGCTTCGTCCAACTTGTTCCATTCATATAATAGAGCGCCCATACCAAGGTTAGTCTTGGAATAAACAGCCCCCTGCTGCAAGCCTACTTCATTTACATATCGAACTGTTTCATTAAAAAGTCTATCAGCCTTCTGAAGCTTTCCAGTCACAGCCATGGTTTCAGCGAGGTAACTGGTTCCCATCACTCTAGCCAGCGGGAACTCGTCCCTTACGCCCCACGAAATGGATTTTTCGAACATTTCCTGCGCTTCATCGATCTCTCCAAGCAAAAAACAACTTACTCCATAATTGAAGAAAGCAAAGGTCCGGTTGGGAGTTTCATCTGCAGATAAAATCTTGCACGCTTCAGCCAGGGCTTCCTTGGCCCGGGCAGCATCAGCTTCCCGATGAATAATGATCACCCCTTGAAAAGAAGCCCGTTCCCCTTTAAGCCAGTTAAATGCTTTGGTTGAAGGGATTTGTTCTTTGAACTCCTTTGTGGATATCTCTTTCAGTTTTTTAGCGGCATCCGTAATCAAACCCGCATTGATCAATGTCATAAAATAGGTCGACCACAAATCCGGTTGTCCAAGAAATTCCGCATCCGGGATACGCCCGTACCAATTCAGCAGCTGGTTCCACCCGCCATGCGAGAGAAGCGGCAGGCCTATTTCAGTGATGAGCCCCGCTGCCCGGGGGTAGTCATTTCCATCCAACGCATAATTAACGGCATCTTCTTTCATCCCATTCGCGGCATGCCAGGCACTGGCACGTTGATATAGTGCCGGTACAATTTCCGGTGATTTACGCATCAAGCGGGCGAACAGCATTTCACCGAACAGGTGATGGTAGCGGAACCATTGGCGCTTGTCATCCAAAGGATTTATAAACAGACGGCGCTTATCGATGGACTCGAGGATTTCATGGCTGTTCTCGATCTGCAGGACGTAATTGCACAAGGAGGCTTCCATCCGACTAAAAATGGAAGTCTGCAGGAGGAAATCCTGCAAGTCCGCGGGAATGCGCAACAGGACCTCATCGACCAAATAATCGCCAATAAACCGGTTGTCCCCCTTCAATGAGTAAATGAAACTAACCGGATCCGTTTGGCCGCGCAGGGTTAATGCCACCAACTGCATCCCAACCAGCCAGCCCTCAGTGCGATCCTGTAAAACAGCGATGTCCACAGGCTGCAACCCTGCCTTCATTATCGTATTCATATAGCTGGTACTTTCATCAAAGGTCAGGCTGAGCTCCCTTTGGGTAAGCTCCACCAGTTCGTCGCTAGCCCTTAATCTTGACACAGAAAATGGAAGTTCGGTACGACTACAGATTATGAAATGCAATTCTTTTGGGGAGTTTTCGATAATCTTGGAAAAATCTGAGTGAATGTCAGAATTGTTGACCAGATGGTAATCATCGATCACCAGAATACATTCCTGAGATATCGAAGAAATATCTTTCAGGAACATCTCAACAAATATATCCAACGAGGGAGGCATAGGCGATTGGAGCGTCTGTAAGAGCGTCTTCCCCACCTTAAGATCCTGCTGGCGAAGTGACTCCAGCAGGTAACTAAAAAAGCGGAAATATTCGTTATCGCCTGCATCCACCGAAACCCAGGCAACTGGAAGTTTCTTGTTTACCAACCAGGAAGTGATTAATGTGGTTTTTCCATAACCGGCTGGAGCCGACACCAGGATAAGTTTGCCCTGGATACCCTGGTTGAGCATTTCAAACAAATGTTCCCGACGGACAAGCGCTTTGCGGGGTTTTGGGATGAAAAACTTGGTCGAAAGGAAGGGTGTTACCATTTTTAATTTGGCTCACGCAGTTAAAAGATTTGAACCATTATTTGTACCTGATAATAAGCCAATGTCCTCAATCAGGAAGATGAATATATCAAAATGTCAACTGAAGTCCTTCCCTGCAAAATCGATAGTTGACATATGTAATATTAAACTCGAAACCACGTACCACGTTACTTTTTCAAGAGGCCCCTTGACCTATGCATAATTAATCCCCCAATAAATATTATTAACTGTTATTATCCTTTAAAGCCAGCACAGTATAACCGATTATATATCGATATGAGAATTCTTTTCACATGCCTGGGAGGAGAATGGGAAGTGAAGCGTTTACCTTTTGCGTGGCAACGCATTTCGTAAAATTTATGAATATGACTTCGTGATCATCCCGCTGATCTTCGCAAAATCCAATCAGTATACGAAAGAGTTAGCAAAAAATCAAAATTTCAGATGTGTTCGCTTGAAGGGAGTTCAATGTTTAAAAGAAGAAATTTATTTTAAGAATTCTGGTATCGCAAAACCAAGCCATCAATTATTCTGATTAACCATTTCGATTCTCAAAAAAAATAGGTTCTCTCTTCAAATAGGTTGTATAATGCACCCGCCGGGGGCGGCAGCGGAATAGACAAATCATTTTCTGGAGTTGATTTATGTACGGATCAACTGAAAAACTCTTACGGGTAAACTTATCCACTGGCAGCGTGGGCGTGGAAACAATCAGCGAGGATTTCTACCGTCTTTACCCAGGCGGCAAGGCACTCGCCGGTTATATCCTGTTGAATGAAATTCCTGCTCACACCGAGCCACTTTCTCCTGAAAATGTGCTCGTCATTGCCAATGGATTGCTAACCGGCGCACCGGTCTCGACTGCCACGCGCTATGTGGTCTCGGCGCGTTCACCCCTGACCAATGCTTACGGCGAATCAGAGGCAGGCGGCTTCTGG